>Ga0307375_10004086_pt1 | contig 14104 bp, 15 predicted proteins | sample TR1MG_FD_202531 | JGI IMG/M metagenome (GOLD analysis project Ga0307375, IMG submission 202531) | Soil microbial communities from Risofladan, Vaasa, Finland - TR-1 | ecosystem: Environmental > Terrestrial > Soil > Coastal area > Acid sulfate soil | place: Finland: Risofladan, Vaasa | collected...
CTATTGCAGTGATTGTAAATAGAAGAATGCTACTCCACTTAAACCGAAGCAACGATCGGAAAATAACCTCCTCATAGAAAGGAGCAAGTAGTACGGCAAATAGAATTATCTTCAGTGGTGAACATTCTGGGGTATATTGCACTAGGTGAAATGCTATGCGAACGATAGAAATAACTACTATAATTGCAATTGATGCTAATAGATACAAGAAGTACAAAACTATAAACTTTATAGCTGACAGCTTTCTGCTCTCGCAATAAAAAGGGTTTTTGAGATAACTAATAAACGAATCCATTGTGCTTAATATTTTAATTTCACTATTTATTCAACATGCGTTGTTTACCAAGGTTAACCTAATGATTGCATTAGGAATTAACGTATATACTCAATCCACTTACTACATGCAGTCCATGGTTTTGTTTCGTGCGGTTTATCCCCCGTTACCGAAAGCGAACAATAACTAAATTTGTCAGAAAAGACCAACCATTGCTAATACAAAGAACTACACTAATAGCCTGAAATGGGTAAATACAATCATTTTTCATTGTCCTCAAGAAAGAAGATATCTTCAACTTTGACGTTAAAATACTTTGCAAGTCTTAAAGCTAAAACAGTGGAAGGAATGAATTTTCCAAGCTCTATTGAGTTAATAGTCTGCCTTGAAACATTTAAGGCATTTGCTAAATCAGCTTGAGTTATGTTTCTTTTTGCTCTTTCAACCTTTAACCAATTCTTCATCTTACGAAGTTAACATTGCCTGCACTATGTGAATAAAAAAGGAAGTTCCAATAAGTAGCATTATGATAACTAGCAGCTTATCAGACCAATTTTTTTTCCTTGTTCCTTCTTTGAAAATGAACACTGGATTATAGTAATTGGCTAAATGATAGATTATTAAGTAAACTATCAGAGATGAATTAGCAATATATATTGATTCAAAATTAAATTTGTAAATATAATTAATTGAAATTGCTGCTAATAAACATTTAAAAGTTACTTTTAATGAAAAATATCTTATTGCTTGAGATCTCTCGTCATCAACTTTATCTTTACTAAATGCCGCCATAAATAGCGCAAGCATAGTATAGATATTAACTAAGCTAACATGCATATGTTGGATTGAGCCCGTTACCTTAGCAATAATTTCCAAAACAATAAAAATTCCGGCAAAAATTAGCCCTGTTCTTCTAATAGAATGCTCATTTAAAGCAAATAGATTAGGTCCTTTCATGTAGTGTTGTTTTAAATTCCTACAAATGTAAAGCATACTTGTCATATATGCAAGTTTAATTGTCATAAAGTATAAAATAGGAGTCTAAATAACATGCATGACTGGCTTGGTGCAATTTAAATAAGTTTGCCTATAGCGAGCGTATAAGCCTAATTGAGCCTGTTTCTCCATTGGGCGCTCCTTTCATTATTGTTTGCACATTCAATGGTGATGCACCTGCTGCAGTCAACTTAATATGACTATCTTTGCGCCTTCAAAAAAATTGGTGCAATGATTACAGTAGACGGACTTACGGTGGAGTTTGGTGGGACAACCCTTTTCAAGGACATTTCGTTTGGCATAAACGATAAGGATAGAATTGCCTTGATGGGGAAAAATGGTGCGGGTAAGTCTACCTTGCTGAAAATTATTGCCGGTGCTCGAACGCCCACCCGTGGAAGAATATCGGCGCCCAAGGATGCAGTAATTGCCTACCTGCCACAGCACCTGATGACGGAGGATAACCGCACCGTTTTTGAGGAGACGGCACAGGCTTTTGCCCCCATTTTGGAGATGGAGCGCCAGATAGAGGCCATGAACAATGAGCTGGCAACCCGAACCGATTACGAATCGGAGAGCTACTTTCAGCTGATTGAGCAGGTGTCCACCCTCTCCGAAAAGTACTACCATATTGAGGCCATCAACTTCGATGCAGAGGTAGAGAAGATTCTGCTTGGACTGGGGTTTGTAAGGGCGGACTTTACGCGACCAACCAGCGAATTTAGCGGTGGCTGGCGCATGCGCATCGAGCTGGCCAAGATACTGCTGCAAAAGCCGGACCTCATTCTCCTCGACGAGCCTACCAACCACCTCGATATAGAGTCCATTCAGTGGCTTGAGGAGTTCCTTACCAACAGCGCCAATGCGGTTATCGTGATTTCGCACGACAGGGCCTTTGTGGATAACATTACCACGCGGACCATTGAGGTTACCATGGGGCGCATATACGACTATAAGGTAAACTACTCCAGCTACCTGGAGCTACGGAAGGAGCGACGCGAGCAGCAGCAGAAGGCCTTCGACGAGCAGCAGAAGATGATTGCCGATACCACGGTGTTTATCGAACGGTTTAAGGGAACCTACTCCAAAACGCTACAGGTTCAGAGCAGGGTTAAAATGCTGGAAAAGCTGGAGATTGTGGAGGTTGACGAGGAGGATAACTCGGCACTTAGGCTAAAATTTCCGCCATCGCCACGCTCGGGAAGCTATCCGGTAATACTCGATGGCGTTTCAAAAAGCTATGGTAGCCACAACGTATTTGCCAATGCATCGCTCACCATTGAGCGGGGCGAACGGGTTGCGTTTGTGGGGAAGAATGGCGAGGGGAAATCGACGCTGGTAAAGGCCATTATGAGTGAAATCGATTTTGACGGAACGCTCACCATTGGCCACAACGTTATGATTGGCTACTTTGCCCAGAATCAGGCCTCCATGCTCGATGAGGAGCTCACCGTTTTTCAGACCATCGACGATGTGGCAAGGGGTGAGATTCGCAATAAAATACGGGACTTGCTTGGAGCCTTTATGTTTGGTGGCGATAATTCGACCAAAAAGGTGAAGGTGCTTTCGGGTGGGGAGCGAACGCGGTTGGCCATGATTAAGCTGCTGCTGGAACCCGTTAACTTTCTCATTCTTGACGAGCCTACCAACCACCTCGACCTTAAAACCAAGGATATTCTCAAGAGCGCGCTGATGGACTACGATGGAACGCTTATTCTGGTATCGCACGACCGCGATTTTCTCGATGGCTTGGTAACAAAGGTGTATGAGTTTGGCAACCATAGGGTAAAGGAGCACCTGAGCGATATTCGCGGTTTCCTCGAAACCAAGAAGATGGAGCATCTCAACGAGCTGGAGCGGAAGTAGGAGAAGTTCATGGCATCAGTCAGGGGGTGACTATTTTTCGGATACAAAAAGTCACCCCCTGACTAAGGCTAAACTTACTATCAGATTCTATTGTGCGGTTTGGACTTCAGGTCCTATTCCATGGTTATGCCCATTTGCCACCTCGCAATTGGGTTTTTGCTATATTTACGGTAGCAACAGGCTGATAAAAATTCTTTGAAACTATTCCGTTCATAACTAAACGTAAAACGAACTATGCTATTCTCAAGGCTATCTTTAATGATTGTGATTATGTTTTTTGCATTACTTGTAATAAATGTGATTTATGTTTTGGCGTCTGTTGTCCTTTTGTTGTTCGGCTGTTTAAGTGCACTTCTACAGCCAGTAATGATCGTTCTGATACCTTTGGAGTTGTTCACATGTATGTTTAGTCTGCTTTACGCATGTGATTATAATGATAATGTTGAAAAATTTGTTTGGTTCTCAAAAGGAAAAGCATACTACGTTTTCTTATATGCCAGTGGATTTTTATTGAATACGTTAATGTTGTATGTATATACTAAATCATATAATAATTATGTGCGATTATGGGGAATTTTGAGATGCTTTCCCTTTGTGAATGTTTTTTTGTATCGAAAATTAGTGAAAAGAAATGTTGAAATTTACAAAGAAATGTCAAATTGGGAATTAATACTATTATACGCTAAAGGACGGCTATTGTCATCGTTAATGAGCGAGAGGTAATGAGAAAACAAATATTCCATCGGGCTCTGCTAAACAACGATCCTCTCGGACTTAGTTGGATTTTAAGACCTATCTCAAATTTACTCCCATTTGCCACCTAGCAATTGGGTTTTTGCTATATTTACGCTAGCAACAGGTTGGCGGGGCGGGATGAAGATAACTGTGCAAGCTGGTTATCACGGAAGGAAATATCAATAAGAATGATGATTGTGAGAATGATTAAGTTCATACCTATATTATTGCTGTTAATATTTGAAAATTTAACTGCAACATCCCAGCCTGAATTGCCCAAGGGGTTGAGTCTTGAAAAAGAGGCTGTAATATATTTCTGTCAAAATTTAAATAGTATCGATAAAGGACTTACTGACTATAATATTAGATTTAATAATTACACCAACGGTGTTAAGAGTAGAATTTTTGATGTTGCAGATTGTGAGGGGGATATTAACTTAATTAAAAATCTCATTCCAAACAGGAGTTACTTAGATAGTCTAGATTGTGATTCAAGGTCTGAAGTAGAAAAGCGACAAAAGATATTAGTTGATTGTAAATTTTTAAAAAAAACAATTTTTGCTCCTTTCAATAAACGGATCTATACACTTTATGTTTTTAATGCTGTTGAGTATAAAGAATACTATTTTGTTGAATTAATGCTTAGGAATAAATTAACTGATACTTGGAAAATTTGTGTCCGGTTCGATAAAGTGACCTTAGCGCCAATATCGCATTGTATATCTTTTACTGTTTATTGAAGGTTTAAAACATCTTATGAAGGTCTTATTTCAGGTTGCCCGTTCAAATAACGTACGTTCAGGCTGAATTGGACATTAGGTTATCCCAAAGTTACACCCATTTGCCATCTAGGAATTGGGTTTTTGCTATATTTACGCTAGCAGCAGGCTGGTGGGGAGGGTGAGAACTTACGGGCCAACTGGATAGTTTAAGTTCATCTGTGACACCTCCAATAGCAGCACTAATAATACCAATAACTAATTATTCAAATACTTTATCATCTTTTCAGCCATGAAAATAATTTCTCTCTTTATTGTTATGTTGACAGTAACCATATTTTCTTCAAAACAAGTATATGGTCAACAAAGAATAGATTCTTGTTACATTTCCCAAAAGGATATCACTGGTATATGGCAGCGAGATGCTAAAGTTGTTGGTAGTGGACTGAATCAAAACTTTGAATTTTATGATGACGGAACTTTTGTCCTCCACTTGGGTAGCGATGGAGATGATGTCAGAGGAATTATTGAATTAAAGGGAAAATACCGGTTAGATAAAAACAAGTTGTATTTTACGATTACTTCTCGGACCATTGTTGACGGTAAAATAGGAATAGCAGATATGGGAGTTAGTTTGTGTATTTTTCAATTTGAAGGAGAAAAGGTAAAAGTTATACGTGAAATAACCCCCAAAGAAATACCTGATCCCTGTTATATCACTATAATTACAAATACCCAAATAAAAATCAACAATGAGGTTTACTATAAAGTCAATTAGATTGTGTTGAAGAAATAGGCAGTGTTTACGATATGCTAAGGTTGTTCATAACCTTGGAGAAAATATGAAGTAAGGGTAGCAGCCCCCGTTGTTCCCGACAAACAACGAACCTCTCGGGCTTCGTTGGATTTTTTCTCCTTTACCAAAGTTATGCCCATCTACCTTCGAGGAACATGGATATTGCTATATTTACGCTGCCAACTGGATGGTGGGCGTGGGGATTGGGATATCAATGTCTTTGGAGGAATCACTGTATTGGCTAGACAAGGCAACTGCTTTTTAAAACGTAAGGTTATGATAAGGTTTATGGACTTCTTTTATTTGAAACTGTTCGATACATTATTTCACTTTGGCATGAATGAAAGCAGGGCAAAACATAGTGCGTTTCTTTATTTAAGTGCTTACTTATCTTTACTAATAATCTCAATTGTTAATATATTGGGTCGTACTATAAATTGTTCTTTGAGCCTACAAATGAGGCATCCTTCTCTAGCTATCTGGATGATGATTTTTATTGTGAGCCCCATATTATTAAGTTTGCGCTATTACCGTCATTTTAACATTGCTTCAATTATTGAGTCCTACAATTCCATGGGGCGCAGTAAACAAAAACTTATAACTGCAAGCTATTATGCAATAGCGGTGGCAATACCCGCTTTAACGTATATTTTATTCTTTTAATTGTCAATTCTGAAGGGGATCCCCCCGTTGGTCTAAACAACCAACCAAACGTTCGGACGGAAGTGCCTTTAGGGTTGATCGAAATCTTCTGGAGGAAGTTATTGAATATATTTTTTAACCCTGTCAGGGATTGTTGCGAAGCTGGTAGGACCAAGTTGGCATTTACGTGCTAATCGCCATAGCCCTGACAGGGTTATATTAAAATGGCAATTCTTTTGTAAATTGGTCTGTCGAAAATACCTAAATTGGATGCAAGCCAACCCGCCACTTGAGTATGGAAGATACTACCACATATACAACCGCGGGGTTAATGGAGCTAACCTATTCTATACCGCCAGCAACTATGAACATTTTTTGCGGTTATACGAGCATTACCTTATTCCGGTGGTAGATACCTTTGCTTGGTGCTTGGTGCTTGCTCCGTAACCACTTCCATCTGTTGATAAGGGTGAAAGAAGCCGATGAGATAATTATTTCCGACTTGCCTAGGCCAGTTGGAGCTATGAATACCGCCGATGCGGTTAAAAAGAAGTTGCAACCTGCCTACCGCTATTTTTCCCATTTATTCAATGCATACAGCCAAGCCATAAACAAGCAACAGGCTAGGACTGGAGCACTTTTTGAGCGCCCGTTTCATCGTAAGATGGTCGACAGCGAAAAGTATTTTCAGCAGTTAGTCCTATACATACACAACAACCCTGTTCACCATGGATTTTGCAGCTATCCGGTTGAGTATGCATGGAGCAGTTACCAAGCATGTATTTCAGAAAAGCCAACACACTTAAATCGGGAGATTGTTATTGGTTGGTTCGGCGACAAGCGCAATTTTGTAGCTTCACATAACAGTGCGATCAATAATAACGCTATTGACCATTTAACAATAGAATAAAACACTCGCTACTCCAGACAGACAACGGAACGCTCGGTTGTCGCTTAACTTCAATCTCTATCCCAAGATAATCTTCTTTTATCATGGCTGTCCATTTGGCAATGGGATGGCTATGCAGCTAGCATTTATCTACCCAACGCGATTGGTAGCCTAAAAACTACGGCTTAGGAAACTGATTTTGCAAACGCACACTTTCAAAACAGCCATTCCTTCGTTGACTAATAATCTAAATATGTGTGAATAATGTAATTAATCGTGAGAGTTATGTAACACAATGCCTTTGCACGGTATGTACATTTGCAGCACAATTATTCATAATAAATTTAAACATAAGCAAGATGAAAAACTCCACCGAATTAAACGGACACTGGAACGAACAAAAGGGCAAACTCAAGCAAAAGTTTGCAACACTCACCGACAACGATTTAATGTTTGAAGAGGGTAAAAAGGAGGAGATGCTCGGAAGACTTCAAATTATTTTGGGTAAGAGTAAAGAGCAAATGCGCGAAATTATTGATGCACTTTAGCAACAATAATTTACCTGAAGTCATCGCTTATCGACATTCGATGAGCGATTATTACTTGTGTGCAAAAACAACATACGAGTTGAGCATGGAAATTTTTGTCCACAATTAATATGTTGAATTCAAAGTCACTTGAATCATCTTATCTTAACATGAAACCCGCTAGCCTAGATGTAAATTGTAATGCTCGTGGTACCTATTTAAAGGACTACAATTTTGCCTTGGCTACTATTTTGGAACCCGTGCTACAGAGTTTATGCTATATCCGCTAAAGCGTTGGTTAGGTGCGCACAAACAGTATATTCAGCGGGAGGGATAAACAAGCAAGTTTTCAAAATCACTTTAGTCACTATCAATCCTTGTGTAGCAAATTATTATGGTAAAAATGACCAGCTCAATTCATGCAAAAAAGGCAACAGAGAATGTGGTTCAAATCTATTTTCCTTTTTCTTGTTGTTTCGCTACTAGCAGGTGATTTTGCCACTGCACAGGTATCAACAAAGACAGATTCAACTCAAGTTTATAAGGATATCCAGACCTATTCAAAACGGGGGCCATTTAGAAAGTTCATGTACCGAATATTATTTAAGCCCGTTGCATCTCCACCACAAAAAAGGAACAGAAAAAAGGATAAAGGGAAAGAAGAAAAGAAATCATACAGGTCATTTGAAGGGAAGATAATTCGAAGAATTAACATTATTACCCTAGATCCATTTGGCTATTCTATTAGTGATACAAGTGCTAAACCTCAAAACCGTATATACAAAGCAGGAAATAGCGCGCATATCAAAACACGAAAAATAACTATTCAAAACTTACTGTTAATTGGCAAGAACGATAAATTCAATTCCCTATTGGTGAATGAATCGGAGCGATTAATTCGTAGTCAAACCTATATCCACGATGTTTCCATTACCGCTGAGCTGGATCGCAGCTCATCCGATTCCGTTGACATATATATTCGAGTATCCGATATTTGGAGCATTGCTCCAGATGGGTCAATTTCAACTTCCAGCGCTAAAGGCGTCCTAACCGACCAAAATTTTTTGGGAACAGGGCATGAATTTCAAAATGCCTATGCGCGAAACTATGCTGATGGTAGTAGTTTTTTCAGCACTAAATACTACATACCAAACATCAAGAATACCTTCATAAACTCGACATTGCATTACGAAATTGATGGTAGTAAAAGTTATACCAAAATGTTTTCCATCGACCGTCCATTCTTCTCACCTGTTGCAAAGTGGGCTGCAGGAGCAAGTTTTTCGCAACAGTATAGCCACGACTCCATTTACACTAGTAACTCACTTTCCATCTTACAAACCCTCAAATTCAATACTCAGGATTACTGGGTCGGCAACGCAATACGACTATTTAAGGGTAATACAGACTTTTACCACGTAACAAACTTTATCACTACCATACGTTTCTTAAGGGTTCGCTACATTACCAAACCAATTGAAACGGTGGATTTGGATCACTCATATTTCGACGAGAATATGTACCTCGCAAGCATAGGCCTTTCCACAAGAAAATACGTTAAGGATAAATATATTTTCAAGCAAGGAGTTACGGAGGATGTGCCCATTGGAAGCGTATATAGCATAACAACAGGTTATCAGATAAAAAACAGCATCGAACGATTATACTTTGGTTTTCGCATTTCTGTGGGGAATTTATACTCTTTTGGCTACATCAGCTCTAATTTTGAATATGGAACATTTTATCGTGCATCTACTGTTGAACAGGGAGTTATATCTGCCGGCATTATCTATTTCTCACCCCTAGTAGAATCTGGCAGATGGCGATTCCGGCAATTTGTAAAACCGATGGTGACTATAGGTATACAACGATTCGCCTCCGATAGCTTAACGCTTAATAACGGTTATGGCCTCGATTCGTTTAATAGTTCTGCCTTGTCGGGGACAAGTAAACTATTATTTACTCTACAAACGCAATCATACGCACCTTGGAATTTTTACGGATTTCGTTTTGGACCATATCTCACTTATTCCATTGGCATGCTTAGTGATGCAGCATCTGGATTTAGAAAAAGCAAAGTCTACTCCCAGCTGGGGCTTGGAATCCTAATCAAGAATGAAAATCTCATCTTCAGCACATTCCAAATTTCGATTTCCTATTACCCAATAATTCCAGGTGTTGGACCCGATATCTTTAAGCAAAATGTCTATAGAACAACGGATTTCGGATTTCGCGATTTTGAAATTGGAAAACCAGAAACAGTTGCGTACCAGTAGAACAATAACACTTGCTAACGTCTAAACAGCAATTTACATTTTGAATGTGTGAAAGATGTAACTCTTTCCAATAGTTATGTAATGCTTTCACAAACAAGGAGTCTCACCTTTGCAGTATTCAAATACCACCCTAAAGGAAGCAAGATGCCATGAAAAATTCTGAAAAAACATTTGGTCGAACTGCGAGGTCGAATCAGAAAACTGAAGCTACAAGTATTGGTTTAAAATACATTGTTGGCAAACACCTAAATAAAATTATTGTAATCTGTTGTCTTGGCGGAGTAGGAATATTAACCCCATCATGCGTTCCTGCATATGTTGAAACAACTCCAACAGCCTTTGTTGAAGTAAGGCCTGCCCAGCCAAGTAATCTATATATTTGGATAGAAGGGGACTGGTATTGGAGCAATCAAAGACGTACGTATGTTCAACACAACGGCTATTGGTCGTTACCGCGGAATGGTCGCACGTACCAAAAAGGATACTGGCATTCTACCCCACGTGGCCAACAATGGAAAAAGGGTGAATGGAAACGCAACCCTTCAAAGGGAAAGGGTGGTAACCGTCATCGATAATTAACTAGACTAATGTGAAATATCTGGCCAAATTTGAGCAAAAGAACAGCGATATAAGAAAGAAAATTGATGAACCCATAGAAGGAAGTGTCAGTAAATGGAATGTTCATATAGTAGAATTCAACCACAACAGGAATAAATTCGGAAATAAGGTTGAATATTTTACAACAAAAAATGTCAAATAGTTATAATCATCAGCACAATTTAAAATGAACCTCAATCATCTACAAGAAAGAGTAACTCATTTGGAATGAATGCGTTTTAACAAACAAAAAATTAATCAAATGAAAAAAACAATATTTATGATTGTGATAGCCACACTTATTGGCAGCACAATTAACGCTCAAGACAGTGGAACAGACACACGTGATGCTCTACATTTTGGTCTCAAAATGGGAGCAAACTATTCAAACGTTTATGACACCAAGGGAGAAGAGTTCAAGGCTGATCCAAAATTTGGGTTTGTTGCAGGAGTGTTTGTCTCAATTCCCATAGGTACTATTCTTGGAGTGCAACCCGAAATCCTTTTCTCTCAAAAAGGGTTCAAGGCAACAGGTGTAATTCTAGGCAACAACTATGAATTTACTCGCACAACAAGCTATATTGACATACCCTTACTCATTGCGATTAAACCAACCCCAATGATCACACTACTGGCTGGTCCACAATACTCTTACCTCATTAAGCGAAATGATAAGTTCACCTCTGGAACTACCACAATTATTCAGGAGCAGGAATTTGAGAATGATAATATCAGAAAGAACCTCTTCTGTTTTATAGGTGGTTTGGACCTCAACCTCGATCCCATGGTTATTGGGGCAAGAGTTGGTTGGGATATAACCCAGAATAATGGAGATGGTAGTTCAGTTACTCCTCAATACAAAAATGTTTGGTATCAAGCAACTATTGGGTTTAGATTCTAACCTCAATATGCTTTATTATATCGGCAAATCATAGTCTCCGGTATTCAAAAAATGCATAGATGATGTCACGAGGACGATAAATTGATGTAGAGCAATGGTTAAGGAAACAACCTGGATGAAGATAATATACTATGTGGGGTTGGTATTGATTTGATTCAACCCTGCATTGGCCATCCAGTAAATCATTTTCTAATTCAAAAAGTGATGAACGGTTTAAAGCTAATAATTTTAGTGTTCAGCCACTTACTTGTAGAAGTAGCCGACAATAAATCGTCTCTCTTTTAATCATTTTATTATAAACAGTTTAATAAAACAAGAACAATGGACTCAGGAAAAGTATTTTTAGGTGTGCTAGCAGGGATTACGGCTGGTGCTTTGCTCGGTATTCTATTTGCTCCTGCAAAAGGATCAGAGACCCGGGAAAAAATTGTAAGAAAGGGAGAAGAAGAAGCCGGTGCTTTACAGGAAAAGTTCGACAAATTCGTTGATAGTATTACAGAGAAATTTGAAAAGATTATGGAAGAGGTTTCAGAACTTACCCAAAAAGAAAAAACAAAGTCCGAAGAATCCGAAAAAGAGGTAAAATCACACTAGGATTAAAACTTTCTTCGGATAGCATTGATTTTGACTCGAATATTAGGTTTTAATGGTATCCCTGTCAGGGTTTTATGTAAAAATAGAAAAGCAGATAATTAAGTTTAATAAGGTTAAGTTAGGTTTAGTAAGGCAAGTTTGACCCTGACAGGGTTTTTAGGATGTTAAACGATATAAGCACAAGCAATGGATAAAGTATTAGTTAAAGCCAAGATACCTCTTTCCAATGCAGCACAGCTCGCCTTCGATTTGTCGTCCAGAATAGAAGGGTGGATACGCACTACCCTCTGGACTCTAGGAGGGTTAAATGCAATAAAATCTAATCATGGAAGATAAAATAACGCTAGTAGAAACGTTGCTGGAACGAGCTACTGAATTGGGAAAAACCAGCTTTGAACTGGCCAAACTTAAGGCACTGGACAAAACATCGGATGTGGTATCGTCGCTGATTCCACATTTCATTGTATTGCTACTGGTTGCATCTTTCCTGCTCTTTTTCAACTTGGGAGCGGCAATATGGCTAGGCGAAATTTTGGGCGAAATCTATTGGGGATTCCTTGTGGTCGCCACCTTTTATCTATTTGTGGCATTGGTGATATATTTTTTGTTGCGGAAATGGTTCAGGAGAATAATTGGAAATTTTATTGTTAAACAGGTTCTTAAGTAACTGTAATGGAAAAAATAACCTCTACTTCCGAACTTAAAATAGCCATTCAACAATTAGAAGGTAAGCAAGCAATCGAAGTTCAGCTGCTGAAGGATGAGTTTCATGACATTCTTAACACTACCTTAAAAAGTATACCCACATCACCATATTTGATTGAGAATATTATAAATTCAGGGGTTGGGTTAGTTACTGGCTATATCTCAAAAAAGTTAATTGTGGGCACGTCAAGTAACAGCATTAGAAAAATTTTAGGTTCAATGTTTCAATTTGGCGTCACAAATGCAGTAGCTCAGCACTCCGGTGCGTTTAGATCAGTCAGCCATCTCATCTCTAATTTCTTTCTCAACCATAAAATAAAAGAGAAAAAGTGCGAAAGCCAAGATGGACAATAAATTAAAATTGCCGTTCTACGCTAAAACAAGCATAATACTTGCAGGGCTTCTTATTGCCCTTACGATGCTTTATCTTGCCCAAGAAATAATTATTTCGCTGACTCGACCATACGCATAAATGCACGAGCCAATTTTCAGCATCATTATTAACCGGAGAGAAGGAAAGACGGGTAAGTCGCTAAAACTTCATCATAAACGTTGCACCTTCACCCTCTTTTGAGGTAGCAGTAAGTGTTCCTCCATGCAGGCGCATTATCTGTCGGGAGAGGCTTAGGCCAATGCCAGTCCCGTTTTCCTTGGTGGTGAAGAAAGGGGTAAATATTAGGTCCATGTTTTCGGGAGATATGCCCCTACCATTGTCGGAAATGGTGATGTATTTTTCTGCAGCGTTTTCTCCTGCACAAATTTCAATTTTTCCATTGGGTATATCTATCAGTGCTTCCATTGCATTTTTTGTAAGGTTTAGCAATACCTGAATGAGCATTTTTTCGTCGCCATTTACCACCAGTTGGCCTGTTGGAGGAGCGGTTTCCATTACAATGTTACTCAACTCTAATAATGGTTTTGCAAGTTCAGCATGGGTGGTGAGGAGGTGTGCAAGGTTAATCGATTCAAAAACAGGCTGGGGTAGCTGGGTTAGGCTGCGATATTGCTCCACAATGGCATTTAATCCCTTTCCCAATTTCTGGATGGTATGCAGACCTTTTAACGTGCTGTCCACCAAATCGGTGGTTACCAGCAGTGGCGAAATGGGTTTCTTATCTGGTTCATACTGGTTAATCAACCCCGATGAAATCAAGGTAATGGGACTTACCGAGTTATGAATTTCGTGGCGTAGAACCCTAATAAGCTTTTGCCAGGCATCGAGCTCGGTTTGGTCCACCTCGTTTCGGATATCCTGAAACGAAAGCAGCTTAACGTATTCTTCCTCCAGCATAAACTCTGTGGCCTTTACCGCAATTTTTTGTGGGCCATTTGCTGTAGTGTGGCTCAGCAGCTGCTGCTGTCCAGCCCTTATGCTGCCAATGAGCCGGTAAAGCGAGGGAATTTCAATTTCAATTGAAGAAACGTGGGATATCTCATGCATGCAGAAAAGGCGAAGAAACGCTTCGTTGCATAGCAGCACCTTCCCCGATGCTGATATGGCCAATATTCCTGTAGCCGAGTGCTCAATGGTTCGGCGGAAAAAGATAAAGTCCTTCTCTTTTTCGAATAGCACTCTATTGAAAGCGC
>Ga0307375_10004087_pt1 | contig 14104 bp, 12 predicted proteins | sample TR1MG_FD_202531 | JGI IMG/M metagenome (GOLD analysis project Ga0307375, IMG submission 202531) | Soil microbial communities from Risofladan, Vaasa, Finland - TR-1 | ecosystem: Environmental > Terrestrial > Soil > Coastal area > Acid sulfate soil | place: Finland: Risofladan, Vaasa | collected...
AAGTAGTTGGAGATGCACCACTATATAGTCCACTACCACCGCTAGATGAAGGTAGTAGTATTATCTGTCCATCAAGATATGTTAATACATTAAGATTAGTATTACCAGTCGTAACATTAATCGGTACATATCCGGTCTGGCCAATTAATGATAAACCACTTGGAGTAGAAATTCTAGTTTGACCAGATAAAGTTAATGTGCTCCCACTTAACTGTTTAAATTGCGTATCCGATAAATTGGGTCTTGCGAAAAATGGCATATGTTTTTAATTTAAATCTTCAATCATTATTATTTCATAACTGTCAAGTAAGTCATATGAACTCACTTCTTAAAGTCAGTTTATTTATAATAAATACAAAAGAATTAAATTAAGAGCAGTAGAAAATAAAAAACCCTGCAAGAATTTCTTACAGGGTTTTTTTTGAGGGAAAATAAATAATTTACTTTAAATGGTAGCGAGTGAGGGACTCGAACCCCCGACCTTCAGGTTATGAGCCTGACGAGATACCGCTTCTACCAACTCGCAATATATTTTATAATAATTTTTTTCTTCATTAATATGATGCAATATTACAACATATTTTTTTATTATGCAAATATAAATACTAATCAATACTAAAAAATCATTCTCTCTTTATAATTTTCTGATTTTTAGAAACATTTTTTAAATAATCAAACACATGTTTTTCTTTTGTTTCTATTTCATCAGGATTTTTTAATAAATTTTCTATTTCTGAAATATCTAATTTATCTTTATTCCTGACTTCCAATGGTTGTACAACACCTACATCAATTTCTACTTCGTCATTGGTTTCTAATAACGGTACATTTTCTATTTTTACTTCGACTTCGTTTACATTATCAGTAAATGTTTCACCAGTCCAATGAAATTTACTGTCAATTGGTTCGACATTTTCTCCAGAAATTTCTTTAGAACTTGGAACTGTTATTGTTTGAGAAGTTTCATTACCATAATCAAATTCAAGTAATTCATTATTTTGAACTTGTTTTTCCTCAATAGCTGGCAATTCTGTTATATCAGAAATTATTTTATCGTCAATTTCATTTTTTATATTATTTTGTGCCTTATATGCCTCAGATAAATCATTTAAAACAGCGTTATTATAATCATCATTAATTGATGTTGGCTCAACACTACTGATTCTCGTATGTAATTCAATGTTACTGGTTTTCTTTTCAAGTCTAGCCAGTTCTTCATCGCCATATTTTTTTAACTTTTTATTATTACCACTCGGATATCTATCGTCACGAATAACAATTTGCATTGTATCATTATTAAAAATACAATCCTTAAATGTTTGACCGTCTTGAGCAAATCTAGCTTTTATTATTCTAATATTTGCTAGGTGAGCTTCTTTTTGGTCAGGTGTTTTTGCTACTGACATAAAGAAATGTGCTTTCTGTACTCTTTTAATATTACCTCCTGCCTGATTTGCTTCCACTAATTCTGCGTCAAATCCAGAACGATTACTTTGAATTGCAGACCAACAAGGTATATTAAAGTCACCTGCCATTGCTTCAAACGATTTAACAATAACTAATTCTGCGTGATGAGTATCTGTTGTTCTAATGTGAGAATTTAAACAATCCAGATAATCTAAAACTACAATATCGAATTTAAAACCATATTTTTTCTGATATCTAATAATGAAATTACGGATGTCTTTCATGGTAGTATCTTCTTGACTAAATCGTTTAATAATCAACCTACCCTTATTTCCTAAACTTTCAATCTTAGTATTGGTTAGCCTGATAATTTCATCGTTATTATCATCTATTTGACTTAATGCTGTTTCACACCATATAGTAAAATGTTTTCTTTGTATTTGTTCTGTAGTATCTTCGAAAATAATTTGTAAAACATTATAATCTAATTCACGAGCAGTATTAGCTATTTTAGTAAGCAGGGTTGTCTTACCAACTCCACTCGGAGTTAATATCAGACCTATCTCGCCTTTACCTAATCCACCACCTGTTAAAGAATCAAGTACCTCAACACCAGTGGGTATTGTTTGCCTAAATTCTTTTCTCAATGCTTTTTCAACGCCTTCGGTTACATCAATACCATAATCTTCATCATCACCAATATGAGCTATTTTTTGAACTTTATCGTCTATTTCAAATAACGTATGTTTATGTTTGATATCACCACTTTTAGTTTTATCTAAAATAAATTCACCTAGTTTACGATATTCCTGTTGTTTAATGAAACTAGTTGCTGCTTTTTGAACAACATCGCCATCGTGAAATATTTGTTTATTTAAAACTCTTTCATTCCATAAAGTAATACGATTAATCACTGAAAATAATGATTCTTCTTCAATAACATTATTTGGAGATTTTAATAAATTAATTGCCTGATGTATACTTTGGTTTTGAAGATTAGGTACTTTATCGTATAAAGTAATGAATTCCAATATTATAAGGAACAATCTTCTTAAATTTGGGTCATCAAAATATTCGACAGATAAATCTGGAATAGTTTTCTCCGCAAATTCAGGTTCAACTAATAATTGCCACATTAATCTTAATTGGAATTCAGGTCCTAAATATGCTGAAAAAGTATTTTCTCTTAGTTCACTCATTAAAATATATATTGTAATGAAAAAAAAACAGTTATCGGAAAGTTAATATAATTAAAAAAATTATATTAATTCCTAAACTGCTAATATATTACTATTAATCTGCCTATGCTTTTTTTATTCTTCTGAGCATTTCACATCTTTTAGAAAAAGAGAGTTCTCTGATTTGATTAATGGATAGTCCTCGAATATTGATTAAATCATAATCATCCCACATATTTTTAATATCGCTTTCCTTTATTTTATCTGAAATAACATCAGTAATTTCAACAACAGAATTTACTACATCAACTGACCATCTACTAACTGGGTTATAGCCATCTACATAAAATACTCTTTCAACAATAGGATTTTCATTAATGTAGAAACCTATTTTACATTCAACACCTTTTATTGTTTTATCATCAATCTGTTGTATAATTGTTTGTGGATTATATCTTAAATTATTCTTAATTTGTTGTGGATAAGAATCAATGATATTTTGTGTATGATGATATAAATCATAGTAATGATTAGCAGAATTTTTAATTGAAGTATCTATTCTACCGACTTCAAATAATATATCGTATTTTTTTTTCGAAAGAATTTTTTGAAGTTTAGTTATTGCTCTTGGTAGTATATCTCTGATATCTATTGAATATCTTGTAAATGGGTTAAATTTATCTGCATCAAATATTTTTTCACATAGTAAAAGATTACCTTGACGTAAAACAAATTTAAATGTATTGTTATAATCTTTATCGTTCATATGGTTCTTTATTAAATTGTTTGTATATTACAAATATATACATTAACAATTAGAATTGAAAGGGTTTTTATAATTTACCTTTATTATTTTTATTATATTCCATAAGTAATTGTTTTTCATTCATTATTACAGTATAGAATGGTTCGACATAACTTACAAAATCACTTCTATATATAGTTAAAAACTCGTCTTCCATCATCATATTATATAGATTTTTCGAACCTCTATCATCTGGAGATAACGGCATTTCGAGTTGTGTTAGTTCTTCAATTGCTTGTTCATTTAAAAACGGTTTTTTTAGATTAATAAGTATATAATTTGTTTTAAGTCTTTGGATGTTATTTAATAAATTTTCAAAAATTTTTAAAGGTTTTTTTTTATCTATAATCCTATTTTTATTGATTTCATCTGCTTTTTCACAAATTTCACGTACTGGCATATACCTAAACTTCATATCCGGGAAATATTTCAATAATGTAGTTTCTTTAATTCCATCAATACCTTTAATGTTATCGGCAGTATCACCACCTATTATTTTCATCACGATAGCATTCGTATAGTGATGATTAAATTGATAAAAATAATTGACTCTGGTTATAGGTATAAATGCATCACCATTCTTTTTATCTGCAAAAAATATCGTAATATCTAAATCCAATAACTGAGCAAAATCTCTATCATTTGTAAATAAAAATATTTCTTCTTTATTATTATGTTGAATACAATATTCAGCAATCAAATCATCTGCTTCAATATCGTTTACTTCAATTTGTCTTATAAAAAGTTCTTCAGCATAAGCCTGTATTCTCTTTCGTTGAATTAATACCGATTCACTTTTTTCTTTTTCTCTTTTTATTTCGGCATCGGTCATTACAATTTTTTTATGCCACTTTTTATTTTTTCGATTAGCCTTATATTCAGAATCTACGTGATAACGATATACACCACCATTTTCACCGTCCCACATCAATATAACCTTATTGATTTTATTATCTTTAATTAATTTACGTACAGTAGTAAAAAATTGATATAATCCACCTATATGTCCAAATTTACTAGTATACGTATCTTTAGCACCGTTTAATGAACGTTGTAAAAGATAATTCGCATCTACTAATAATGTACGTATTTTCACTTATTATAAATTAACAACGATGGATAGTTGTATTATCCATCGTTGTTTATTAAATTATTCTTCGCCTTTTTCGTCTACCTTAACACCATCCTCAATATCCTCAATATCGATATTTTCACCAAATAAATTACGGAAAAAAAGAATATTTTCTTTTTTATATTCATCTAATTTATCTGGTAATATAAAACCTTGGGGAACAGATATAATCTTACCATCCATTGATAATCCACCGAGAGGTCCATCAATATGGTTCTTTAAAACCTGAACTTTAACTTCTACGCCATATGCCACTTCACGTTTTTTTGAAGTAGCCGTAATTCTTTTTACGCCTTTTGTAAGAACACCACCAAAATAATATTGAAGTCTTGGTGTATATTCCCAAATACGACCACCTTTCATTGTTATAACATTATTTATGTTATCACGTCCAATTTTTTGAACACCCATTACCGTATTAGTAAATTCTGAATTGATTTTTCTACTATTAGGAATAACATCATTGAAAAGATATAAAAATTCTTTCTCATAAGCTAAAGCATTCCACATGTTGTTATCCTTATCACTATTTTCTGTACCATCTGTACTTGATTTAGCTCTTGCCGCAATGGTTTTATTACAATTCAATGTACCAATAGAATCAATAGCAAATGCTAATTCACGTGGTAAATTACCAATCTCTTGTTCTTTTAGGAAAAAACGAATACAGTTTGCTAAGTCTTCAATAGAAGCTTGTTCTCTATTTTTATCACTTGGCTTTCCAAATTTTTCTAATAAATATTCGTTATCAATAGTAATATAGTCACCATCCCAATCAAAACCCATCTGAGACAATCTATATTTACTTAGATTATTTTCACAATCGATTATAATAGGAAGTAATCCCATTTTTTGTGCATTAACAATACCTAATGCAATTGCAGTAGATTTTCCAGTATTACTAAATCCCGGACAAGTCGATACATACCCCTTTGGAAATCCCGGTAATCCAGTAACTGATTCCAATGCATCACTTATTTTTATCCATTCCAATGGTTTATCTGGAATATCTTCAGCATTTACCTTTTTCTTATAATCATTCATAGAAAATGATTTTTTTACAGTAGGTTTCCTTACAGGAGGACTTGTAGGAATTGTTTTTTCAATTACTTTTGCCATATTTATATGATTTTTAATATTTTAATAATTAATGTATAATGTCGATAGTATATAAATGTCCATCCTTAGAAAGAATGGACATCTAAATCATTAATTTTTTTATCTCAACATAATTTTAATTTAAAATGATAAAAAAATTTCGGTACATTTAAAAAGGTAAATCATCGTAATCACCAGTTTCTGGTTCATCTACATCATCATATTCCTCATCTGTGTCTTCATTTGATTGTGTAGGTGTTTCAACAATCTTAGCCGTAGTCTTAGCTGTAATATCTTTAGCGTCTTCGGTATATGTTCCGACATTCTCTTGTGTGATATTACTTACCGTAACACGTGGATAATCTTGATTAAGGTCAGTTGCCTGTTCAAAATTTTCATCTTCCTCGCTATCTAGATTACGATGACGAGTATTTGCTGCTTCTTCTAAATCTGGACGACCCGGAAATACCCAATGTTTGTTGTTAGAATCGGTATCATCCCAATAAGGATTAGTACCCATTGCTACCATTTCCAGAAATTCTAATGGTGTGGTGTTAGGAGCTTTCTTAGGAAGAAAAACATCTCTCCACGTAATTTCATCTTCAAGCCATTGTTGAACAACTGTTGGGTCATTGTGAAGTAACGTTGGTGCACCAAAAATAACTGCAGACAAACTCTTATAAACATGACCATTAAATTCACTATCTGCCATAGTCAGACTAAAATCAGTACCTTTCTCAGGATGTGTATAATCTGCTTTATAAGCATTTACATAACCGTCCAAAACCGGAAGTAACTTGTCAAGTGTACCTTGATTTTTAAAATTATGTTTGAATCTCCAAAATTTAACACCATCCTTTTCAGCACCTTTATCAATGCCCCGAATAATGTAAAATTTCTTTGCTTCCCATTTATTGGCCTCAATGAAAATTTCTCGATTTTTTTCGTTAATTTTCTTTTGAGTTTCATTCATGTTTTCTTTCTTAATACCCTTTAACGATGGGTCTTGCTTTGCAAGAAGTTTTTTATTCTTACTACAAAGTGGACATGGGGCAGGAATCATAATAGGATTGCCATTACCATCTAGCATAACTTCACCTGAAGAATCTAACTTCTTAATCTTCGGGTCATTATGTGCAGGACAATAAATGACAGTACCATGTTTTTTCTTGCCACCAGTAGCATTGGTTGTTACTACATGAAAAAATGCTTCTTCAATGTATTTTCTACCGGGTTTTGGGGGTAAAATTCTAAAAACTTCTTTAGTTTTGCGAGGAACAAAATACTTCGCTAGAATTTCGTCACTTGTTTTTCTTTTTTTCTGTGATTGTTTTTTTTGATAATCACTAAACATTTTTTTCAGTTTAGACAAATCGTCACCTTGTGCATTTGTCCCTTTTACAATTTCATTTTCCATTTTAAATTGGATTACAGTTAATATTATTTTTCAATTATAAATTAATACTACAAATGTAGTCTTCATATCGTATAAATACAAGGGTTTTTAAAAAAAAATATTAAATTACATTATTCCGTCTGAAACTATTGTAAATGAGAGACTTTGCTTGTTTTCATAGTAGTTACCATTTTTTAGTCTTATTTGTAAATAATAGTCTTGTGGTATCAACCATGATGTATCTAAATTGAATTCATAACCATTACTGGTCCTATTTACAGGTGTAAATGGAATAATATCTATTTCATATTTAGAACCAACAGTAAGGAATAGACGATATTCAATATCTAATGGTAAGAAGTTACTCTGATTAGGATATAATTCTTTTATTGATAAACGTATTTTTTTAACATTACCTGCTCTAATATTTTCTTTTTCATTTATTCCCCAATAATAAAAATAATAATTCCTAAAATCAATTTGATTAGATAAATTAAAGGTATAATACTTATTCTGTGAAATTAAATAAAACTCTCCGATGTGTTCGGTATCCCTACCATTAATTGTTAAAGACCAAACATCTTTAAATAAAACAGCGTCTGGATATATTTGTGAATCAATATTTAGAGTAATTTTATAAATTCCTTTAGATACGTTGATAATAGAATCTCCTGTCAATGTATATATTAGATTATCTTCATAATCATATATATCTACTTTATTTACATCAATATTTTGAGAAAAATTACCGATATTCACGTATAAATAAAGGTCATTATCTTTATCCATATAAAAATAATTTCTATCGTCTGTAATATTATCATCGATAATAGTTTCTATAAATGGTTCATAAAATGTATTAGTATGTTTAGCATGAAATGCAACTGCTTCTCTGAATTCGGTTTCCATATCTTCAAAATAATCTGGAAACTTAATACCTAATCCATATGAATCTCCTGTATAACTAGTAGTTCCAGTATAGCCTGTACCAAAAAGTCTTTGATTGATATAATCGGTTACATCAATTTCCATTTGTTCATTTCCGACTTCAAAAGCTTGTGTTCCAATTATTTCGGATACTCCACTAATATATGCTCCGGCAGTTGTCCAGCCAATACCTGTTGTCCTAGCAGTCCAATTGGCTGCTTGTTCATTAATGATAGGTGATGGTCTGTCTATGAATAATCCTTGTTTATCTGAATAAGTGAAATCATATCCAGCTCCTTCTTGCCAGTCTTCGGTAATATTAAATAAATCCAAGGTAAAACTACTTGCTCTGTTTATAGCCAGACTATATGACTTTCTACCGATATACTGTGAAGCATATGCAATAGTATTTGTCATATGTAATATATGTTTAACAATTCTATTTGGATTAATTAACCCAATTGCTATTTTTTCTCGTAAATTATCTAAACTTACGTCAAAAATAAATCTACTTACCTCTTTATTGAGAGTACCATAAGATATTTCTGTTACGGGATTCTGCGAATTATTCGTCAGATTACTTTCGATTAAAGTTGTATTCTTAAGAAAATAGCTTCTAAAAATTGACATGTTCTTTTTTTATATAAATACCCATTAAACAAAAAAGACTACACGATGTAGCCTTTTAAATTAAAATATATTCGTATTATTAATAATTTTAAAATTTATGTCTCTACAAACATTTTTGCCACTAAATTAACTGGTACTCTTCTTGCTAATTTTGCTACAATATTTGTAAAATTTTTACTGAAAATCTCAGAAACCCTACTATTTATTTGCTCATCATTTAAACCTTTAGTCTTTAAAATTTCCTTCATTGAATTAACAACGGGTTTAAATTCTAAATTATTCATTCTTTCATCGTAAAATTTTTGCATTGAATCTGGACTAGCAGCTTGTTGTGTCTCAGTACCTTTAGCTTTATTTCCCATTGTTTTTTCTATGTAATTATTAAATAATTTACCTGCTATTTCATTAGGTTCGTAACGTTTCGATATATTTAGAATCCAACTATGATATCTCTTAATTATTTCGTCTGCTCTGCTATCCGCATCAATTCCTGCATATTTACTATTGCTTGCAAAATACTTTAATATACCTTTTTTAACACTAACATAAGGTTCTTGACTCATTTGTGCTTCAAGTTCTTGTGGATTTACAGCTCTTTCATCAACGTTCATTTGCTCTTCATTATTGTCTTCATCTTTAAATTCATTCCAAAGTTGAAAAAATTCTTCTTTTTCAATATCACTTAATTCGTTAAATACTTTTTGCGATAGTTGAAGATATCGATTATACCTATCATTAGCATGATATTCTTTTTCGCTATTATAATCAAAAGTTTCACCTACATTGATTGGTTTATATCCTAATAATAAATTTGTCGTTTCTTCATCATCTGATTTATCTGTCTCTTTAACAGAGATATCTTTAGCTGCATTAAATTGTGCGGAATCATCTGAATTATCTTTAGCTGTATAATATTCAGGGTCTTCACTTAAATGGTCCATGACTATTTCTAATGCAATCATAGGATTATCAGTATGTTCTTTTTCAACATCTAATCCTTTTAAAATTTGCTCAGGATTAAAATCTAACGGAGATTTATCGTCACCTAATCCACCTTGTAACATATCACCAACTTCTTCTTTATCTTGTGCAAGTTGCTCAATATCATCGGTTTTAAATTCTGGTGTTTCTTCCGAATTTTTATCTGATGTTAATTCTTCTTCATCTTGGTCAGATTCACTTAATTTTACTTTTTTTTTATTTTTTCGTTTTATTTTAGATTTATTTAATTCCGTACTAAATTCTTTACCAATTCCGGTAGGATAATCAGTATCTTCTTGTATATATTTATCTAATTCAGGTGATTTTACTCTTAATTTAGGATTAACTGGCTTTTCATCAGCATATGCCTTACCATTTTGTAATTCATCCGAACCACCACCATATGGATATGAATCTTTTTTTATTGCATCAATTAATTTAATTGCTTCAGCTAATTCATTAAAATCTTCAGGCTCAGATGATTCAATATCGATATACTTCTCTATCACATCAAATAATTCACCACTATGTTCAGAATTAAATTCTGTTAATCCATCTTTATCTAATTCAACGTTTTCATTACCAGAATTGAATATAAAATTTATTAATTTAACATCATTAACATTATATACACCTTCTTGGTCACCTTCACTTGAATTCGTTTCAAATCTAAATATAATATTATTACCTTGATTATCTTTACATTTTAATTCGAGAAAACTTTCATCGCCACCCTGAGTATTTTTTTCTAAAATATCGAGACCATTATTTTTTAACTGATTGAATGTATTATTTAAAATGTTCTGAGCATTAATATCTTGCTCATCCGATTCAAACATACCTTCATTTAAATTCACGGTATTAACCTTTTGAAATATTTCAAAGAGTCTATCCTTACTACCTATTGGTTTATATATTCTCATTTTATAATTTTTTATTCAAAGATTATCGGGTTTTTCTGACCAAATTCTCTCATATAGATACCAGCAAGTGCATTTGCTTCATTTTCCTGTTCACTTCCAGTTTCATTTGAATCCGATGTTAATTTACCTTCTTTATTTTGTTTATAATGTATTATTTCGTGAGCAATAGTTCTGAGCACATCAGCTAGATTTCGATTTGCAACTATTACTCTTATTTCATTTAAATCGGGCGTATATTTACCAAAAGATGCCATACTACTGGCTTCATCATTATCATACGATAATGTTAACTTAGGTTTATCATCACTTAAATCAAGTTTACTTATAATGAATTTCAGAAAGTCCTCAATAACCTTTTCTTTTTTATCCTTCGACAATATTTCTTCATTCAATATAACTTTATTTACTTTTTCATTAATTTCAAAAAGTCTTTCCTTACTTCCATATGGATGATATATTCTCATAATTAACTCAATGTCAAACTAATATCGTATCTATCTAAAGGGTCTTCAACTGAACCCCCGCCTGAAGCAACCAATCTACCATAAATGCTTTTAGGTTTACCATCATTACCAATAAAATTAATTTGAAGCTCCCATATTTTTGATTGAGGAGGCATAGTGCCATTATATTTAGTATTTAAAATATCCCAATCTAAATTCATGTTATTGAATACATCAAATATTTTTCTAACGGCTTGCCATGAATCATCACTAAAAAATCCTTGAGTTAATGTCCCTATCCTCTTATAAATAAGATTGATAGCACTTGGTTTAGTACGACCATCAATTTCAGATTTTTCTACTGAGTTAATATCTTCCTTTATAATATTTTTCTTTTTTACCGATTCATTAAAATCATTAAAACTATCCTGAATTTCCATTTTCGATTTTTGAGGTAAATCATCAAAATCTGCAATAAATGTACCATCAGGTAATTCTCTTATACCTTGTTCTTTTGCTTCATCACGTTTTTTATCAAACCAATTATTCGACCAAAAATCATTTAAATTAAAATAATAAGGATAACTTACATTAGTTTTATTCATTAATTTTTCACTATTAGTCGGTTCACGTACTTCTTCGACTTCGGCATTTAATGAATCCAATTTAGTATTTAAACCCTGAACACTAGAATCTAAACCCATTAATTTATCGTGAATACTTTGCATTGCTGCGATATTATGCTTGATAATATCATTTTGAATAGTATCAACTTCTTGTCCGGGATTAGTTTGAGGCATTTCCATAGAATCTCCAGTATCACCCATTGCATCAACAGGGGCATCCGCAGGTCCACCAGTAGGTGGTGGCACATCTAATGGAATATCTACCGGAGCTTCTCCTGTTTCAGGTGGTGGCGTACCTAAACCTATTGGCTGGTCATTTGATGGTTCAGTAGGTACTTCACCCTCTGGTTTTGGCGCATCTTCTTGCTCACCCGCTTCATTCGTTAACTCAGGCATATTATCAAATTCTTCATCAGTACTGATTAATGAACGATATCTTGGAGATTCGTTGATTTTATACTCAGTACGATATTTAAACTTCCTAAGTTGTTCCTCAAGAAGAATTTCCTTCATATCTTTTTTCATCAATCATTGTTATTAATACTGTTCTCTTAATAATTGTTTACCATCTCTAGTTACAAAGATTTTATCTACTCTTTCAACCAAACCTTCTCTTTCATCAAGAACTATTTTCTTAGTTGTTTCTGATTTTTCATTATTTTCGGTAGTTCCAAAACTTTTAATGCTTTCGGTTGGTTCGACTTTTTTATCGCCATCAAGTGTAATAGGCGCAGGAGGAGATGGAATTGTATTTCTAACTACAAATCTATCAATTGCTTTTTCTACGTTTTTTTCCATAATATTTATACTATTTCATATAAATACTACGTAACATTCATTTTGACAATATTGTGATTAGATATCTTTTAAGATTGGTAAAATTAGGGAGAATTTTATAATATGTTTGATAAATTTCACCAGATAAATCAGGATATTTGGTTTTAGTCTTTTCCGAAATTCTTGTTAGAATTTCATCTAAATTAAACTTAAAAAATTCAAACATTTTTAAATTAATACCTGTAATTTTATTATCCGTTAATAAATATATCATTTCGTTTTTGTAATTATACATAACATCAATTTCTTTAGGTAGTACATCGAATAAATCCTGCATATCCTTTAACTGAAAAAAAACCGGGTCTAAATTAATGTAGTTATATTTTGGAGCAAAATAAAATTGTGGAATATATGTTACAAATGTCTCAATACCTTTAACATGAGATGATTTACTTTCTTCAAAACTACATTCCCAATATAATTCATTTGCCACTATTTTTTTATGAAGAATATTAGCATTTTGTATGATTTCATTACCGGGATTACTTGCTTTCATAAAGGACCACCCTACATATAATGTAGGTAAAGATTTATCGAGTTTATCGTACTCAATTAATTCTTTATAATAATTAACGTATTCAACTTCTACGTGATTTACCAGTTCCTTTTCATAAACAATGTTAGCAATTTTCATTTTATTTTATTTAAATCAACAACTACAACACCTTTTTGCGTAACTACCCAAGAAGCACATTTATTTCCAAAATTAATTGCAGTACGAATATCACCATTTTTTATATAATCTGCAACTAATGCTGCTAAAAATGTGTCGCCAGCACCTGACAAATCTCTAACCGGGTGCTCTTCGATAATCGGAATATTTTGAGACCAATGCCTAGCACCGTTTCGACCTAGCGTTACAATTAATTCACCATTATAACATTTTGTAAGCCATTCATTATTTTCTATGGCTTCTTTTTCATTTATTTTAATAAATTCAATTCCTGCTGCCCACGAATCTAATTTCTTTTTAGTGTCAATAAAAACCAATGATTGATTGTTCGTAATAAATTCAATATCTTCTTCGCTTAAATATCCTTTATTATAATCACTAATTATAACCGCAGTATATTTACTAAAATTAATCATTTCCAATTGTTTTTTTAATATTGGTTCAATTGCATCGGTTTCATCTACTCTTAATAATATTTGATTACTCACTTCATCAACATATCTTATTTTCAATGGTTTAATTAAATTAGTTATAATATCACATTGAATTCCCAATGCTTTTAAATTATTATATAAATTCATTGCCATACCACCATTTTTTATATGTGTGGTAGGGTTAAATATAGGAACAGGTGCTTCCGGACATAATCTAACACATTTACCATATCTAAAAATATCTTCACAACTATCACCAATAATCAAAACTTTTTCCATAGAATTAATCTTTTATTTTTTCAAACACACCTGTTAAAATATTTTCATTATTATCAATAGGTTTTCTAATAATATCTTCAATATTTGTAAGTGAAATACATTTAAATTTATTTTTTTCCATAAATGAAACTAATGCAGTATCATTAAAATGGTATAAATGAATATTTTCTCTTCTATGTTTCCAATTTCTAAACCATTCATCAGAAAAATTATGACACCAAGGTACTGATATTAATACATAGTTACATTTTAAACTCGAAATAAAATTAATATCCTCAAAATGTTCTAATGCATCAAAAAAGGTTATAACATCGTATTCTCTTTGAAAAATATCA
>Ga0307375_10004088_pt1 | contig 14103 bp, 7 predicted proteins | sample TR1MG_FD_202531 | JGI IMG/M metagenome (GOLD analysis project Ga0307375, IMG submission 202531) | Soil microbial communities from Risofladan, Vaasa, Finland - TR-1 | ecosystem: Environmental > Terrestrial > Soil > Coastal area > Acid sulfate soil | place: Finland: Risofladan, Vaasa | collected...
GCCGCCCGCCTTGATCGGCTGCCGCCGTCGCGCACGATATGGAAGATCATCCTGCTGATTTCGCTCGGTGGCGTGTTCGAGTTCTATGACCTGTTCTTCACCGGCTACGTCGCGCCCGGGATGATGAAGTCGGGGTTGTTCACGCCGCAATCGCTGGGCTTTTTTGCAAGCCTGAACACGATCAAGGTCGCCGGCTTCGGCACCTTCGTGTTCAGCACCTTTGCCGGCCTGTGGGTGGGTGTGGTGCTTTTCGGCCAGATGGCCGATCGTTTCGGGCGGCGGTCGGTGTTTACCTGGTCGCTGGTCTGGTACGTCAGCTGCACCGCGATCATGGCGTTTCAGCAGACTGGCGAACTGCTGAACGTCTGGCGCTTCATCGCCGGCGTGGGCTTTGCGGTGCAGCTGGTCACCATCGACACCTACATTTCCGAACTGATCCCGAGCGCAGAGCGCGGCCGCGCGTTTTCCGTCAATCAGTTCATCACGTTCTGCATCGTGCCGGTGGTCGCGCTGCTGGCCTGGCTGCTGGTACCGCTCAGCCCGCTCGGTATCGACGGCTGGCGCTGGGTGGTGCTGACCGGCTCGGTTGGCGCGGTGCTGGTGTGGTTGCTGGTGCAGGGGATTCCGGAGAGCCCGCGCTGGCTGGCCCTGCAGGGCCGCACCGAAGAGGCGGATGCCATCATGACGGCGATCGAGGAGCGGGTGGTCGCGGAGACCGGCAAGCCGCTGACGCCTCCCGCGCTGACGCATGCCGAGGAGACCGGCCTCGGGCGCTTCGTGGAGATCTTCTCGCCACAGTACCGCACGCGCACGCTGATGCTTTCGGTATTCAACATGGCCCAGGTGATCGGCTTCTACGGCTTCGCCGCGTGGGTGCCGACGCTGCTCATCGCACGTGGCATCACCGTCACGCACAGCCTCGAATACTCCTTCATCATCGCCATTGCCAACCCGATCGGTCCGCTGCTGGGCACACTGTTCGCCGACCGCGTGGAACGCAAGCGCCAGATCATGCTGGGACTGGTGGTCATGGGTCTGGCCATGCTGGCGTTCTCGCAGATCAGCAGCCCGGTGCTGCTGATTGCGCTGGGCGTGTTGTTCACGCTCGCCGCCAATGTGATGTCCTACGCCTACCATAACTATCAGGCCGAGCTTTACCCTACCCGCATCCGTGCCCGTGCCATTGGTTTCGTGTATTCGTGGAGCCGTATCGCAGCTGCCTTCGCAGGCCTGGCGATCGGCTACTTCCTCGGCGCCGGAGGCGTGTCTGCGGTGGCCATCTTCATTGCGATCGCGATGGTGGTGGGCATTGTCGTCATCGGGCTGTTCGGGCCGACCACCAAGGGGATCCCGCTGGAAACGATCAGTCGCTGAGGAAAATTGACGGGGTTCTGGCTGTCGCGCAAGGTCAGTGGACAAGATCCCTCCATAATTGCGATCGAGGTACTTTGCTACTTGACCTGCCCAAAATACCCGGGCGATACGGGGGCGATGTGGCAACGCCTGCGCCAGTGGCGGTGCATGCAGGTGATTGGAATTCAAAGCTGATGCGGGGTACCAGCAACTCCCCCGTGGAAATCCGGCGGCCAATGCGATGAACCCAAGCTTCCGCAAAAGTGTCTCGTGGCTTCACACCTGGTCCGGCCTGATTTTGGGACTCGCGATCGTAATGTTCGCCGTGACGGGTGCGGGGCTGGTTCTGCGCCCCGAACTGGATACCGTTGTCAATCGGGATCTCCTCACCGTACCGGTGTGCAGAGTGCCGCTGCCGCTCGATGCCCTGGATGCCGCCGCGCGGGTAGCTCATCCAAAGAGCAAACCCTACGCCATCGAGATCACGCACGATCCAGCGGCCTCGACGGCCATAAGGTTTGTCGATGATGACTACGTCTATCTCGACCCGTGCACGGCGCGGGTCTTGGGAATGCGAAACCACTATGGTGGCTTCTTCGGCACTCTGGACTGGCTGCATCGCTTCAAATTCATCGGTCATGGCGACGGACGCGGAAGGGTTGTGGGTGGCTGGGTGAGCGCTGTCTTTGCGGTACTCCTGATCATTGGCGGCCTGGTTCTCTGGTGGCCGCGCCGGCGTGGTGAATTCAAGAGTGCAGTCACCTTTCAATGGCGTCGTTCAGGCAGCGCGCGGACGCTTAGCCTGCACAAGATTGTCGGGCTCTATTGCGCGTTGCTGCTGCTGGTCATCGTGCTTACGGCCTTGCCGCTGTCGTTCCAGCCGTTTCGCCATTTGATCTCCTGGGCGACACAGTCCGCGGTCGATATACCGCCGCCGCCAAAACCTGAGCGCTCGCCCGTCGGTTCAAGACCGCTGACGATGGATGTCCTGTGGCAGCGCGCGCAGGAACGCGTTGCGAGCATCGCCTGGGCTTCCCTCTATTACCCGGCGCCGCATAACGGCGTGGCGCATATCGAAATCCTCCAGCGGCGAATGCCGCATAAAAACGCCAAGACTCAGCTCTATCTGAACGCCTATTCGGGCAACACGATTCGCCTTGACCGCTACCCAACGGGGATACCGGAAGGGCGCAGGGTGTATCTCTACCTGCTGGCGCTGCATTCCGGACTGGTCGGGGGTTTGCCCTATCAACTACTGCTGCTGCTGGCCGTGCTGGGTGTTCCGGTGCAATTCTATTCCGGTGCCAGCGTCTATCTGCGCCGAAAATTCCGCAAGCGTGCCAACGCGACGCTGTCGCTGCGGCTGGCCCGGAGAACCGTCGAGGCTGAAGGCATTTGCAGCTTCGCGTTCGTCGATCCAAAGGGGAAGGCACTTCCGCCTTTCAGCGCGGGCTCTCATATCGATGTCGATGCAGGAAACGGAATCACGCGTCAGTATTCGCTCTGCAACAATCCGCTGGATACGCATCGCTACGTGATCGGTGTACTGCTGCATCCCGATTCGCGGGGTGGGTCGCGCGGGATGCACGAGAACCTGGCCGTGGGTGACCTGGTGCAGATCCGTCCGCCACGCAATCATTTCCCGCTTGCACATTCAGCGAAGCGTTCGCTTCTGCTTGCCGCGGGGATCGGCGTGACTCCGATCCTGTGCATGGCCGAACACCTATCCAATATGGGCCGGGATTTTTCCATGCACTACTGCGTTCGTTCCCTGGCACAGGCCGCCTTTGTCGATCGCATCAAAAAGTCGGCATTTGCCGATCGCGTGACATTTCATGTCTCGAGCAAGGACACGCGACTGGACATCCCCCTCCTTCTCGAAGGCGGTTATCACGATACGCACCTCTATGTCTGCGGGCCGAATGGGTTCATGGAGGGTGTCATCGCGGCGGCAAGCGAGAAAGGGTGGCCTGAGGCACATGTGCACCGGGAGTATTTTGCCGCCACGAGGAAAATGAACAAGCCAGCCACTGCCTTCGTTCTCAAGATAGCGAGCACGGGAAAGCTGATTCATGTGGCGGAAGATGAGACGGCGGCGGCGGCGCTAGGCCGGTGCGGGATCGATGTCCCCGTCTCGTGCGCCGAAGGTCTGTGCGGAACCTGCCTAGTCAGGGTGGTCGACGGCAATATCGAACACAATGACTTATTCCTTACCACCGAAGAGCGCGCCAGAAACGACCAATTTGCTCCTTGCTGCTCGAGAGCCAGCAGTCCACTGCTGGTCCTGGATCTCTAGATCTGATTGGCAGGGAGCCGTATGTTGGACATGGCGTCATGCCGGACCATGAGCATGGCATGGCCGTCATTCTCGTGATGCGGGTTGGAGACGGTGCGTCCCTGCAACGAGACGGGGCCGATGGATGATTCCGGTTGCGCTCGGGTCACGGATATCCGGATGACAAGACCCGCCCCGTTCCGCGATCTCGTCCAATCCCGCAAAGACACATCGGCCGACGCATTGCGCTATTTTGCATCGGCGCCGTCGTCGGCCACCGTCAGTGCCAGTTCCTTCCGGACAGCCTTCTTGTCATCGCTTATTGCCTTCCATGCCGGGTCGTGGGAAAGCCGCGCACGCACGGTCGTTTTCACGGCATCACGGACAGCGAGTGCGGCATCGCTGCGATATTCCAGCACCAGCATGGCGGACCACGGCCGGCCGGCCGGGTATTCGGCCATGAGGATCGTGTACCGCGTCAGCACGCCCGCATCCATCCAGCCCTTCAACTGCGGGACGGTATAGCCGTCGAGATATTTCAGATAGGCGGCATCCGATACCAGATACCTGTAAGGGATGACCAGAGTCACCGGCGCTGAAGCCGACTTCCGCGCCACGCCATGGCGCACGAGGTTGACTGGGGTGGTCTCAATCTGGGAGGTCAGCGCCAGTTCGCCCTGCGTCAATCCATCCGGCATCCGCCTGGCGCCCTGTGTCCAGCGTGCCAGGCCACCGGGGCCATTGAAGGCAAGCATGGCCATGGCGTTCCAGCCAGATGAATCGACATGCCGGTTGAAAAATACATGGTAGCTGCGCAGGATGCCCTCCTTCTGCAGCGCGCGAAAACGCGGTAGCGCTTTGCTGCGTAGTGCCTGTCGCAATGCAAGCCAGTTCGTGGGTGTGGTGTGGTAGGCGATGATCAGTGCCGGTTGCGTGTCCTGCGGTAGCTCTGCCGCACGGGTAATGGGAGCCTGAATCACAGCCAGAAGACCGATCGCCATGCAAAGTCTGAGCGTGCGCAAAAGCCAGTCATGTGTCATGGGGAGAAATCCTTTGCCGTTGATCAAGCCGGTGCTGTCAGTGATCGCTCGCAGATGCACTCGCAAGTGGCCAGGCAATCGCGGCGTCAAAGCGCTTGATACTGGCATTGCGTGGATCGATGGGATCGACATGACCCATGAGCGACGCACCCAACATAGATTCCGAACCTTGCACGAACCTGAAGCGAACCTTAAACGTGCGCTTCAGTAGTGCCGCCTCACGGGAACGTGCAACCTGAATTAATTTTCAGAAATATTTCAGGTTGCGTAGAGACGCACGGTCCATGATCGAGACAGGGGTGCATGCATTTGCACTGAAAATGCGTCTGTGGAAAACAAAGGGGCGGTCATGTCTACGAAGTCTACCAATCGGGTGCGTACTCTGGCTCTGTCGATCTCCTTCATCCTGTGCGGTGCAGCGGCAGGGTCAGCATTGGCAGGATCGGCGCAGCCAGGACAGGGCTTGAGTGGCACCAGCGCTGCGCCTGCGACTGGACAACAGTCTGAACCGGCGACCGGTTCGACCGGCACACAGCAGCAGGCAACCAAGACCGTCACGCAGCTCAAGTCCGTTTCGGTGCAGGGTCGATTCATATCGGCCGCCGGCCACAGCGCGCTCAAGATGGACGTGTCGGTGCGCGATACGCCGTTCTCCATTTCGACCTACACCGGCAGCTTCATGCACGCGATCGAGGCGCAGAAGGTCGATGCGCTGTATCCGTACATGACCGGCATCCAGAGTGCCGGCATCACCGGGTACGACCTGGTGTTCCGGGGCTTCCAGAGCGGCGGCAACGACCAGAATTCGATCCTGGTCGATGGCTTGCCCGGCCTGGCCACCCGGTTTGGTTCACCGGCAACGATCGGTGTATCGCACATCGACGTGGTGCGCGGGCCTTCCTCGGTGCTCAACGGCGAGGAACAACCGGGCGGCTTCATCAACCTGATCACCAAGAAGCCCGAGGCCGATCCGCTGTACGAGTTCAGCAGCAGCGCCACCGCCTACGATGGCGCCGGCATCGGGCTGGGCGACAAGCTGGGTACGGACTTTGCGGCGGACCTGACCGGACCGATCGATAAGGACAAACACTTCCTGTACCGGCTGGTGATGGACGACTCCAATCGGGACACCTATCGCAACGCCAGCTACGACCACAGCATCTACTTTGCCCCCAGCCTGACCTGGAAAATATCCGACGCCACCAGCCTCACTGCTGCCTATGAATACCAGAAGCTGCATTACAGCTACGACACCTACCTGGTAGCCCCGAACAGCGACATCAACCTGGTGCCCTCGATCACCACGCGCTATCAGGAGCCGAGCGATTTCGAGAACGAGCACGGCAGCGTCCTGACACTTTTGTTCAAGCATCAGTTCGCCAATGGCATGACCTGGAACCTCAATACCCGCGATGTCTGGCACACCGACGAGGCGCATGGCTTCGACGTCACCGCGATCCGTCCCGACCTGCAACACGTCGGCCGCCGGGCCCGGGGCCAGCTCAACAAGCGGCGCTACGACTACGTGGACACCAACTTGCAAATGCCGTTCGACACCTTCGGCATCGGCCACAAGATGGTGGTGGGGTTGACGGCTGGAAGAGACACGGCCAATACCGATCGATTGCAGTTTTACAATGCGCCCGCCACTGGACCAAATTCTCTCGACATCAGCATTTATGACCCCATCTACGGTGTTGCACCGCCACTCTCTTCATTGCCTCTGGTGGCTCCCGGTGCCAACAAGCTTCTGAACGATCGCCTCACCGTGCTTGACAGTTATGGCGCGTACTTCGCCGACATGATGACGCTGTCCGACCGGTGGAAGGCCACCGTCGGCCTGCGCTATGCGCGCAACAGGCAGGCGATCTCTGAACTGAAGATCCCCAACGTGCCCAGCAGCAGCAAGACCAACAGCAAGGTGCTGCCGATGCTCGGCCTGGTCTACCAGCCGAACAAGCAGTGGAGCTACTACGCCAGCTACAGCACGTCGTATGTGCCGCCCGCGGCCAATGCCATCGACGTCAACGGGGTGAACAGCTTCGTGCCTACATCGGCCAAGCAGATCGAAGTCGGCAGCAAGGCCGATTTCCTGGACAACCGCGTGTCAGCCACCTTCGCGCTATACCGCATCGACGAAAAGAACACGTTCAGCCATTTTGCCTGTCCCTACGGCACCTGCTACGCGCAGCTTGGCAAGGCCCGCTCGCAGGGCGCCGAGCTGGAGGTAAATGCGCGGCCGCTGCCGAACTGGCAGTTGACCGCCGGCTACGGCTACACCGACGCCAGAATCACCGCCTCCACCAATCCCGCGCAGAACAACAGCCGTCTGCCCAACGTGCCGTACAACAGCGCCCACCTGTGGTCGCGCTACGACTTCCGCTCGCACCAACTGCAGGGGTTGGGCTTCGGCCTCGGGGTGATCTACAACGGTGAGCGGCAGGGGTTCACACCGACCAAGGTAAACAGCCCGATGCTGAAGTTGCCCGCGTACACCCGGGTCGATGCTGCGCTCTATTACAACTACGACCAGTACGTGGTGACGTTCAAGGTCGAAAATCTGTTCGACAAGACCTACTACCAGAGTGCGGGATTCAACGGCGACATCAACCTGCTGCCGGGCGTGCCACGCCTGTTCACACTTTCCGTAAGGGCTTACTTCGAATGAGCCACAACAGCGATTTTTCGATACGACACCCGCGACATCCGCGTACGAAAGTTCTGTTGTTGCTGCTGCTGGGCGCGACAGCGGCATCGGCTACTGCTCCGACACCGGCAGTTGGGAGGTCGGCGGGTGTGGAGTGGCAGCTCCCTGTGGCAAGGACACATGCCGCGCAGACCCATGCGCAAGAAGAGGCCGGCAAGCAGGTTGGTCGGCCGCTGCCCCAGCCGGAGCTGTTGCAGCCGACGCTGGACGCGACGCTGCCGCAGTTCAAGCCACTTCACCCGGCGCAGTTGAGCGGGTCCATCAGCATGGCATCGTCAGACACGTTGCCTGGGTTGGTGCATGCCTGGATCCGCGCCTTCCACAAGATCTACCCACATGTGCATGTAGCCTTCGGCCCCCCGTACGAAGGCAGCCACGGCGCGATCGAGCTGGAGAAAGGCGCCATCGATATGGCCTTTGTGTCGCGCGAGCTGAAGCCCACGGATCTCGTCGCGTTCCGTGCAAGCCATGGCTATCTGCCGCTCAGCGTGCCGGTTTCGGGCGGCTCCTATCGGCAATTCGGCTTCCTCGACGCGGTGGGATTCTTCGTCAACCAGCAGAATCCGCTGGATCATCTGACTTTGGCGCAGCTCGATGCCGTGCTTTCGCGTTCGCTGCTGCGTGGAAATCCGAAGGCCACCACCTGGGGCGATCTTGGTGTCACCGGCGCCTGGGCCAGCAGGCCGATCCACGTGTATGCGATCAAACCCTGGAACGGTTTCGAGGAATTTGTGCGACAGCGGGTGCTGGACGCCGGTTCGCAGCGAGGCCATTGGCGTACCGATCTGCACTTCGACCCGACCGTCTTCCCGATCGCCCGGCGCGTGGCCGCCGATCCGGATGGCATCGGCTATGCGGGGTTGGCCTTCATCGACGCGCCGGTGAAAATGCTCTCGATCGGCAGTGCTGGCGACGCAGTGGCACCCACATACAGGAATGTCGCCTCCGCGCGTTACCCGCTGAGCCGGCTCGTCTACGTCAACGTCAATCAGAAGCCGGGCGCTTTCGTATCGCCAGCGATGCAGGAGTTTCTGCGCTTCGTGCTGAGCCGACAGGGGCAGCAAATCGTGCTTGATCAAGGCGTGTTTCTGCCGCTGCGCGGATTCCAGGCGGCTGCCGCGCGCGCGACGGTCAACCTTCCCGCGCAGGCCAAGGCGCCATGAGTACGTTCGCTCGCAACGCCGCCAGCTATTCGATGCGGCGGTTCCGGCGGTGCATGCCGTGGTTGGCGGCTTGCCTGTTTTGCGGCATGGCTTCGGCCGCCACGCTCCCGCTGCAGATGGTCCACCGCATCGTGGTTCAGGGCACGGCCCCGGTTCGGGCGATCGTGCCCGGCCCGGACGGCACGCAGGTCTATGTGGCGAGTGGACGCGAGATCCAGGTCTACGACGTGGCTACGGGAGGGTTGGCCGGTACGCTGCCGCTGCCCGCTCCGGTGCTGGACATGACCGCCGACGGCCGTGCCGGCATCGGCTATGCGGCGCTCGCGGCGCCCGCGCGGGTGGTGGTGTTCGGGCTGCATCCGTTACGCATCACCTCGACCGTCAGGCTGACGGACGGCGCGCCCTCGGCACTGCTGCTGGATGCCGCCGCGCATGCGCTGTATGTGGAAAGTGCGGCCGGCGCCTCGCTGGCGAAATTCGATACGGCCACCGGCAAGCGCGTGGCCGCGCTACGGCTGGAGGGGGCGCTGCGGCAGATGGCGACGGACGGTCGCGGTACGCTGTATGTGGCCAACATGAGCCACGCTGCGATCGACGCGGTGGATACGGCACGCATGACCCGCACCGGAGCGATACCGCTGGACGGTTGCACGGACCCCACCGGGCTGGCGATGGATCAGGTCGGGCGCCGGTTGTTCGTCGCCTGTCGCGATGGCGGTCGCGCGGTCGTCGACACCGACATGGGTTTCGCTTTTCAGCAGCTGCCCGTTCAGGTGCATGGCGCGGTACGCACGGTCTTCGGCTTTCACCCCTTCGGGGCGAGCGGCTGGAAGGGCGGAGCATTCAGTGCCGGCGATGCGCCGCAGCTCACGGCGGTCCGGATGAACGCCTTTATAAGTTACAGCGCGGCCGGCACTTATCCGCTGGACGGAAGCTGCGAGTCGCTGGCGCTGGACACCGCTGGCCGCGGCTTGTGGCTGGCGGTGGCGCCCACTTCCGCTGCACGCAGTCAGACGGGCGCGCCGGTCGAGCTGTGGTTGCTGAGTGAAACGGCGGGAGCATCGAAATGAATCAGCGATTCCATCTATCCGGCGTCATCGGCTGCTGGCTGCTGGCCTTCGGGCTGAGCCTTGCCACCGCGCACGCGGCGATGCTGCCGTGGTCGGCGCTGCAGGGCAAGACGGTGCTGTTCGTGACAGGAGACACCCCGGCCGGCGCGCCCGACGACGATGCACTGGTGCGCCAACATCTGGAGAAGCTCGGGTTCAAGGTCAAGACGGTCGACGAGTCCGTGTCGGCGACCGCCGCCCAGGGCATGAGCCTCATCGTCATCTCGTCCACGGCCAACGCACACGCGCTGGGGACCAAGTTCGCCCGTATCCCTGTTCCGTTGTTCACCTGGAACACGTTCGACTACCCGAATCTCGGCATGACAGGGTCGCAGCTGCATCGCGATTTCGGGGTGGTCGATCCGACCCAGCACTACGCGGACAGTTTTTCGGTACTTTACGGTTACGGCGCGAATACGACCTCAGCCATCAGCAAGGCCGTCGGGCTCAAACCGCAACTGTTCGGTACGCTGTATCTGGAGCCAGGCACCGTCGGCTGGGCGCGCCCGGGGCCCGGCGGCACCGTCATCGCCTATTTTGACGGGATGGCCAACGACAAGGCGGCGGTCTTTACCTACGAACGCGATGCCAGCCTGGTGGACGGTCGCGCCGCTCCCGCGCGACGGGTCGGCTTTTATCTCGCGGACGGCAACTTCCATCTGCTCACCGCCGTGCATGGGCCTGCAGCGAAAGATCCGCAGTTGCGCAGCTGGGCGATCGGGCTGAAGCTGTTCGACGAGGCCATCCGCTGGGCGGCGAGTCAGCCGGTCCCGGTCGCGCCTTACGATCCTGCCGCACTGAGTTCGCGGATCGCACGGGTGGCCCATGGCAGGAAGGTGCTATTCGTCGAGCGCGTCAATGCCGGCGAGGGACGCGAGGCGGACGAGCACACCGTCGCGCATCTGCGCAGCCTGGGATTCGATGTCGCCATCGCCGACCAGACGGATCCGCCGACCCGCGCTGCCGGCATGGATCTGGTCATCATTTCCGGGTCGTGCTCGAAGTACAAACTGGCCAACAAGTACATCGACGTCAAGGCACCGTTGATTTCACTGGAAGGCTTGATGTCGGACGGCCTGCATTTTTCCGGCCGTGATCGTTACGTCGACTACGGCGAGCATGGCGAGGAAAAGGAGAGCGATGATCCGCCCGATAACTATCTGGACATCGTGGGTGCCTGGAATCCCATGGCGGCTGGTCTGCACCCCGGGCTGGTGAAGTTCACGCATCATCCGGGCATCTTGAAGTGGGCTGCGCCGCTGCCCGACGCCATCGTGATTGCCACACTGCCCAATTCGCCCAACGAGCGTGCGATCTTCGGCTACCCCAAAGGTGCGGTCATGGCCGACGGCTTCATCGCACCGGCCCGCCGGGCGTTGCTGCCCTTTGACAACCCGTCCTTTGACGACCTCACCGCGGAAGGCCGTGCGCTCTTCGACGCCGTCGTGCTGTGGTCGATCAGTGGAGATGGTTCCTGACATGAGTGCCCGCGTTTGGCGCACTGGTGCCGTCGATGCGGTTGGCGCGGGGCTTTGAGTGATGTTCAGTTTCAGGCGCAAGGCGATGGCATCGCTTGCACGAGCGACCGTGGTCGCGCTTCTGCCCGGCCTCTGTCCGGGCGGTGAAGCGCATGCTTCAGTACAGCCGCCGCCGTCCGCGACCGTCGGCGCAGACGGCTTGCGTTGTCTGGGCGCCAGCACGATGCAGCCGCTGGTCGCGGCATGGGCGGATGCGTTTCGGGCAGGTTGGCCCCAGGCGTCGATCCGTGTAGCCGACACCACGCGCTACTCGGCCGATGGCGTCGCTGCCGTCATCGCCGGTCGCGCGAACTGCGTCACCTTCGCGCGCGAACCGTTCCCGGCGGAATCGGCAGCATTCAAGAACATGCCGGGGCGTGCCCCGATCGTCGTTCCCGTGGCGGGCGGCAGCTATGCAACGCCGCATGGAACTTTCGCGATCGCGATTTACGTGAGTCGTGCCAACCCGCTGCATGGCCTGACCGTGGCGCAGCTATCCGCGGTGTTCTCCGGCGAAGCTGTGGCGGGCGGGCATCAGCCACTCCGGACGTGGGGGCAGCTTGGGCTGCGCGGGCGGTGGGCGAGGCGGCCCATCCATGTCTACGGCATGACGCCGCAACGCGGATCCGGCAATCCGCCGGGAATCGTCAATTTTCTGGATCAGCGCGTCATGGGCGGGCGTCCGTGGCGCAAGGGTCTGCGCGTACAAGTCGATTCGCACGGGCTGAGCGCGCTAGCCGCTGTCGTGCGGCAGGTGAGCCAGGATCCGGATGGCATCGGATACAGCGGCTTCGGCTACGCCACGAAATCCGTGAAGGCCATTCCGCTGTCGGTCGGGCACGGCGCGCCATTCGTGGCAGGCACGCCAACCAGCGTGGCCTCGGGCCACTATGCGCTTGCCAGAAAGATCTACCTCGACCTTCCACGAACCGACGCGGGCGGGCTGACGCCACTGGCCTGCAACTTCCTGTCCTTCATCCTGGGAGCCGACGGGCAGCGCCTGATCGGGCAGGATCGGATGCACTTCGATCCGCTCACCTCGCCGCAGCACAGAGCAGTCCGCCGCCTCCTGGCCCAGGATCACCTTTGCGATCCGCCGATGTGGACGAAGGGCACCGGGTGGCAGCCTCCGCGTCAGGCCTATGTCACCCGCAACGGCGCCATCCGCATCGTCGGCTACAACGACATGCGCTGGATGCTCGAAGCACTGGATCGGCAGTTCAGCGCGATGCATCCCGGCATCCACTTTGATCTCGTACTCAAGGGAACGCGGACGGCGCCAGCGGCACTCGCCGCAGGCACCAGCCTGTTCGCGCCGATGGGCGCCGAATTCACCGACCAGGCGCTGCGCCTGTATCAGCAACGCGTCGGGAGTGACCCGCTCGAATTCCGGGTGGCGCATGCCGCGCTCGATCCTCGTGCGCGTTCGTCACCGCTGGCGATCTATGTGAATCGCGCCAATCCGCTGACGGCGATCACCATGCGGCAGCTGCGCGGCATCCTTGCTGCGCCACAGCGGCTGGTCGAGGGCGCGCAACTGGGGCTGGGCGGCGCCTGGGCGCATTGGCGAATCCAGCCATGCGGACTCGCCGCGGACACCGCGCTGGGCGTATTCATGAGCCGGCACCACTTGGGTGGAGCCAGTTATGCGGAAGGCTATCGCGGGTTTCGCGAATCCGCGCAGGTGCTCCAGCATGTGGCGGCCGATCCGGCAGCGCTGTGTTTCGCGGATCTCAATCTGGCCAACGACTCGGTTCGCGCTCTTGGCATTCGATCAGATGCGGATAAAGGTCGGCGGATCTCGACAGGCTCACGCGAACAGATCGTTTCAGGCCGCTACCCGCTCGATCGATTCCTCTACATCTACACCAGAATCCCCCAGGCCCACGGCAACGCTCCGTTGGCATGCGCGTACCTGCGCATGCTGCTGTCCGCGGCGGGTCAGCGCGTCATTGCCAGCGCCGCGCCGGGCTACCTCCCTCTGAGCCGGCAGGAAAGGGGCGCGGAACGGCACCGGCTGGAAAGGTCCCTGTGCAACCATGGTTGAACCCGTGGGCCGCGCGCAGCAGTGACTTCTGGGGGGTGAAAGGCGGGCGGTCGATCCTTATGCTGCGGGTTCCCCGGGGCGCGCCGCGTCTCAGCATTCGAGGATGTCCCACCCATGCGCAAACTTCCCCTTGCCGCGGCGCTTGCCGCGCTGCTGCTCAGCTCGGTTGCCGTCGCCAGTGCGGCCAAGAAGGACGACAAGGCCAAGCCCGAAGCCAAGCCCGATGCTGCATTGCTGCAACCGCAGTCCGCCACCAGCGAAGGTTCGGTCACGGTCGAGGGCAAACGCATCGACTACAAGGCGGTGGCCGGCACGCTGGTGCTGCACGGCAGCGGCGACAAGGAGGACGAGCCGCAGGTGAGCATGTTCTACGTCGCCTATTTCAAGAAGGGCGTGGACGCGGCGAAGCGGCCGATCACCTTCCTCTACAATGGTGGCCCCGGATCGGCCTCGGTCTGGCTGCACATGGGCGCATTCGGCCCGAAGCGGGTGGTGACGTCCGACCATAGCCACACCCCGGCGGCGCCGTATCAGCTGGTCAACAACGATTACAGCCTGCTCGATGCCTCCGACGTGGTGTTCATCGACGCGCCCGGCGCCGGCTTCAGCCGGCTGATTGCCGATGACACGAACAAGGCCAAGCGCGCCGAGCAGATGAAAGCCCGCAAGAAGGCGATCTATGGCGTGGACGGCGACGGCCACGCGTTTGCCCAGTTCATCACCCAGTTCATGTCCAAATACGGCCGCTGGAACTCGCCCAAGTACCTGTTCGGCGAGAGCTACGGCACCACCCGTTCGGCGGTGCTGGCCAACATTCTGGAGAACCAGGACAGCGTCGACCTGAATGGCGTGATCCTGCTGTCGCAGATCCTCAGTTTCGACACCAGCATCG
>Ga0307375_10004089_pt1 | contig 14103 bp, 9 predicted proteins | sample TR1MG_FD_202531 | JGI IMG/M metagenome (GOLD analysis project Ga0307375, IMG submission 202531) | Soil microbial communities from Risofladan, Vaasa, Finland - TR-1 | ecosystem: Environmental > Terrestrial > Soil > Coastal area > Acid sulfate soil | place: Finland: Risofladan, Vaasa | collected...
GGTGGAGGATATTGCCGATCTGCGCAAGGAGCTGACGCACGCCTTGGGTAGCTGAATGATGACATGCAGATCTACCTATGTCGGTAGCAGCATTGTGGCTGGTGACCTGTGGTGAACATCCCAGGCAAGCCAAGGAAGGGTGCTGGGCTCGCGCTGCTCAACCTGTCGGCGTGGATTCGTCGGCAGCCCTGGTTGAGGAGCATCTATCGTCATTTTCCCCAGATTCTGCGCAACAGGGTATCCGAGGCACTTGCCGCGCGTGCCAGTGAGCAAAGCCGGTTCAAGCGAACGGCGAACTGGCAGCGGCGGGCGAACGCGCCTGCGGCGGCGTTGCCAACGGCCGTGCGTCGCGACGAGTTTGGTGCGGCCGCCGGCGTGAACGTGTTTGCCTATGCCCGCGGACAGTCCGGGCTGGGTGAAAGTGCGCGCCTTTACATACGCGCCTTGCTGGCGAGGGGTTATCCAGTGGCCGTGCACAATGTGGACATCGATATACCGCATGGCATGGACGACACCAGCCTGGATGGAATTATCGGCACGGACACGCCCTACGGCACCAATCTGGTTTTCGTCAATCCGGACTATCTTGACGATGCCATGGCAAGTATAGGGCGTGAACGTCTGGCCGGTCGCCACACGATTGCCTGCTGGTTTTGGGAGCTGGAGAACTTTCCGGAGGAATGGTTGCCAGCCCTGCAGGTGGTTGACGAGATCATGGTCTCGTCGAGGTTTATTGGGGAAGCGATTGGGTCGGTGACCGACAAGCCGTTGTTGCACGTGCCGTTGCCCGTCGATGAGGTTGACGACCGCGGTTTGCAGCGTGCGGATTTCGGTCTGGACGAGAACGCCTTCATCTTTCTCACGAGCTTCGATTTCAACTCCTTCCTGGCCCGCAAAAATCCACTGGCCGTTATCGATGCATTCCGTAAGGCGTTCGCCGACGGACGGGCAGATGTCCGGCTCCTGATAAAGTCCAGCAACGGCCACCGCCATCCTGAAAAATTGCGCGAATTACTGAATGCGGTAGCAGCCGACCGGCGCATCATGGTGCGTGATGAGGTGATCGATCGAGGTGACATGCAGGCATTGCAACGCTGCGCGGACGCTTACGTGTCGCTGCACCGTGCGGAGGGATTCGGCCTGGGGCTTGCCGAGTGCATGCGCATGGGCAAGCCGGTGATCGCCACGGCCTGGTCCGGCAACATGGAATACATGACGGCGGATAACAGCTGCCTGGTCGATTATCGGTTGGTGCCGGTGGGCGAAGGCGAGTATCTGCATTACACCGGCCAGCGTTGGGCTGAGCCTGACGTGGGTCACGCGGCTGCACATATGCGTCGTCTGGTCGAGGATCCGCAGTTCGCGGCAATGATCGGTACTCAAGCGGCGTCCGATGTTGGCGAAAAGCTTTCGCCGCATACCGCGGCAGCGCGTATCATTCACCGGCTGCAGACGCTGTCACTGGCGTCAGGCGCGATTCCCGGGGCTACCGGAAGCGTTTCGGTAGCAGGCGCCACATAAAAGGTACGCGTTGCATGAAAGAGATTCTTCTGGCGATATGGAGTTATCGCCATTTCATCATTTCGTCGATCAAGAACGATCTGCGCTCGCGTTTCGCGCGCAGCAAGCTGGGTGGCTTGTGGATGGTTCTGCAGCCGTTGGCACAAGTGGCGATTTACGCCTTGGTACTGTCGCGCATCATGGCAGCCAAGCTGCCAGGCATCGATAATCGCTACGCCTATGTGATTTACCTGATGGCCGGCATGGTGGCCTGGTCGCTGTTCGCCGAGGTGGTGACGCGCTCGCTGACCGTTTTCGTGGACAACGGTAACCTGATGAAGAAGATGGCATTCCCGCGAGTTTGCCTACCGATCGTCATCGGCGGTTCCTCGCTGGTAAACAATCTACTCCTGCTGGCAACCGCGATAGGCGTGTTCCTGCTGATCGGTCATCCGCCGACCTTGGCGATGCTGTGGCTGCCGTTGCTGATCGGTATCAACTTGGCCTTCGGCCTGGGCCTCGGCCTGATTCTGGGCATCCTCAACGTGTTTGTCCGGGACGTAGCCCAAGTGATGACGGTAGTGCTGCAGCTCATGTTCTGGCTGACCCCAATCGTTTATATGCCAAGTATCATTCCAGACCGACTGCGTTCCATATTGGAATTCAATCCGATGATGCATGTGGCCGTGGCATTTCAGGATGTCATCCTCTACGGACGCGCTCCCCCGATTGAAGGGTTGACCATTATTGCCGTGGCTGCGACCGTACTGTTGCTGTTTTCTTTGATCTTGTTCAGGCGCGCAGCGCCGGAAATGGTGGACGTGCTGTGAGTGGATCACTGCTTGCTGTGAGTGGACTTGGAAAGGCCTTTCGCGATTATGGGTCGGAGTGGCGCCGGTTCGCCTCATGGTGTGGGTTGCATACGCGGGTAAAGGCAGAAACCTGGGTCCTGCGTGGAGTTTCATTCAATGTCGCGCATGGCGAATCGATCGGTATCGTCGGTCAAAATGGCGCTGGCAAAAGCACACTGCTCAAGTTGATTACGGGTACGCTCAGGGGAACCGAGGGCACAGTCACCGTCAATGGCCGGATCTCGGCCATTCTAGAACTGGGCATGGGCTTCAGCGCCGATTTGAGCGGCAGAGCCAACGTCCGTCACACGGCCGGATTGATGGGGTTCTCCCATGAAGATATATCTGGTGCAATGGCTGCCATCGAAGAGTTTGCCGAGATCGGTGAATACTTCGACGAGCCGGTACGTACCTATTCGAGCGGTATGCAAATGCGTGTTGCGTTTGCCGTGGCAACGGCGTTCCGTCCGGACATTCTGATTGTCGACGAAGCGCTTTCCGTAGGAGATTCTTATTTTCAGCACAAGTGCTTCAAGCGGATACGTGAATTTCGCGAACAAGGCACCAGTCTGCTGATCGTGTCGCACGATGCTGGCGCAGTGCAGAACCTGTGCGATCGCGCGCTGTTGCTGGAGAACGGCGCCCTCATCAAAGACGGTGACCCTTCGGAAGTTATGGATCTCTACAATGCGCTGATCGCCGAGCGTGAGAACAGCACGATCACGATCTCAAATCATGCCAGCGGCCGTACACAGACCGTTTCTGGTAGTGGTGAAGCCGTGGTTGAGACCATCATCCTGCTAAATGCTGCTCAGGAGCCGGTGGAGTTTGTTGATGTTGGTCAGCCAGTAACGTTGCTTATCCAGGTAATGGCACGGGAACATATTCCGCGACTGGTGCTTGGGTACATGATCAAGGACCGGTTGGGGCAACCGGTTTTTGGCACCAACACACACCATACGGAGCAGGTGCTGGAACATGTGCAGGCCGGCCAGCGTTTGGAGTTTCGTATCAGCTTTCCGATGAATTTTGGGCAGGGAAGCTATTCGGTATCGACCGCGTTGGTCAGCACTGACACCCATCTCGTCAATAACTACGAATGGAGGGATCTGGCGCTGGTCTTCACTGTCTCCAATCTGTCACGACCGGTATTTGTGGGCTCGGCCTGGGTGCCGCCGAAAATTGAGGTCTGCAGTCTATGAGTTTTGTCTCCTTTGCACAGAACTACGAGGACGTGATGCTTTTTCGTGCGCTGCGCGGGATCGAGCACGGGTTCTACATTGATGTCGGTGCCCAGGATCCGGTTGAGGATTCTGTGACCAAGGCGTTTTACGAAAAGGGTTGGCGTGGTATCAATATCGAGCCAGTCGCGCATTGGTTTCAGCGGCTGGTTGCCTATCGCCCGCATGACATCAATTTGCAGGTCGCCGTATCCGACGGTCCGGGCAAGCTGCATTTGTTCGAGGTGGTGGATAGTGGGCTTTCAACGACCGACCCCGATTTCGCAAAACAGCATGCGCAGGCGGGCTATCAAATCTGCGAGTCGGACGTGGACTGCCTGACTCTAGACGAAATCTGCAAAAGTTACCCAGTTGAGGAAATCCATTTCCTCAAGATCGATTGCGAAGGAGGTGAGGCGGCTGCATTGCGTGGTCTTTCTCTTGAGCGTATACGCCCCTGGATCATCCTGCTTGAAGCCACAGCACCCAACAGCCAGCAGCCGGTGTACATGGAATGGGAGCCGCTGCTCACCGGATGCGGCTATCACTTCGTTTATGAGGATGGTCTCAACCGGTTTTACGTGGCCGATGAGCACAGTGAGCTGGATTCGGCGTTTTCTCATCCGCCGAATGTTTTTGACTATTTCGTGCGTGCCGCGGAGGCTGTTGCGCGCCATGACTTGCAGATAGCGCAGGGCGACTTGTCGGCATTGCGTGATGCGCAGCGCGTGGCGCGGATCGAATCGGAATGCGAGCAGCTACTCGCCAGTACTGAATATTTTCACAGCGAGAATGAACGCCGGGAGGCGGCACTGGTCGAGTATCGGCGTTTGCTTGGCGAAGCGGAAGAGCGTGAGGCGCAGGGCGTGGCGCGTTTGCAAGTCGAGAATGAGCGACGGGAGTCAGTGCTGGCCGAGCATCGACGGCTGCTGGATGAGGCGGCAGAGCGCGAAGCGCAGAGCATGGCGCGCATGCAGACCGAGCGTGATCAATGGCAAACTGATATCGAATACCTGCGCAGTGAGAATGAAGGTCGGGAGGCTGCGCTGGTCGAGCATCGACAGCTATTGATTGAGGCGGCGGAACGCTTGGCGCAGAGCCTGGCTCGCGAGCAAGCGCACAGTGAGCATTGGCGAAACCATGTCGAGCACTTACGCACGGAGAATGACCGCAAAGAGCAGGTTATGGTCGAGCAACATCAAGCTATCGTGGCACTGGAGAGCATGCTGGCGGTATCGCGCCGGGATCTGGCTGCCGCGTCCGAACACACAATGTCATTGAGCGGCAGGCTGGCAAGCCGCGATCATGACCTTGCGCTGCTGCGCGCAGTCATCGACGGCTCGGCCGCTCAGGTCTCGCTTCTGGAGAGTGAGACGGGTCGCTTGAATCGCGAAGTGGCAGTTCGTGATCAGGAAGTGGATCGCTTGCACGGGTTGATCCAGACGATTCATCACAGTACCTCTTGGCGCATTACCGCACCCATGCGCTGGCTTGTATCTGGCCCAAGTCATGCAGCAATAAGCGCGATTGGGAAAATGCGATTAAAAATCAAGAAAATAATCAAGAAAGCGCTGACAGGCACGGCGATTCATGTTACTCGGCGTCCTCAACTTAAGCGTCTCATCGTTATTATTTTATCACCATTTCCTACGTTTAAAGAACGTCTAAAGCGAGTTGTAACTGGCGCAGATTCTTCGCGACCGATTCATTCATCCCTCGCGACTGAATTGGCGGATCTGACGCCTCATGCGCGTCGTGTATATGCCGATCTTGAAGCCGCAGTAGATAAAAATAATCGAGACAAATAAATGCGAATATTGATTGATATGCAAGGAACGCAAAGTCCCACCTCAAAGAACAGAGGCGTCGGGCGCTATACCTTAGAAATGGCAAAGGCATTGATAGCAGTAGCTCAGTCAAAGCATGAAATACTCCTCGTGGCTAACGGTTCATTTCCAGAAAGCCTCGAACAAATACGAAAAGAATTCAAAAATTGTCTTCCTCCAAAGAATATAAAGTGCTGGCAGCAACACGCAAACCCAGTGGCAGGGATAGATGGTAATTCATGGCGCAAAAGTGCGGCAGAGCTAAGTAGAGAATGGTATTTGTCACAACTTCATGGAGACATTATTTGGTCCACTAATTTACAAGAGGGATGGTTCGACAGCGCCGTAACTAGCGTAAAAAGGATTCCAAGTAATTCACTATGGTGCACCACCCTTCATGACGTCATTCCGTTGCTGTACCCTGAAAAATATCTTTCTACTCATATAAAATCTTGGTATGAGGAAAAAATAGCATTTGCCAAAAAATCAGATGTAATACTCACGGTTTCTGAGTATTCAAAAAGAGAGATATGTCGTTTATTAAAAGTTAATCAAAAAAAAGTTGTGGTAGCAACTAATGCGTACAATCCAGAAATTTTCAATAGTCATTCGATAGACTTTACATGTTGCGCCGATATTGTTGGAGATGTTAAGCCAGAGAAATATGTTTTATATACCGGGGGCGCTGACGACCATAAGAATTTACATCGACTGATATCTGCTTTCGGATTGCTTCCACCGAACCTTAAAACTGACTACAGTTTGGTAATGGTTGGTGGAGATGTGAAAGGCCAAGAGCAGCATCTAAGGGCGCTTGCATTCGAATCCGGGATTGAGGACCGGAACCTAGTATTCACAGGCTTCGTGTCTGACCATCAGTTAGTCAATTTGTACAGCTGTTGCGCACTACTTGTGCATCCAGCGTACAGCGAAGGATTCGGCCTTCCCGTACTAGAGGCCTTGGCGACAGGTGCGCCGGTAATTGGTGCGGATGCAGCGAGCATTCCCGAAATAATAGATTATGAAGACGCGCTTTTCGACCCCTTCAACGTAATTGAGATGGCGACTAAAATTGAATCTGTGTTGACGAACAGGCAATTCCGGATAAACCTAATTGAAAAGGGAAAAAAAAGAGCGGCCGAATTTTCGTGGTTAGTAAGTGCACGTAGGGTATGTGAAGCCTTCGAAAATGCGCAAGATAAACATCGAATAAGGAAAACATATTCCTTTGCATATGAATCACTGATTAGGCGAATTGGGAAGATCGGAGGCTCTTATTCAACCACTGATCTGGTGAATACAGCGCGATCAATCGCTGAAAGCACGATTCCAAACGCATCCGTCAGGACCTGCTATGTTGACTTAAGTTGCTTGGTGCATTTCGATCACGCGACCGGAATTCAGCGGGTGGTCAGGGCGATTGCTTCTGTTTTGTTCGATACAAAGAACTCCGAAATTTTCTTTGCGCCCATTTTTTCCTATGCCGGACACACTCACTTTTATCATGTAGCTACTAGAGATGGGAAATTTGAGGTACCAGATGAGGCGAAATTAGGTCAACACAGAGTTGACTTCAAGGATGGTGATATTATTTTGCTGCTCGACTTGCATCCCGGTAGCGCGATATCTAAGGCTTCAGAAATTCAGAACATTAGAAATAGAGGCGTCCTGTTATATTTTGTTCTATATGACTTAATACCTTTATCGCACCCTCAGTATTTTGTAGAACAATTAAGTGACGAATTTGGTCAGTGGGTGAGGACCCTTATTATGTCTGACGGAGTTTTGTGTATTTCTGAGGATGTGGCAAGTAAGCTTAAGGAATTCATTTCGAGAAACGCCTTAGTCCCATCCGTTAATTTTAAGATAAGGCATTTCCATCTGGGTGCCGATTTGGCCAGTTCCGTGCCGTCAGCCGGTCTACCACCCGGGGCGGCGGAAGCTCTTTCTACTATTAAGAAAAGTAAATCGTTTCTTATGGTCGGCACAGTGGAGCCCAGGAAGGGACATTCACTTGTACTTGATGCTTTTGAAGCACTATGGGATAGAGGGGATGAACTTGTCTTGGTGATCGTTGGGAGGGAGGGGTGGCGAAACGAGGAGACTATTGAAAGATTGCGGAGGAGCCCGGAAAATTCGAAAAGACTTTTTTGGCTCGAGGGAATAAGCGATGAATATTTGGAAAAAGTTTATGCTGCCTGCACATGCCTGATTGCGGCGTCTGAAGCGGAAGGATTTGGACTCCCGCTGATAGAGGCTGCCAAACACGGTCTGCCAATTATTGCTCGAAATTTGGATGTGTTCCGTGAAGTCGCCGGTGATCACGCTTTCTACTTTGATGGCATCAGTCCATCTGATTTAGTTTTGGCGATCGACGCTTGGCTCGGTTTGCTGGAAGGGGATAAGCATCCAAAGTCAGAGGGAATGCAACTCTTGACTTGGGCGGACAGCGCGGCGCAGTTGTTGCAAGCGATGGATATTTACCAGTAAAACTGGAGGGGGCATTTAGTGGCGAAAGTCCCGGTCGATTGAGCCTTGTGCTTTTGTTCTTAATATAAGCTGGCGCGACATCTGCACAATGGCGGGCACCCCGTCTTCATGGGTGTCTAGCGGGCACTCAGTATGGTCACAGTCGGCGAGGAAATTGGCGAGAATTTGGAAATGAACCTTACGCAGCGTATTGGTGTTTTTATAAAATGGAAGCCATGATGAAAACGGCCTTGATTACCGGTGTTACTGGACAGGATGGTGCTTACCTGACCCAACTGCTCCTTGAGAAGGGCTACCGCGTCTACGGCACCTATCGCCGCACCAGCTCGGTCAATTTCTGGCGTATCGAGGAGCTGGGCATCGACCAGCATCCCAATCTGTCATTGATGGAGTATGACCTCACCGACCTCGGCTCGAGCATCCGCCTGTTGGAAAATACTGAGGTGTCCGAGGTCTACAATCTCGCTGCTCAGAGTTTCGTCGGCGTGTCGTTCGACCAGCCGATCACCACCGGTCATATCACCGGCATCGGCGCGGTGCACATGCTTGAGGCGATCCGCACGGTAAACCGCAAGATCCGTTTTTACCAGGCGTCGACCTCGGAAATGTTCGGCAAGGTGCAAGCCGTGCCCCAAGATGAAGAGACTCCGTTCTACCCGCGCAGCCCGTATGGCGTTGCCAAGCTCTATGCGCACTGGATGACGGTCAACTACCGAGAGTCCTACGGCATTTTCGGCAGCAGCGGCATCCTGTTCAATCACGAGTCGCCGCTGCGCGGACGCGAGTTCGTGACGCGCAAGATCACTGACTCCGTGGCCAAGATCAAGCTGGGCAAGCTCGACGTGCTGGAACTGGGCAACCTGGATGCCAAGCGCGACTGGGGCTACGCCAAGGAGTACGTCGAAGGCATGTGGCGCATTCTGCAGGTCGATGAGCCGGACACCTATGTGTTGGCGACCAATCGTACCGAGACCGTGCGCGACTTCGTCAGCATGGCGTTCAAGGCCGGTGGCATCGCCATCGAGTGGCGCGGCAGCGGTGAGGATGAGCGCGGTGTCGACGCGGGCACTGGGCGTGACTTGGTGCGTATCAATCCGCGCTACTACCGTCCGGCCGAAGTAGAGCTATTGATCGGCGACGCGTCCAAGGCGCGCGAGAAGCTGGGTTGGGAAGCAAAGACCTCGCTGGAGGAGCTTTGTCGCATGATGGTCGACGCGGATATGGTCCGTAACGAGCGTGGGGCGTCGTTCTGAGGTGGGCAGGCCACGTGCGCTATTAACCGGTCGCAACGGATTCTCGGGTCACTATGTGGCGGCGGAGCTGGAGGCTGCCGGTTACGAGGTTGTGGGTCTGAGCGACCGTCAGGAACCCGTCGATGCGAGCTCGATCACCGCTAACTTGCTCGACCGCGAGGCGGTGCGTGCGGTGGTCGCCGCCGTGCAACCGGACGTGGTGTTACATCTGGCGGCGATCTCCTTTGTTGCCCACGGTGATGTCGACGAGATCTATCGCGTCAACGTGGTCGGTACGCGAAACCTGCTGGATGCCCTGGCCCAGCTGGCTGCGAAGCCGCAGCTCGTGGTATTGGCCAGCAGCGCCAACATCTACGGCAACGCCGAGGTCGAACCGATCACCGAGGACACCCCGTCGGCGCCAGCCAACGACTATGCGGTGAGCAAGCTGGCGATGGAATACATGGCGCGATTGTGGGCGGACCGGTTGCCGATCGTGATCACACGGCCGTTCAACTACACCGGCGAAGGCCAGTCGGAACAATTCCTGATTCCCAAGATCGTCGCTCATTTCCGCAGGGGCGATCGCGTAATCGAGCTTGGGAACACACAGGTTGCGAGGGATTTCGGCGACGTACGTGACGTCGCCAAAGCCTATTCCGCGATTGTAAAGGCGCGCCCCGTGGGGGCCACCGTCAATATCTGTTCTGGCGTCGGCCACTCCCTGAGTGATGTGCTTGACCTGATGGCCGGCATCGCTGGCTACGCCATCGAGGTGCGCGTGAATCCTGCTTTCGTGAGAAGCAATGAAGTGGCAAGGCTTGTCGGCTCACATGCGAGGTTGGCGAAGCTCACGGGGTGGCATCCACAGTACACATTGGCGCAGACGCTTGCCTGGCAGTACGCGGAAGCCCCAGCGCTGTGACCTCGCGCCATGCGATACGCATTCCTGATGAGCGCTGATCCTCAGCTGGAAAAGTTGGTGGCCTGACGCAGAGGCGGCTCAGGGGTGAATCAGGGAGGTAACTCTGAAGGCCAATATTATTTACGGATAAGTTCTTAGTCTCGAGTTCGCCGACTGGCGCTTCAACGTGCGATCGTCCAATACCGAGCCCTTGCATCACCTGAACGTAGAGACCCGTCGGAACAATCAAATGCTCGCGGAAAAGACGGATGAATTGCGAGCGTTAATCATCGCCTGAAACCATGACCGGCAAGGGGCGAATGCGGATCGCCGCTCTTGCCGGAAATAACATTAATGGGCAGCGGCCGTTGCGAGTGGTTTGCCATTCACGTCGCAAACCTTGCCATCAGCCGCATTGCTGCAACTATTGAAGGGGCCCACCGTCACCGGCTTGGTTCCCCATGCAGAGAACCAGGCAACGCCTTCCTGGACGGGCAGGATCTGTGCGCTATGGTCTATCGTCCCCGCTACAGGAAGCAGAATAGTCACGCTGGCTGATGTGCCGGGCGCGATATTTGGCAGGGGCGCACGAGCCAGATCTTGCTTAATCATTTGACCCTTACTATCCACGCTGTGTGCGCCGAGGTTCACCGGCATTTTTCCGGCCGAACTAAGCGAGATCGTGCCATCATTTTTCAGGCTCACGGTGACCGCAATGTTTTGGCCGTCCGCAGTAAGGGTAGGCTTGCCTTGCAGTGTCAGGTGGACATTTACCTGATCGGCAGCGAGCGCCTTGGTGTTTGAAGAACTAACTTGCTGGCCGATGCCATCCTGACTTGAACTGCAAGCCCCCAGCGCAAGTGCAGAGGCGAAGACCACGACGCCAAGTGTGATTCGTCTAGAAAACATTTTAAAATCCTCCTATAGCAAGTTTACGTAGAGCCAAGAAACCTATGTCGACCGTGAAAATAATCAATCTGACGCTTTCACTACAAATAAACCCGATCAGTGCACATTCGCCGTTTCGGTCACACCCGAATCAATGCTTCGCAAAGTAAAATGAAGGGCAAAAGGCCTTATTCATCCGCGTTACGCACCAACCGTCAGTAACCGATACGCATCGAAAGATGGTCTACCATTGCTCTAGGAATTCCAAAATCGTGCGGCTACACTGACGGGCGCAAATCATTTTTCACATGAAAACCCAAAACGCCAAGCTGAGAAAAAATTTATTCCTTTGAATAATTTTAATTTTCGGGGAGCGTGCCAGTTAATACTTTCAAACGTCCAAACATTATACCTAGTTTGCGAGAGTCATCGCTCAGACCAAGTTCCTTCGGACTTGTCGGTTCAGCAATGGTAAATTCTATCGTGTTTGTTTGTGTACCTGTCTTAACGTCAAATCTGAATCTGTTGGCAGTCGACGTTGCTACCACTGGAACAAACTTCCCGATCCAGTTTCCCGCCCGCACCTGCATAATTTTCCCGACATTGGGTCCAAACACAGATGTCAAGTCAACTTCCAGGATGAACTTGGCGGGAAGGTCTCGGTTGAATGTGAATACAACACTTTTTCCATCCGTCCAACGACCTGCCGATTCAACACCCGACATCCCCGAAACGCCATTCAAAAAATCGGGATAATTGGCCGCTTTGAAATCGATGCCATCTGCCAACGCTGCTGTAAGAGGGGGTGCAGCTGGCTCTACACTGTAGGGGGAGATAGTAATCCGTTCTGGCACCATATCAATGTTACCGGTCAATCTGGCTGTCTGTACCGAGCCGGCACCCGATATCGGCGGAAAGTTCGTTGAAAAGAAACCATGGCCGATATTGACAATGGGATCGCCGTTAACAAATATTTTTGGCAAAACCCGACTAGTCGTGTAGGAGCCCACGATGGTCGACCCGTAATGAGGAGGCATTGCGTAAATCTCCAGATCGGTGGATTCCATTGAAATGGAGTCGTTCAGCTTTGCTAACACCATGAACTGATTGTCGTAGTCAACCGCCTGTCGAAAAACAAGCGAATAACATGGCGCTTCGCTTTTGCATTTCATCTTGCTGAATAAAACACTTTTCCCAGTCTTATATCGCACATAGGTTGACCAATCATCGGGAAGGACCGCAGCAATGTTTTGCTGATAATTCAGTAATGTTGGTGAAACTATTGTAGAACCCGTCGGCATTTCTCTGAAAATAGGTGATCGGATAACATGATCCATTAATTGCCACTCACGATGGGCAAGTTTTTGGTTTAAATCGACGTATTGGTTCCTAACCTCTACAGAAAAACTAATGAACATTAATGTCGCGATGCTCAAGATGGCAAGAACTGATCTGAGCCTGCGGTGGAGAGCTCTGCTGCTGACACGCATGTAGGCAAGAACCAAAGCGGAGAATACGGCGACGAATATGAATGAGTAATACGTATATACGTACGAATCGGTGCCTCCAGCTACCCAGTTTTGGTGTCTCTGGACAAAACCTAACAGAAAATTGGGTACAAAAATCGCAACGCCAAAAATTACAGCACCGATAAGTAAGGTTCGTTTATGCGGAAGAAAGAGGTTCTTTGTCGTGACAAGTCTGGCCAACAAAAGACCAACGACCGCAGGCTTGATAAAGCTTGCCGCATTGAGCCGAGAAAATATTGTTTGCCAGTTCGGTGAATTAGTGTTTGATAAAGAGTGATCGAGAGTATGCCAAAACTGAATAGATGCCAAAGGGAAAGCCGAAAGACTGTAGGTTGCAATTACGTGACTGACGGCACGTAAACTGAATTTGCCATTCATGCTGTCGCCATCATAAGATGATGGGTGAATGTACCGCCACACAAAGTACAACACTAAATATGCTATTGCCCACAGAGCGACTGATAATACGTAGGTTTTACCAGATATAATTCGACGAAATATGCTTTCGTGTCTCGATGATCTCGAGAATTGAATTGCAACATAGATAGGGGCTAGGAGTATAAACATCTCACTTCCAAGCGCGAAGAAATATAGACTCCCTGAAAGAACCGCAAGGGTTACACGTTTTTGATCGATAGCAGTGGAGAACATGCCGACGGAAACGAGAAATAAGATGGCACAAAAATTGAAGGTGAAAGGATACGCTGTTAGTGGGTTATGTTCCCAGCCATTTTGAATGAATGCCAGGAAGAAAACCAGAGACGCCAAGGCAAGCCAGCTTGAATTGAACGCTTTTGAGACCGCGTAATAGATGGCGCTCAGTAAAAGAAAAAATGAACCAAATTTAATAAAAATATACCAAATTCGGTTGTCGATGGCGTATGGAAGCTCATTCATTGGCATGAGCCAGAGAAATCCAACTCGTCCTTGACCAATAGCTGCACCTTTGGTGACTTCCCAGAGGTGAGATGTCCAAGTGTAGAGCGCGTAAGTTACGTCATCATGGGTGGTAAAACCGCCAAATAGTAGTGGGTATATTGTTATCGTCGCAAGCAAGACTAGAAGAAAGAAATTGGTCGTCGCTGGTTCATTGGCGACTTTTAAAAACCTTTCTCTCGTACTGCAAAATGATGATTCATAGTGCATCAATTTACTGCTCCTGGGATCTAGCGTTTGAGTTTTTGGATCACCGTCAACTAATTTCCAAAGGCTGGCTAAAATCTGCGAGCGAACGCTAAGCGTTTATCTGGCGCGCCAACACAACAAGATCCAAGGCGCGCTGCCTCTCGCGACAGATAAACCTCGTTGGACTAAATTGCCCGCAGGGTGGTCGCTTCGGGGATTGTAAGCCTGGTCACCTTGCGTGCGCGACCTTTGGGGCGAGGCAAGGCGATTCGGCGGTGGCGACCCTGCACTTAGGCCTCGGCGATATCCCGTGCACACGGTGTTTTTTGACGTGCTTTGCATGCTCGTGACGAGAACAGCGAACCTCCACCTGCAGTACGGCTGCGCCGCGTTTGAGGCGCACCGGGAGTGCTGCTGAGGGGCGACGGATTGTCGATCACGGTCGGTGTTTGTCAACGAAGTTGTCCGCTCAATCATGCAGCCAGACGGTAAGGTTCGGCTGCGGTGGGTGACTCTCGATCCGGGTTGAGCAACACGG
>Ga0307375_10004091_pt1 | contig 14101 bp, 6 predicted proteins | sample TR1MG_FD_202531 | JGI IMG/M metagenome (GOLD analysis project Ga0307375, IMG submission 202531) | Soil microbial communities from Risofladan, Vaasa, Finland - TR-1 | ecosystem: Environmental > Terrestrial > Soil > Coastal area > Acid sulfate soil | place: Finland: Risofladan, Vaasa | collected...
ACAAGGCATTGGCGTCAGCCAATGTCCGTGTAATTCGCTGGCAGGCCAAGGCAATTCCAGATGTTGCCAACATCAAATCTACTTTTATGAATAACACTACGGTCAAGTAGGGCGCGCCCCTTACCTCGAATGTTGAAGGGCAACTTCTAAGAAAGCAATCAACATGAGCGGTAGGCAGATTGGTGCCAAGCGTTCCTTCGTAAGTGTCCGGCTCTTGGGGAGTCAAAGGCCGTGTATATCCTATCGACAGCATCCAAACATATCTCATGCGCTGTTCCACTAATGAGTAGCTGCTTGGGAATACGTAGCATTAACCCCTAAGCAGCTGGCGTCACGAAGTCGTCCCTCATTCGGAAGGCTGCGGACGAACCATTCTCAACGAGGATATCGAGAAGGAAGAGAACCGACTGCCGGATACCATGCTCGCGCTTCAGTTCGAGGGGCCTTCCGTATACATGTCGTTGCAGCAGGACTTCAAGAAGAAAGACTGTGTTGGTCTTCGCGAGCATTGCTTGGGCATTTCCACGCTTGAGTGAATCGGTGACACGAACGAAGGCCTCCGGAAGCGACTGCTCGCCGACGTGATAGAGGAAGCGCACATAATCGTCGAACACTATCGACGATGGTGGTAATGTCTCGAAAAGAGCGTGAACGTGATGCGCATGCCCCTCCAGGCTTCTCCAATGCCTGACATTATCCTTCCACCAGGATGTCAGAAAAATCGCTGACAACATCTCACTGCCGATCGGATGTTCGTTGTCGAGCCGTGCGACCCACTTTGCGTGTCTTATGCCGTCGGCAAAAAGGCCCCACAGATACCAGTAGTGCGCCGTATTCGGCCTGCTGTCCTCAATCCCGGTCAGGCCTTGGACGATGGAGTAGATTTCGCGGGGATGACGGTCGATCGCATCCAGCACGGGGCGCAGCACCTGCAACCCGTACGCCGACGTTGTTCGCATCACGAAACGTTGCAGAAGCTCTGCTAACGCGGATTCTGCTTCGAAATTCCGGTCGCGTCGGCGCTCGCCGTCATCGTCAGCGTTCCACCATTCGACGAGCGTTCTGCTGGCGCGTGCGAAGGCAGCCACGGCCGCAGGGTCCTCCGGGACTTGCCCGAGTATCGCGAGCATCCTGCCAATGGCTTCCGCCCCGAATCCTTCCGAGATGTCTACTGTAATGTGTGCATCTTCAGCGATCGCGCCTTCTTGCCAGAACCGATGGCGGACAGTGGTCGCAGCTTCAGCGCTGACCTCATCGAAGCTACGACGCTGTTCGTACGGACGTCTTTCTTCTGCCTCCCATGCTTGGTCGATGAGAGCGGCCTCTGTCGCGATAGCATTTACACAGCGCATTGCCACGACACGATCCACGGCCCAGAACTGCCCGTCGATGCCCCACGCTGTATACCACCGCACTTCGTCGATAGGGTGTGTGAGGGCCGCTACAAAGGCCTGTCGGACGCGCAGCACTTGCGCTTCTGTGAACAGCTTGCCAAGCAGCAAAGAAACCACCGAGGCGCTCGGACGATCTGCTGCCATGGAGAAGCGCTGCATGCGCTCGATGTGGTTCCACTGGTCGGATTGCCGCAATATCTCCGAACAGACGACGTCAACGCACCAGTCCTGTTCATCAGTAGACATCTCATCCCAGTGGTCGCGAATGCAGACAGCGGCGACGAAACCGGGACCATGATGGCTGCCTAGAGGGTCCTCGATCACTCGCCCCATTGTTTGGGCTTGAGCGAGCTTTTCCCTCCACTGGGATGGATCATGATCACCTTCCTCGCGCTTGAAAGCCTTGAGGCCCCACATCAGAACTGATAACCGAGCATTGCTCGCCTTGTACTGCGCGGCGTTTTCGTCGACCATCGCCTGCACTTCCAGGTCAGGGGGCTTGGGCTCGAGCCGGATATAGCGCTTCGCAGGCTCGTCTGCGTTCGTTTCAGCGTTAAGAATCTCCGGCTCGTTCGTGTCCGCGACGGTGTACTGGCGGAAGTCCATCCGGTGAATCGCGAGGCGCCACTTCAGGTCAGAGTTGTCCTGCTCTGATTTCGGCGGCAGTGCGGCCAGGTGCTGGTCAAGAATGACATGCACACGCGGGGCAAGCGGCCCCAACTGGAGGTTGGCAATGGCGGCCTCCAGATCCTGGCGGCGGTGCGGCAATCGGTTCGCCTCCTTGCGTTCCTCCTCATAGCCTTTGTTGTCGGCCCGGAGCTGCGGGAACATTCCCGACAGTGCCGTGGCTTGAGACTCGCCTGCCATGCGGCCACGATCAAACGCGATGTAGTAGGGCGCGCTGAGAAGAACCAGCAGCGCTTCGCCGGACACATGCGGGTGTGCAGTGGCGACGCTGGCGACAATTGCGGCTAACGCGGCCGACTCGCTCCGGCGCAGGATGTCCACCTGAATGGCGTCCAGCTGCTCCGGGTACTTGCTTGCGATCTCAAGCAGCCACTTCTCCAATGCCATCAGCAGGGACTGGAGCACATAGGGGCCGACCGATGTGCCTCGGTACATGTTCCATAGCCTCGCATTGCCCCACTGCTTTCGGGTGGTTCCATCGGCGAACGTCAGCTCAATCTCCCATGCGGGCTCAAGCGGGTCGTGCACGCGGGGATGAGCGTACCAATCGGCGCTGTGGTTGAAGACCCAGATGAAGAAGTCAAGCCCTTTACGCGAGTGATGCCGCAGCAGAGGAATCCAAGGGCCGCGATGAGCACTCGCTGGAAAGAAGTCACTCCGCAAGCCTTCCTTGATTCCGAAATGTGTCTCAAGGTCGAGCGAGCTTCGCGAATAGCGATCCCTTCGAAGGTCGTCGTCCGAGGCGAGCAGGTAGTCTGTGGCCACTGACACGATGAGGTCCGGCAAATCTCGCGCTGCCGGCATGCCTTCCACGCCGCCAAAGAGTATTTGGCGGAAATTGTCGGCGATGCGGTCGCGTCGCTGTCCCTCCTTTACGGTGCCGCGCAGAACGGCCTCGAAGCGAACTGTATCGGCCTTGGGAATCTTCGAGATCACCTTGAGCACGCGCTTGCGCGGCTCTTCAGAGCTGTAGTTGTCGAAGCCCGCCAAGAGCCAATGGCCGATGCTGGCTACGAATTCCGCGCCGTCGAGTTCCGGTGCCCACCAACTGACGTTGCGGACAGCGTCCTCAATTAGCCCGAGTAGAAGCGGACGTTCCTGTGGTGTGAAGCTGTCAATGTTGCGATGCACCAACCTCAGTACCGTCGCCCATGCGGGGCCGTCCGGCACGTTGAATATCGATCCGTGGCCTGCGGCGCCTGCCAACCAGATAGGCGTTGTCACGCAGGCGACGCGAAGCAAATGAATCACGCGCTTGAGGATGGCCCTATCGTTCGTCAGAAGTTGTGCTTCATGCCGCGTGAGAAACTCTGGCGATGACGGCGCCTTGAGAAGGGAGACGAGTGTGTCGTCGCGGAACTGCGGGCTGATTTCGGTCTCAGAGATCGCGGCTTTGAACAGGCGGTCCGCGGCACTGGGGTCGCGCTCGACGAGCTCGGCGACCCACTTTCGGTAGGAGCGGCGAATGGCTGGGTGTGTGCCGATTGCGGCAGACAGGTCTTTAAACAATCCCTCGTCGGTGAGGTGCTGCTCCTCCAGCCATTGCAAGATCGCCCAGTCTTCCAACACGTCGTGCGCCGTCGCCACAAGCGATGGGTTCTCATCGGACGAAACGATGAGTGAGTCTTGTCTCAGGGCCGCTAAGACAGCTGGGTCCAGATCGTTGCATATGACGTAGGCGGAGAGTGCCCGCGCGCGGCGAACTGCGATTTCCTGAAAGACTTCTTCGCGTCGCCGCCTCATCCCGGCTGGGGCACCTTGGTCAGCGCAGACGATCTGCCGCCAGAAGAGTGCCCGAAATTCGCGTTCGCTCTCCGGAACCGGCCGTTCCGCCGACCACAAAATCTCGAGTGCCTTGTCGAGGAAGTAGGGGTTGCGCAGAATGTCGCGCAAGGCTGGATTCTTCAAGGGGTACGCGAGCTCTGGAAGCGCCGCTTCAACTTCCGCTAAATCCGCGTCTTCCAGCGGTGGCACGCTCACAACGGCATGATTGATCGCTGCAGGCCGCAGAAAGCTAGCGCGCACCTGCTCGATCGAATAGCCACGGCACGTAAGGATGATGCACATACCGCGGTCTGCCGCCGCCAGCGCCATGAGATCGCTGAAGGCATCACGCGTGGTCTTTTCGAGTAGGCGCTCGACGCTTTCGATCAGAATCACCTTGCGGCCTTGCGCCGCGAGTATCGCGGCGAGCGTCTCGGCGTTCGCCGGAATCTGCCCGGCATGCAGCGTCGCATCAATATGTGCCTGCGCGAATTCCTCCACCCGGAAGCCGAAGACGAAGTGGTCTTGCGCGAGAAGTGAGACAGCATCCTTACCGATCGCGGACTTCCCGCTGCCCGCGGGCCCAGACACGAGCACCACTTGGGCGGTCTCCAGTTCGCCGAGCACTTTCTGCACGAGAGCGGCGCGTTGCAGGTGAAAGTCCTGCCCGATCGTCGAACGGATTCTGCGGAGGACAGGGGCGGTGTGATCTTGAAGGGAACGCAAGATGCGCTGTTCGTTCGCGCCAAGCGTACCATGGCAATGTTGCAGTTCCGCCGGCAGGTCTGCACGGCGTAGACTACGCGCCTCGGACATTGCAGTGCTCGCGAGGGTAAGCAGGGCGTTCCAAGTTGCGCCTGCGACGCCAGAAGCATCACTCTCAGTTACCGTATGAGCCAAGAGATTCTTGATTTGGGCTTCGGTTTGCCGTGTGGATGTATGAAGGTCTAGGCTCAGCACATGCAGCAGGCGCAAGAACGGCCAGATTTCCGCCGCCGCGACAGCCCTTCCCTCAAGGTCGGCGATGATCTTGCACAGTTCGTCGCAATAATGAACTGCCTTGCTAGAGATAAAGCCTTTCTTTGACAGCCGGTGCTCGAACTCCGCACCGTCACGCGCAACGCGTGCGCAATCTAGGAGTCCTACGAAGTGCTCGAGGAGGGTGTTGGTGCCACGCAGGGTCACAAGTACTAGGCGGTCATCCGCCAGAGAGAAGGTGTTAGAGTTCTTGAAGTCCTGCCAGAAATCCTGGATGGCCTTCTTGCATTCTTCGTCTGTTGCACTGACGGAGAAGCTGCGCTTGACCTGACCGGCGAGTTTCCGAGTAACGGCCCCGGGGCTTTCACAGACGATCAGAAAGTCATCGGTATGCCAGCCGAGGTGCTCTGTCTGAAAGTGGACCTCCACCACTATCGACTCGATTAGTACTGGCGGTATGCCACGCACAAGCAACTGTGCGAGCCAGTATGCCGCAACGTGTTGCTCGAAGAACGTGCCAGCTCCGCCCGTGGAGACCGGACTGGATATGGGCCGCTCGGTCAAACAATGACTCCTTCAACCACTTTGAAATCGGTATCCAACTCGGTGCCCTCGTCCTTAAGATGGGCATAGATCATTCCCGTTTTTGGGCTGGCAGCATGCTGCCGATGATCACACACCAACGGTGGTTAACCAGAGTACGTGAGTATACCTTCGTCCGGTGGACAGTAGAAGCGCCCAAGCGACCTAAGGATTGCTGAGAAGCGGTTTAGAGACTTGTTTCCGTCAACAGTTGCGATGGAGATATTTGGATTCGACTACGTTGATCATCGCGTACAGGGCGGCAACCAGTGCCAAAGCCTGTTTTAATGCTTCGGTCAACATGCGATCGGATTGGCTCGGCTCGGTTACGCCGCTAGGGTGATTGTGCGCGAAAAGTACCGCTGCCGAATTGTGTTTTAAGGAGGCCTTCACGACTTCGCGGGGGTAGGCGGTCGCGTATTTTCCACTGAGCAGGCAGTCGACACATTATTGGTCGTCTGATCGGATCAGACGAAAGAGGCAAACTTCATCTGTCTGTACTATTATGAACATGCTGACAGACAAATTTGTGGAGCAAACCACTAAGATGAAACATAACGCGATTGTGCAGGCAATACCATGATGTCGAGTAGCAATGTATCCTCAATGAGTAATGCTGATGTTGGCAAAGCATTTAATGCTGTCGTCAAGGGGATTGGTCGCAATGACATTGGCGAAATCCTGTTTAATTGGAACGAATCTCAACTTAACATGGATGGCGATAAAATCATCGGCTATCCAGGAAGAGATGGCATATTTTCGCGTGGCAAAGAAGGTGGCAAAGTTAACATCAGCAAGCGCGATTTTTTAGACTGGTTATTCAGTGATAATCCATTTGATGCAAAAGTGTATGGTTCAAATATAAGAAACGATGATGGATGGACGGGGCTAATTCACAGCGCTCGAGCTGCTGCACTCATTGCAAATAACCTCATCGACACCTGAGCGGTCTATTTAGTGCGTTAATTACCGGGCTGTTATGGAATCCTCTTTTCTACAATCGATTTCCCATTGTGAAACATGAAAGGCGTTGAGTTGATTGAAAACATGACGCCGCAAAATGTTTAAACCACGATCAACATGGTCATGTAGAAAAAAGAGGGTTGACTCAAAATTATTTAGGCCAAAAGGTATATCAAAATATATTGCTATGATGCTAACCTTGCGATGTGACGCAGCATACCACCGCATATTTCACACGCTGATAAGCGAATCTACTTTGAGAATATGGCCTGGTATGGGCCTAGAGGGAAAATACCTTCGGCAGATAACTACAAATAAGCAAGGGGGGGGTGTCTTGAAAGTTTCTTGTGTCGATCTGTTCTGTGGTGCGGGAGGTTTGACGCACGGCTTCGTGCAGGAAGGGCTGCCTGTAGTGGCCGGCATTGATATGGACCCGGCATGTCGTTTTCCTTATGAGACAAACAATCAAGCTCGATTCATCGAGCGCGATATCAGTACGGTAACTGAGAGCGAACTGTCTGCACTCTTTGGCGATGCAGATGTGAAAATTCTCGCTGGATGTGCACCGTGTCAACCGTTCTCGACTTACGCGCAACGTTACTCCCTTGAAGGCGACAGCAAATGGGGACTGTTGTACCAATTCGCGCGACTGGGCGAAGCGACCAATCCCGATGTGATTACGATGGAGAACGTACCGACCGTCGCAAGACACGCAGTATTTCATGACTTCGTCGATACTCTGAAACGGCTTGGATACCACGTTTGGTATGATGTGGTGGACAGTTCCAAATATGGCGTCCCCCAGACGCGCCGGCGGATGGTGCTCTTGGCGTCGAAGCATGGCGAGATCAGGATGATAGAGCCGACCCATACGAAGCCCAAAACGGTACGCCAAGCGATCAGTCGCCTGCGCGCGCTGAGTGCGGGCGAAGCATCACCGAGAGACAAATTGCATGTCACTTCGACACTGACGGACAAAAATCTTCAACGGATAAAGGTATCTAAACCAGGCGGAACTTGGCGTGATTGGCCCAAGCATCTGGTCGCTGACTGCCATCGCGCCGAGAGCGGTCGCACCTACCCAGGCGTCTACGGACGGATGGAATGGGATAAGCCAGCCCCGACTATGACTACGCAGTGCTTCGGCTTCGGCAATGGGCGTTTTGGTCATCCTGATCAAGATCGTGCCATCTCATTGCGCGAAGCTGCAATCCTTCAGAGTTTTCCGCGCGATTACGCATTCATTCCGAAAGATGGCGAAATCAACTTCAAGGTGCTGGGTCGGCTCATAGGCAATGCCGTACCGGTGAAGCTAGGGCGTGCCATTGCACAGAGTATCAACTTGCATTTGTCTTCGGCGATTGATCGCTGAACCTTAAACGAGGGCTCGCCAGATGCCGCGCATACAGCCCTCATCACCCGAAGCGAGCCACCGCATGGCCAAGGTTCGCCAAAAGGGAACCGATGCCGAAATCAAGCTACGCCGTGAGCTGTATCGCAGTGGCTTGCGATATCGAGTCAGCTATCAGGTACTCCTACGTCCACGTAGGGTCGCCGACGTTGCCTTCCCTGGAATCAAGATAGCCATATTCGTCGACGGCTGTTTCTGGCATGGCTGCCCGAAACATGCCACCTGGCCGAAACAGAATGCCGAATTCTGGCGAAAAAAGATCGAGACGAACCGCGCACGAGATGCTGACACCAACGAGAGGCTTCATGCCATCGGTTGGAAAGTGCTTCGTATTTGGGAGCACGAGTCACCGGTAACGGCCGCAGAAAAAGTCTCAAAGCTGGTAGCCAAGAGCAAAGCGATACGATACAAGTTGCCGTTTGGAAAGCATTAGTAAGATTGACTAGGGAATCGCTCAGCCGTATGGAAATCTCGAATGATCACAATACCGCAACGTACCGTGCACGGCCCGAGCCTGGGCAGCTGGTCGAAGTCCGCCGGCGTCAATGGGTCGTCGCCGATGTAGTGTCCTCCAAGCTCACATCGACGTCATCGACGCAAAATGCGGTGTCCCTTTCCTCCATCGACGAGGATGGCCTCGGCGAAGAATTGGAAGTGATCTGGGAGATCGAGCCGGGCGCACAAGTCATCGAGAGGGCGGGCTTGCCATCCATCTCCGGGCAAGATGATTCGGAAGAATTGGAGGCGTTTCTCGACGCAGTCCGTTGGGGGGCGGCGACAAATGCCGATCGTGGTTTCCTCCAGGCCCCGTTTCGTAGCGGCGTCAGCATCGAGGATTTTCAACTCGACCCGCTGGTGCGCGCCATCGACATGGCTCGCGTCAACCTGCTCATTGCCGACGACGTCGGCTTGGGCAAGACTATTGAGGCGGGCCTCGTCATTCAGGAATTACTGCTCAGGCATCGAGCTCGCACCGTCCTGATCATCTGCCCAGCATCTCTCCAAGAGAAGTGGCGGATCGAGATGCTGGAAAAATTTGGCCTCGAGTTCCGTGTGGTCGATACGGACTACATCAAGCAACTGCGCCGCGAGCGAGGCATCCACGCCAACCCGTGGACGTCTCATCCGCGCCTCATCGCATCAATGGACTGGGTGAAGAGCGGCGAGGGGCTACGCGCCATGCGTGACGTGCTCCCATCCCATGTGAGCTATCCACGTAAGTTCGATATGCTCGTCGTCGACGAAGCACACAACGTTGCGCCAGCGGCTGGTGCGCTATACGCACTCGAGAGTCAACGCACGCGGTTCCTTCGCTTGATCAGTCCGCATTTTCAGCATCGTCTGTTCCTGACGGCGACACCGCACAATGGCTACACTGAATCATTCACCTCGCTCCTCGAACTGCTGGACGACCAGCGCTTTGCACGCAACATCCTCCCAGATGAGAAGCAATTGAGTCAGGTGATGATCCGACGCCTGAAAAGCGACCTCGTCGATGCAGATGGCAAACCCATCTACGCACAGCGTAAACTACAGGCGTTGGCCGTGCCATACACCACGGAAGAGCGCGAGATCCACCAGAAGCTCGATGACTACTGTAAGAGTCGTGAGCGCGATGCCGAAAAGGGTACCGGCTCCTTCGGCACCACCTTCGTAAACCAACTCCTCAAGAAGCGCCTCTTCTCTTCACCCGCCGCGTTTGCTTCCACGCTGGAGAAGCACATCAACAGCCTGTCTGGAGGTGTTCAACGCAAAGAGAAGGACTTCATGTCCGAACGTATTTTGCGCAAGGCCATCCTCCGTGTCGAAGAAGACTACGCCAATGATCAGGAAGTCGAGAATGCACAGGCAGAGGCCGTCGAGGAGGCTACACGTCGTGGCCAGCCGCTGACGCAGGAGCAGCAGCGAACACTGAATGATCTGCGCCAATGGGCGCAGCGCGCCAAGAATCAAGTCGACTCCAAAGCACAGGCCATCATCGATTGGCTGAAAGAAAATCTCAAGTCAAATGGTCAGTGGAACGAGCGACGCGTGATCCTGTTTACCGAGTACCGCACCACTCATCAGTGGATGCAGGAGATCCTCGCCAGCCATGGTTACGGTGGGGAACGACTGGCCATCCTACATGGTGGGATCGATATGAAGGATCGCGAGGACATCAAAGCTGCTTTCCAAACCTCACCGAAGGACTCTGCCGTCCGTATCTTGCTGGCGACAGATGCAGCTTCAGAAGGTATTGATTTACAAAATTACTGTAATTGCCTCATCCATCTCGAGATCCCATACAACCCCAATGTAATGGAGCAGCGCAATGGACGTATCGATCGGCACGGCCAGCGCCAAAATGAGGTGCTTATTTGGCATCCGGTCGATGGCGGTGACCAGACACATGCGACAGTCGGTGGACATGGTGATGACATCATCCGTGCGCTTCGAAAACTGGAGTCGATGCGAGCAGACATGGGCAGCGTCAACCCGGTCATCGCACCGCAGATGTCTGGAATGATCGAAGGCACGCGCAAGGAACTCGACACTCGACTCGCAGAAGCCAAGATCGCCAAGGCGAGGCGTTTCGTACGAGCAGAGCAAAATCTCAAAGAGCGCGTCGTAAAACTCCACGAACGATTGCTTGAGACGCAACACGATTTCCATCTCACACCAGAACACGTCTTGATGGCGGTGAAGACCGGGCTACAGTTGGCAGAGAAGCCACCGCTCGAATCTTCTGAGCTAACAGATGCACTCACGGGCAGTGTGTTCAGGATGCCAGCTTTGTCCGGTTCTTGGGCACGATGTCTTGAGGGGTTGCGTCATCCGCATACACAAAAGATCCGGCCAATCAGCTTCGACCACACGGTTGCCAAAGGACGTGATGACGTGGTCTTGGTTCACCTCAACCATCGCTTGGTACAGATGTGCCTCCGCCTCCTGCGAGCAGAGGTGTGGGCGCAGGACGATGTCAAGAAACTGCATCGCATCACCGTCAAAACTGTGCCTGACATCCTCATCAATGGTATGGCCGTCGTCGTTATTTCACGCTTGGTCATTACAGGTGGGAACCACCATCGACTTCATGAAGAGCTCACCGTCTCTGGTGGCTATCTGCGCGATCAAAACTTCCGACGTGAAGAGAGCGTCACCAAGGTTCAACAGTGGCTCGACGAGGCCAAACCAACCAAAGCCAACGATTCGACTTTCGCTGCACTAAGGACACGCTTTGAGCGAGCCTCGAGCGCCATTATGCAAACGGTGGACGCCCGATCGAAGGACAGGCTCAAGTTTCTTGCCAATACGCTGCAGGGTAGAAAACAGCAAGAGATCAAGAACATCACTGCAGTGCTGGACGAGCTAGAAAAGGTCATCCAGGCCGAACTAAAAAAAGATCAGCAGCCCGAACAATTCTCACTGTTCTCTGAGGACGAGCGGACTCAACTCAGGCGAGATACTGCTGCACTTGAAGCCCGTCTAGCACGTATCCCGGACGAACGTGTGCAGGAAGTTCGAGCCATTGAGACGCGCTATGCCAATTTCGTCGATCGCACGTTCCCGGTCGGTGTTGTTTTTCTGATCCCGGAATCTGCTGCAACGGGAGACAGGGCATGAGTTCATTCAGCGTGCATGATGAATGGTTGTCGCTCATCGAGATCTCCGGGCCATTCCTCGCCGTCCCGGTCTTGAAAGAAGTCTTTCCGCAAGGGCTGGAGGAACTTGATGCTTTGAAACGCAAGCGCCTGCGCCAAGCATATGAGGAATGGCGTGAAGCACTGGAGACGGATGATCCTCAGTTCCTGGAACTCCATGCGGCCTGGATCAATGAGGTTCTCTCACGTGGTTTGGAACTCGACGAAGACGGCGCCGGTGATACTCTCAAACGAGGTGGTCATGTCCCTGCGAGCCTGTGTGTCACGCTGCCTGAACATGGAGTGATGCTTGCACCCGATCTCGCAGTCGTCGATCCCAGCCATACTGATCAGCCCTTGATGCTCATCCATACATATGCAGCCGATTTCGACCTGGAGGGGAGCATCATGCAAGACGGCTGGGCTGCAAGCCCTGCCGAACGTATGGTCCAGCTGTGCCGCATGACTGGATGTCGTATCGGACTCGTCACCAATGGCGAGCGCTGGATGCTCGTCGATGCACCAGTCGGAGCGGTCACCTCTTTCGCAAGTTGGTATGCACGCATCTGGAACCAGGAACCGATCACGCTACAAGCGTTCGTTCAGCTGTTGGGCATCCGCCGTTTCTTCTTCGATAAATCGGAACAGCTTCCGACGCTATTCGATCAATCACTCAAATATCAAGATGAGGTCACCGAAGCTCTCGGTGAGCAAGTTCGACGCGCCGTCGAGGTGTTGATTCAGTCGCTCGACAAGGCCGACCAAGATCGCAACCGCGAGCTGCTGCACGACGTGAAGGAGCCGGAGCTCTACGAGGCCGCGCTTACTGTGATGATGCGCCTCGTGTTCCTGCTCTCTGCCGAGGAGCGTGGACTCTTGTTGATGGGTGACGAATGTTACGAGGCCAATTACGCACTTTCCACGTTACGTATGCAACTGCGCACCGAATCCGAGGAAATCTTGGAGCGGCGCTGGGATGCCTGGTCACGTCTATTGGCGATCTTTCGTGCCGTGTTCGGTGGCATCGAACATGAGAATCTTCGACTGCCTGCGCTGGGTGGTTCACTATTTGATCCTGATCGCTTCCCATTTCTTGAGGGGCGAGCCAAAGGAACGAAGTGGCGTAGCGACTTTGCGAAGCCGCTACCAATCGATAACCGAACCGTCCTGTTGCTGTTGGAAGCCATCCAACAATTCCAGGGGCGCACGTTGTCCTACCGAGCACTTGACGTCGAACAGATCGGTTACGTATATGAGGGCCTTTTGGAGCGTACCGTCAAACGAACCGATGAAGTCACGCTGGAATTGGATGCTACCAAGAGTGCAAAGATCCCATGGGTGAAATTGGGGGAACTGGAATCGGCCAAGCTGGTCGGTGTTGAACGACTCGCAGAGCTACTGATTGAACGCTCTGGTAGTTCCGCTAGTCGCATCCGTAATGATCTGGCCAAGCCTGTCGATGACACCCTCGCCGATCATCTGCTAGCGGCATGTCAGGGCGACTTGGCTTTAAGAGAACGCATCAGACCCTATGCACACCTGCTACACATTGATCCCTGGGGCTACCCACTCGTTTATCCGAAGGGTGCCTTCATCGTCATCACAGGATCTGATAGACGTGAGACAGGTACACACTACACACCTAAGTCACTGACAGAGACAATCGTCACCGAAACCCTTACCCCTGTCGCCTATATTAGCCCTGCCGAGGGCAAATTACGTAATGAATGGGTGCTGAAATCACCTGCCGAGTTACTTGACCTCAAGATTTGTGATCCGGCAATGGGATCGGGGGCCTTCCTGGTGCAGGCATGCCGTTGGTTGTCAGAACGTCTCGTAGAGGCATGGTCACATGAGGAAGCGACCAGCAAATTTGTAACTGTTGATGGCGAAGTTTTGGTCATTGTGTCGAATGAGGAACCGCTACCTCGCGATGCCGAGGCCCGTTCCGTGATCGCACGTCGATTGATTGCAGAACGCTGCCTCTACGGCGTGGACTTAAATCCACTAGCGGTGGAGCTCGCCAAACTTTCCATTTGGCTGGTTACGTTGGCGAAGGGCCGGCCTTTCGGCTTCCTAGATCACAACTTGCGCTGTGGCGACAGCCTGCTGGGTATCCATCGGCTAGATCAGCTCACCGAACTTAACATGACTCCTACCCACAATGGTCAGCAGCGCTTGTTCGGAAGGAATATTGAGCAGGCAGTACGTGAGGTTGTGATGCTTCGGCAGCAGCTACGCAAGATGCCTATTCGCGACATTCATGACGTTGAAGCCATGACATGTCTAAATGCTGACGCACAACATCGACTTGATGTGCCAGAACGTATCGCAGACGCTTTCATTGGGGAAGTGTTAGCTGCAGGTGGCAATACTATGGCTTTAGAAAACGGGGTTGCTACACTCACCATTTTGGCCGGGCAAGCGGTAGATGGCGATATCAATTCTACTGAATCAATCATCAAACGAACTTCTTTCACTCTATCGGTTGACTTGCCAAAGAGCAAGTTAAGCCGTCGCCCTTTCCATTGGCCACTTGAATTTCCGGAAGTTTTTACTCAGGAGTCAAATGGATTCAATATAGTGGACCCCGATTTTCAGACAATAAATTAAGGTGGTAACCTGCTGCAATTGAGGAGCAGGTGATGAGTGAGTCGAAGCGCAAGAAATTTACGGATGAGTTCAAGGCCAAGGTCGCACTT
>Ga0307375_10004093_pt1 | contig 14100 bp, 10 predicted proteins | sample TR1MG_FD_202531 | JGI IMG/M metagenome (GOLD analysis project Ga0307375, IMG submission 202531) | Soil microbial communities from Risofladan, Vaasa, Finland - TR-1 | ecosystem: Environmental > Terrestrial > Soil > Coastal area > Acid sulfate soil | place: Finland: Risofladan, Vaasa | collected...
GTCGAGCCCAGAGCGGACCTGTCCCATGGCGCGAACTTCCTGTACATGCTGCACGGAGAGGAACCGGACCAACTTGAGGGGGAAATCATGGACAAATGCCTGATTCTCCACGCCGAACACAGTCTCAACGCGTCGACATTCACCGCCCGGGTTGTAGCCTCCACCCTTTCGACCTGCTACTGCAGCATTTCCGCTGCCATCGGCGCACTCTACGGGAGCCTTCATGGCGGGGCGAACGAAAAAGTGATGAAGATGGTCGATGAAATCGGTGACCCGGCCAAAGCGAACTCGTGGGTTCACGCCGCGCTGGACAACAAGAAGAAGATCATGGGAATGGGGCATCGGGTCTACCGTGCGAAAGATCCTCGTTGCATCATTATAGAGGGATATCTTGAACAGCTCTCGAAGAAGAAAGGAGAGCGGCGCTACCTCGAAATTCTGCGGGAAATTGAGCGGGTGTTTCGGGAAAGAATGGAAGAGAAAGGGAAGCCGATCTATCCGAACGTGGACTTCTACTCCGGTGGGGTCTACCGCCTTCTCGGCATACCGACCGAGCTTTTCACTCCGGTATTCGCGGCAGCCCGCGCTCCCGGCTGGCTGGCTCACATTCTCGAGCAGCGATCAGACAACCGGATCTACCGGCCTAAGGCGCTCTACGTCGGGGAAACCGATCGACCGCTGGAACCCATCGCCGATCGCAAGTAACAATATTCGGCGACCTGGGCCGCCGGCAACTGTCGCCGGTGGCCCGGAGCCGACTCCCTGACCCCGGGTCAACCGGGGCTGTAGATTTCGGCGAGAGTCTTCACGCCCTCTTCCACCGCCGCCGCCGATCGGTCGAGAGCGGCTTTCTCCTCCGGCTCAAGATCGAGCTTGATGATCTTCTCCACTCCGTGCCGCCCGAGTATCAGCGGAACACCAAGGAATACATCCGTGTACCCGTACTCTCCGCGCAAGTAGGCGGAGGCCGGCACGAGCCGGTGCTCGTCCTTTACAACCGCTTCAACCATTTTCGCTGCCGACGCGCCGGGGGCGTAGTATGCGCTTCCCTTCTTGAGATAGCTCACGATTTCGCCACCGCCCTTTCGCGTGCGTTGGACGAGCGCCTCGATTTCCTCTGCCGACATCAGATCGGGGAGCGGAAACCCGCCTACCGTCGTATATCGCGGCAGCGGTACCATATCGTCGCCGTGCCCACCGAGGACCATGGCCATTACATCCCCCGGCCAGACATTGAGCTTCTCGGCAATGAAGTATTGAAACCGTGTAGAATCGAGTATGCCCGCCATGCCGATGACCTTCTTCAGCGCAAAACCGGTCTCCCGCAGGCAGACCATCGCGATTACGTCGAGTGGGTTGGAGACTGCGATCACCACGGCGTTGGGCGCGTAGGTTGCGATCGCCTGGGCCGCCGATTTTGCGATGCCTACGTTGGTCTTCAGAAGGTCCATTCGGTCCATGCCCGGCTTTCGGGCGACTCCCGCCGTGAGCACGACGACGTCGGCATCCCGAATTTCCGCGTAATCATTTGTCCCGACGATATTCACGTTATAGTTGCGAAGCGGAGCCGCGTGGAGGAAGTCCACCGACTTGCTCTGGGGCAATCCCTCTACGACATCCACCATTACAATGTCGGCGATGTTCTTTTCCGCGATATAGTAGACCGCCGTCGCGCCGACATTCCCCGCTCCTATCACTGCTACTTTGTTCATTTGACTTGTCCTCCTCACGAGCGGGCGAGAATCGTTGCCAGATCGTTCGCCGAATTCACGAATTGGGATTTCTGTTCGGGGGTGAGGCGCGGTTGGAGAACCTGTTCGATGCCGTTCCTGCCGATAACTACGGGAAGATTCATTGCGACCCCATTCACTCCGTACTCGCCCTGCAGCACTACCGAGACCGGGACGACTCTCCCGGTGTCCAGATGGATTGCCTCGGCAAGGTCGGCTGCCGCGGCAGACGGTCCGTAGTAGGCACTCGCACGTTGCGCCATCGTCACGATGAGATCACCGGCCCGCCGTGTCTGGTCGAACAGCCGCTCTATGCTCTGCTGCGGAAGGAGCCGGGAAATCGGTATCCCCGACACGCTGCAGTACTCAGGCAGTGGAATCATTGCCGAAGAGTGTCGGCCGACCACGAGCGCACTGACGTTTTCGAAACTGAGCCCAAGCTCGTGGGCGATCAGATAGCGCAGCCGCGTGGAATCCAGCATTCCGCCGAGGCCCATTACCTGGCGTCTTTTGACGCCGGAGCGTTTCACGAACAGCGCCGTGAGCAGGTCGACCGGTTCGGTAACCATGATAATCTTCGCCGCCGTTCCTTTCATGGAGTCGGCAAGCTCTTCCACTATTCCACGGTTTGCGTCGTACAGATCTTCGCGGTTCTGGCCCGGCTGCCTCACGGCACCCGCGGTAATGATGATAATCTCGGATTTCAGCAGGATGTCGCGGCGATCGGTGCCGGATATCTTTGTTTTGTACCCTCGTATCGGTGCTGCTTCCATCATGTCCAGCGCTTTTCCCGTGGAAAGCCCCTCCTGGATATCGTACAGCTGTACGTCGGCGACGCCCTTCTCGGCTATGAAGAACGCAGTGTTAGCGCCGACGTTACCACTGCCTACAATTCCCACGTGTGCCATGGTTCACTCCTGTTTACATGTTTTGATAAACCTGTACACCGCAGTTAATATACTGACAGCCCGGGATGAGCGTCGCGTGTTGTTCCGGGAGTGCGTTGCCTTTAGGCCGACCCGTCCGATATATTTGTGGGAAAGGAGTACCCGTCCTCATGACGAACAAAGAGATCGCCGCTCTGAAGAAGAGCTTCACCACCGCTGCCGGGCCGCTTACTTACTTCAGCCTTGCGGAGGCAGAAAAACGTGGAATGACTGCGGTATCCCGAATGCCGTACACGTTGAAAATCATTCTCGAGGCTATTCTCCGCCAGCTGGACGGAGATCTCATCACCGATTCCCATCTGGAGGCCGTCCTGAAGTGGGACAGACCCGCCGCGGATGAAGCCGTCGGCGAAATTCCCTTCAAACCGGCCAGAATCATCATGCAGGACTTCACCGGGGTTCCCGCGATAGTCGACCTCGCGGCGATGCGCGATTCTCTTGGAGCTCTCAAGGGCGATCCGAAACTGATCAATCCACTCATTCCGGTGGATCTCATCATCGACCACTCGGTCCAGGTTGATCGTTACGGATCGACCGGCGCGCTTGCGTTCAACGCGGCTCGGGAGTTTGAGCGCAATCGCGAACGTTATGAGTTCCTGAAGTGGGCATCGAAAGTGTTCTCGAACTTCACCGTCGTCCCCCCTGCGACGGGTATCTGCCATCAGGTAAACCTGGAATACCTCGCGCGCGTCGTGCAGACGAGCACGGACGGCGGGGAGACTATGGCCTACCCGGATACCCTTTTGGGAACCGACTCCCACACCACGATGATCAACGGCCTTGGCGTTCTCGGATGGGGAGTGGGCGGGATAGAAGCCGAGGCGGCGATGCTCGGACAGCCGCTCTACATGCAGCTTCCGGAGGTGATCGGCATGAAGATGGCCGGGCATCTCAATCAGGGGGTGACTGCCACCGATCTTGTGCTTGCGGTTACAAATGTGCTCCGGAAGGAGGGAGTCGTCGGCAAATTCGTCGAGTTTTTCGGCGATGGTCTTACGGACTTGAGTCTTCCCGACCGGGCGACAATAAGCAATATGTGTCCGGAATACGGAGCGACCGCTGCGCTGTTTCCGGTGGACGAAAGCTCACTCAGGTACCTGGAACTCACCGGACGCGCGCAGCTGGTGGAGCTGGTGGAGAAGTACACGAAGGCGCAGGGTCTTTTCCGCGACTCGTCGATGGAGAAGATCCAGTACGCCAAAGCGGTCACGCTCGATCTTGGCAGCGTAAAGCCTTCGATTGCCGGGCCAAAACGTCCGCAGGACAAAATCGAGCTGAGGGACGTTCCCGGATCATTTTCAAAGTACCTTACCGAAAGCCGGGCGGCGAAAAAGAACGGCGATTCCAAAGGTTCCACGCCTGTTCATCTTCATATCGAGGGAGACGAAGTAGAGCTCAGCAACGGCGATGTGGCGATTGCGGCGATCACGAGCTGCACTAACACGTCGAACCCTTCGGTCATGATCGGCGCGGCCCTTATCGCGAAGAGGGCCGTGGAGCTTGGCCTCAAAGTCAAGCCCTACGTGAAGACTAGCATGGCTCCTGGATCGCGGGTAGTGACCCGTTACCTCGAGCTCGCCGGCCTCATGCCCTACCTCGAAGCGCTCGGATTCCACGTGGTTGGATACGGTTGTACCACCTGCATCGGAAACAGCGGGCCGCTTAAGAAGGAGATCTCCGAGGCGATTCTCGACAACAACATGCTGGTTGCGGGTGTGCTTTCGGGGAACCGCAATTTTGAGGGTCGGATCCATCCGGAAGTGAGGGCAAACTATCTTGCCTCGCCGCCGCTTGTGGTCGCGTACGCGCTTGCGGGTTCCATGGATATCGACCTGACGTCCGACCCCATCGGAAATGGCCCCAACGGTGAGCCCGTCTACCTGAAAGACCTTTGGCCGACCACAGAAGAGATCAACCAGATCATCCGTACGAGTGTGACACCGAAGATGTACGGTGAGGAGTACTCCAACGTCTACACCGGAAACGAAACCTGGAACGACATCAAGCTCTCAGGCGGACAGATATACGATTGGAAAGCCGATTCAACCTACATCCGTCGCCCCCCCTTCTTTGAAGGGTTGACCACAACCGTCCCTTCGGTGAAGAAGATCGAGAAGGCTCGTGTTCTCGCCTATCTGGGAGAGTCGGTAACTACCGATCACATATCACCGGCCGGCATGATTCCCCTCGACAGTCCCGCTGCCGACTGGCTGCGCGAACACGAGGTGACTGTCGAGGAGTTCAACACCTACGGTTCGCGGCGGGGCAATCACGAAGTAATGATGCGCGGTACTTTCGGCAATATCCGCATTCGAAACCGGCTGGTCCCCGGTACCGAGGGGGGACTGACCCGGCACCTTCCGGACGGGGAGCAGATGTCGATCTATGACGCAGCAATGCGATACCAGAAGGATAGCGTGCCTCTGGTCGTGCTTGCCGGAAAAGACTACGGAATGGGCAGTTCACGCGACTGGGCAGCCAAGGGTACGATCCTTCTGGGGGTCACCGCGGTGATTGCAGAGAGCTACGAACGCATCCATCGCAGCAACCTGATCGGTATGGGCGTACTCCCGCTGCAATTTGCTGCAGGGGAATCAGCCTCCAGTCTCGGGCTGACCGGGGAAGAGGAGTTCGACATCGAGCCGGTCGGTGCCGCCGGTCAGGAGTTGACGATTACGGCGCGGAGTTCCGGCGGGACGAAGAGTTTCAAAGTGCGTGCCCGTATCGACACATCCGTCGAGCTGGTATACTACAAAAATGGCGGTATCCTTCACACGCTGATCCGCAAAATGGCACCTTGATCGGGGAGACAACATGGAGGAGAAGTTACGGACTGAATCTGACACCATGGGAAAAGTGGAGCTTCCGGCCTGGGCATACTGGGGTGCACAAACCCAGCGCGCAGTGGAAAACTTCACCGTCTCGGAGGCGAGAATTCCGCGCGCCATGGTACGTGCTCTCGCGCTGATTAAGAAGTACGCGGCGCGGACGAACGCCTATCTGGGCCTGGTCGACGAAAAACTTGCCCGGGCGATTGACCAGGCGGCAACCGAGGTGCTCGACGGCGAGTGGAAAGATCATTTTCCCATTGATGTGTTCCAAACCGGATCCGGCACTTCGTGGAACATGAATATGAACGAGGTGATCGCCAATCGAGCAAATGAGCTTCTTGGCCAACCGCTGGGCACAAAGAATCCGGTGCATCCGAATGACCATGTCAACCGCGGCCAATCGTCCAACGACGTGATTCCGGCCGCTATTCACATTGCGAATCGAATGGAGGCCGAACGACTGATATCGGCGCTGGAGAAGCTTTACCGTGCTCTTGACGAGAAGGCAGCCGAGTTTTCCGCGGTAGTGAAGATCGGCCGAACCCACCTGCAGGATGCGGTCCCCATGACCCTGGGCCAGGAGTTTTCCGGATACGCAACCCAGATAGGAAAGGCGATTGTCCGGGTTCGGAACGTTCTTCCGAACCTGGAGGAGCTTGCGCTCGGCGGGACGGCGGTAGGAACCGGAATCAACTGCGATCCGGAATTCGCGCCGCTGGTCTGCAAGGGTATCTCGGAACATACCGACCTTCCATTCAAGCCTGCCGGGAACAAGTTCGAGGCCATCGCATCCCGCGACGCTCAAGTAGAACTGATGGGTGCGCTCAATACCCTGGCGACGAGTCTGATGAAGATCGCCAACGATCTGCGTATTCTCGCAAGCGGTCCTCGGGCGGGGCTCGGAGAGATAACCCTCCCGTCGCTTCAACCCGGCAGTTCCATCATGCCGGGCAAAGTGAACCCCGTGATACCGGAAATGGTGATTCAGGTTGCGGCCCGCGTATGTGGACAGGCGGTGGCCGTGACGATAGCCGGGCAGAATGCGCCGCTCGAGTTGAACATGATGAACCCTCTCATCGCGTATGAGACGCTTACTGCCATGGAACTTATCACGAAGACCGCCGGTGCATTCGCCGAAAAGTGCGTTGCCGGGATTGTGGCGGACGATGAGCGGTGCGCTTACTGGATCGAATGGAGCCTGGCACTGGTAACCCCGCTTGCAACAGAAATCGGATATGAGCGGGCGGCCGCAATCGCCTATCGTGCCTTCAAGGAGAAGCGGGCCGTGCGGGACGTCGCTCGCGAAGAGAAGGTTCTGCCGGACGAGAAACTTGATGAACTTCTCGATCCGAAGAAGATGATTTAGCGCCGGAGAAGACCGTCCAAAGGAGTACAACAAACAATGGAATTGAATCAATCGGATCAGAAGTTTATCGAGGCCATGAGCTTCCAGCTTTCCGGCGACTGGAAGAACGCAGAGAAAGCATTTGTCGGGCTCACGGAAAAATACCCGGAAAATCACTTTCTCTACTTCCTTCTCGGAACCAACTGTTATTCCCAGGGAAAGCTGAACACAGCCATAGATCATTTTCGTAAGTCAATTTACCTGAAGCCGGACTTTGGAAACGCTTACTATGAGCTCGGAGTATGTCAGTACCGGGTGGGAAAGCTCCAGCATGCGCTCGAGAGTTTCACGAAGGTCGGAGAGCTGAAGAATCAGAGCCATGCAATGGCGCTCTACTATGTTGGCCTAATCAACTTCATGCTCGGCCAGGACGCCGCGGCCTCAGATGCGTTCGCCCGGTTCAGGGAAGTCTCTCCTGAATCCCGGATTGCAAATTTCTACCTTGGACAGCTCAAGTTGAAAAGAAACGAGTTCGCCGATGCGCTCGAGCCGCTCAATCAGCTTGTCGAGGAGACGCCCCACTTTGCCGAGGTACAGTACATGCTCGGAGTCGCCCACTACGGCCTGCACAACAACATGGAAGCCATCAGGCACTTCCGGAGGGCGCTGGACATCAATCCGAACGATCAACGTTCAAAAACCCGTCTGGCCCTCCTCACGGACACTCCATGGAGCTGAAAAACATTCAACTCGGCGACCGCTTCGATGGCTTCGAAGTAGTTTCCCTCACGGAGCTCCCGGAATACCGGGCGATGGGAGTGAGATTGCGGCACATCGTCACCGGGTGCGACCTGTTCCATGTCGCGAACGATGACGAAGAAAACCTTTTCGCGTTCGCATTCAAAACGCTTCCCCGGGACAGCAAGGGGACTCCTCACATTCTCGAACACACGGTGCTTTGCGGATCACATCGGTTTCCGCTGAAGGATCCGTTTATTCTGCTACACAAAGGCAGCCTCAATACTTTTCTCAACGCGTTCACGTTCCCGGACAAGACTGTCTATCCGGTGGCGAGCACCGTGCAGAAGGATCTCTTCAACCTTCTGGAAGTCTACGGCGATGCGGTCTTTTTTCCTGTTCTCAAGAAAGAAATGTTCCAGCAGGAGGGAAGTCGACTTCAATTCAACGACAAAGGTGAGCTCGAAGTCACCGGCGTCGTCTACAATGAAATGAAAGGGAACTACTCGACGCACGACGGAATTGCCGGCGACTGGGCGTACAGGTCGCTCTTTCCTGATTCGCCCTATCATCACGATTCCGGCGGCGATCCAGCGAGCATTCGCGAGCTGACCTACGAAGAGTTCACGGCTTTCCATCGCACCTACTATCATCCGTCGAATGCTCTGATCTTCCTTTATGGAAACATTCCCACCCGTGAATATGCACGCCTTATCGAGGAGCGTTTTCTGTCGAAATTCTCGCGGCTCGAGAGTCATATCGAAGTGCTTCCGCAACCGCGCTGGAGCCAGCCTCGCGAACTCCAGGTTCCCTACCCCGTGGAGCCGGGAGAAGATCTCGCGGCCAAGTCGTCCGTGACGGTGAACTGGCTGCTGCCGGCGGTCACCGACCCGGAGTTCCTGCTCTCCATTGAGCTCCTTTCCGAGATTCTGCTCGGCGACGGCGGAGCACCGCTCGAAAAAGCACTCATCGAGTCCGGACTAGGCGAAGATCTCTCTCCGTCCACCGGCCTTGAGACCGAGCTTTATGAGTCAGTATTCTCCGTGGGTCTACGTGGCACCGATGCGGGGAAGAAAGATGAAATCGAAAAGGTGATTTTTTCGACCTTGAAGAAACTCGCGGACAAGGGGATAGACCCCGAGCTCACTGAAGCGGTATTACGGCGGATTGAGTTCAGGAACCGCGAAATCAAGGGGAGCCCCTTCGGCCTGCGGCTCATGAGAAAGGCGCTTCGCGGATGGCTTCACGGTGCTGACCCGGTTACCACGCTCGAGTTCACTCCGCATTTTTCGCGAATTCGCGAAAATCTTGCAGCGAATCCCCAGTTGTTTGAGCAGATGATCGACCGCTACCTTCTGTCGAACAGGCACCGCACTACCCTGACTGTAGTGCCCGATCCGGATCTTCAGAAGCGTGAACAGGAAGGGCTTTCCGCGTGGCTCAAAGTACGCGAGGGCGCCCTTACTGCCGCAGACCGGGATACGCTGCGGAACGAGCAGGCGGCTCTTCTCGCCTACCAGCAGGCTCCTGATCCGCCGGAGGTGCTGGAGTCGGTGCCTTTTCTGCACGTCGCCGATCTTCCGACCCGTGTGGAACTTATCTCTTCACGCAGCGCGCAAATCGGCAAACACGTGCCGCTGATGACCCATGAGTTCTACACAAACGGTATTGTGTATATCGATATATCAATTGATGTTTCCGGACTCCCGTCGTCTCTTTCGTCGATGTTGCCTCTGTACACAACTGCTTTTCGCGACTGCGGTCTTCCAGGGGTTCCCTACGACGAGCTCTCGAAACGCATCTCGCTTGTGCTTGGAGGCTTTTCATCGTCGCTTGAGGCAAGCAGTGTCCACGGCGGCGGCGAGCTGGTAAAACAACATGTCGTTTTTCGCGTTAAGATGCTCGAGTCGCATGTCCGCGAGGCGCTGGCGCTTGTCCGCGAAGTTCTTCTTCGAGGCGATTTCGCCAATACGCGTCGCGTGCGCGATCTTTTTCTGGAGTTGCGAAACGACTACAAGGCGTCACTTATTCCCAACGGCCACGCCTACGTCAGCCTGCGCACCGACCGTGCCTATTCGCGAGCGGAACGGGTTGAAGAAGGCTGGCGCGGCGTGACCGGACTGTTGTCACTTACAGCTATCTCCGCCGAGAAGGACATGGAGATGATTGGCGCCCGACTCCTCGAGCTGCGCACGGCGCTCATGCGGCTGTCCCGCTTCTCGGTCAACATCACCTCGAGCGCCGAGTTCATGGCCAGCGGCACCGATCTCGTGCAGGAATTTCTTTCGGGATTTCCGTCAGGTTCCGGCGGCGACATTGGGTCTGCCGTTATTGATCTGCCGGAGGTTCCGAGGTACGAGTCACTCATCGTTCCCGCCACCGTCGGTTATGTGGCTGCCGCAATTCGTGGATCGGGGTTGGGCAGCCCGGAACACGCTCATGAGGTAGTGCTCGCCCATCTTTTGCACACGGGTATTCTCTGGGAACAGATCCGAATGAAGGGCGGTGCCTATGGGGCCTACGCATCGGCAAACGGGCTTGGCGAAGTGTTCACCTTTTCCTCCTACCGGGACCCGAATATTGTTGCGACTCTCGACGCCTACCGCGAGGCGCTTACCACCTTCGCAAGAGAGTCCGTCGACCCGAAGACCCTTGAACTGGGCATCATCGGGACGGTCGGGCGAGATCTGCGTCCCTACTCGCCGGGCGACAAGGGGCTGATCGGATTCAAACGAAGCCTGTACGGCATAACGGATGAGCTTCGGCAGACAAAACGGGATCAGATTCTCGCTACCTCCGCGGCTTCGTTGAAACAGGCTGCGGAGCGGCTGCTTTCGGTGTACAATCGTGGTGTGGTCGCGGTGATGAGCGGACGAGACGCGGTAAAAGAGGCGTCCCGCACGCTCCCGGAGCTCGCCACAAATTCTATGGACGTTCCGGTCTGAACGCCGAACCGGGAGGAGGGTTGTATGAAAAAAATCGTCTCGCTCGTTTTCGTGCTGTTTTCTCTCATTGCTTTGCTGGTGCCGGCCTCGATGATGCCCCGGGCGGCAGCACAGTCCTCAGCAGGCGCCGCGACCGCAGCGCAGCCGCTTTCGGAGCGCGCCCTTTACACCGTTGGTACGGTCGGGTCTACACAGCTGTACTACACTTACCTTGTGCTTGGCCTTCTTGGTGACAGTTACGCCAAAGGAGTCTATGACAAGGCAACGACCCTCTCACTGGTAGACGAGATCAAAGGCCTCACCGGTGCCGCTCAGCAGGCGCTGTCGAAACTTCGCGGTCAAGGCGACATCACTGCGGAGGATGATAAGTTGCTGGCGGACATGTACGATGCCCTCGACGCCCTCGGGAACCAGACTGAAGGACTCCGTTCCTACGTCGAAGCGAAGGATGACGGTACTTCGTTTCAGAACTACCGCCTCGTGGCCTGGAAGAAGATTTCTGCAATTCTCGGCATCGAGGGTGTCGACGCCGCCAAGTAGGACGGCCGTGAACATCACCGCATTCTTCAACCCTCTCACCGACCCGCTTGTTGGAACTCTGGTTTTCGCGGGCACGGTAGCGCTCGGTTTTCTCTTGTCCACCGTGTTGCGTATTATTCTGCGCCCATTTGGTTCACGAAGCCGCAGCGTGGCGGTGCGCTCGATCATGAACCGATATCGCAAACCGATTCTGTTCTTCTTTCCGCTTCTCTTGAGTGCGTTCGCGCTAAGTTTCATTCGACCGTTGTTTCCGGCCTCTGCTGCCTCCGCAATTTCACACCTCGTGCAAGTGCTCTTTGTCGCGTGGGGAACCTGGGCGCTGGCGAAGCTGTTTTTTGTTGTCGAAGACGTGGTTTTCGACAAATACACCGTTGACGTGAGAGACAATCTGCGCGCGCGCAAGGTGCGGACACAGACCCGATTCATGAAACGATTTGCGTCGGCGGTGCTCGCCCTGCTCGGTTTCGGAATCATCCTCACGACGTTCGGCACCGTCCGTCAGGTGGGAACAACTCTTCTGGCCTCTGCGGGAGTCGTCGGAATCATTATTGGATTCGCCGCACAGAAGGCACTTGGACTTGTGATCGCCGGATTCCAGGTGGCCTTTACGCAGCCGATCAGACTGGACGACGTGGTTATCGTCGAAGGGGAGTGGGGACGAATCGAGGAGATCACTCTGACCTACGTCGTGGTGCGGATCTGGGATCTCAGACGCCTCATCATTCCGATCAACTTCTTCATCGACAAGCCGTTTCAGAACTGGACCCGAGTGTCGGCGGACCTGCTTGGCACCGTTTTTCTGTACCTGGATTACTCGGTACCGGTGGATGCGATCCGCAAGGAGCACGAGCGATTGCTTGACTCTTCGGCTCTCTGGGACCGGAAGGTGTGCGGTGTTCAGGTTACCGACGCGACCGAGAAGACCATGGAGATCCGGCTCCTCATGAGCGCCGGAGATTCGGGCAGCCTGTGGGACTTACGATGTATGGTGCGTGAAAAGATGATCTGTTTCGTGCAGGAAAACCACCCGGAGAGCCTGCCGCGCTTCCGCGCCGAGCTCCAGGACGGCCGCCTGGAATCCACGGTGTCTTCCGACACTACGCCGCCTTCCGACACCGAGGTGTCGGAAGGCACCGGCACTTCATGAGTGCCGTCATGCTGAACGAGTCACCTCTCTACGCGGACTATCGGATCCTCGGCATCAGTTCCGGTGCTTCGGTCGAAGAGATCAAGGATGCCTATCACCAGGCTGCCAAAAAGAACCATCCGGACCTCCATCCGGAGGAGCGCCGCGGAATGCAGCAACTGGCGATGATGCGCATAAACGAAGCGTATCTTTCGATTATGGCGGCGCATTCCACGGTTTCAACCGGAGCAGAGACTACGGAACCCGGGGAGTCGGGGCGCGCGCCGGTCGAAACGCCCCCGGAAAGAGGTGCTGAGGAAACGCCGGACACGCGGGCCGTCGGACGCCTGAAGGATCCGGCTTACACCTACTACAAGCTTGGTTTCAACGCGTTCCAGTCCGGTTATACCGAGCTTTTTCACAAGGATCCGCGGGAAATTCGGCGGCAGCTTCGGGAACTTCGAACTGCAGACGCCTATATTCTCAGCCTTGCCGTTCGCGCACTCAGACATTTCGAAACCGCCTACCGCTATTTTCTGACGGTAGTCCAGGAGTACCCCCAGAGCATCTGGGTCCATGATGCGCGTTGGAAACTCAGGCGGGTGGAAAACTTCAGTCAGATCTACCAGCGCATATGTGATCGCCTGACGCACGATCTCGCGCGCAATAGAAAAGCCGATCCCGCGGCCGACTAAAGCTCCGGGAACGCGGGGAGTTGACCGGTGAGCTCCCTGCCCAGGAGCCCGGCAAGCTTGCCGATGGTCAGGGGCGCGGAACCCTCCTAGTGGTTGTTCACATTCACTACTACCTGGAGACCCCGCCGGACCATATCGCGCATCATTTCGGCGATTTCCGGGAGGTAATCGTCCTTCGATGCCACCACCCTGTCCCATTTCTCGCTTGTCTTCTTTTCGATACCCTCCCGATCCGGTCCCATGAGTCGTATGATCGCGGACCTTTTCACGAGGTGGCCGAATTCGGCGTATACCTGCGTAATCGGCGGCATGTAGTATCCTTCGCAAAAAACCGGAGCGATCCCTCGCTCTTCGAGAAAGCTGAAGAGCTCCGCGCGGAGGTAGTTGGGGTTGCGAACTTCGACCGCAAACGGCCACGCATCCGGCAACCGATCCGCGAAGGTTCCCAATTTTTCGAGAAAGCCGGACAGAGAAGACATCTTCTGCCTGTTGAGGTATTCAAACTGCAACATGAGGGCCAGAGTCTGCGGTCTGAGCGCGCCGATGCGGGTGAGAAACTCGGACAACAGTTCCGGAGAGAGAAATCGCGGGTTCACTACCGGTTGTCCCTCTTTGTCCTTACGATAAAAATGCGTGAGGGTTACGCTATTCGGAACCTTGATGGAAAATCGGAACTCACTGTCGACCGATTGAGAGTACTCGTCGGCGGTCGCGACCTCCGGCAACCTCGGTTTCACGATGCCGGACTTGCCGGGCGGGAACAGCGACCAGAACCACTGGTCTATTTCGACGGTTCTGAACTTTTTGCTGTATTCCGCAAGGTAGTTCCGTTCGGCGTGCTCGGAATAGACGAGACCGTGCCATGACGGATACTTCCAGCTGCATGTGCCCAAAAACACGCGCGGCGTCATCCGCTTCAATGTATCGCCACGGTCTCGTTCGGGCAACCATCCTGAGCCCCGGATGGAGTTGACGTTTCGGACCTTCCTCTATAGCATTGATTAACCATGGCAAAAACGTGGACTCTCGTTATCGCAATAGCGTTTTCCACCATATCGCTGGGTTCCTGCTCGCTCAGTCAGCTCGCTACGCGTGCGGTGGCCGACTCTCTGACCTCCGGGGACGCCTCGACGTTTACCAGCGACGACGATCCTCAGCTCATTGCGGACGCCCTTCCGTTTGCGCTCAAACTGTACCAGACCC
>Ga0307375_10004094_pt1 | contig 14100 bp, 10 predicted proteins | sample TR1MG_FD_202531 | JGI IMG/M metagenome (GOLD analysis project Ga0307375, IMG submission 202531) | Soil microbial communities from Risofladan, Vaasa, Finland - TR-1 | ecosystem: Environmental > Terrestrial > Soil > Coastal area > Acid sulfate soil | place: Finland: Risofladan, Vaasa | collected...
ACGCGGCTCTCGTCATCGGCTGACTAAGACCCCCTCCAAGTCCAGGTGCGAGGTATGCAAGCATGTGAGCCCTCATATTGGAAAGACGAAGATGATGTGCACCTCATGCGAAGTTCATCTTCATCCTCGTTGTTTTGCTGAGTATCATAAACACACATGAAAGCTTTATCATCGGATGGGCACTTTGGCCACTTAAGGGATATATGGCTACAACGTGGGAACTGCTCTTTGGAAGTAACGCTCTATCGCGGTGTAAGATGGCAGCTTGTTGAGATACTGCTGCGGTCCTACCGCTACCACAACAGGAGATGAGCTCAGTAATCGGCGAGCGTAGTCTTGGAGGGATTGAACAGTGATGGCATCGATGCGATCGCAGATTTCGGCAGCCGAGTAGCGCCTTCCGATAGCGAGTGTGTAGCGAGCAATGTCGTCTGTGATGACCGATCTTGATTCTAGGTTGTAGAAGATTTGAGATTTCAAAGCGTTTTTAGCCCTTTGCACGCCTTCTTCGTCAAGAGTGGTCGTCATGCGAGCGAGTTCAGCGCAGACAATGTCGAGGAGAGATGCGATGCTGCCAGGGACGCAATCGGCGATGATTCCAAATAGTGCCGTGTCGGGATAAGAGTGTATGAAAGATGAGCAGTGTGAGACGAAGTAAGAGGTTTGAAGTACGTTGGTGTAGAGTCTGGAGTGGATGCCCTTTCCTGGTCCTCCTGACGAGAAGGAATCACCGCCCCCCATGAGTGACGATAGGGTGAACATCATGTGGACGTCTGAATCGGCGATACCAGAGCCTCTGAAGGCAACAGCGAGAGTGGCGACGGGAGAGGGATCCTCTGGATCGACTTCCATGGGGATCTTTTGCATGCCTCCTGAATACGTCGCACGGTGGCTTCCAACCAGAGGCATACCAGCAGGGGATACAGCGGGAATGGAACCATCGGGAGGCATGTGAGGGAGACGGTGGAAGTACTTGCTGGCCATGGAAACGAGTTCATCGTGATTGACGGAGGCTCCAGCGAGAACGAACCTCGGTGCTGTCCAGTTGCGCCTCATGTACTGATACACCGTCTCTGCGGTGATGGAATGTAGGTCGTCGCTAGGACTAGTCTGAGAGAGTGGGCAACCCTTGTAGGCGATCCTGTGAAGAGCGTCGGTGATGAGTGTGTGCGCGCTCTCCTTCTTCGCCTCGTTCTCGTCCATGATGAGTCTCACTTGATCCTGTACGTCCTCTGTTGTGAACACGGGACTGAGTATCGAATCGGCCACCAGGGAAAGGAAGCTATCGGTGTACGGGCGCAGAATCTCTCCACGAAGTTCAATCATGTCCGGATAGCTCGACGAAGTTGCAGTCGCTCCCATGTCCTCCAACATGCCCACCACTTCCGCGTGAGTTCTATTCGACGTGCCTCTGAACATTAGTCGTTCCACTACTTGTGCCATGCCCACCTCGGACGCCTTCTCGAAGCGCGCTCCGGCTTTGATGTACAAACCGATGCTCGACATCTGCGAATACGTCTCTTCCGATGCCACCACCAGTCCATTCGGCAGCTTTGCGAATCTCGTCTCCGCCAACTTCCGCTCCTCGATCGGCGGCGAGTCCTTGAGCGCATTCTGCAGTCCAGCGAAGGGCTCCTTCAGACTCGGTCTCTTCAACGCCTCTCCACTACTCTTACTTGCTCGACGGTCTTTCGGTACCACTAACGTCGTTTCTCGCTCATTCGCCTCCAACGTGTTCAAGTCATAATGGAACAGGCCTCGAGCAGGGGGGCGCACGGACAGATTCTTGCGATTCGAGAGAGTTCTCACTTTACCAGTCGATTTAGAGGCAACAAACAGGCCAGACCGATCCAAAGAGGGCAGAAGATTGCGCGAAGAGGCCAACATAACCAGATACCGGACGACGCGTGAGATGAAGACTGACCATTGAGCAGAGAGGAGTTCCGCGAAGATGTGGCGGCTCTGCGGCTCTGCGGCCGGGCTCAGCAGAGCGCCCTCATCCCTTCCTCTACTGCCGCGCTATGCAGGCTCAACCACCCCTCGGTGCCCATGAATTGGGTGGCAAACTCACTCTTCTCAGCGGCTTCGCTGCTATTCCTCTCAATCTCGCCTCCTCATCCATGATCAAGTACCTTTACTGCAGGCCCTTCAGAACACGCAAACCCAACACTTCGGCTGAGGATGCTGACCATCCAGACTTCAGAACTCTTTACGTTACCAATCTTGCACACAATTGCAGCGAAAAGGATCTGCTCGCCATCTTCGGAACTTGTGGAACGATCGAATCCATCCGGTACGTCATCTTCAACTTCTGACTCGCCTTCGCCTCCTGATAGTGGTCACGTTGTATACCACACTGGTGATTTTCCCTAAGACATTGATCGAAGGACACCATGCTGACCAACTGTTGCGACGTTTTCTAGTTTCGACTCCCGAGACCGCCCCTTGACTTCTGGAGGCGTACATGTGGCCGAAGCACTTTCCAAGATGTTGGACTCGAAGAAATCAGAAGAACTTGCCGATGAGACTGGTCACATATCGGCTACCCAAGTGGAATACATGCACTCTCGTTTGAAGCGTTTGGAACGCAACATTCTCGTACGCCGCAGCCATCCTGGTCACTTCAATCCGAGTCCTCGTATCACATGTGTAGCTAACGTACTCCTTTATGTTGTCGGTTCGATCCCCATGTACTAGGGAGAGGCAGAATCGAATAAACTGTCGTTCGAGCGAGGTGGCTTCGCTTTGGTAGTTTTCGAAGAAGATAGCGGTGTCGAAAATGCGATGAATCAGTTGAATCCAATGCAGTGTTTCGGAAAGTCGGAGAAGGGCAGCGGCCACCGATCACATGGTACGAAGAGGTGGTTGAGGCAGTGGAGCGTTGAGAATCTGGAGGATCCGAAAGAACTTCAAAAGCAAGCTGATGCCGCTCTCTATTTGTACGACAAGCGAATGCGAGAGCAGAAGAAGTTGGAAGAGAGGCTTGCCACGACCACAGATAGTGATGGATGGACGCTGGTGGCTCCGAGAGGCAAGAAGAAGTCCGTCTCCGGTGGCCACGTCGTCGGTGCAGCCAGCCTCTCACAAACACAACTGCGCGCGATTAAGGTCGAACAGGACAAGAAGACTCAATTTGAAGACTTTTACAGGTTCCAAAAGCGCGACATGAAGACGAATCGCCTGGACAACTTGAGAAGACGCTTCTCCGAGGACAAGGCCAAGATGCGCAAGATGCAGCAACATGGGCACCGAAAATTCACTCCCATGTGATGATGAAACGCAGATGCGCGCTCTATTTGCCGCTCAGATGTACATAGAACTGAATGTAACCACTTTGCGATCTACCCGGAGATATTGCAGATTGGTGCAGCACCGCACGCTATCAGAGAGAGTTCACTTCAATTAAGGATTCAAGCTTTATCGAAACATAAGGGTTGGGAGGTTGCTATTACACAGGTCGATCCGGAGATACGTAGATACGAAGAAGAACGGCGGCCGGCCCAGTCTTCTGTTTTAGTGACCCATCTTCTTGAGGAGGGTCTTTTGAATCTCAAAGATGGCGAGAGTGATGGCAAAGAGAGGAGAGATGACCAAGATACGAGGCAGAACACCTTTGAAGAGCGCGGGGAAGCCTTCGTTCGCGACGATGCGCGACGCCGTGTTCATGATTCCAGTGTATGGCTGCATACCCTCGGGCGTCTTCGATTGCAAACGAGTCTTGATCACATCAGCTGGGGTAACAGCGCCAGAGGCGACGATTCCAGCGCTCAGTCCACAGATGACGGAGTGTTTCATAGAGAGGTTACCTTGGTCATCCTGAAACTTCTGACGGAGGTATCCGTAGGATCCAAAGTAGAGAAGGGAGAAGGGCACATCACTAAGCGGGAGAAGCGACACGAACACACAACAGCGAGGAGAGGTGCAGCAGAGTACCGAGGAGAAGCAGAACATCAACAAGGGACCAACATTGGGTGTTAGGTTCATTAGTGAGTCGAGAAATTGGAAAGATGGAAATCTTGAGATGGAAGGTGGGAGACGAAGTGGGGTGATGAGTCGTACCGAAGAAGGGTCGCGCGGACACCGGTGTAGAGTCCGGAGATGCCAAGATCTCTGATGATTTGACCATACGTCGGCTGAACAGCACCATGAGAGGACATCTGCATGCGAATTTTGACGATTTCCATGGGATTGGTCGCAATCACTTGACAAGTACCAGCGATAGCTCCACTCAACGCCAGGTAGCCGATCGAGAGCGTTTCCGTTCCCAAGTAGTCCTTGAACATCTCTCCGGCAAAGTCGTTGACTGTGATCATGAGTACAATTCAGTTTGAAGGAAAAGACAGTGTGATGGGTCAGTGATCTGAAATTGAACGCTGGAGAAGGGTGATGGTCCTGGTCCACTCGCCACCAGTCTCCCTGCGAACGACACTCTGACCACGGGCAGATTCTAACGCAAGGAAGGATGACTTATAAGATTGGCACGTACCACCGAGCTTGATGGCCTTCTCTGGAGTGATACCGACCATGACTGCAGGCAGGCCCTTGTAGAAGCCGCGCACGCCTTCTCTGGCGTATGTCTTCCTGATCACATCCACAATGCCCTGGTACTCACCCTTAGCGTTGTTTTGAAGACGAGTTTTGATGGTATCCAGGGGGAAGGTGATGCTGCCGCCAATAACACCGGCGATGGCACCTGCGACCAACTTCTCTCCCAATCTCTGGAGGGCGCTTTGCTTGTGTTGGGGCTGATTCGAGGACTGACACGTCACACAATGCAAGAGTCACAACATTTAGCCAAAGAACAACCAATCCAAATCAGTCATGGCCGAAAATGGAACAAGGTACAAGTGCGGACCGTTCCCTCGAGAATGCGGAGCAGCAGCGTCACATTCGCAGAATCAAGAGGCGGAATAGGATACAAGAGGGTGTTTCGAGGCATAGAAACGTACCATTCTGGAACTGCACGAGGAATGGATGCAGAGAACAGTGAGGGAAATGGCCGAATCACCTTGAGAGGGGAGACCTGGTTCTCACCGACACCGTGTGTACGTGAGAGGCGCTCTCTCCAGACATCTCTCTTTCTCTCTCGGCGAGAGAGGCGGAGCAGTTCAGGAACCTCCCCTCCAGCTTCGCCTTGGTCGTCTCGCCGCAACACCCTCCCCCATGGCTGCTGAAGATCGGTGGGAAACGGATCCCTTCGATGATGGGTCGTCCAGTACGTCATTTTGCCCCATTTGAACACCTCGAAAAGTCGGTCGAAGTTGCACGGCCTCTTTCTCGTCTTCCCTATGTCGTCACCTCGATTGCTTGCATCACTTCACTCTCTTCACTATTTAGTGTCTATTACAGCCTTGTCCCGCATCTGATCCTCTGTTGGAGCGTGAACGACTGTTGCAGAGGCTTCTCCCATTTGGCATGTCTTTTCCGCTGTTCCTTACCTCTTTCCATGCTCCTCTATGTTGTGTTCGAACTCTAACACTCATTTTCTGTGTATCATTGTAGAATTGGTCGGCGAGCGACAGATCCAGATGATGAAAGAGTTCGAAAATGTTCACGTCGCAGAGTTGCAGCGTTTGTGGCAGCAGTCGTTGTCGGCTATTGGTAAAAGTGATCACACTGCAAAGATAAGGACTGGACATGTGCGCGATCCAATTGGTTTGTGGTTTTCGCCGTATGAGCAGGCGAATTTGCTGGAATTGGTGAAGACGGACAACAAGCTGTTCAACAAGCTCACGCAGACGTTTGCGGCGTTGGCGAATGAGATGGAGTTGTTGAGTGAAGAGGGGAGTGCGAAATTCTTTGGGCCGTTGGCGTTGTTCGGACATGAAGTGACGGACGAGGACAGAAGAGAGGCGGCGGCTTCTGCGGCGGTGGTGGAGGAGACGAAGATCCCCGGCGATGCCGAGGGCGCCAATGAGGGCGAGGCTCAGGTTTGGATGGGTCGCATGTGGCCCCTTCTTGTTTCCCTTGGTCAATACGTTCATCGTTCTTATGCAGTTGTTGCCAACACCCTCCGACAGCTGGCATCGCTGTATCACGCGTCGAATCGCCTCTACGTGCAATCCTTCCAACACATCCACCTTTCGCTCGTCTATCAGAAACTCTTCAAGCTTCTCACCGTGCTCGTGACGTTGGACGAAATCATTGCACTCAACGATCAACTACCAACGTGCTGGGGCATGTACAAGCGCATGCTCAAAACGGTCTCCAAGGAACCCACCAAGTATCAGGTGCAGTTGGACGATCTCTTCAAATTCGAAAAGCTCATGTTCGACATTCAAGGTCTGTTGATGGACGGCCAAATCTTCCGCAACTGCATCGAGCAGGAGTTCGATCTCGTAGACCAGGGAACGCTCGGCAAACTTGGCGAGGACGGCCAGCCCATCGCTCATCAATATCCCCCCTTCAAAATCGACGTGCGCAACAATGAGGCCTTGGCCAGAGAATTCTTCTACCAATTGCGACAGATGGATGACTTTTTGCAACTGGAGGCGCAAATCGCCGCCAACACCGTGACCGGCCTCGGAGGCTCTGGCTTTGCTGCCTCTACGCTCACCGCCGCCGGAAATGCTCCGACTGGCACTCCCCTCACGAGCTGTCTCTTCTCCGATGAATCGAGCACTGGTACTGCGGGTGGAAGAACCTACATTGGCGCTTGCATCCTCTTCTCTCTCTGGTTCGGCATCTGGCGACAACAGGACGATCCCAGCCGAAAGTTGTTCCGTTCACTGTACGAGCATGCGAAGAAGGTGCCGTTGGTGCACTTGTACGGAATGGCGACCTTCGATGGGCCATCGCTACTCGGCAAACATGCGGCGCCTCTCATCACTCTCTCCAAGCTCGCTCAGCCCGCTGCTCTCACTCAGGCAATTCGCACGCAGTACCTCAACACGCTCAACGCTGAATTGGCATCCAAGACGCGCATCCTCTACCACTCCGTGTCGCGCTGGCTCGTCCGCATGGAATCCATGAAGCCCAATGAGGTCGTCATTGAAGTCCTACATGGCGGCGATGCATCTTCGAAGAAGGCGGAGGCCAATGGAAGTGCGCAACAGCAATCTGGACTCCCGACCGCGATGGCTCTGCTCGCGCAGGGTCTCAAGCTCGCCAACGCCGCCTCGCTGCAAGTGAAACACATCCTCACGCTCCACACGGTCATGAGTCAAGGCATGAAGGCCGCTGCGATCCCGCATCTCTTTGAGCTCTTGCACTTGGTCAAGGCCGTGCATGGCACCTTCCTCCGTAACCGCGGATGGATTGGTCGTCTCTTCGCCTCCAGTCACCAGGAAACCACCTCTGCGCTCGTCAACACGCTCTCCTCGATTCAAGCCGGTCTTCTCAAGGCTGCAGCGACGCTTCCGGCCTCGAAACTCGACCAACTCGCGGCCTCCTCGCTCGGCCTACAACTCGTTCAACAGGGTCCTCCAACCTGCATTCGCCTGATTCTGCTCGTCCTGGCTATGAATCAGGCTGGCATCACTGAATACTACAATACGACGGAACAGCGAGCGATTCAAGTGCTCGTGGCGAGATTGGCGTTCATCTCCAGGTTCGTTCGCGATTTGCGCGAGGCCTGCGATACCTCCTTCATCTTCTTCTACGCCGCCGATCTGCTGCCCATCTACCTCAAATACTTGTATCAAAACCCACAGGAGGCGCCCAAGCTACCATACACGATGCAAGTGCTCGGTCAGGACATCCCACACCTCCTTCTCTCTCAGTCTCTCCACGAGTCCTCGGCGGTCATGTTGGCCGCCTTCCGTCGCGAGATCTCGCTTGCGCTGCGCGAACACATTGTCCATCCTCTCTGCAAGGAAATAGAAGTGGATTTGAGGTTGCACATCCACTCCCAATCCGAGGGTGCAGTGAATCAGTTGGACCCGTTCAAGAAGGGCGTTCACGACATCGCGCCCTTCCTTCTCTTGCCTCCCCTTCAACTGCACTCGTTCGACTTGGACATCAAGACCTACGTGCAACACTACCTGGACACGAACTTCTACAATGTGAATACAGTGGCCCTCTACGATTGGCAGAACTACGGAGAGATGCGCAACTTGGCGCTCGCCAAGTACGGCCTGAACTTGCAACCTGTACATCTGCCTGGCCAAACCCTCGAACAAGGTGTGGACATCCTCATCATTATGCGCAAGATTCACGTATTCACGAGTGGATACAGCTACAACTTGAACAACCAGATCTTCGTGCAACGTTCCAGCGAAGACAACAAGACCCTCAACACCATCAACATCCAACACATTGCAAACTCCATTCGCACACACGGCACCGGCATCATGAACACTACTATCAACTTCACCTTCCAGTTCCTGAAACAGAAGATGGCCGTCCTTTCGCAGTTCCTCTTCGACGAGCAAATCAAGGCCGCCTTATTCCGAGAGATCCGCTACTTTACCGAAAACAAAGAGACATTGAACTCAAAGTACCCTTGGGATAGAGCAGACAAGATGGTGAAGGACATTAGGAGACTTGGCATGACTCCAGACGGAATGAGTTACCTGGACAAGTTCCGTGTCTTGATCACTGAGATTGGTAATGCGATGGGATACGTTCGTATGATTCGTTCTGGCGGCTTGCTTCACACCAGTAATGCCATCAAGTTCGTGCCAGACATTGAAGGACTCGTCAAATTCGCGCCGCTCTTCTCTCCCGAACCTGTCGTCAACACGGATGGCATTGCTGCCGAGCCTAAGCCCGACTATGTATCGCAAGAGACGTGGGACGCAGCCAAGAATCTGGACACCATCTTGGAGGCACTCAAGCACAACTTCACCGCAGAGGGAACCAACTACTTCAAGATGTTCGTCTCCGTCTTCTCACCTCAGTTCCACTCAGAGGCCAATCTCCACCTCAAAAACTTCTACATCATCATCCCTGCCCTCTCAATATCGTTCTGCGAGAGCATGCTTGGCGCAAAGGAGAGAATGAACAAGATCAAGAAGGGGGCCAAGTCCTCCGGAGACGGTCAATTCACAGACGATGGATTCGCCATTGGTGTCGCCTTCCTCTTGAAACTACTCGATCAGGATAGAGAGTTCGAAGCCATCCACTGGTTCCAATCCGTGCTAGCCAAACTCGCTGCTGACGAGAAGGAGGCTCAGGCAGCGGATGCCTCCATCAAGAAGGATGACACTGCCTCGCTCACTCGCCTCACTCTGAAACGTGTTACCTCTCTTCATCAAGAGTACTCTCTGTTGCGGTTCTCTCTCACCGGAGCGAGGGTCTTCTTCTCAGAGAGCGGCATGGATCGCAAGAAGGAGAAGGACGCCTCGTCATCTACTCCAAGCACCACGTCCTCTACTACTGAAAGCACTCCCGCATCAACACAGTAACACCCACAATGAAAGCTCAAGGAAAACATGTTTAAGGATGCCGTGTGATTGTATGTCCGGGTGTTGGGTGGGTGTTTATGTTTGGGATTCGTCTGTACACGGCGAGGTACATTGACCATGCCGTTGGTTGAGGTTTCTACAAAAATGACAGATGTGTGATGTCGCGTGGGTGAGAGAATGTGCATGTTGAGACTGGAGGCATGGTAGACGACGATAGACGCTCAGAAGTAGTGATCCGCTGCTCTGGCAACGTCGTGGAGTACAACACAGAAGAGCCTGAAGAGAGTGATGTGTGAGCTGAGTTGCATGACGTCCTTCGGAGAGAGCTTGGACTTGATGTCTTGTGCCTTGTGCTCTAGTTCGGCAAAGTCTGCGGAGACGCCCTCCGTGGTCGTCTCCAGTGGCACCCTTGAGAACAGTTTGAGTTGGTAGTCGATGTATTCCACTTCATACGCGATGTTGTCGTTGACTTGGAGACCTTCTTGAATGAAAACGTCGGTATGCGTCTGGAGGTGGGAGCCAAACCCGGTGAGAGCGGAGAAGATTTGCATGCGAGTGGTGTAACACATGTCTCGGATCTTGTACCTCAAGAATCGAATGGCAGTGACCATGTGACTGTGGTAGAACACTTCAGCGGCGGCATCGTAACGGAGAGCGATGGCATTCGAGTGGAGAGTGGTCATTTGTTTGGCCAATGCATTGATCATGTCATTGTCTACGGGAGTCTTGGCGGCGAGAGAGTCGTGGATGTGACGGATAGCCTTCTGCGCACCGGCAAACACAGCACGGACGACCGAGAGGTAGCGTTGAAGACTGTATTCAGGGAAGATGAAGGAGGCGAGCGTTCCGCAGAGGGAGCCAATGAGCACGAAGAGGAATCTGTACGATGCGGTATGCCATCCGACGTCGCCCGTGAAGGGGAATGCACTGAGAAGCACAATGCTGTAGGTGAGGGACGTAATGAGGTAGAAGTAGGAGTAGCGAGAGTTGAGACCGAGATGTGCGTATGTCGTGATCCACGTCACTAGGATGAGAGGACCCCAGGACACAAAGCGATGCGTACTCGCACATACAATCACCGTGATTTGGCCAAGTAGAGCACCAAGGAAGGTTCCAAAAGCGCGATGAACGAAACGTCTCCACGTCGCACCGAGTGTTGCCATCATCACGATCACTGCACTTGGAATCGTGAGTGGAGTATTGATATTTGGCGTCCAATAGAGGGAGAAGGCGACAGCCAAAGCGGCTACGGGCGTGACGACGCATACAAATCGAATGGGGAACTTCCACCGACCTTCGCTGTAATACTCCTCCCAGCGGATTTTGGGGGGTGCCGTTTCGTACAATGACCTGTGCCAGAGCTTGTGCATCTTCTTTTCGTGTTTAAGGGCATTGCGAGAGGAGACGTTACCAGCGACAGCGAGAGGAGGAGGAGGCAGATCAATCGCGATGGAGTCTCTTGGAACACGATCCTCTAAACTGGTCGTAGATTGGCTCTTCACCTTATCGTAGGAAGATGTTAAGTTCGCTCTCTCGACATTGAGAGCTTGAGCAGCTGAAGCGCGCAAAGGAACACTTCCAACATTCGGACTCGTAGCGGCAGCTGATGGGCGCGATTTCGCTCTTTTTCTTCCAATTCCGCCCTTCCTCATCTTTTGCGATCCATTTGGTCGTTCTTGTTGGTCATCTTCATCCAAATTCACTTCACTCTTTCGACCTTCACCACCAGCAACACCATCATCTTCTGATACATCCACTGAAGAGTCCACTGCGGAGAGATTGGTCGTGTCGGTTGCACTGTCTGCAGTTGAGGGATCCTTCCTTTTTTGGCGCGAACAGCACTTTCTATACACAGCAAAGAAGGGCAGAGAACTTATTTTGAGAGCACATCTTAGGAGGTAGATAGAGGACACCACCATGAGGATGATGGGCATGCAGAAGGCCTTCACGTGATAGCGGACTCTCCACATCCAACCCAGCTGCGACGTCTCCAAACTCGCCCTTTCGGCCTCTAACGCCAACCGATTGACTGCCTTCCATAGTTGCATCATCATGAAGATCCAGTGGTCCAGATTTGAACTCGAATTGACCGGAGTGCCGGGGATGACAATCTCGCCGTGTTTCAGCTGTTCCGTGTAGGCCTCAAATAGCTCTCTTCTGGACGCGTGGCACTTGGCTCTGATATCTTGGAAGTTGGGAATGTGGCCATTGCCAGAATACATCGATAGAAGGGCGAGGTTGATCTGCGTGAGGTACTGGCGCATGTCTCCGGTGTAGTTGTCGATTTTCGGTGCCAAAATCTGCCAGTGATGGGCGTATAGATTGTAAGCGATACCGCGAGAAGCAAAAGCGGCAATAGAGGTCATGCAATCGTTGACGAGGACGTAGGAGTCGATGAGGATCGGAAGTTGTGCGGCGTCCTCCGCGGCGAACGAAGTTTCGAATGGGGCCTCGCGCATCAACAACGCGATTTCTTCATTGTGCGTAAGCTGTTTCGAGCGCAAAGTGGCTAGAGAGGACATGGGATGCTCCACGACGAAGTGCGGCAGGGGTTCGGAACGCGAGTGCGCCATCAGGGGTTGTGTGGCCGCGTCTAGGATCACACCGGCGTTGTAGATAGCAACCGACAAGTGCTGCGGAATTAAGAGACAGAGAGGTTCCGAGAGGAAGATGGTGAGCATGGCGGAGAGCGTGACGACGGACCAGAAGATGCTGACATTCTCGAGTGTCTTCCACCCAATGGCCAAGGTATGTGCACTGTAACTCAATAACATCAACAGCAACGAAAATAGCTTCGGGATCACCATACTGCGCTTCGTGGGATCAATCCAGCTCCAGAAGAAGACCGCCACCCAAGAGATCGCAATCGCCATCCCCAGCCCAATCCAGGGCTGCCCAGCACTGAGCGGATAGATGAAAGCCAGACACGGTAGCACCAAATAGAACGACGACGCACCAGAAAAGGTCGAATACATGACGCCGCCGGTCGTGTAAAACATAGCGGACATTGTGGCCACCAACAGCGTCACAAGCGGGACCAAGATCAACGTAGCGATTTTAGAGCCTATGAAGAACAAGATCAGAGGAGGCGCACAGGCTAGAGAGGGCGGGTTAGCAGGGTTTCCGAGACGAGGTCGAAGTCAAGCTCGAAACAGTGTAACCGACTTCCGCTCTTTCCAACGTTGAATGGGGCGCTACGGCGTTGCTAGAAGGGAATTGTACTCACAAAGGGGCAACCTAGCTGGTGAACGTACCTAATACGGTTCTAGTCGCTGCATAGAGGCGCTGTCGCGAGAACTTGTAGCCAAACAGCTTGAGCCGGTCTGGCGAGTGCAGACGTTTCGTAGGTCGGCATGTTTGGTGAAAAGGGACCCAACCAGGGTACGTTTTGAGCATAGTCCAACGAAGAATGCAAACCAGAGCAAACGGAGGAGAGGGATGCCAAAGTATCGGGGCAGAGAACGGAATCTTCGAGCGAGCACTCTACGCGTGCAAGAGATGTAGGTCGAGGCGCGGCACAATCAAAAATGGCCTGACGAGAGGTCTTGCGAACGATGGTGAAGAAGAGAGATGACCCTACCTGAGGGGGGCAGCGGAGACTGACGTGGCAAAGCGAGGAAGGGGAGGGGCTCGTTTGTGCACCACGCGCTTCTGGCCGGCACTTCGGGCTTCTCTGACACCGACCGGCGCCGCTTCAGTCCAGGATGCTCGTGACCCGAAACTTGAAAGTCTTCTTACTTGAGTGATGTGGTAGACGTAATCCTGCAGCCCTGTTTTCGAGGCCTTGTACACCAAGTGTACAAGTTGTACACACGCTCAAACACTTGGATCTCTCGGATACGACTTCGTTCTATTGTCTTGGTACAATGTGTATTGACGAGTCGTCAATGACGACCTCCGTAGCTCACATCCCCAACACGAAATTGTCCAAGACATCGGCAATGGTCTCAACTGGAAGCGCCCCGGCTTTCAAGCCCTTTTGGAACGCGTACTAGAAGGGCTCTACGGCCATGTAGCCGAGGTTGAGGTCAGATCTCCTCAAAGCGTTTCATTTCTGCGAACCACAATTCGTCCGCATCTTTGTCCATCGTCTTCGGCCAAGTGGCCTTTCAAAAGATCTGCGAGGGATTGAGCACAGGACGAAATTGTGCACCCATCGCCATGCTCGTCTCCTTGAACTCCATGAACATCTCCTTTACCTCCATACTTCTCAACAGAATACGAGTAGAGGGAGCCATCCTAGTAGGTGATGCTGGTGTGGTGTCTGGACAACACAGTCTCGATGAATGTGAGGAAGGCTCGGCGGCAGATGGAACCGATCTCAAGTAGTCTAGTAGAGCGCCTTGCTGAAACGCGGGACAGAGGAAGAAACCCGGGACACCTCGCTCTGGCGCATCCGCCCTCATCATCGTCCTGACACCCCAAGTTGCTATCCCCTGGTTGTAAACTCTGAATAGAAGCAGCAGTATATTCGTACGTAGCAGGATTCATGATACCTCCATCTCGTTTTGCACCGTAACAACGGATTGGCGCTCTAGGTGAAGGAGGAGCTCGAAATGAGAAGTGGGCATTGTTGGGACCCACTTTTCTCTTTGGCGCGGGCTCCATGGTATCACGACCACCTGTGGAAGTGCGCTTTTTGGGGTTGCCAGGGGAATTCGAAGAGGAAGACAAAGAGGAAGAGGAAGACGACGCTGCAGCAGGAAACAAGTCAGGAAACACATCTCGAACCTCCATGTCCGTTGTTTGGGTG
>Ga0307375_10004095_pt1 | contig 14094 bp, 9 predicted proteins | sample TR1MG_FD_202531 | JGI IMG/M metagenome (GOLD analysis project Ga0307375, IMG submission 202531) | Soil microbial communities from Risofladan, Vaasa, Finland - TR-1 | ecosystem: Environmental > Terrestrial > Soil > Coastal area > Acid sulfate soil | place: Finland: Risofladan, Vaasa | collected...
ATCAGCTTCGAGGCGATCTGAATAATCGACTTGGATGTAAAGCTGATGACTTTCGGGATCGTTATAAACACGTTCGGCGGTCAACTCTCGCCTTATACAATTGATGATGTTTCGGTTATTATCGAAACACCCGCCGATCCAGACTGTCAGCGACTTCAAGGGCTACGCCGAAGCAGCGGGACGTTCGTTGTGTTGTTGCCAAATTCCAAGGTGCGTGCCCCGCACTACTGAAAGCTATCGTATATGAATAAGCAAGCACCAGAGATTTTTCAACGCTCCCTCACATCCCTCGATCTGACCGGCTTGCCGCCAACCACCGATTCCGGGTTTGAGGAAGCGGTCATCATGCAGTACGCCATGCAGTACGCTGCAAAGAGCTGGACTGCAGCGGTGGTCGTTAGCGACGGGATGGTGCGCGTTGTCGCGGTGCCGCAGCAGGGCATTGATCCAAAAACTTATCTGCTTGGCCTACTCAGCCACGGCTATATCGAAGACGCTTTGCCGGGGCTGGAAGCGATGTATGGCATGGTCGATGACCCAGACATATGCTTCAACTACGGTGTAGCCCTGTCGGAGCTTGGCCACGTCGAGGAATCACTCGTGCCGTTGAGCAAGTGCCTCAAACTCGATCGGAGCTATGACAACGCTGCCATCGCCATCGGGGTTTCGCTCTCCAAACTTCATCGCTACGACGAGGCTGAAGTCGTGCTCAAGGCGGCAGCGAAAATCCAGCCGGACAATGCCCTCGTCAAGCAGAACCTCGCTGCAACTTTGGCTCGGGCTGGAAAGTATATGGAGGCGTTGCCGTATTTCCGCCAAGCCGCTTCGCTGGCACCTGATAACCCAGCGGTGCTGATGGGGTTTGCGCACTGCCTCGACTCGATGGATGCGCACCGAAAGGAAGCTCTGAAGGTCTACAAAAATGTGGTGAAGCGGTTTCCAGATTCGCAGTTCGCGGAATCGGCCAAGCAGATTCTAAATCGGGCCGGACAAGCGGATCTCCGCAAGGTTGTGGATGACGGGTATCGCCCGGATGCGGTTGAATACATGATGGGTGCAATGAAGCGGTTCGCCGAAATTCCGCGTGAGCAAGTCGGGCGTGTGGCCATCAGGCTTGGCTTTTCATTTTCTGAGCTGGCGTCTGAGAAAGAGCCATCAGAAGCGGGAAATCTTCCAACGTTCTTGAAATCCAGCTCCACAAAATATACTCGCCGTGTTCGTCATAGCGGGGGTTAACAGCAGGCCGTGATAATGTTTTCTATACGGCATGCATGTCTTGATGCGTCAGCAGCTTAAAAAGAATATTTGCCAAGTCATCTTTCTTAGCGGCTTGCTCCTTCCAGTAGTTGTCTTCAGGTGATAACTGGTCACCAATAAATGCTTCACTCTTCGCTTCCGCGTCCCGATTTCTGCAATTGTCAGCCTCAGTCTCCAATCGAGAAAATTCTTCGATAAGGTTCGCAGGTGCCCATTCAGGAAAAGACATTGCGCCTCCCATTGTGCTTATTCTTGAATTAGTAAACAACATCAGAAGGCCAAGGATGTTCCCACTTTCGCTCAATTCAGTAATGCACCATCATTCCATTTGGATTATGCCGGACATTACAGTACATTAGAGTACTTCCACAGTAAAAGTCCTACCAGAGAGGGGTATGACTAATACTGAGCAGGTCTTGCTGGGCGGTTGGCCGCTAACGCGAAAGCAGGATGCCACCCATTTGTTCGCGCACACAGGGTCAACTCGGGCGCCCCTGAAAAAACTATAAAGCAGGAGCATTAATGGGATTTTGGCATACCGGATATATTGAACATCATGAATCATCGGGGCTAAACTATACGTATGCTCCTACGCCGATTCGCTATCGTTGCGCGTTGTGTGAGGAAGTTTTTGACAAACCCGACGACCTGAGAAGGCATCGCTTCGAGCAACACCCTTACACCCAGCCATCACTTTTTGTTCGTGGTATCCAGCTAGGAGCGACGCCGTTTCGGATTACTCGCGCCAGCTCGGCGGCCGATTTTATGGTCGACCGGGCCTTGAAAGCAGAGGTGAATGGAACAGAGAAGCCAGTCAACGTGTTGGCCAAAACATTGGCCGCATTCACCAATGACCGCGTGACCATAACACTGTTCAATGAGGGTGCCAGAGCTACATTTGAAGTCATTTTTAATATTGCATCGGAATTCGATTTGCTGGGATTGGAATCCTGTTTTCAGAATCTCGCGCAAACCAAGCATCTAGATACGCGAGCGATTGAAAGATTTATTGGCGACTCAAAACCATATACTAGCGCGGCCGGCTATTGTGATGGTATTTGCCAATACCTCTATGGCGTGCTTGCAAAGGAAAGAGCGCGCGATTCCAAGCTAGAATACGCCGCATACCGAGACAAGTTCAATCAAGCTGCTGACACTTTGGCCGCGTATGACCGCCCGATAGCGCGCCACATTCGTGCGCTAGTCGCATTCCACTTTAATCATTTTGCGGATGTCGAATACTTGCTGCCCAAGGGGCGACTTGCAGTTGCTTCGCACCGATACAATAGTTGGTTGAAAGGCAGCGAAGATACATACGCTGTGACACCTCGTGATGCAGTAGCCAGAGATTCAATAGACAATATGTTGACCGATCTAGATACGGATCGGATTTTGAGATGGGCACTTGCCGACTCGGACACCATGAAGACAGAAATGGCAGATGTGGAGGCCATGCTGGGGCAAGATATTTCAGAATTCGACCGCGTTAAACTGGTAATGTTGCTCGCAGAACAATGCGCTCGCGATGGTCAAGTGGTGAAGGCACGTCGTTATGCGCGTGAACTCGTCAATATTGTATCGACTGCTAACTGGGCGCAGAAGCTTCTGGAGCGGCTGCCTATGGAGAATCGTGAATGACTAAAGAAAAGAATAATCCGGCAATTAATCGTGAGACTGGGGAAGCAAATGTTGCTGCTCATTTGCCAATCAAACCTATGCTTGACGAGAATGATAACCTTCATGTTCACGCGCATGATAGTGATTCAAGTTTGGCAACCTCCACAATGACACCGACAGTATTGGCACCTGATGCTGTCACGAGAGGGATGATGGGAGCTGCTTCGGCATCTGTAGCCGCAGAACCTCTCGGCGTGAATGCACGTGCCACTGACAAGACCACCGCCAAGTCGCGGAAGAAAAAAACTGAAATCGAAACCCTTGAGCAATTCATATTGCATGCGTATTCATCAAAGGGTCGCAAGGTTGTGCTTTCGGGCGCCGTAGAAAAACGGATTGGTCACCAGCCAACGTTAGATGCTGAAACCTTTGAACGATTAATGACGAAAAGTCGAGGGGATTTGCTGTTTGCTGTTCCTCGGCAATTGTTGCTGGTAGCCCGGGATTTACAAACTTATCCGGCCTTGCGTGGTGCGATACGAGAATTTGTGAAGATGGCTATGCTCGCACACCCCTTGTTTGCGAAGCCACCCATAGTGGCGGCTATCAACAACTTGCCGGAGGCGCCATCAATGATTGATGCGTTAAGTGCATTGGCACGCAGCGAATTACCAATGGAATTGGGTTCAACCGGAAAACCGGTAACCAAAGCGGCTCAATTTGTTGAGCTTCGTACAAACGCTGTTTACTGTCTAGCAGTATGGTTTCACGATACGCGCGGTGCTTCAATCGGTGAACTGAGCGATGTTCTTTACCGCACGTTATGGTCGCAAGCATCAGCTAACCTGCGCAAGGAAAGTGACAAACTGCGAGCCTTAACGGAGCTCCGTGATTTAGCGTCGGCGGGTCTCGCTTGCAGCGAGTTTCAGACAGCCGCCACTGTGCGAATTCGCCAATTAGACGCCGCATTGCAGGACGCAAGCCAGGCAAAGGCGGAAGTCTCGGCTCTGCGGGAAGAGATTGAACAATTACACAAGACACATAACCTGCTGGTAGCCCAGTTGGAGAACCAAGTGCAAGCCTTGAATGCACTTGCTGACAAAAATCGTACAGAAAGTCAGCATCAGTTGATTCACTTGCGTGACGACCTCGAGCAGCAGCGTACGAGAATACTGCGACGTCTGAAGGCGGATGTTGGGCTGATTGAAGAAGGACTGACGGCACTTCGGCGCGAACCGCCAAAAATTCACGTTATGGACGATCATGCAGAACGGGTCGCAGATGCACTTCGACACGAAATCAAGAAGCTAGAGTCAGGAGGGTGACATGACGGTAGTCGGTTTTGATTTTGGTACTACCAATAGCCTCATTTCCTTGGTACAAGGCGATCGAGTCATTCTTTTTCTTGACCATGAAGGATTGCCGGTTCCGTCGGTGGTTTTTTATGAAGGGACACACACGATTGTTGGACGCGATGCAAAGGAACGACTGGGCAGTGCAGGCTTGGGGGTTCAAGGCAACGTCGTCAGGTCGCCGAAGATGCTATTGGGCCGTGAAAGCGTGTTCGTCGGCGGAGTCGAGCGCAGTCCGGTGGATATTGTTCACGATGTTGTTCAGTATGTTCTGGATCAGGCGATCGGCACCCGGAGCGTCCGAGATCTCGTTATTCAAAAAGCAGTGGTCACGATACCTGTCAATATGGACGGTCCGCGCCGTAGGGCATTGAGAGATGCGTTTCGGATGTCAGGCGTAGGCATTGTGCAGTTTGTACATGAACCTTTGGCGGCGCTTTATGCCCATCTACGCGCAGCAAAGAACTATGAAGCAACGCTGCGTAAGTATGACCGGCAGCTGATGTTGGTGTTCGATTGGGGCGGGGGTACGCTCGATCTGACGCTTTGCCGCTTGATCGATGGCATGCTGGTGCAGGTGGTAAATGATGGCACAGACGAAGTTGGTGGCGATGTTTTTGACGAAACGTTGAGAAACGAAATCGAATTACGAGTAAGGCGAAACCGTGGACTTGGCGAAGATATCAAGATCCAACCGGATGCAATGACGCGACTACTTCATAGCTGCGAGCGTGCCAAGATAGAACTTTCCGGCCGTCCACGGGCACGTCTGTTCGTCAGCAACTTCTATCGGCATGACACCGACCCCGATCTTGACTATGCATTAACGCTGGAGGAGATGGAGGATATATTTTCAACACTCTTGGATAAGGGATTGGCGCGAATCGATCGCTTGCTTACGCAGAACAATTATTCGCCTGCATCGGTGTCGCTATGTCTTGCAGCCGGCGGCATGGCCAACATGCCTGCTATCCGGTCGCGCTTACATGAGCTGTTTGGCCCAGAGCGCGTGCATGTAGCAGAAGGCAGCATGACCCTAATTTCTGAAGGCGCCGCTTGGATCGCTCATGATGAGGCGAACCTACATCTGGCCAAAAATGTCGAGTTGTTATTAGCCCGCAATTCCTATATGCCGCTCCTGAAGGCGGGCACCGAGTTACCTCGTGAAGGTGAAGTGAGAAGTGAGCAGTTCGGACTGTACTGCTCTGATCCGCGTGATGGCCACGCAAAGTTTCAATTGCAGGCACCGAATCGGCCTGGCCCCAATGTTCCCGCTAATGATAGAAGGACCCCACTGGAGAATTTATTGGTGCGAGTGGATAAAGATGCTAAAGCGTTTTTTGAGCGTTTGGAGCTTAATTTAGAGATTGATGACAACTTGATCCTGACAGCGAGTGCGCTGTCCACAGTGATGCGAGATCATTCAGAAGTTGAGGTACACAACCTGGAATTTGCGGTGCGATTGCCAAATCGACCACGCGGCTGGTTAGCCGACGATGTCGAATTTGAGTCCAGTGACGATGGCACTCATAAGAGTGACGGAATGGTTGTAATGCGATCGAACATTGCTGACACTATGAACGAGAAGATGATACCGGGAGAATTATTTTATAAATATGATCCGCGTGCATTCGACCCTGAATATGGACGGAGATCTGAACTGCAGGATAAAGAGCACCTTTATTACCAGCCTTGTGCAATATGCGGCCGGTCATCTAATGATCCTTTATGTCATTGTGCAAGTATTGCCAGATCGGGGGGTGACTTTGCCAACCATCGCCCAGATTGAACACATAAGCCAAGGGCGTGTTGCTTCTCTTTTTCAGGAGTGTCTCTATAGTTACACCAACTTGATGCATCAGTACTGTTGTTGGCTTTGGCGTTATTCCAAATGAGCGATATGACTCCCGCCCCGGGGGCACGGGTTCTGATTCGGAGTGAAGAATGGATCGTCCGCAATGTAGAGCAGTGCGATATGGGCGGCTATCAACTCGAATGCCTCGGTGTATCAGAGACTGTTCGTCATCGCGATGCCATCTTTCTCACCTCTATCGATTCAGTAAAGCTTCTCGAACCGAAGGAAACTGAGCTCGTAAGTGATACTTCCCCGCGCTATATGTCGAGCCTGCTGTATCTTGAAGCAAGGCTCCGCCAGACGGTGCCGACAGATTCGGCGATTGCGCTCGGCCATCGTGGTGCCATGGATGCATTGCCGTTTCAACTGGAGCCCACTCACCGCGTATTGCAGCAGCTTCGCCCTCGTTTTCTTATTGCGGATGCGGTTGGACTAGGTAAAACGCTCGAGGCCGGAATTCTTGTATCGGAACTAATGCGGCGTGGTAAAGGTCGCCGCATTTTGGTAGTCACCACAAAGAGCATGATGCAGCAGTTTCAAAAGGAGTTCTGGTCACGCTTTTCGATTCCTCTGACTCGGCTGGATTCCGCAGGCATTCAGCGAATCAGGCGGCATTTGCCGAGCAACCACAACCCTTTTCACTATCACGACAAGACCATTATCTCGGTTGATACGCTCAAGCGTGATACCGAGTACCGGCACTATATCGAGACAGCTTATTGGGACATCATTGTCATTGATGAAGCGCACAATGTTTCATTCAAAGGCAATCGAACCCTCAGTAATAAATTGGCTTCACTCTTGGCGCATCGTTCGGACGCCTTGATCCTGCTCACCGCCACACCGCATAACGGCGATAAAGAAAGCTTTGCAAGCTTGATGAGGATGCTTGATCCGACCATCCTGCCGCGAAAATCAGACTATACGAAAGAAGATGTCGAGCATTTATTTGTACGCCGCTTCAAAAAGGATGTGCGCGAAGAAATCCGACAAGATTTCCCTGAGCGGCAAGTATTCAGGTTCCGGGCAAAGCCCAGCGCCGTGGAAGAAAGGGCTTACGCCACATTGGCGAACCTGAACCTGTCTATCGACAAGGATAGGCGCACGGGTGCTGAGATGCTGTTTCGAACCATTTTGGAAAAATCCTTGCTGTCCTCACCGGCGGCCTGTGCACAAACAGTGCGCGAACGGATTAACCGCCTAACCAAGAAGGATGCATCGCACCCCGATATTCCCGTTCTCAACGAACTAAGGGTAGCGGTCGAGGCTATTGTCCCTGATGATGTCAGTAAACTGAATGAACTTGTGAGCCGCCTGAAGAGTGATCCAATTTGGCAATGGAGTTCGGATAACGCCTCTGACCGATTGGTGATCTTCACAGAACGAATCGAAACGCTGAAGTTCTTGCGCGAACATTTAGCCAGGAAGCTTGGGCTTAAGGACAATGCAGTGGCCATCCTGCATGGACAGTTGCCAGATACTGAGATTCAAAAGACCGTCGAAGATTTTGGCAGGACACTCTCACCATTGCGATTGTTGATTGCTTCCGATGTTGCTTCGGAAGGTATAAACCTGCACTTCCAATCTCATCGCCTCGTGCATTTCGACATACCCTGGTCTTTAATGGTATTTCAACAGCGCAATGGGCGTGTTGATCGTTATGGACAGGCAGAAACACCTTTGATCGCCTACCTGTTGAATGAGACCGAAAATCCCAAGATTCGCGGAGATATGCGCATACTTGAAATCCTTACTGAGAAGGACGAGCAGGCAGCCAAGAATATCGGTGATCCGTCCATCTTCATGGGACTTTACGATGAAGAGGCAGAAACACAGCGAGTCGCTCAGGCACTAGAAAATAGTGAAGCACCGGAAGCTTTTGAGGCCACGCTGAACACTGAGGATGATGGGCTCGATTGGTTGGACTCACTCATGGGCGGGGCAGAACAAACCCCTGACGCGCCTGCCGAAACCAAGATTCCCTTGTCGCTCTTTGGCAGCGATTTTGATTACGCTCGCCACGGCCTTGAATTTTTGCATGAGCACGATCGTCTTGCGCATCAACCCAAGTCAGATGAGCGCCACAAAACGATTGAGCTGCAACCTGACGATGATCTTGACCGCTTTCTGAGGCTACAACTTTCGGCGGAAATGCGCCCGACAGACCATGTATATGCTCTGAGCGCTAACACCGAAGTTGTCAAAAATGCCATCAAGAGCGCTCGCGATGGCGATGCCTGGCCTACGATCCATCATCTATGGGCGTTGCACCCTATGTTGCAGTGGCTCGATTACAAATTGTTATCTCTGGTTGGCCGCCAGCGTGCACCAGTTATCCGGGTGCCGCGTGGTATAGCCACAGGAGAATCTCTGGTGTTGATCTCAGCGCTGATTCCTAACCGTCGTGGCCAGCCTGTGCTGAACGACTGGTTCGCAGTTCGAATTGGATCCAATGGAAAGGTACTGGGTGATCTATCTATTGAGGAGCTGATCAAAGCAACCGGGCTTGGACACGAAGAGTTTCCTAATGCGGGTAAGCCATTTGATGCGAAATCACTCCAAGGGCTGTTGGCTCCTGCGTTGGACTATGCCGGGTTACGGATGGTTGAAGCACAAAAGCTGTTTAGTGCGCAAATGCGTGAGCGTGCGGCAATAGAACTCGCACGGTTAGACAAATTGCGTGGACAACATCTCCAGCAGCTTGAGCTGGATTTTAAAATTGTGAGTGAAACTCCATTGGCCAAGGCCACCGCGCAAAAGCAGACCCAAAGGTCGCACGAGATAGATACCCTGTTCAATGAATATAAGCACTGGGTTAGCCTGACTCTCGAGCTTGACGCCCGCGCTCACTTGACTGTTGCTGCGGTTATGATTTCTTAATGGATAAAGCATGGCATTCCCACTAACAGGTATCGAAAACGCCAACGATTTCTACAGCCAGCATTATCTCGATGAGGTGCTGGAGAACGATCTTAAGGATTTGTTTGCCCGTTGGCAGGAGCAGGGTAGTGCTTCGCCTGCAGCACGTTTGAAGAGTATGGCAGGAGAATACTTTCGATTGCGCGATCGCTCGCTAAAGGCTCGTACGCTGGCAGATCGAGTTGCACTGCTGAATGAATTGGCTGAGCAATTGCTCAATGCGCTGGGGTATGACTTGCAGCCAGAAACGGTCACATTCGAGGCGGGGGAATTGCCGGTGCTAGCCTGTTACCGCAGTACTGATGGGAATCCGGCGCTGGTCATAGCGCAAGTGCCAATGGATATGGTAGCTACGGAAGACGAGTGGTCCGTGTTGAATGCGGCACCGCTGGCACCCCGAGAATCAGTTGAGTCCGCTTACTCAGTTATTCGTGACATGGATTGGGAGACAGCCACCAGCAAGATTGTCTTCGGTGATACGCATCCGCCACGCTGGCTGTTACTGCTGGGGCATGAGGAGCTGCTGGTTATCGAACGTAGCAAATGGGCTCGAAAGGCACTGCTGCGGTTTGAGTTACCTGAAATTTTCGGGCCGCGTGACGAGAAGCTTTTCCGTGCGACAGCAGCGCTGGCAAGCAAAGAATCTGTTTTGCCTACCGAAGGCATTGCACTGCTCGATATGTTGGACAGCAATTCCCACAAGCATGCTTTCGGCGTTTCGGGCGAACTCAAATTCGCTCTGCGCGAGGCTATTGAGCTGATAGGGAATGAAGCAATCCGCTACAAGCGCGAAATCGCCAAGGAAAAGCTTTATGACCGAAACGACATAGACTTGGCGTCTGAGCTATCCCGCGAATGCCTCACTTTTATGTACCGGATGTTGTTTTTGATGTATCTGGAGGCGCGGCCAGAATTGGGCTACGCGCCGGTCCAAGCCGCAGCCTATCTGCGCGGCTATAGTCTCGAACACTTGCGCGATTTAGAAAACATTTCTCTGACCACGCCAGAAGCACTGGATGGAACCTACATACACGAATCTCTACAAGCGCTGTTCACCCTCATCTGGGATGGATTCCCAGCCCAAGGAAAAACGATGGGTGGGCTGGACTTGGCAAGCACCGTTAACAATGGGTTCCGACTGGCGCCGTTGCAGGGGCACTTATTTGATCCAACCAAGCTGAAAATTTTGAATTCGGTCAAGTTGCGTAATCGGGTCATGCAGAAAGTGATCCGGTTGATGTCTCTGGCCGAAGCCAAAGGACGAGGAAAAGCAGGGCGTATCTCTTACGCTCAGCTTGGTATCAACCAGTTGGGGGCTGTGTACGAGTCACTTTTGTCTTTCCGTGGCTTTTTTGCCGAGGAAGATTTATATGAGGTGAAATCAGCAGGCAAGAATAAAGCCCCCGAAAGAGATGAGGACGACGAGGAATTGGAAGAGGAGGAAGCTCCTACGCGCAGCAGTGGTGGGGAAGAGGCATACGATCCGCTGGCTGCAGCCTGGTTTGTGCCTTCTCGGGAAGCAGATCAATACACTGATGCTGAGAAACTTTTTGACGGCGAACCACGGAAATATCCCAAAGGTACGTTTATCTACCGCCTTGCCGGTCGTGCCCGCGAAAAGAGCGCTTCGTATTACACACCTGAAGTGCTGACGCAATGTTTGGTGAAATATGCGCTCAAGGAACTGCTTAAGGAGGTCAAACAGGCTGACGATATTTTGAAGCTTACCGTTTGCGAACCGGCCATGGGATCAGCGGCGTTCTTGAACGAAGCCATCAATCAACTTGCCGAAGAATACCTGCAGCGCAAACAAAAAGAACGTGGAGAGCTAATTTCTCACGACGATTACACACGTGAAAAGCAGCGCGTCAAAATGTACATCGCTGACACTAATGTATTTGGAGTGGACTTGAATCCCATTGCTGTGCAGCTTGCAGAGGTGTCGCTGTGGCTGAACGCCATCTTCGAGGGTGCCCATGTACCCTGGTTTGGCATGCAACTCGCCAATGGCAACTCCTTGGTTGGATGTCGACGCGAGGTGTTTTCCGCTGCACAGTTGAGTCCCGGTAGAGGGGATAAGGATCAACCCGAACGAGACTGGCGCTGTGCCACACCGGAGCGCATTCCATTCAACCCACTGACTCTGTGTGAAGAGGCGAGGGCACTATTGCCAGAACATCATATTTGGCACTTTCTGCTTCCAGATACTGGCATGGCGAGTTCCTCGGACAAGGTATTAAAGAGTCTGGAGCCTGTTCACATGGAGCGGTTGAAAAAGTGGCGGTCGTCATTCAACGCGCCGCTCTCCAGAGACGAAATCGACCGTGCCAAAAAGTTGGCGCAACAGGTTGCACTGCTTTGGCAGCAACACGCACAAGAGCTTGCCAAAATCCGCGCACTCACTTCCGATGAGTTGCATGTCTGGCCCGACCCCGCACCCAATCAGTCACCAACGACCACGAGCGAAAAAGACGAAGTGTGGGCACGCGAGATGCTTTCCGAGAAAGTGAAGAATGCTTCTCCCTACCGTCGGTTAAAACTGTTGATGGATTATTGGTGTACGCTGTGGTTCTGGCCGGTGACCGATTCAGAAAAACTGCCCAAGCGCGACGAATGGTGGCACGACCTTGAATTGCTGGTGCATGGCGAAGCGCAAGCAAGTGCCGATGCTGCAGATGAACTCTTTCCAGAAACCCTGCCGCAGGCACGATTGAGTCTTGGAGTGGAGCGTGACCGTCACGGGCATGTCAATTTGGATGCATTGCTGGAAACCAATGAACGCCTACGATTGGCGCAATCGCAGGCTGATCAGCACAAGTTTTTGCATTGGGAGCTGGAGTATGCCGATATTTTTCAGGAGCGCGGCGGCTTTGATTTGATTTTGGGTAATCCGCCCTGGATCAAGGTGGAGTGGAACGAGCAGTCGCTGCTGTCTGATTTCGATCCGAAATTCGCCATTCGTCATTTAAACGCAAAGGAGACCACTGACAGTCGTGAGGCACTTTTCAGTGCTAAACCTACCGCCAGACCTGAATATATCGTTGAGTGTGTTGCGCAGGAAGCTACGCAGGCATTTTTAAATGCCCAGCAAAACTACCCGTTGCTCAAGGGTGTGCAGACCAATCTTTATAAGTGTTTTTTGCCCGTCGGCTGGATGCTTGCTGGGCAGCGCGGCGTGGTCGGTTACTTGCACCCGGAAGGGCCATATGACGATTCCAAAGGTGGGGTGCTGCGTGAGGCGATATATGCGCGATTGCGGGCGCATTTTCAGTTTCAGAATGAGTTAAAACTATTCGACATTGGCCACCGAAATAAATTTGGCGTCAACATCTTTGGCCCGTCACAAACCGCACCGGGCTTTGACGTTGTTGCTAATCTTTTTTCCCCAGCAACGATTGATGCCTGTTACTTGCATAACGGCGCAGGCATGGCGGGAGGTATCAAGAACGATGCGGATGAATGGAATACCGCCGGGCACACCGACCGCATTGTTCATGTTGGCGATGAACAATTGACGGTCTTCGCTCAGCTCTATGACGAACCCGGCACGCCCCCGCGCCGTGCGCGTCTGCCAGCACTTCATGCAGGGCTGCTTTCTAGTGTGCTGGCTAAGCTTGCAGCTTACCCGCGCCGTTTGGCTGATTTGGGCGACGACTATGTCTCCATCGAAATGTGGCACGAAACTATGCAGCAGCATGATGGCACGATTGTCCGCAACACAGACCGTAGTGCGCCTTTTGCAGCTATGCCGGAAGACTTGGTGCTGTCAGGCCCACATTTCTCTTTGGCCAACCTACTTTACCAGACACCGAGAGCCATTTGCTCTACTCATCGAGCCTATGATGGCCTCGATTTGGAATTTCTGCCAGTCGACTACCTGCCGCGCACCAATTATCAGCCAATGACAGATCGAGTAGAGTACTTGCGGCGAACGCCGTGAGTAAGCTGGGTCGAACCAGAAGAAACGGAGGCCAAACCTGTAACAGCGTTCTTTAGATTTGTCGCTCGGTCAATGCTTTCAATCAGCGGCGAGAGGAGCTTGCTGTGTGCGATAGCACCTCCAGGCATCGGGCATATTGACCCTGTCCATTCTCTGACCTTCCGATCCGTTGCCACCCTTTCGTTATTTACTGCAGGGTGCTTGTCCACTACATTTGACTTCTGGATCAAGACGACTGGAAACCCTCGATTCAGAAATAATTTAGCTAAATTCCTGCCGCTGATTCAGAGCAATGAATCCGAGCTGGTTCCTCGTTTCGCCATCCTCAACTGTCTCACTACCCACTACACTCAGCTCTGGGCAGAAGTATTCAACTTCGACTTCACTAACCAACGCTGGAGCCAACCCGACAATCCTCGACTCCCGCAGGATTTCTTCAGCAAGCTCACACCCACATGGCAACGCCACTGTGCATTGCGCACTGATTACTCCCGCCGCATGGCACTTGTGGAAATCGACGTGCTGGTCGCCCAAGCGCTCGGTCTCACACTTGACGAATTGCTGCTCATCTACCGCGTGCAGTTCCCCGTGATGCAAGGTTATGAGCGCGACACTTGGTTTGATATGAATGGCCGCATTATCTTCACCAACAGCAAAGGCTTGGTTGGCGTCGGCCTGCCGCGCAAAGGCAGTCGCAGCACGACGGACGTGACGATCAGTTACCCAGATGGTCGCAGCAAAACCAGTAAGTTTGGCTGGGACGACATCCGCCAGATGCAGGAGGACGGTAGCTTACCCGCTGGTAGCACGATTACTACCACTGTGATCGACGACACTCAACCTGGCGGCCCGCAGATTCGTACCCGCTGCTACACTGCTCCCTTTGCCCTGGCTAGCCGCGAAGCGGATTATCGTGTGGCATGGGATTATTTTAAGAATCATGGAGGAACGAACTGATGTCATCGTTATATTTGAGCCGCCAAAGCGCTGAGGAACGCAAGGAGTTGATCCAAAAACTTCACCAAGCTCTGCGAATTCCGGAGCAAACTGGACACTGATTCCACGGCAAACTGGACACTGATTCCACGGCAAACTGGACAGTAAAATAGAGATGTAGCGGTACGCGGGATAACCGTGGCAACCTCGGGAATTTT
>Ga0307375_10004096_pt1 | contig 14093 bp, 15 predicted proteins | sample TR1MG_FD_202531 | JGI IMG/M metagenome (GOLD analysis project Ga0307375, IMG submission 202531) | Soil microbial communities from Risofladan, Vaasa, Finland - TR-1 | ecosystem: Environmental > Terrestrial > Soil > Coastal area > Acid sulfate soil | place: Finland: Risofladan, Vaasa | collected...
CTGGGCCCAACTCGTTGTAACTGCCATGGTCTGCTGGTCGCTGGAATTGCCAACCGCCGTCAGAGTGGGCAAAGGAGTCGTAACACTTACAGTCAGTTTGTTCTGGGCATGGAGCATGGGGGCTACAAGGAGGAACGCCACCAGCACCATCCACCAGTCGATTTGAAGCGTTGCCAACATGACCTTCAGTCTCATCCGACCAACTTCCAAACCCGGCTTGCATGGTTCCCTCAGTCTTTTACCTGGGACCCCGCACTCCGGTGCCTTATCAATAAGCACGGAGGGTGCCAATCAGGGATGGGCTGTAACTTGTTCAGTCTTCAAGGGGGGAAATCTGGAGATTCGGCCAGAGTGACAACTTGTCCCATCTGGGCCGTGCCAACTTGAGACATCCTGTCTTATGTCGCCAAAACGGAACGGGAGTCGTCTCAAAAAGCGCCAACGAGGTGAGAATCATTCTAAATGTCGAATGGGCACAAGAGATTACATTGGTAATCGTTGATCCATCATCGCTCCGCAAGGCCGCGTGTTGGCATTTTTTGTAATCGTGGGCATGCGGATTTTCGATGTGAAGCCACTGTCACGGTCTCTCGCAGCTCGAATAAACCTGCGGAAAACACAACCGGCGCGGATTGTCCCAGCCGTACCGGCAATGTGTGTACCGCACTTATGTTATTTGCTGAGGATCGAATCAAGATAGGTTCGCTTCTTGTTTCTCATTCGATGAGGTGTGATCTTGGGAGAGGGAACTCAGTGGCCTATGGGAGTCCGACTGCACGTATGACTCAAAGCGTGGTAGAGATAATGTTGATGGTTCCGGTATACGTATCCGCTGCCAGAGTGTCCGTGTTTATCGCTTGGAACTGCAAGGTAACGATGATACTTCCGTTCCGGACATTACGCACGCGCCTGCGGTTCACCTGCAATCCCTTCGGAATCCCGCAACCGTTCGTTCCGACAATCGAAGTGGTGGTGGTTCGATAGGTCACCATGATGTTTGCCGGCGGAATCGTATCGGGGTTGCCGGCGGTTCCCGTCAGCGCCGCCGTCAAGGAAATGCACGTTCTGACAGTTGCATTCAACTTGCCTATCCAGCTTGTCGTGATCGTCAGGGGCTGGAGGTTACTCGAAGCGCCAGTCGCAGTCAGAGTCGGCAAAATCGTCGTGCTCAATTGCATAGTGACCTGGGCATGGAGCATGGGCGCGACAAGGAGGACCGTCGCCAGCATCATCCAGCGGTCCATATGAAGCGTTGCGACCTTCAACGTCTTTTTCATATCCGGCAAACTTCCGGTCCGGTCTGCCTGGTTCCCTGCACTCTTGTTGGGGAACCCTGCGGGCCGACGCTTCTTATATAGCACATGGGGTGCCATTCTTCAGGGTGCTGGAACCTGTTTAGTTCTCGTGGATGGAAATTGGGAATGTAGGCGGAGAGCTACGTGTCACATACGGTCTATCCATCTTGAGACATCCTGGCTTTGTGCTCGAAAAGATGAACGGTGCGGATTGCCCGCGCCGTACCGATAATACGTGTACCGCTTTTATGTCATTTACGGAGGGTTAAATCGAGATAAATCAGTTTCCTGATTCTCGTTGGATGAACTGTGCTGTTGGGTGTCACTCAGTGGCCCATGGGGCTCGACTCCTTGTACGACTCAATACCCGGCGGCGATAATGTTGATGGTTCCCGTATACGTATCCGCCGCCAGGGCGCCAGTGTTCATCGCCTGGAACTGCATGGAAATGTTGATTGTCCCGCCGGAGTGAAAATTACTCACAGGCGTGCTGTCCACCTGCAACGCTGTCGTAACGCCGCAACCGCCCGAACTTACGATCGAACTTGTTCCGCTCGCCGAAGTCACCATGATGTCCGCCGCTGGGATCCTATCGGGGTTTCCGCCTGTTCCCGTCAGCGGCGCCGTCATGTAAACGCAAGTCGTGACATACCCAGAATTTTTAGGCCCGGTGGCGCTCCATGACACCGTGACCGTCATCGACTGCTGGTTGCTGGAACTGCCGGCCGCCGTCAGAACCCCCAAAGAGGAAGTGACAGTCACGGTCAGGTTCTTCTGCGCATGGAGCAGCGGCGTTACAAAGAGGAACGCTACCAGCACCATCCAGCAGTCGATATGAAGCGTTGCGACTTTCAGCCTCGATTTCATATCGGTAAACTTCCGGTCTGGACTGCCTGGTCCCTTGCACTCTTGCAGGGAAATTTCACAGACCGACGCCTCTTGTATAGCACAGGCTTGCGTTTGTCCCCATGCCTCTTTTGAAGGAGTGGAGAAACCTAAATAGAGATGATGCCTCCTCTTATAAGAAGAAGCGTGGAGACCGCGACAATCGCCCAGAGCACGATTCCCTGGACCAGAGGGCGGACTCCGACTTCCTTGAGGGTGGTTCTGGAGATTCCTGATCCTATTAAGAAGAGCGTGACGGTCAATCCAGTCTCACCCAGTTTGCTCAGCGAAGGATAGAAGCTGCCGAACAATGGAAGGTAGGTATTTGCCACGGCGGCCAAGGCGAAGAGCAGGATGAACCACGGCCATTTGATGCGCGTCTTGGTCTTCTTCATCATGGCTATGGCAAAGGCCATGGGGACGATCCAGAGCGCTCGCGCAAGTTTTACAGTGGTGCCGACCATGAGTGCCTGTGCTCCGTACTTGGCCGTGGCGCCCACCACGGAGCTTGTGTCGTGGATGGCCAGTGCCGACCACAATCCAAACTGATTCTGCGACAGGTGTAGAGACAACCCGACCAGCGGGAAGATCAGCAGGGCGACCGAGTTCAGGACGAAGACGGTGCCCAGAGAGACGGCCATTTCTTCCTCACCCGCACCGGCGACCGGACCGACGGCGGCGATGGCGCTGCCTCCGCAAATCGCGGTGCCGGTCGCGATCAGCAACGCTGCGGTGCTTTCTACCTTCAGGAGGCGTCCCAGTGTCAAACCGAGAATCATGACGCAGGTGATGCTGACGGCGGTGTACAGGAAGCCTTCGCGTCCCGCATGCACGACCTGGTGGAGGTTCATACCGAAACCAAGTCCGACGACGGATGCCTGGAGAAGGAAGGTCGAGAGCTTCTTGGCATCCATGTGATAAGGATGCGCAAACGATAAGCCGTAAGCGAGCCCCGCCAGCAAGGCGATCGGCGTCGAGATGAAGCCGCTGGCGGCGATGATTAGTCCCACGAAAAAGACGTTCTTTGGATTCATACCGGAACCAGTGTCGGGGTACGCTCACAGAGCTGTCCAAGCAGTAATCCTAATGAGTCATAAGGTGGCGCCTTATCGGCTGCCTTTCAGGTACGATTGAGACGGCCCACTGGTGGGTGGTCGCCGGCCTTCCCGCAGTTATTGAGAGAGTTCGATGGAAAATTTCCGTCTGAAGGTATTTCGTGCAGTCGCTGAGAACCTGAATTTTCGCAAGGCCGCCGAGGAGCTCTACCTGACTCAGCCTGCCGTCACTTTGCAGATCAAGGCGCTGGAGGAAGAGCTTGGCGCGCAGTTACTGGACCGGACGGGCAGCCGGGTGGCGCTGACACCCGCGGGCAAAGTCCTGCTGAAGTATGCCCGGCGCATCACCGAACTCACTCAAGAAGCCGAATCCGAAATCATGGCGCTCTCCGGCGAGCAGGGCGGTGTGTTGCGCCTGGGAGCTTCGACGACCATTGCGCAATACCTGTTGCCAAGACTTCTCGGGGAATTCCGCAAAGAGCACCCGCGCGTGCGGCTCTCGATCATCAGCGGCAACACGGAGCAGATTGTCGAGTCACTGGTGGAGCAGAAGATCGGAATTGGTCTGATCGAAGGGCCGCCGTTGCGACGCGATGTTCATGCCGAGCCGTTTTTCGAGGACGAACTCGTGCTGGTGGTTCCAGCCAGTCATGAATGGGCGGAGCAGGGGAGCATCCATCCAGGTCAGCTTGCGGACGCTCCTCTGCTGATGCGCGAGCGCGGTTCGGGAACGCGGCGCGTGGTGGAGATGGCGCTCAAGAAGTATGGGCTGAAGACGAAGTCTCTTTCCCTCGCGATGGAGCTGGACTCGACGGAGGCCATCATCTCAAGCATTGAGGCTGGACTGGGCGTCGGCTTCATCTCGGTTTCGGCGATTGCCAAGGAGGTTGCGCTCGGCTCGGTGAGAGTGGTTGCCGTGTCCGGCGTGCGCATCCTGCGCCAGCTGTGTTTGATCTATCCGTCGGGACCGGAGCCGAACGGAACCGCCGGGGCTTTCCGCCGATTCGCGCTCCATTGCCAACCATCGCTCCGCGATTCTCTTGAGGCGAGCAAGGCCGCTCGCGCGTCGCGCCGTCTCAAAGTATCGGGTTAAGTCGCCGCCATGCCCGGAGCAGAATTACAATTGACGAAGATGTAATCGCAAGGAGTCGCGATGATACACACCCAACGTTCTGCTCATTCTCCTGACGAAATCGATCAACGCCTCCGGGATGCCGCGGCGCGCCACAAGTTCGGCGTTCTTCATGTGCACGATCTCAAGCAAACGCTGCACTCAAAGGGAATCGAGATCGAATTGGAGTGCCGTGTGTTCGATGTCTGCAATCCGCAGGCTGCTTCCTTGGCTCTGGGTCACGATATGAACGTGTCGACCGTGCTCCCCTGCCGAATCTCCGTCTACGGAGATGCCGCTGGTTCGACCATTGCCACGGTGCTGCCCAAGGATCTTCTGGGCGCAACGGGACTTGATGGCGTGGACAAACTTGCAGGTGAAATACAACGCGAGATTCTCGCCATTATCGACGAGACCGTTTAAGCAAGAATGAGATTGTAAGGACTAAACCAGTTTAGCGCTGGCCTTGATCTGCGCGCGAAGCACGTCGCGGATGATTCCGCACGCGTGCTTAACTTGCGGCATTGCGAGCGAGCAGAATATTTGCTTACCATCCCTGCGGGTGACGATGATGCCGGCCGACTTGAGCAGCGTGAGGTGCTGCGACAGGTTTGCCTTGGAGATATTCAACTCTTCCTGCAGTTCGCTGGAAGCGCGTTCACCATTGCCTAGCAGGTCGAGCAGATGGATGCGACTGGGGTGGGCGAAGGCCTTGCAGATCGCTGACTGACGCTCGTAGACGAGCTTGTCGGTGGCCGAGCAACTGATAACTTTTTTCCGCATATTCACAGCAACTGCTATTGTAACCCCACACGGCCCCGAAGGGCCGTGCGAGATCATTTCCGTGAGCGTTTCGTTATTTGTGCGCGCTCATCAATACTGCCAGCGGGTCCTGACCATAGCCCAAAGCTTTCCAGTCCATACGGCCATTCTTCCCGTGACAATCGAGACACTGCAGGGCTTTTTCCTTCGGCTGAACGCCGTGGAAGATTCCCATGTAGCGTGTTGTTGGCATCCACGTGTACTTTGCATCGTCCACGTGATAGGTCGCCTTGGCGGCAGCCTTCACCGCTTCGTCGATATTTCCGCTGGCAAAGAACTGCTCTACTTCGATCGGGATAATGTAATCCTTCCCATCGAGCACGGGCAGCTTCGCGCGGTGCAGCTTGAAGGCGAAGATCTTCGAGTGAGGATCTGCCTTGCTGCCCATCGGGATCATCATTCCGATGGTTCCGTCCGCCAGCTTGTGTACCGGTTGGCCCATGAACTGCTCACGTGTCGTGCCGTTGTACCACGCGTAGACCGGTTTTACGTCTTTCTCCAGCGTGATCGTGGCGGAGTACTTGTCGGCCTCGGCGTTGTAGGCCGGCTTCGACCAGTCGCGATACATGTCGGTTGCATCGGTGCGGGCGAAGTCAGGAATGTGGCAAACCGTGCAGGATATGCGCTCGGCGTGTTTGTCGAGCACGGCCAGCTTGTGCGGCGCATCGCCGTGGCATTCCTTGGTGCTGCAGGAGAGAGGAGCCGAGGGCATGTCCGTTCCCGACAAGTCAGTGCCGCGGCCGCGCACGCGGTGGTCCTGTCCCTTATGACAAGCGATGCACTGCATGTTCGCGCCGTTGGTTCCCATGTGCACGTCGTAGTCGCGGGTGGTATCGGCGAGTACGTACTCGATGTCGCCGCGCTTGTAGTTTGCTCCGCCGCCGGAGGCCGAGTGACACCGCAGGCACATGATCCGAGTCGGCAACGAAATGCGTTTTGCAACCGAGTCCATTCCCACCTGGTTTTGCCAGAGGATCGGCTTCCAAACCCAACCGCCCTTGCCGTCGGGATAGAGGTCGCGGCGATAGCCGTTGGCATGGCACATCAGGCAGTCGATATTCTCGAGCTGATCTTCGGTCATCTTCTCCGAAGGCAGTTTGCCGGAACCGGCATGGCAGGCCGAGCAGCCTTTCGTGATGACTTCGCCGCGCGAATTCTTCACGTTGCCAATCCAGTTCACCCTGGGGTTCGTGCAGAAATCGTTGACCGTATTCATTTTGCCGAGCCTTCGTCCGTCGGCATTTACGATGTCGGGGGCTTTGCCTTCCCATTGGTAGTGCTGCGAATGGAAGAAATTCTCAGCGTCCTGCCGATGGCATTGCAAACAGGTTTTGGTCCCCTCGTAGTGTTCGAAGTATTGTGCGTGGCTGCTCACCGGCTTGTCTCCCGCGAGACAGGCGGCCGCCCATAGAGTGAGGAATGCGAATACGAAAAGTCGTTTCATATAAATCCAAAAATGCACCGGCACGCACTGGTGTACGCGCCGGTGTTGGCTAGAAGCGAGTAGTGAGGCCAATGGTAAACATGTTCGCCGTGTCGTAAGTCGGGAACCCGAGCACTGGAGAGGAATTCAGTGCCTTGGGCGCGCCGACGTGCCAACCGGAACCGCTCCAGTTGTAGTCGTAGTGGATGTAATCCGCTTTGAACATGAACCGGCGGTTGATGTGGTGCAAAAGGTAGGCTTCGTACACGTTGCCGCGGGTGCTGGTCTTAGGAGAGATGATATCGTCCTGCGCCTGCGCGAAATTGAACCAGTACTTCGAACCATGGTTGTATTCGAAACCAGCCTTGGTTTTGTCGTTGGAGAAGTTATAACGTATGCCGGCATAGACCATGTTGCCGTCGTGGTTGGTAGGCGTTTCAAACGGATCGGTGCCCAATCCTCCGAATGGAGTTGTAAGGCTGTTCGGCCGCAGACCGACCCAGTTGATGTTGCCAAACAGGTCAAACGGACCCTGTCTGCGCTGGATGAGGAAACCGGCCAGATCGATATTGCCCAGGTTCGCCGACGGACTATAACGCATGACGAAGTTCGGCATCGCCTGTCCGGTGACCGGATTGCTGGGCATTACTACCAGTCCGTCGAAGCCGTCGGTGACATCAAACGCCTCTGCGATCGTAGCCTGGATAAGTGTCTTGTCGGTGTTCCAGATGTCGAAGTTTCCGCCGAGCAGGTGCGTATCCGAGAGACGATCCTGCGGAAGCTGCGAGACATCGCCGCTGCCGAAGCCCGACTCATAGCCGACACCGTAACAGACGCGGAACTCGGTCTTCGGCGTGACGTGGTAGCCAATGGTGATTCCGTCGAATTGGTAGTCGATCAGCGATCCCATGGGCGTGCCGCCGCGCGGTTCATCCTGGCGGATGTTCATCGGAGGTCCATCGGTAGAAGGCCGCCGTCCAATCGACAGATAAACCGGCAGTCCACCGATCTTGCTCCAGGTGAAGAAGGCCCGTTCGACCCGCAGGATGTCGGAGTTCGGAACGGTCGCCGTCGTACCGTCAATGTTCAACGACGAAGGCTGACCGTTGAATACCTGTACGCCCGTCGAGTCGCCGAAAACCTTGTACATGCTCAAGCGGCCAACAAATCGGAGATTGTCGGCCATCTGGGCGTCAAAGTTCAGGCGCAGACGATTGGTGTACATTACGGCGTTCTTGTAGTCGTAGCCCTTTACCAGCGTGCTCGGCATCAGCATGCCCATCAGCGCCTGCTGCTGCGCGGCGGGCATCGCACCGAACCCCTGCTTCAACTGAGAGAACGTCAGGTTGTTGGAGAAGTACTGGAAGTCGCCGTAGTGCGTGGCGACGTAGCCGTTGATCTGGTTGACGCTGGACGGCATGGTTCCGGTGGCCTGCGAATAGAACATCGCCTCCACCATGTTGCTCTGTAGCGCCATCCCGTTGTAGTAGGTGGGAATGTGACCGGTGATCGAATGCGCTTCAAAGCGGTAGTCGCCGCTGAAATGAATGCGGTTCAACCCTATGTCGCGCTCTGCCCGGTTCATACGCCGGTCGAGGTCGCCGACCTTGGTCTCGAGTTTTTTGTCGGTGGGTGTGGCTGCAGGCGCCGCTGGCGGAGTCTTTGCAGCCTCCTCGGTTTTCTTTTCCTGGGCATCCAGGCGCTGTTCGAGTTGCGCCAGCGCCTGTTTCAGTTGTTCAACCTGCTGTCGTAGCTGTTCGGTTTCGTTTGCCGTAGTCTCAGGCTGCTGAGCCCAGCCAAATTGACACACGAATAGCACAACGGTGAGAAGAGCTATCAGTTTTCGCATTTGCTGTTCCTTCCATCAGATGGTGGCTGCTTAACCGCAAGTCAGCGGTTGCTCGGAGTCGGCGGCGTGATCCACGCAGAACTTGTGGAGCACCTTGAGCTCTTCCGGGCTGAGAATGTCGAGGAGCTTCTTGTCTCCTGAATTCGGCAGCACTGCATCCTTGTGAGAAGGGGCCAGCTTGGTTTTGAAGAATGCGTCCCACTGATCGCTGATCAGCGACATCGGGGTGTACTCGCCATTCGGCGACCCCTTGTCGTGGCATACCAGGCAATTCGCCTTGTAGAGTGTCTTGCCGTCGGGACCCTTATCCCCGGCAAACGCAACTACCGCGAGAGTGACAACGCACGTAAAGAGGGCAAACTTAATAAGAGAGCGCATCTACTATCTCCTTCTGGCCGTAAAGCAGGGCCATACGCCGACCCCGCTATTCGGGGGACCCGCGGTGAAGGTGTTTCGCGCTGTCTCGCGACAATTGTTGTATGGAATGAGAACGAAAGAACTGTACGAGGCCGCACGCCTTCACAGTCATACACTTTAGAAATTTCGCAACTATAGTGCAGTGATGTGCATCGCAAATTTCATGTGAGATATCAATTCGGGAAGAAACCACACAAAGGTTGATGAATACATTGATATGTCACGATGGTGTGGTACACGGAATGCAATGACTGTCCAATTGATATGAACCGGCGTTGAACTCGCCTACTGCTTGCAGGGCAGACCGTGGCGGCCGTGCTGCGTCGCATTCCGTACGATGGCGCAGGCCCGGGTGCGTATCCAGCGTGGAATACAGCACTCCACGCCGGCAATCCAGTAGAGAAGCTTCTGCAACCATGTGCAATGCTGCTTGCAATCGTCGGATGCCTGCCGCGTCAACACCGCGCTGAGCTTCGTTCGCGGCGCGACCAGTTCGAATCCGCGCTCTTCTAGTTGACTCAGCGCCGAGAGGGTAAACACATCGTCGGGGTTCACGTCTCCCACATCGGCCAGCAACCGTCGCTTTCCGCCAAGCGCGGCGACCTTCTCCAACGCCTCGGCCAGTTGCGCTTCCGCTGCGTGATCGAACGTTCCTTCAAACCGGACCTTCACGGAGAGCGGTTCTTCGAAGATGGAAATGTGCAGCATGCGGATTCCTCTGCACTATAGATGCCTGCAGATAAGTGTTCGTTACAGGTGAGCGTCAAGGAGTGATCGATGTCACGCTTCAACGTGACTGGCCGCGACAAATCTTCGCGTGGCACGTTTATGCCATCAACGCTACACCAAGGAGACTCACATGAAACGTCAATGTGTTGTGTTACTCATCGCCATCGCGTTGTTGGCTCCATCGGCGTTGTTGGCGCAGGGACGCGGACGAGGAGCGGGGAATCGCGGGCAGGGAGGCGGGCAAGGCAATGGCACGCAGCTTCGTCAGCGCATCCACACTCCAGGCACCGGACTAACGGGAACACAGGCGGATCGCGTACGTGCCCAGAAGCGGGACGGAACCGGTCCAAACAGCGCCAGTCCGAATTGTCCCAACAACAGCGGTGCCAAGCAGAAGGCGACGCCCACAACGAAAAAGTGAGCGGCGATTGAGGCTTGTTCCGGTGGTTCTGCACAACTGCCGGAACAAGTCCTCGAGCTTCCTGCACCTCATTGGCACGCGCGGGCATCCAAAGTATGAATGGTTCGCCGTTATTGTCTGCGGGGATTGTCGGCCGCGCTGGTTGTACTGGCGCTGGGTGTGGGCGCGCATGTCTGCGTGCCAGGCTCCGCAGCCTCTGTTTCGTCCCGGCCAGCGATCTGCATGGCCGTGGCAGCGCGTCCTTTCTGCGATACCGGACGCAGCGACGTCGGCGTCCTGTCCCCGGCTTCTCGTGTTCCGCACAACTCGCAGGACGTGATACCCGTCGCGCGTAGCGTGGTCGCGTTGCATCGACACTCGTTGGGCGGCGCACTCTCCCGCGACGGGCGAACACTCACCGCGTGTAACGCCGAGCCGGTTCTGCGAATTTAATCCAGCACACACTCGCTTGATTTGCGGCACTGCCGATTCAAGAGCGTTGCTCTGGCGAGTGACGGCTCACTCGAATGGTACGTGACTTACCGTTGAGAGTTGTATCGTTGACTGGATTGATAAAGGGAAGATTCAAGGTGAAGAGAAATCTCGCAATCGCATCCGTGCTGGCCATGGTCATTTTGATCATGCTGCTGGCAAACCATTACGCAAGACCGGCCGCTATGATCGCATCAGGCTCCAACCAGGTTGCTCCGGACTTTGCCTTGCAGGATCTCAACGGCCACACGGTTCATCTTTCGGATTACCGCGGCAAGGCCGTCGTGCTCAATTTCTGGGCAACATGGTGTCCACCCTGCCGCATGGAAATTCCCTGGTTCATCGACTTGCAGAACCAATACGGCGCACAGGGCTTGCAAGTCGTCGGTGTTTCGCTCGACGAGGGTGGTCGTGACGTAGTGGAGAAGTTCGCAGAGCAGCGAGGGATCAACTATCCCGTGTTGCAAGGCGGGCCGTCGGTAGCAAACGAATATGGCGGAGTGGATGCACTGCCGACGACCTTCTACATCGGACGTGATGGACGTGTCGTCGCATCTGTCGCCGGACTCATCAGCCATCACGAGGTGGAAGAGAACATCAAGGCCGCGCTGGCGACGCAACCGGTATCGCAGCAGGCCGCAGCCGCCGGGCAATGAGATGGTCCCGGCCGTGGCGTTTCAGCACACGGCCGGGAGTCATAACCAGGGCCTCAAGCAGATACGGCGCCGCTGACAATCACCGTCGGTTCCAGGGAGATCTGGGAGTTCAGCGAACGGGAAACGAGGCAGGCGTGTTCGGCCTTGTCCATCAGCTTCAGTCCGCGCTCGCGGTCCTCTTCGCGGAGGATGGTCAGCGTTGGACGAACAATTACATTTGTAAATTTAAAGCCGCCCTCGCCTTTGCTGAGCACACCTTCCGCCGTGACTTGCAGGCCGCCGATCTCGAATTTCGAGAATTCCGCGATCGCACGGAACGTGGTGATAAAGCAGGTAGCTACGGCCGCGACCAGAAAGTGCTCGGGCGTCCAGATGCCTGCCGTTCCCTGGAACTCTGGTGGCGCCGAGAAGTCGAGTGAGTGGTCGATGCCTTCGGCGTGGATCGTGCCGCGCCGTCCGTTGGTCCATGTTGCCGATGTTGTGTATTGGTAGGAGTTCTCCATGATTGCCTCTCCGAAGAAATGCACCTCGTTGCGCTTGCGTTACATTGTGCGTAACCTGTAACAGTTCAGTGTCGCACGGCATCTATAGTAGTAAGGAGTTCTATGTTTAGAGAGATGCTTTCTCTTCTGGCCGTTATTTTCGTCTACCTGGTAATTACGCAATGGCTATTCCCCAAGCTTGGTGTGCCAACTTGAGGTGTGCCACGAGGCCGAGTTTCGGCCGACGGCAAGCCCGACACCGGGGAAAAACCTCCGTCCTGCTCACGATGAGCGACTGGCTTTGCGAACCTAGCGAAGACATGTCGAGTCTATTGCCGGCCACTGAATCAAAAGATTACAGTTGCTTTGAGCCCGCCCCTCGCGGGCTTTTGTCATCTGAGTATCAGCGGCATTACTCCTCGTCTTGAACTGAGCATGGCCGTTGATCTACTGCGCGACATAAGATGATTTGCGCCGAGGAGAGAGGCAGTTTCTCCGAGGTTGACGAATGGATATTGTATCCATATTATCTTGGTAAGACATTTCCTGATTCACACAGTGTGGGCAGACAATCATGCATCCTTCGCAGTGCACCAGAATTCGTGTCGTCGATTCCCACACTGGTGGGGAACCCACACGCCTCGTGATCAGCGGCGGCCCCGACCTCGGAGCTGGTCCACTCGCGCAACGTCTTGAGCGATTTCGTAGCGACCACGATGAGTTTCGGTCGGCAGTGGTCAACGAACCGCGTGGTTCGGATGTGATTGTGGGTGCGCTTCTGTGTGAACCCGTCGATCCGACGGCCGCGGCTGGCGTCATCTACTTTAATAATGTCGGCTACCTGGGCATGTGTGGTCACGGGACGATTGGCCTGATCGCCTCGCTTGACTATCTCGGACGCATTGCGCCCGGCGAGTACCGCATTGAAACTCCAGTTGGCGATGTCACGGCGATCCTCCACAAGACGGGAGAAGTCACGGTCCAAAACATACCGAGCTATCGCTACCAGGCACACGTGTCCGTCGACGTCCCAGGACATGGGAGTGTGTGCGGCGATGTCGCGTGGGGCGGTAATTGGTTTTTCCTTGTCGAGCGGCACCAGATGGAATTGTCACTTGCCAATGTCGAAGCATTGACGGCCTTCACGTGGGCTATCCGAAACGCTCTCCGGGCCGGTGGCATTACCGGCGAAAACGGTGCAGAGATTGATCACGTGGAATTGTTTGGGCCGCCCAGCGTCGCCGGTGCGCACAGCCGAAATTTTGTGCTCTGTCCCGGCAAGGCTTATGACCGTTCACCCTGCGGCACGGGAACCAGCGCCAAGATGGCGTGCCTCTTCGCTGACGGCAAATTGAAGCCGGGAGAAATTTGGCGGCAGGAAAGCATTGTCGGCAGCGTCTTCGAGGGAAGCGTGGAAATACGCGGAGGCAAGGTATATCCAAGCATCAAGGGCTCGGCCTTTGTCTGTGCGGAAGCCGAACTAGTGTTTGATCCTCGTGATCCATTCTGTTCGGGAATTCGGGCATGACGGTTTCATCGCATGACGTGGTTGTGATTGGCGCGGGCATCGTGGGCGCTGCGTGCGCGTTGGAGTGTGTTCGGCGTGGAATGCGCGTCACCATCCTCGATGGTGGCGTCATCGGCGGAGGCGCGACAGCTGCCGGCATGGGGCATATCGTTGTCATGGACGACTCGCCCGCGCAGTTTGCGCTCACCAAATACTCACGTCAGCTATGGAATGAATTGCGGGCAGAATTGCCGTCCGAGGTTGAGTTCGAACGCTGCGGAACCATCTGGGTCGCCGCCGATGAAGAAGAGATGGAGGAAGTGCGGCGCAAGTACTCCTACTACACATCGCGCGGAGTGAACGCGGAAATCGTGAACGCAGCCGAGCTCGCGATTCTTGAGCCGAACCTCCGTCGAGGACTTGCCGGTGGTCTTCTCGTGCCGGATGACGGCGTCTTGTATCCGCCCTGTGCAGCCGGATTTCTGATCGAGTGCGCGAAGGCGCAAGGCGTTGTAATCCATCTTGGCAAGGCGGTACGGCAGATCGGACGGGGTCAGGTTCGTCTCTCCAACGGCAGAGAAATCTCCGCGGGCTTCGTGGTGAATGCCACCGGCGCCTGGGCGCCGGAACTTACACCGGGCCTGGAGATATGGAAGCGCAAAGGACATCTCGTCATCACCGATCGATATCCCGGATTCGTGCGTCACCAACTCGTGGAGCTTGGATACCTGAAGAGCGCGCATTCCATTTCCAGTGACTCCGTGGCCTTCAACGTTCAACCGCGCAAGACCGGCCAGGTGCTGATTGGATCGTCGCGTCAGTACGGTGCTGAGTCCACAGAAGTTGAGGCGGAGATCACCGCGAAGATGTTGCAGAGAGCGCAGTACTATATGCCGGGTTTGGCGCAACTCTCCGCTATTCGCGCATGGGCGGGTTTCCGTCCCGCGACGCCCGATAAGTTGCCGCTCAT
>Ga0307375_10004098_pt1 | contig 14086 bp, 9 predicted proteins | sample TR1MG_FD_202531 | JGI IMG/M metagenome (GOLD analysis project Ga0307375, IMG submission 202531) | Soil microbial communities from Risofladan, Vaasa, Finland - TR-1 | ecosystem: Environmental > Terrestrial > Soil > Coastal area > Acid sulfate soil | place: Finland: Risofladan, Vaasa | collected...
TCGGGCCTCTCACCACGTTCCCCACAGACGGCCTGCATGCGTGGAATGATGTCCTGCTGGATGTAGTCCATGAGCGCCGGTCCAGCAGGGACAACGACGTTGATCGGCTTGCCGGTTTCCAGCTTCGTGGTAAGAGACAATAAAGTGTTCAACAGGCCAATTAAAAGTTCAATTGGCGCAGGGTCTTTGCTAAGTCTCGACCAATAAAGTGTTCAATAGTGTACGAGGTGGTTGGTTCGAACGGGCCCCGGCAAATACCTGCCACCAGCCCCATACAGAGCACTTACCTTTTCTTACGGTCGACCACTACACATCCTGTCTCTCAGGGGTTGATGGTCTGACCCAGTTGGCTCGCGACGCACTCGGTGACGACGCCCACACGAGCAATGCTGGGCGCTTTCTCGACGCCCGGTTCAGATCGTTGCTGTCCGCCCGACATCTCCTCATCTCACGACAGCGCTTTTGCGGACTAAATTCGCATCGGCGTTGGTAGGCGTGAGAAGCTGCGACAGCTGTTCGGGAACCTCCTTCCTTCACGAGGCCAGCATTCCCCCCCCCACACGGCCATCCCTGATTCCAATTGCTGTCGTCTTGACAATGGCGTAGATGCGTATATAAACTAGATGGATAAATTAAAGATATCCATTTATGAAGGCCGCCATGGCACCGGAAAAGCACGAATTTCGATGGGGAGTCGAGCGACGGCTCGAGTTCATTGAATTCCGTCTCTTTTGGGAGGGTGGAGTCAATCGGTCTGACCTGATTGAAGAGTTCGGGGTGTCGGTGCCACAAGCGTCAAAGGACCTCGCCCTTTACCAGGAGCACGCACCTCAAAATATCGAGTATGACAAGAGCCTGAAGCGTTACTTTGCAAGCGAGAGCTTTCGCCCTGCCTTTATCGAACTAGACGCCGAGTCCTATCTTGATCGGCTGACTATGTCACCCGCGACCGCCTGCGAGACTAGTTGCAATCCGGCGCGCTATCTGCGCGCCGATAGACTCCCAATTCCACAACGTAAGATTGCGCCAGAGATTCTTAGGTCGATGCTGGTATGCGTGCGTGAGAGCAGTTCCATCGAGATTCTCTATCAATCAATGAGCGCGACGAGGCCCAACCCTCTCTGGAGGAGGGTCTCACCACATGCATTTGCCAGCGATGGCCTGCGATGGCATGTGCGCGCCTTCTGCCATATCGACAACAAGTACAAGGACTTCATTCTGTCGCGCTGCATGGGAACAAGGTCATCCAAGGCCGAAGGTGAGTCCCCTGGAAACGACGTTTTCTGGGAGTCTCTCTTTTCTGTCTGCCTGGGCCCCAACCCTCGGCTCTCCACCGGACAGCAGTCGATCATCGTTGAGGATTTCGGCATGAACGATGGCGAGTCGGTGGTGCCGGTGCGCAAGGCTCTCCTGTATTACTTCAGCAAGCGATTAAGGCTTGATGTCGCCGAGCAAGATGATCCGCGTGAAGCTCCTGTGGTAATTAAGAACAGGATCGATTTCGACGCTGCCTTGGCGGAGGCGATGCGATGAAATCCAGAAATTTCGAAATTCTGAGGACGAAGTGGCCCGAGCTAGCTAGCATTGGGGGCTTTGCTGAGGCTTACGTTTATGCAGATCCTTCTAGCGCTCAGGTGAAGCTGCGGCTATTCGCAGAGAACCTCACGAAAGATATCTACCGCGACTTGGGCCTCCCCAAGCCAGAGCAGTCTGCCTTTGTCGACTTGCTCAACAATCAGGCGTTCGCGGCAATCACGCCAAAGGTTGTCTTGGACAAGCTTCATGCCCTCCGGATTCACGGCAATAAAGCCGCTCACGGTGAGCCCGCTGCAGTGCAGAATGCCCTCTGGTTGCTCCAAGAGGCCTTCGATCTCGCGCGGTGGCTCTTTGTGCAATTCGGTCATGGCGATACGTCGCACATTCCGGCTTATGAACAGCCGGCTTCGACCGCGAGCGACGAAACCAAGGGACAGCTCAAGCGTGAAAAGCGGCAAGCTCTTGAGAAGCTTGCGGCGCAAGAGGCGCAGATGGAGGTCCTCCTCCTTGAATTGGAGACTGCCAGGCAAAGCGCTGCGACTGCCGAGAAGAAGGCGGAAGAGCTAGAAGCTTTTGCATCTTCCGGCAATGCGACCGCGAATCTCCTTGAGTTCAGTGAGGCAACAACCCGGGCTCGCATTATCGACAGCCTACTTGCGGTCGCCGGATGGAGGGTGGCGCAGGGTGAGTCGAGCACTACAGAAGTCGGCAAAGAGGTCCAGATTCCGCACCAACCGACGACCTCGGGTCTTGGGTACGCCGACTATGTGCTCTGGGACGACAACGGCAGTCCGCTAGCGGTTATCGAAGCCAAGAAGACGTCCGTCGATCCCGAGCGTGGGCGCCAACAAGCCAAGCTCTATGCCGACGGACTGGAGAAGGTGCATGGGCAGCGCCCCGTAATCTTCTATACCAATGGCTACGATATCTGGATGTGGGACGACGTTCTTGGTTACCCACCGCGTAAGGTGTTCGGGTACTACTCGAAAGACAGCCTTCAATATCTCGTGAATTTTCAGCAGTCGAATAGGAAGCCGCTGAATACTGCTGAGTCCCGAATTGACATCGTCAATCGCCTCTATCAGATCGAGGCGATCAAGCGTGTGTCTGAACGCTTCGCAGGAAGCCATCGGAAGGCTCTGGTCGTACTGGCCACCGGCACAGGAAAAACCCGTGTCGCTATTGCGCTGACTGACCTTCTGATCCGCACCGGTTGGGTCAAGCGTGTGCTCTTCCTCTGTGATCGCCGCGAGTTGAGAAAGCAGGCAAAGAACGCCTTTGGTGATTTTCTCAATGAACCGATTCGAATCGTGAGCGGTCGCATTAATGCCAGTGCAACTGAGCGTGTCTTTCTTGGCACCTATCCCGCGATGCAAAAGGTGTATCAGTCCTTCGACGTTGGCTTCTTCGATCTGATCATCGCTGATGAGTCGCATCGGAGTATCTACAACGTCTATGGCGACATTTTTCAGTATTTCGATAGCCTGCAGATCGGGCTGACCGCGACACCTGTCGACTTTGTCACACGCAGCACGTTCAATATTTTTGGATGCGACGGTCAGTTGCCGACGGCAAACTATGACTTAGAGCAAGCTGTGGAGGATGGCTTTCTCACCCCGTTTGAAGTGTTCGAGCACACCACGCAGTTCCTCCGGGAAGGGATTCGACTGGAGATTCTGACAAAGGAGCAAATCCAGGAGCTTGAGGATCAGGGCGAAGATCCCGCTCAGTACGATTTCTCGTCCGAGCAGATCGATAAGATCATCTATAACAAGGACACGAACCGAGCAATTCTCCGCAACCTGATGGAGAGCGGTCTCAGAGACGCGACGGGACAGCTCCCAGGCAAGACCATCGTCTTCGCGCGCAATCACCAGCATGCTGTCCTGATGAGGCAGATGTTTGACGAGATGTACCCTCAGTACGGAGGACGTTTTTGCCAGGTCATCGATAATTATGACCCGCGCGCAGAGCAGCTCATTGACGACTTCAAAGGCGAAGGCGCAAACAACGATCTCACAATCGCGATCTCGGTCGATATGCTCGACACGGGCATCGACATTCCTGAGATCCTCAATCTTGTGTTCGCGAAACCGGTCAAGTCGCCGGTCAAGTTCTGGCAGATGATTGGCCGCGGGACGCGCCTCTGTGAGAACCTCTTTGGCCCGGGGAAGCGCAAGAAGATCTTTCGTATCTTCGATCACTGGGGAAACTTTGAACGCTTCGAAATGGGTTACCGCCCGGCCGAGGCAACGCAGTCGAAGCCGCTGATGCAACTCGTTTTCGAAGAGCGGCTGACTCTGGCCGAGACGGCCCTCCAGAAAAGTGACATCGCGACTTTCAATGCCGCGATCGACCTAATCGGCAAGGACCTGGATGCGCTGCCCGAGGACTCCGTCGCGGTTCGGGAAAGGTGGCGTGAGAAGCGTGCCGTGTCTGCGCCAGCCACGCTCAATGCCTTTGCCCCAACAACCGTGGTAATGCTCCGCCAGGTTATTGCTCCTCTCATGCAGTGGCGGAATATTCGTGGACTCAGTGATGCCTACGCTTTTGATCTATTGATAGTCCGCATTCAACTCGCAATTCTCCGGAATTCAGGGGCCGTGAGCGATCTGAAGATTGAGCTTTTAGATCGCTTGTCGGCATTGCAAATGCACCTGAACCCGGTCCGCGAAAAGGCGGACGTCATCAGACGAGTGAAGTTGGATGACTTCTGGAAAAGCGTCACCGTGGAGGACCTTGAGGCCGTGCGTCAGCCGCTGCGCGAGATCATGCATCATCGCGACCGATCCGGAACGCCGCCGCTCCCTGCCAAAGTCATTGATGTCACCGAGGAGCTGACGGGTGTTCAGACGGCACGTCGAACGACGAGCCTCAAGACCGTAGATATGAAGGCTTACCAACACATCGTGGAAGCGGAGTTGAAACGGCATTTCGAAACAAACCCGACGCTGAAAAAGATACGGGCAGGTGAGCCAGTATCCGAGGTGGACATCAATGCCCTCGTCTCGCTCGTTCTTGTCCAAAGTTCACATGCCAGCAGGGATGTTTTAGAGGAGTTTTTCAGCGATACGGCCGTTCCTCTCGACTTCGCCATTCGCTCGATCATTGGTCTTGATCCCGAAGCCGTCACAGCGCGTTTTGCCAAATTCGCTGGCAAGTACCCAACGCTCACCGCCAAGCAGACTCGGTTTCTTGGACTGCTTCAGAACCACATTGCCAGGTATGGATCGATCACGCTCGACCGCCTCTATGAGCAGCCCTTCACGGTCATCGATGCTGACGGGCCAGATAGTGTTTTTTTGAATCCTGATGAGATCGATGATCTCCTCAACATCCTCAACATGTTCGCGCCCCCACAGACGGGTAGCGCTGAATCTAAAGAACTCTCTGAAAGGACGAAGAACCAATGATTACAGGTGATCTCAAGCGTCGGGTCGATGCGCTCTGGACTGAATTCTGGCAGGGTGGAATCACCAATCCGTTGACCGTGATCGAGCAGATCACGTTCCTGATGTTCGCGCGTCTGCACGATATCAACGAGACGCGCGACGAGAATCGGATGCGGCGAACGCAGCGCTCGTTCCAGCGCCGCTTCTCGGAAGACGAGCAGAACCTGCGCTGGTCACAGTTCCGGCACCTCGGGGCAGATGAGATGCTGCCAGTTGTACGCGATAAAGTCTTCCCGCATTTTCGCAAGTCATCGACAAGCGGCTCTGCCTTCGCCGAGTTCATGAAGGACGCGCAGCTGATGATCCAGAAGCCGAGCCTTCTGGTGAAGGCGATCAACATGATTGATCAGCTTCCGTTGACTGAGGGAGACGCCAAGGGTGATCTCTATGAGTATTTGCTGAGCAAGCTCACCACAGCCGGCATCAACGGTCAGTTCCGTACCCCGCGGCACATCATCCGTCTGATGGTCGACATGCTCGAGCCGAAGCCAACTGACATTGTTGGCGATCCGGCCGCTGGAACCGGCGGCTTCCTAGTCCAGGTCATGCAGTACCTGCTGGAAACCTACACCTCGCCCGAGGGCGTGATCGAGGAAAACGACCCCGAGACCGGGAAAGTGCAGAAAATTTACACCGGCGACCTTTTGGAGGATCACCGCGACCACATCCGTAGTCGCATGTTCTGCGGATTTGACTTCGACGCGACAATGCTCCGCATCGCGGCTATGAACCTAGTGCTCCACGGCGTGGACGATCCCGACATCCACTATCAGGACACGCTGAGCGCGGGCTTCACCGACCGATTCCCGAAGGAGGCGACCGAAGGGTTTGACATCATCTTGGCGAATCCGCCTTTCAAAGGCAGTCTCGACTTCGAGGATGTGCATCCAGCGCTACTTCGCCAAGTGAAGACGAAGAAGACGGAGCTGCTGTTTCTTGTGCTGATTCTCCGCATGCTCAAGAGCGGCGGCCGCTCGGCGACGATCGTGCCGGATGGTGTCCTGTTCGGCTCCTCGGGCGCCCATATGGGTCTGCGAAAGCAGCTCGTGGACAACAACCAACTCGAAGCGGTGATCTCGCTACCAAGCGGTGTGTTCAAGCCATATGCGGGCGTCTCCACCGGCATCCTTGTTTTCAGTAAGGGCGGTCGCACTGATGACGTGTTCTTCTACGACGTGGAGGCCGACGGCTTTTCCCTCGACGACAAGCGCGAACCCATCGAAGACAACGATGTACCTGGATGTCTCGCGGCGTGGAGGAGCCGCGATCCGAGGCGCGACACTGATCGGAAACAGAAGGCTTTCTTTGTTCCCGCGAGTGAAATCCGCGAGGCAAATTATGACTTGTCGCTGGGCCGATATAAGGAGCGGGAGTACGTTGAGAAGGAATACGACGAGCCACAAAGCATTTTGAAACAGTTGAAGGCGATCAATGACGAAATAACCTATAACTTGACCGAGTTAGAGGAGATGCTCGGATGAGCGATAGTTTTCAGGATAACTTCGATTTTTTAAGAAAGTCAGGAAGGGCCGCGTCCTTTGGATGTGAGGTCGGCTCCTACCCTTTTTTCACATCTAGCCAAGACCGCATCCAACGCACGGATATTGCTGACTATGAAGGGCCGGCTTTGGTATTCGGCACAGGCGGAGGCGCATCGGTTCACTTTGTTGAAACTGGGTTCTCAGCGTCAAACGACTGTTATGTCGCTGTTCCAAAAAGTGGCTCGGCCCACGACGCAGAATTTTTTTATCGCTATCTTCGGGCCAACATCCATCTCATTGAAAGTGGATTTAAGGGCGCTGGGCTGAAGCATGTTTCGAAGAAGCATCTTTCAGAAATTGAACTTCCAGCAGATCTCCGAGTTGATCGGGTTCGTGTTTGCGAGGTGTTAAGCAAAGCGGACGCGATTGGCCAGAAGCGCGAGCAGCAGCTGATCTTGGCGGATGAATTGTTGCGGGCTTGGTTTCTTGAGACTTTCGGGGATCCGCGTGAACTCACCGATACAGAACTCGTCTTAGACGATATTGCTAGCGTAATGAGGGGGCGCTTCTCACCTCGGCCAAGGAATGATCCTCAATTTTACGGCGGGGAGTATCCTTTCATTCAGACTAGCGAAATTGCCAACGCGGATGGCTATCTAAATGAATTTCGGCAGACTCTAAATGAGAAGGGAATTCGCGTTAGCAAGTGCTTTCCAAGAGGCACTGTTTTCGTCGCCATTGTAGGCGCGACGATCGGGGCTACCGCAATATCAGACCGCGAGTTCTATTGCCCAGATAGCGTTATTGGTATTTGCTCTGAGAATAAAGAATACCCGTCTGAGTTTATTGAGTATCTTCTTCGCTTTTGGAGGCCGGTCTTCGTAGCAAGCGCGCCAGAGACCGCAAGAGCAAATATCAACCTTCAAACTCTCAAGCCCGTTCCGATCCCGCGCAGCGACAATGGAGAGGCGATGAAATTCGGAGAGCTTTACAGAAAGGTGCATCTTTTTAAGGCACGGCTGAAGGAGCAGGACAGTTCCTTGTCTAAGGCTCTCTCCCAGCGTGCCTTTCGTGGCCTCCTTTAGGATTTCGCTATGCGCCTGACCCAAATCGAGATCGAGAATTTTAAGGGGATCGGCAGGAAACAAGTGATCGAGATGGCTCCGATCACGCTGCTGTTCGGTCCGAATAGCGCCGGCAAGAGCACTATCCTCCAGTCGCTGCACTACCTGCGCGAGGTCCTCGAACGTAACAATCCCGATCCCGACCAGACCATCGCGGGTGGCTTGACCGACCTCGGTGGTTTCGCGACGCTGGTACACGAGCACGACCTGAATCGCCCCATCAAGATTCGTGTCCGGATCGACCTGAGCGATGAGCAGGGTAGCGAGCGCCTGACGCTCAACTCTGGTGCCAGTCTCGGCGATGCCGATTTCGATCAGCTTCGAATCCGCTACCTTGTCGGTGAAAATACAGAACTGAAGGAGTATGCGGTTGTTCGAGAAATCGGTCTGGGTCTAGAGATCCGCTGGAGCGACCTAATTCAGGCGCCTTACGTCGCCAAGCTATTGGTTGAAATCGATGGCGAGAATGTTGCCGAAATCCACTCTCCTGCTCAGGAGGGTCGCGCTCAACTGACCGAGTTCAATTTCGCGCACCCGCTCTTCCAGCCCGTTATCGATCCGGACGACTTCGTTGAGCCGATTGAGGAGCTCCCGGACGAAAAGGAGACGAAGAATGAAGCAGGTTTCCGCGGCGATCCCTCCGCTACGCCATTGGGTGGTGAAATCTGGGAACTGTCCCGCGAGATTTCAGCGGATGCTGCGAAAGGAGAGACGGTCGCGTTCCGAATCGCGGTCGTGACGGGGTTGGGAGCACTTCCTGATCTGGATCGGTCTCTTGGCATCGACTTGGTCGAGGTAGATCGGGACGCAATGCAGCTGAAATCCGTTCGCGAGCTGCAGGATTCGCACCTCCTTCAAACCGGCCAATTTGGTCAAAAGATCAATCTTGAACACGCGCGGCGGCGCGGGCTGTCCGCACTGCTTGATGAGCTGATCCTTGGTCCGGTTCGAATCGTCAGAGACTACTTGAGGGCGATGACCTACATCGGGCCACTGCGCGAGATCCCTAGCCGTAACTACCGCCCGCGCCTGTCACCCGATGAAAGCCGTTGGGCCCAGGGCCTCGCTGCCTGGGACCTTCTGCATACACGTACGAAGGGCGATCTGCTGAGTGAAGTCAACGCGTGGCTTTCGTCAGAGGATCGCCTGCGCACCGGCTATCGTTTGGAGAAAATTGAATACAAGGAGGTTCCTGTCCCTAGCGGATTTCACCAGCTCTTTCAGAGAGGCTTGGAGGAAGACGATCTTGCCGACCTCCAAGAGCTTTATGCTTCGCTGAAGACTCGAACTGAGATCGCGCTTCGGGATGTCGTGAAGGGAATCGTGGTTGCGCCAAGCGACGTCGGTGTCGGCGTTTCGCAGATGATCCCGGTCGTGGTTAGCTGCCTTCGTCAGGTAGAGGGGATCGTCGCGATCGAACAACCGGAATTACACGTCCATCCAGCGATCCAAGTGGGCATCGGCGACCTCTTCATCAGGGCCATTCAGGCGGACGGGCTCGGCTTCGGTTCCGGGAAGTCCCTGCTCATCGAAACGCACAGCGAGCACATCATGCTCCGCCTGCTGCGGCGCATTCGGGAGACCCATGACGACGAGCTTCCGCCCGGGGTGGTAGGGCTTAACCCTTCCGATCTCTCCGTGATCTATGTCGAGGGCTCGGATGAAGGTGTCCGGTTCCGCTCGCTTCGTATCGACGAAGAAGGCGAGTTTCTCGATCGCTGGCCAAAGGGCTTTTTTGAAGAGCGCGCACAGGAGCTTTTCTGATGCTCTTTGAGTATGCAGTGGAGCCTAAAGCGATCGGGTCTAGCTGGCAGAACTTTCGTTATCTCATAGAGAAGTTTGGTTTTGATCGTGGTCGACTGATTTCGCAATTTCCAAAGGTATGGTTCAAGGAGGTCTATAAGGCCTCAGCCGACTTGAAACCTATGGAACGAAAGCGCATCGAGGAAAGCCTCAATAGTGCCAAACAATCAAAGTTTCTGCGATCTGGAAGGCCCTACGATCCTGCACTGGGTGGATGGGTCGCGAACGCGCTCGCCCAACAAGGGGTTGCGCCGTTTCACGCGATAATTGCCCAGGATAATGTCGGCGGTGACCCATGCATAATTGTTGCTGAAGACGCTCATGAGCTCGATCCATTAATGGTGTCGCCGCATACATGGGAAGTACAACGTACCGGGACCGCCTTGGCCAATGCGATGGGCCCCTTGCTCAGATCGTCTCGAAGACTTCTCTTCATCGATCGTTATTTCAATGTGCGCGAAGAGCGTTACAAGCAAACTTTGAGGGCATGCTTAGCTCATGCGTATTTAAGCGGAATCAAAGGCACTCGATGCGAAGTTCATTTCTGCGATCATGAATCAAGGCCGCCTATTGAAGTACTGGAGCGGGATGCTCCTGGATGGCTTAAAGGCGTAATTCCTGATGGGATGTCGGTCGTCTTATACGCTTGGAAGGAAAAGCCTGGCGGCGGAGACTTTCATGCCCGATACCTTCTCACCGATGTCGGCGGTGTCGGTGTAGAGGCGGGTTTTTCAGCAGAAGGCGCCCACCAGAGCGTGCAGCTTGCGCTGCTGTCGGCCGACTTTGCTCAAAGCCAGCTTGCCGTTTTTGCGCAGACCTCAACTGTCTACGATCTCGCGCACCCTATTCTTGAGATATCGGCGGACGGGGCGGTCAAAAGAATCTAGGGCCAGTTGGAAACACGCAAGGGGGTGGTGACTGTGGCGCTGACCCAAATGCAACAGATACATAGCCTTGGTGAAGCATTGGCCTGGCTGGAGCGGGAGATCCCGTGCGGAATTCTTGTACTGTGAGGTGTACATCAGTCCCTAAGTCAGACGAAGCCGCTTCGCTTCCGCGTCTTGGGATGTCCATGCGGGTTGCAGTATTCAGTCGGATGCGATGCTCAACCGTAAGACTCCATCTGGAATGGGAAAGCTAATGGAACTACTTCTCGAACCTGGTTCGATCGCTCAGCGGATACACCGGCTGCGAACGACCAGCATTGGCGAAGATATTCGACGATTCGCAAATTTGAAACGGTCGAGGAATTCAATGGTGCTCTTTCGTGTGTGTGGCAGGCATCGGCAGTACACGAACGCCCCTTTTTGCTATGTTTCACTGTGATTCGCCATGGAAAACAGCAAAAAAGAGATTCCCGAAACCACGGCTGATGACTTCAGTCGCCGCTTTTCGAAGCGAAGCGGAAATTTGATGTGGTTTCTCGGTGCCGGTGTTTCGGCGTCTTCGGGAATTCCGACGGCTTGGGACATGATCTGGGAGTTCAAGCAGCAACTTTATGTTAGCCAGCGGCGTGTTTCAGCGAAGTCAGTTGCTGACTTGGCCAGCCCAGCGATTCGTACCCAGCTTCAGGCTCATATTGACTCTCTTGGCACGTTACCGGTCGCTGACGCCTCTGATGAATACGCAGCCTTGTTCGAAGCGGCCTATCCTGCCGAGGTGGATCGTCGTGCCTATGTCGACTCGAAGATCACAGGAGCAAGGCCCTCATATGGGCACATGGCGCTAGCGACTTTGATGAAAGCCGGCTTCACACGAATTGTGTGGACGACAAACTTTGACCCACTCGTGGCGGATGCGTGCGCCAAAATCTACGACGCCACTGGCCCACTGACGACCGTCGCACTGGACGCGCCAGACCTGGCAAACCAACAGATTGACGAGGGTCGGTGGCCCATTGAAATCAAAGTGCATGGTGATTTTCGTTCGAGACGGCTAAAGAACACCACTGACGAGCTTCGCCATCAGAATGCAAAACTCAGGCAGGTGCTGGTTGATTGCTGTGGCCGGTGGGGCATGGTCGTTGCCGGATACAGTGGCAGAGATTCTTCTGTGATGGACGCGCTCGAGGAAGCCGTGGCTAAGCCGGGCGCCTTTCCCGCTGGCTTGTTTTGGATGCATCGTGGCGAAGATCCACCTGTCGCTCGTGTCGAAGAGCTTTTGGATAAAGCTGGCCAATTCGGAGTCGAGACGGCTCTTGTGCGTGTTGAGAACTTTGATGAAGCGATGCGCGACCTGTTGCGGATGGTTCCCACATTGGACACCAGTATCGTTGATGCTTTCGCCGGCGATCGCCGCAGATGGACCGAGGCGCCTCGCCCGAGTGGGAGCGTCGGATGGCCAGTGCTTCGCCTCAATGGACTTCCTGTCATTGAAATGCCAAGCGTCTGTCGTCGAATAGTTTGCGGCATCGGTGGCTACGCCGAAGCAAGGGCGGCAGTCAAAGCCGTTGACGTTGATGTACTCGTTGCTAGAACGAGGGCCGGTGTACTGGCGTTCGGTAGCGATAGTTCCATTCGCTCTGCCTTCGGGCCGTTTGGGATCAAGGACTTTGATCTGCACACCATCGAGAGCAAACGACTTCGCTACGAGTCCGGTGAGCGAGGACTGCTACGCGAAGCACTAACATGCGCCCTCAGCCGTGAACATTCCCTCCATGCTTTTCATCGACGTAGTAGCGACCTGTTGGCACCAGCTAACCCAGACGATGAGAAATGGGTGCCGTTGAGAACACTGGTCGGTCAACTTAGTGGAACAGTCGCTGGATGTACTAGTTTGGTGTGGAGAGAGGGAATCAGCACGCGCTTGGACTGGGCCGATGATCGCCTTTGGCTTCTGATCGAACCTCGGACAATTTTCGAGGGAATAGATGACGAGAGCCGAGCATTCGCGACTGAGTTCTCCAGAGAGCGAACCGTAAAGAGATACAACCGCACATTGAACGACCTCATCGCTTTCTGGGCGTCGCTGTTGGCGAGTAGCCATGAGGACCTTCGAGCCTTGGGCATCGGCGATGGTGTCGATGCCTCGTTCAGGCTCTCCGGAACGACGGCTTTTTCGCGGAGGGCGGGCGCATGACCAGCGAGATCGCTCCTCATATTTGTCTGCCTGAGCCAATGCTAGCGTTCCATCCAGATCGACGATCTGATCGTGACATCCATCCGCTTAACGGCCTGCTTCGCTTCGGGCCGTACTCAAGCGGGCTCGTACCAGACCCAGTGCGGGTAGCGACCATTGCGCCAGCGGGTGAGGCTTCTCGTCTGTACGGCTTCATGAAGGAGCTCAATGCACCGGTGAAGACTAGTGAGCGGACCGACTATTTGCCCGACTGGCCAGGATTCCATCAGGTATTTGGTTTGCACATGGGAGGTGCGGGAGGCGGTTGCCACCTGGAACTAGACGGGCGGCTTGAAGAAGACTTCCTTGCTTCGCCTACGCCGCATATCGTGCTCGCCGATCGATTGGTGCGCGCCATTCAAAGCCTCGATGCGCGCAGAGCTGAATTCGACGTGCTTTTTATCTATCTTCCGCAGCGCTGGTCGCCGGGCTTCTTTGGTGGGGCGGGTGACGACTTCGATCTTCACGACCATCTGAAAGCTGCGACAGCGGCGCGTCGCCTCCCCGTTCAATTGGTTAGGGAAGACAAGGCGCTTTCGTATCCGCACAGAGCCAGCGTTATGTGGCGAATCGGGCTTGCCCTGTACGCAAAGGCAGGAGGAATACCATGGAAACTTGCGGAGTCTGATCCTGATACCGCATATATAGGTATCTCGTATGCCGTTCGCCCATTAGAGTCGAACCGTCCAAGATTCGTGACGTGCTGCAGTCAAGTCTTTGATGCGGACGGGGCAGGTCTAGAGTTCATTGCTTACGATGCGCACGAGGTTGAAGTACAGCGCGATAACCCCTTCTTGTCGCGTACCGAAATGTTTCGAGTGATGACTCGCGCCATGGAACTTTACCGCCGCCGTCATGCGGGCAGGTCGCCAAGGCGGGTGATGGTTCATAAGACAACCGAGTTCAAACGGGATGAAACGGATGGGTGCATGGAGGCACTGCATCTTTGCGAGGCAGTCGACCTCGTGCAGATAGTTGAAGACGTTGGCTGGCGTGGTGTTCGCTTGGATAGGAGCGGACACTCTGGAAAGGGAGGGGCAGCTGCTTACCCGGTAGCTCGTGGATCATTGCTTAGTATTGGTCCTGCCGAAGCATTGCTGTGGACGCATGGCAGCGTTAGCGGAATTGGACAGCGTGCCTACTTTCAGGGTGCACGTAGTACTCCAAGGCCGCTTAAGTTGGTCAGACATGCTGGCCATGGGCCATGGGATGACACGGCAAACGCCGTACTTGCGCTAACAAAGATGGATTGGAACAACGACTCGCTCTACGACTCGCTTCCGGTGACGATCGAGTATTCAAAGGTGTTGGCTCGAGTCGTGAAGCGAATGGATGTTCTTGGAAGCGCACCTTACCCGTTTCGGTTTTTCATGTGATCGTTATCTGCAGCTAGCTCAGTCCACGATCAGCAACGCTAGGTAGCCAGCACGGGCCAGCAAATCAGAGGGTGAATGCCAATGGCGCGGTCGACCGGCGCTGCTTTGTGGCGACGGCCGTGTACGGACCAGATGGGTGGCAAACCGACCGCCTTCGACGGTGGCGCGATCGCTGCCTGCTACCGAGCTCGACCGGG
>Ga0307375_10004099_pt1 | contig 14086 bp, 10 predicted proteins | sample TR1MG_FD_202531 | JGI IMG/M metagenome (GOLD analysis project Ga0307375, IMG submission 202531) | Soil microbial communities from Risofladan, Vaasa, Finland - TR-1 | ecosystem: Environmental > Terrestrial > Soil > Coastal area > Acid sulfate soil | place: Finland: Risofladan, Vaasa | collected...
CCGGCTGGCGGAGATGGATATGCAGAAGGGCAACCTGGAAGAAGCGCGCAAGAAGTATGTACGTGCAGTGCAGCTGCAGCCGGGCGACGCCGATGCCAAGCTGGGACTGGCGAAGACGCTGATGGACCTGGGCAAGCCGGACCAGGCCCTGCCGCTGCTGCAGCAGACGGTGCAGGAAGAACCCACCAACGCCGTTGCGCACTATCGGCTGGGCACGCTCTATCGCAAGCAGGGCCACATGGACGAGGCCAAGCGGGAGATCGAAATCTATAAACAGCTGAAGGACCTGAAGGACAAGCTGCGCGCCGAATACAAGAATCTGCTGATTGTGCCGAATGAAATCCGAGCGAGCGACAAGGATGAAAAGTAGTGGAGCTGCCGCGGTGACGGTGTGGCGGCTTGCAGGTACCGCGGTGTGCGCGCTGGTGCTGCTGCAATCGGCGGGCGCGGCGGCGCAGATGGGCACGGCGACCCCGCTTAGCGCGGCGGAGCGGGCCAAGGCCGCGGCGGAGGCCAGGGCCACCGGTCCCCTGCCCGGCTATCCGCAACTGGTGGACATTACGGCGGAGACGGGCGTCCATTTTGATCATCGATCGAGCCCGGAAGCGAAGTTCATTGCCGAATCGATGAGCGGCGGCGTGGCGCTGATTGACTATGACGGCGACGGCTGGCCGGACATTTACTTTACGAACGCGCAGAGCGTGGAGATGGCGCAGCATGGCGTGAAGGCGCGCAGCGCGCTCTTCCACAACAATCATGATGGCACCTTCACCGACGTGACGGACAAGGCCGGCGTTGGGTATCCATGCTGGGCGATGGGCGCGGCGGTGGGCGACTACAACAACGACGGCCGGCCGGACCTGCTGGTGACGTGCCTGAACGGCGTGGTGCTTTACCGCAACAACGGCGACGGAACATTTACCAACGTGACCAGAGCCGCGGGGCTTGCCAGCGACCATGGATGGGCGACCGGGGCAACGTTTGGCGATTATGACGGTGATGGCTGGGATGATCTGTACATCTCGCATTACGTCGATTTCAACCTCCATGATCTGCCTGCGTTTGGTTCAAGGAAGCAAAGAGGTCGTGCAAGTATCTGGGACTGGATGTGCAGTGTGGGCCGCGCGGCCTGAAGGCGCTGCCGGACAATCTCTACCACAACAACGGCAATGGAACGTTTGCGGACGTGTCAAAGGCTGCGGGGATGCGCGATGAGCCCAGCGAATATGGGTTGACGGCGCTCTGGTCGGATTTTGACAATGATGGCAGGATCGACTTGTTCGTCGCCAATGATGGCGAGGCGAATCTTCTCTATCGCAACGAAGGCAACGGAAAGTTTGACGAGGAAGGCCTGACGAGCGGCGTGGCCGCGAATGCGGACGGTGTGGAGCAGGCCAACATGGGCGTGGCGGTGGGCGATTATCGCCATAATGGACGCATGGATCTTGTGATTTCACACTTCGACATCGAGTACGCCGCGCTCTATGACAATGCAGGCGGAATGAATTTCGATGACGACTCGATTCAGTCAGGCATTGCGCGTGGTACACAGGGCTATGTGGGCTGGGGTGATGCGTTTGTGGACTTCAGCAATGATGGTTGGCTGGATTATTTCTTGGTGAACGGCCATGTGTATCCGCAGGTGGACCAGGCGCACACGGCGACGAAATTTCTGGAGCCGAAGCTGCTGTTTGTGAACCAGCGTGATGGAACCTTCAAGAATGTGAGCCGCCGCGTTGGTCCGGCGCTCCAGAAGCCGCAAGTGAGCCGCGGCGTGGCGGTGGGCGACCTGTTCAACGACGGCCGGATGGAAGCGGTGGTGGAGAATCTGATGGGGGAGCCGATGATTCTGCGGCCGGAAGACGGACCACCAAACCACTGGATCAGCTTTCAACTGGAAGGTGTGAAGTGCAATCAGCTGGCGCTGAATGCGCGCGTGCAGGCAACAGCCGGCGACCTGGTGCAGACGGGCGAAGTGCTGAGTGGCGGCAGCTATTTGTCGCAGAGCGATCTGCGGATTCATTTCGGCCTGGGCAATCATGAGCGAGTGGACAAGGCGCTGGTGCTGTGGCCGGACGGAACGCGCGAGACGCTGACGAATCTGGCCGCCGACCGCTTTTACGTGGTGCGCGAGGGCCTGGGCGTGATTGCGAGCAAGGCGGCGGAAAAGCCAGCGAGGTTGCATTGAGGACGGGAATGCGGATGGGCAGCGCGAGTGGAAAGGTACGGAGGTCGATAGCGCAGCGCAGGCTGGCGCTCGGGCTGGTGTTGCTGCTGGCGGGCACCGCCGCAGCCCATGCCCAGGCACGTGCGGCTCAGGCTGCGCGCATGCGGCAGCTGAACCAGGCGGTGGCGCTGGCCGAGCATGGCAGAGGCGAAGAGGCTATGCAGATTGCCCAGCGGCTGCTAACCGAGGATGCGGCGTTTGAGCCGGCGATGAAGCTCAAGGGCATGCTGCTGGAAGAAGCGGGCCGGAGCAAGGAGGCTGCGGCAACGTATGAGGCTGCGCTGAAGCTCGCGCCCAACGATCCGGATCTTCTGCTGAAAACGGGCATTTACCAATTGCAGGCAGGCAACACGGCAACGGCGATGGAGCGGCTGGCGCGCTGTGTGCGCCTGCAGCCCGCGGATGGGGATGCGCAGTTCTATCTGGCGCAGGCCTACCACTTGAACGGCGAAGACGCGCTGGCGCTGCGCGCGATGCGAGCAAGCCTGAAGGCTGAGCCGGACAACGCGACCATCCAGCAAAAGTTTGGTGAGCTGCTGTGCAGCACGGGAGATTATGCGCAAGGACTCGTGTGGTTGAAGAAGGCCGGCGCAGCGGATGCGACGCTGCCGCGAATGGCTTACGACCTGGGCTGGGCGGACTACAACCTGATGGATCTGCCGAACGCGGCCGTCTATGCGGAGCGTGCGGTGCAGCAGCACCCGAAAGATGCGCACGCGCTGCAGTTGCTGGCCATGGTGCAGATGAAGCAGCAGCACTGGCAGCAGGCGAAAGACGCGTTTGAGCGCACACTGGCGCTGAGGCCGGGCGATGCCGAGCTGATGCAGGGCGTGGGCCAGTGTGAGCTGGAGCTGAAGGACTACGCAGCAGCGACGATGCATTTGCAGGCCGCGCTCAAGCTGGACCCCACGCTGCTGCTGGCGCATTTTTATCTTTCTCGCGCGTACGCAGCCCAGGGCAAGACGGCGGACGCGGTGCGCGAAGCGCAACTGCATCAGCAGATGATGCAGCGGATGACTTTTGTGCGCACACTGGAGACCGAGCAACGGGAGCGTGCCATTACCGCGCGGACGCGGCAACTGCTGAAGGCGCATCAGGAAGAAGCGGCGCTGCGCTTGTATGCGGAGCACTTCAAGGGAACGTCTGCGACGCCGGCCGATGCGCGGGTGTTTGTGGGCAAGACGTATCTCTACATGGGCGCCACCGAGGACGGGCTGCGGGCGCTGCACCAGGCGCTTGCCATGCAGCCGACGGTGCGCGGCGCGCATACGCTGGAAGGCATTCTGGCGCTGAAGAGTGGCGACCTGACAAAGGCGGAGAGCGCTTTCCGCGCCGAGCTGGCCAATGATCCCAACTCGCAGGAAGCCATTGCGGAGCTGGGCGAGGTGCGCTATCACCAGGGGCGATGGGCGGAGGCCGCCGAGCAGATTCAGAACTCGCATACGATGACGCCAGAGCTGCTCTACATGCTGTGTGACGCGCAGTTCCACTTGGGCAAGGCGCAGGAAGCGGACCTGACGGCGGAGCTGGTGGCGGCCTACGGACGCAACAATTCCTCGCTGATGCGGGACCTGGTGAGCCTGGTGCAGCGCAACGGGCAGACGGAAGAAGCGCAGCGGCTGGCGGCGAATTTGCAGCCCTGAGCGGCCAGCTCAGTTGGCGCTTTCGCGGACGGTCAGCACCTGATCGGCCTTGACGTTGTGCAGCACCTGGTGGATGCCACTGGGCCAGTAGAGATCGATGGTCTGGATCACGGAAGCTGAACCGAGGCCGAAGTGGACGCGCTTGTCGCTCGATGAGTTGTAGCCAACGGTGGTGGTGGCGTGGTTGTACTGCGCGCCAAGCGCGGTGGTGATTTTGACGCGCGTGGCCAGGCCGTCGCGGTTGGACTTGACGCCGACTAGATTCAGCAGGATCCAGTGATTCTTGTTCGGGCTGCGATTGATGAGGATCTGCGGCGGGCCGTTGAGCACCGTGACCACGATGTCGATTTTGCCGTCGTTGTTCAAGTCGCCAAAGGCTGCGCCGCGATGCGCGGCAGGCGCTGAAAAGCCTGCGCCGGCTTCGGCGGCCACGTCGTCAAACGTAAAGTTGCCGCGGTTGCGGAAGAGCCCATTGGGCAGCGGATAAGGGCGATGCGCCACCTGGCGGGCGTTGTCCAGGATGTCGGAGTCGGCGGTGAACACGTCTTTGAATCCGTCGTTGTCAAAGTCGTAGATGCCGGTTCCCCAGGCGGTGAGGCGGCTGGTGAGGGTGGTCAGGCGTGTAGAGCCTGTGACGTCCTGGAACTGGCTGTTGCCCAAATTCCTGTAGAGCGGAAAGCCCTCGCCGAACATCGCGGTCTGGAAGATGTCCGGCTTGCCGTCGTTGTCCAGGTCGCGGAAGTCTGTGCCCATGCCGGCCACCACGTTGCCGAAGGTGTTGTACGCCACGCCGGCCAGGATGCCCACCTCAGAGAAGGTGCCGTCGCGATTGTTGTGCAGCAGATAGTTTTGGAAAGTGTCGTTGGAGAGGAAAATGTCGGTGTAGCCGTCGTTGTCGTAGTCGGCAAAGGACACGCCCATGCCCTTGCCGACGAACTGCGCGATGTGCGACTGTACGGAGACGTCGGTAAACGTTCCGTCACCGTTGTTGCGATAGAGAATGTTGGGCGTGCCGAGGAAGTCAACCGGCGAGCAGTAGGCGGGGAAGCCGTTCTGCACGCAGTGCGTGGCGGTCTTGAGGTTGTAGTTGAGATAGTTGACGACGAGCAGGTCGAGCCGGCCGTCATTGTTGTAGTCCAACCATCCGGCGGTCTGACTCCAGGCCTTGCCGTACTTGGGAATGATCCCGGCGACACGGGCCTTTGCAGTCACGTCGGTGAACGTTCCGTTGCCGTTGTTGTGGAAGAGCTGGTTGTGATTGACGCCGGTGACGTAGAGGTCCTCATAGCCGTCGTTGTCGTAGTCGCCCACGGCCACGCCCATCGAGTAGCCGATGCCTTCAAGTCCGGCCTGCTTGGTCACGTCGGTGAAAGTCCCGTTGCCGTTATTGCGGAAGAGGCGGTTGTCATACGAGGGGTTGGATTTTTCCAGTGAAGGGATGGCAGCGCCGTTGGTGAAGAAGATGTCGAGCAGGCCGTCGTTGTTGTAGTCAAAGAGGGCGACGCCGCCGGTCATGGTCTCAAACGTGTAGCGCTTTGGGCTCACGTCATTGCGGAGCGTGAACTGGATCTTCGACGTGGGGTAGATGTCCTGGAACTGGATGGGCGCAGCGGCGGCGGGGTGGACCGGGATAGCGGGACGAGCTGCGGCCGCGGCGCCCTGCGCGAGCGCGACAGCAGGCGCAAGTAGCGCAAACAGGAGACAAGAGAGACGGGGAGCGGACATGCGCCGCGCGGGAACCTCCTACTGTTTGACGGGGCCGGTGGATTCGCGGACCATCAACTCGGGTTCCACGGTAATGTCCTCGCGGACGTAAGCCGTGCCGTGGATGCGGTTGAGCAGGGTTTGGGTGGCGATGCGGCCGATCTCCGCCAGGGGCTGGCTGATGGTGGTGAGCCGCGGCAGGGTGTAGGCCGAGGCCTTGATGTTGTCAAAGCCGATGACCGATACGTCGCCGGGAATGCTGAGGTTGACATCCTGCAGTGCGCGGATGGCGCCCATGGCGGAGATGTCGTTGAAGGCGACGAGCGCGGTGAAGGGGAGGCCGGTGGCCAGCAACTGCTGCACCACGGGATAGCCGAGTTCCGGCGTGGTGAGGTCGCGATCGAGCGTGACCACCAGGTCCGGATGAATCTCAAGGCCGAGCTCTCTGGCGGCGGCTTCGAGGCCTTTCCAGCGCTCGTCGGAGTCTGAGCTGAAGCTTTGCCCGCGCATGAAGGCGATGCGGCGATGGCCGAGCGAGTGGAGGTGGCTGAGGGTAAGATGAGCGGCTCGCTTATGATCCAGCAGGACGTTGGTGACGCCCTCCAAATAACGATGGCCTGCAACGGCCACCGTGGGCACGGGGAGGGGATGTTCGAGCAGCGTGTCAATGGCGAGGATTCCCTGGGCGCCGCGGCCGATGAGCATGCGCGTGTATTCCTCCACGAGCTTCTGCTTGTGCCGGTGGTGCGCGGTGAAGTAGAAATAGCCGGCCTTGATGAGCTGGTCGCCGATGCCGCTCATCACCTGGGTGTGATAGCCGTCGCCGAGCTCCGGAACGAGGATGCCGATGGTGAGGGTGCGCCGGTTGCGCAGGGAGCGCGCCAGCAGGCTGGGCTGGTAGTTCATTTCGCGCGCGGCGGCCTTGATGCGGTCTCGCGTGGATTGCGGAATGGAGCGGCCCGGAACGTCATTGAGGACAACGGAGACGGTAGCCGGATTCAGCCCGAGGTGGGCCGCCAGTTGTTTGAGGCTGACCGAGTGATAGATGCCCGGCTTTACAGCCTCTTTGTTTCCATTTTTCGAGTCAGACCCGCTCATGGACACTTCTCTATAATGTGTGGCGCTTACGTCTACTCTACATCCCAAGAGCTAGAACGCAGCGGTTTTCCCGCACGGGCATGAGCCCATGCTAGGGAGTTGTGCCGGCGCTGCCGGCAGGCACCTTGAGGCCCAGCGCAGTCAGATATCCGGGGTTCACGCGGCAGTGCGCCAGGCGCACGTTCACCAGAATTTGGTTGAGCGCCGCGCGCGAGTGCTTCAGTGAGGGGCGTGCGGCAATCAGCTTTTCCGCATTTCCGGTACCACTCTGCATCTTGGCAAACCTCACAATTTCGTCCCAGTACTCGGGCTTGTTCCAGGAGACGAAGGCCGACGAAGCCGTCATCTTCTTGTACGGCCAGAAGGCCCAGCCTACGTTGTTCTTCTCCAGCACCTGGCGGAAACTGGTGATCCAGGCGTCGTTGTTTTCCCCGGACTCGCCCAGCCAGATGGGCACGTGGTAGCGGTCGCGGAAATCTAGATATTGCTGGATGACGGCCTGGGTGGGCGGCGTCCAGTATTTGTGGAAGGTGTACATCACGTTCTTGTCAAAGGGCGGGCCAAAGACCGCGAAGTTCGAGTCCCACTGCGCTCCGCCGAGGATGAGCACGTGATTGCGGTCCACCTGGCGAATGGCCGCGGCCACGCGCTTGTAGAGCGGCTCCAGATCGGCGTTGTACTTGTGGAGCTGCGGAAAATGCGGGATGGGCTCGTTCAGCAGGTCGTAGCCCAGAACGGTGGGGTTGTTACTGTAGTGCGCGGCGATGCGGCGCCAGATGCGGATGAGCTGCGCCTGATCGGCCGGCGACTCGTAAAGCCACGGGTAACCCCAGCTGTCGTCAATATTGGTGCCGGTCTGGCCGCCGGGGGCGCAGTGCATGTCCAGGATGACGTAGATGCCGTACTTGTGGGCCCAGCCCACCACGCGATCGAGAAGCCGGAAGCCCTCGTCGTCGCCCTGGACAAAAAACTTATAGTGCAGCGGGATGCGGACGGAGTTGACGCCGGTCTCCCGCAGAAAGCGCATGTCGTCCTCGGTGATGTAGGCGTCGCGATACTCGCGCCAAAAGCGTGCGGCGTCTGCGGGGCCGACGAGCTGGTTGAAGAAGGCCTCGATTTCCCGCGGCGATTGCGGTCCGCCGTCGAGCCCGAACATGTAGCCTTCGGGCTCCATCCAGTTGCCCAGGTTGGTGCCGCGAAGCAGCAGGGGCTTGCCGTCGGGCGCAATCAGCTGTTTGCCGTCGGTGTGGACAAAGCGGGGCTGAGCAAAGGCGAGCGTTCCAGCCGCCAGAAGGAGGAGGACAATCCAACGAATTCTCATGGCAATCAGCGAGTATGACAGTCAATGAGTGCCCTAGTCAATCGATTGTTTACAACTGAGCCGGGCCCGGTGGGCGGGCTCCGATGGAGGCTTGTCCATGTCTGCGAAGGGCAACCGCCGCGGTCTGGGGGCGGGCGAAGGCTGGGCGATCCCTGCTCGGCTACGGGGTTGGCGGCCGTGCGATGATCAAACGTTGGGAAGCGTAGGGCGTTGGGAAACGTTGGAAAGTGCCTGCACACGGGAACCATTCCTCGCGGCCAGACATCCAACCAATCAAGGCATTCCACAAAGCAGAGCCTCAACGCACGCGCGCTCGGGGCAGGAGGGGAAGATGGCAACACAGGAGAAATCGAGCAGCGGGAAGCCCAGGGTGGCGCCGCTTCGCCGTTTGGAGTCGTGGAAGGCGCTGGTGCGTCACGCGCGGCAGATGGCGAAGCGGGATCTTCGTGGCTTGTTTGCTGAGGATGCCGGGCGCGGGGAGCGGATGACGGCCGAGGGCGCGGGAATCCTTCTGGACTACTCAAAGAACCGCGTGACGGATGAGACGCTGGGCCTGCTGCTCCGTCTTGCGGAGGAATCGGGCCTGGCCGCACGGGCGGAGGCGATGTTCCGCGGCGAAAAGATCAACATTACGGAGAAGCGGGCGGTGCTGCATGTGGCGCTGCGCGCGCCCAGGGGCACGTCCATCCTGGTGGATGGCAAGGACGTGGTGCCGAAGGTGCACGAGGTCCTGGACAAGATGACCGACTTTGCCAACCGGGTGCGCAGCGGAGCCTGGATGGGACACAGCGGGAAGCGCATCCGCAACGTGATCAACATCGGCATTGGGGGCTCGGATCTGGGCCCGGTGATGGCCTACGAGGCGCTGCGCGACTACTCGGACCGGGCGATGACCTTCCGTTTTGTGTCCAACGTGGACGGCACGGACTTTGCCGAGGCGGTGCAGGATCTGGATGCGGAGGAGACGCTGTTTGTGGTTTCCTCCAAGACCTTCACCACCATGGAGACGATGACCAACGCGCACACGGCGCGAGCCTGGCTGCTGGAGAAAATCGGCGGGGATGAGAAGGCCATCGCGAAGCACTTTGTGGCCGTCTCCACCAACGCCAAAGAGGTGGCGAAGTTCGGCATCGACACGGCGAATATGTTCGGCTTCTGGGACTGGGTTGGCGGCCGCTACTCGATGGACTCGGCCATTGGCCTCTCGACCATGCTGGCCATCGGACCGGAGCAGTTCCGGGCCATGCTGGACGGCTTTCACCAGATGGATGAGCACTTCCGCACCACGCCGTTTGCGCGCAACCTGCCGGTGCTGATGGGCCTGCTGGGCGTCTGGTACAACAACTTTTTCGCCGCTCACACGGTGGCCGTGCTGCCGTATGAGCAGTACCTGAAGCGCTTCCCGGCATACCTGCAGCAGTTGACGATGGAGAGCAACGGCAAGTCCGTGACGCTGCGCGGCAAGCCGGTCGGCTACTCCACCGGGCCTGTGTATTGGGGCGAGCCGGGAACCAACGGGCAGCATTCCTTTTACCAGCTCATCCACCAGGGAACCAACCTGATTCCCTGCGACTTTATCGCCTTCGCGCAACCACTGCACCCGCTGGGCCGGCACCACGACATCCTAATCGCCAACGTTCTGGCACAGGCCGAGGCGCTGGCATTTGGCAAGACGCCGGAGCAGGTCCGCGCCGAGGGCACGCCCAAGTGGCTGGTGCCGCATCGCGTCTTCCAGGGCAACCGGCCTTCCAACCTTCTGCTGGCCGACAAGCTCACCCCGCAGACGCTGGGCAAGCTGGTCGCACTCTACGAGCACATCGTCTTCACGCAGGGCACCATCTGGCAAATCAACTCCTTTGACCAGTGGGGCGTGGAGCTGGGCAAGGCGCTGGCGCAGCGCATTCTGCCGGAGCTCGAAAGCCCAGATGCGCCGGAGCTGCAGCATGACTCCAGCACCAACCACCTGATCCGGAAGTACAGAGCGATGAAGGGCTAGCCGTGCAGGGAGTTTGCGGCCCGCTTGGCGGCTTTTCCCGGAACCAATCCCCAATCGTGTGAGGTCAAAAACAATGCAAAGCAAACCTTCCGATGGGCTGGTGTTTTTTGGCGCCTCGGGCGATCTGGCGTTCAAGAAAATCTTCCCGGCGCTGCAGTCGATGGTGAAGCACGGGCAGCTGAACGTGCCCGTCATCGGCGTGGCCAAGGCGGGCTGGAACGTGGACCAGCTGCGCGCGCGCGCCAAAGAGAGCGTGCAAAAGCACGGCGGGCTGGACGCGGACGCCTTTGACGCGCTGTGCCGGCAGCTTCGCTACGTTGACGGCGACTACTCCGATGCCAACACCTTCGCGCAGCTCAACAAGCAGCTGGAGGGAATCGAGCGGCCCGCGCATTACCTGGCCATTCCGCCGCTGCTGTTTGAGACGGTGGTCAAACAGATTGCAAAGATTGGCGAAAATAACCAGGCGCGCGTGATTCTGGAAAAGCCGTTCGGGCACGACCTCAAGTCCGCGCAGAAGCTGAACCGCGTGCTCCACTCGCTGTTTTCTGAGTCAGCAATCTTCCGCATTGACCACTACCTGGGCAAGCATCCAGTGCACAACATCCTCATCTTCCGCTTTGCCAACGCCTTCATGGAGCCGTTCTGGAACCGGACTTACATTGAGAGCATCCAGATCACGATGGCGGAAGAGTTCGGGGTGCAGGGACGTGGCAGTTTCTATGACCAGACGGGCGCTATTCGCGACGTGGTGCAGAACCACCTGCTGCAACTGCTCTCCAACCTGACCATGGAGCCGCCCGCGCGCATCGACAGCGAATCCATCCGCGACGAAAAGGTGAAAGTGCTCAAGTCCATTCCGGCGCTGCGAGTCTCCAACCTGGTGCGAGGCCAGTTTGACGGGTATCTGCAGGAGCCGGGCGTGGCCGCAGGTTCCGGGGTGGAGACCTTTGCCGCAGTGAAGCTGGAGATCGACTCCTGGCGCTGGAAGGGGACGCCGATTTACATCCGCGCGGGAAAGAATCTTCCCGTCACGTGCACTGAGGTGTTCGCGCGGTTCCGCAAGCCGCCGTCGATCATTCCGGAGTCGGATCGCACGCAGAATCATCTGCGCTTTCGCATCAGCCCGGAGATGACCATCGCGCAGGGCACCACGGTGATGGCTCCTGGCGCGGGCCTGCGCGGAGAAGCCGTGGAACTGGTGGCCAGCCGCCATCCCGGCCCGGAAGAGATGGAGGCCTACGAGCGCGTGCTGACCGACGCCATGGCCGGCGATCAAACGCTGTTTGCCCGCCAGGACTACGTGGAAGAAGCGTGGCGCATTGTGGCGCCGGCGCTCACTGCCGACATGCCGGTGCACCCGTACGAAAAAGGCACCTGGGGCCCGGCGGAAGCGAATGGAACCACCACGCCCCCCGGCGGCTGGCACGATCCCCTCGCCGAGGACAAGGAAGACTTCCGCGTTCTGGGCAGAACAGATGCGTAATTCTTTCGAGTGAACCACGTCTCAAGCGATGGAAGAGTTTAGCGAAAGCCGAGCTGCGGGCCGCGCCTCTTTTCGCGGCTGGAAGCATGAATCCTGCACATTTCGGGCGGTCAGGCCACTTGAGCGAAGCGTATACTGACGACGAGAACCGTCATGTCAACAAATGCCGGGGCAGCAGCCGCGAATGGACTGGGGAGCGACAAGGACACGCTTCTTCCTTACTTCGCGGATGCGCGGGTCAGCCGAGTCTCAGTTCAGGACACGGCGCGAGTCCCGGCGCGAGTCACTGCGCGTGTCTGGTGAATTCACGCAGAGGCGATCGGATCACGGCATCAAGCCAATTTCCGTGGCAGGCGGCGCACTAACAGCAAAGGGTGAACGGAAGTTCAACTTTGAGATGGTGGCGCGTACACAGGAATAGCGGCGGGGGCTCCAGAATGTGCGGCCTTGCCGACAGGAAGGAAGTTACGCAATGTGCTTAGCCATTCCGGGCAAGATTGTGGAAATTGTCCCCGGCCTGAGTGCGACCGGCATCGCGGAGGTGGCCGGCGTGCGCCGCAGGGTCCAGCTGGACCTGCTGGAGGACGACATGGCAAAAGTCGGCGACTGGGTTCTCATCCACGTGGGCTTTGCCATGTCGAAGATCAGCGCGCAGGATGCCGAGGAGCAGATGCGGCTGTTGTCTCTGCTGGGGCAAACGGATCAGGCCATGGAAGAAGTCCGCGGCTACGGCATAGAAGACCGCACAGACGACGCAGCGCAGCGCACGCAGTCGCTTCTCCCCGGCGAGGGGGAACCGAAAGCGCGGCCTGAGACGGGAGGATGACGATGCGATACGTGGATGAATTCCGAGATCCCGAACTGATTACGAAGGCCGCTGAGGAGATTCGCCGCCTGGCCGATCCGCAACGGCATTACCGCATCATGGAAGTGTGCGGTGGTCATACGCATGCCATCTATCGCTTCGGCTTGATGGATATTCTGCCGGATAATCTTGAGTTGATTCATGGCCCGGGCTGTCCGGTGTGCGTGTTGCCCATGGGGCGGATTGATGACGGGCTGGCCATCGCCAGCGAGCCGAACCGGATTTTCGCGGCCTTTGGCGACATGATGCGCGTGCCCGGAACGCAGGGCAGTCCGCTTGAGCACAAAGCGCGCGGCATGGATGTGCGGATCGTTTATTCCCCGGCGGACGCGCTGCAACTGGCCAGAAAGAATCCTGACAAAGAAGTGATGTTCTTTGCCATCGGCTTTGAGACGACCGCGCCATCGACGGCGCTTACCATCAAGCTCGCAAGGGCCGAGGGCATTCGCAACTTCTTTGTGTTTTGCAATCACGTGACGATCGTGCCGGCCCTCCGGGCCATTCTCGATTCGCCCGATTTGCGCCTCGACGGATTCATCGGCCCCGGTCACGTTTCCACGGTGATTGGCTGCAGGCCTTATGAGTGGATTGCCAAAGACGAAGGCAAACCTGTGGTGACCTCAGGGTTTGAGCCGCTGGATTTGCTGCAGTCCATCGTGATGCTCCTGAGGCAGCTGCAGACCGGCGAGTCGAAGGTGGAAAACCAGTACAAGCGCGCTGTGCCGTGGGACGGAAACGCCGCTGCGCTCAAGGTGATGGACGAGGTCTTTGAGTTGAGGCAGCAATTTGAATGGCGCGGCCTCGGATTCATCCCTCAATCGGCGATGCGGATTCGCGACGCCTACTCCGCCTGGGATGCGGAGCGGCGCTATTCGGTGCCGGAGACGCGCGTTGCAGATCCAAAGCTGGCGCAATGCGGAGATGTGTTGAGAGGTGTAATGAAGCCCGAGCAGTGCAAGCTGTTCGGCAAGGAATGCACCCCGGAACATCCAATCGGCGCGCTGATGGTTTCGTCGGAGGGTTCATGCGCAGCGTATTACAACTACGAGTACCGGAAGCAGCTGGTCACGACGATCACGGCGGTGGCGTGAGCGGCAGCGACCCGGTGAAAGCAATTCCGGCGCAGGTGCGCTTCAAAGATCCGCAGATTGAAATGTCCCATGGGGCCGGCGGCAAAGCAAGCCGCAGGCTGGTGGAAGGGCTGTTTGCGCCGCTGCTGCTGACTGGCAGTGCGGAGCGACTGGCCGACGCGGCCCACATTGAAGTGGGCGGAGCCACGGTTGCCTTCACCACGGACAGCTTTGTCGTCCGTCCGCTGCGGTTTCCGGGAGGGTCCATCGGTGAACTCGCGGTAAATGGAACGGTGAATGATCTGGCCGTCTCCGGCGCCAGGGCGCAGGCTATGGTGGTCACGTTTGTGCTGGAAGAGGGGCTGCCAAGCAGTGTGCTGGAAGCCGAGGTGCGAGCCATGGCGGCGGCGCTGCATCGGGCCGGCGTAACCATGGTGGGCGGCGACACCAAAGTGGTGGAGCGCGGCAAGGCGGACGGCATGTACATCACCACGGCCGGAATCGGCGTCCCGCTCTGCGGAGTTCATGTGGATGCGCGAACCGTGCAGCCTGGCGATAAAGTGTTGCTTTCCGGTCCCATCGGCGATCACGGCATCACCATTTTGCTGGCAAGGGCAGAGCTTGAAATCGAAGCCGACCTCTGTTCCGATACCCGCTCGGTGCTGCCCATGGTGGA
>Ga0307375_10004100_pt1 | contig 14085 bp, 12 predicted proteins | sample TR1MG_FD_202531 | JGI IMG/M metagenome (GOLD analysis project Ga0307375, IMG submission 202531) | Soil microbial communities from Risofladan, Vaasa, Finland - TR-1 | ecosystem: Environmental > Terrestrial > Soil > Coastal area > Acid sulfate soil | place: Finland: Risofladan, Vaasa | collected...
ATTGAACCGCTGCGCGACGGTGTGCGCTTCCTGCTGATCATCTTCAAGATCGCCACGCTGTATTCGCCGCTGAAGCTGTTCGTTCCGGCCAGCGCGGTGTTCTTCCTGCTGGGGCTGGGCAATTACGCATGGACCTTCATCCACGAAGGCCGCCTCACCAACATGAGCACGCTGTTACGGAGTGCGGCGGTGATCGTGTTCCTGATCGGCCTGGTGTCCGAGCAGATCACGGCGCTGACGTATTGGCGCGATGCGTGATTGTGATCACCCACGACCGCTGGCGTTGCTGGTGACGCGCAATTTTCCGCCACTTCTCGGTGGCATGGAAAAGGTCAACCAACATCTGCTTGAAGCATTGCAGCCGGTCTGGCGAACGGCATTGTGCGGACCGGCCGGGTGCGCTGCGTACGCAGCGCCGCAAACTGAAGTGAAGCAAAGCAAAGTCAAACCGCTGCCGGTATTCCTGGCGGCAACCCTGTGGCACGCGGTGTGGTTGGCGTGCCGTCGCAAACCCGAATGGGTCATTGCTGGTAGCGGCTTGACTGCACCGATCGCCTGGCTGGCGGCACGCTGTACCGGCAGCAAGGTGGTTGTCTATCTGCATGGGCTCGACATCGTGGCGCCCAGTCGGGTCTACCAATGGCTATGGCTGCCGTTTATCCGGCGCTGCGACATCGCCCTGGTGAATAGTGCCAACACAGCGAGGCTGGCAGAAAGTCGCGGTGTACGCTCCGACAAGTTGCATGTACTGCATCCGGGGACCGATCTGCCTACGCAGGATGCCGCAGTTGCCCGCGAGTTCCGCGAGCGTCTTGGTTTCGGGCAACGGCCGTTGTTGCTTTCGGTGGGCCGACTGACTCAGCGCAAGGGGCTGGCCGAGTTCGTGGCAAACGCGTTGCCGGCGATCGTCTCCCGTTATCCGGATGCATTGCTGGTGGTCATCGGCGACGAAGCCAGCAATGCGTTGCATGCACGGGCAGGCTCGGAGCGCGAGCTCATCCTTGCCGCCGCCCGGACTGCCGGGGTCGAGCAAAGCGTTCACTTCCTGGGCCGTTGCGATGAGGCAACACTGGGTGCGGCCTACCAGGCGTCGGATCTGCACATCTTTCCGGTGCTTGAACTGCCGGGCGATGTGGAAGGTTTCGGCATGGTCGCGCTGGAAGCTGCGGCGCATGGGTTGCCTACCGTCGCGTTTGCGGTGGGCGGCGTACCCGATGCTGTGTGCGACGGAAATACCGGCTCCCTGGTCGAGCCTGGCAACTATGCCGATCTGGGTGCCGCCGTGATTCGCCAGTTCACGCAGGCACGCGATGGTGCGACGATTACCGCCTGTCGTGAGTTTGCTGCCGCCAAGGCATGGCCGGTTTTCGGGGAGCGCTTGCGCAGCCTGCTGGGAGCGGCGCGTGACTGATTATCCATCAAACCACCAAATGAACGATGGAAGCGACGAGGCCGACACGTCTGCGGCACGCCAGCCGCATGCCGTGCTCGATCTGCCATCACGCCGATTCAAGGGCCTGAAGATCGAACGCCTGCTGGATCTGGCTAGCCGTCCGCAGCCAATTCGGATGCTCGAAGTCGGTACCGGATCAGGCGGCATCGCCCATTATTTCGGCACGCACCCGCAGCTTCGCTGCGAGGTGGATGCAGTGGATGTGCACGACAACCGACTGGTAACCGACGGCTATTGCTACCATCAGGTCCACGACACGCAGCTACCGTTTGCCGACGACAGCTATGATGTGGTGCTGACCAACCACGTCATCGAACATGTTGGCGACGCCGATGCGCAACACCGGCATCTAGCGGAAATCCATCGTGTGATGAAACCTAATGGTGTTAGCTACCTCGCGGTGCCCAATCGCTGGATGTTGACCGAACCCCACTTCCAGCTGAAATTCCTAAGTTGGTGGCCTCGCGCATGGCGCACACCGTATTTGCGCATGGTCGGCAAGGGCGATGTCTACGACTGCGAACCCCTGCAGATGCGCCAACTGGAGCGCATGCTGGATGCCGCCGGCTTTCGCTATCGCAATATCTGCGTCGAGGCGTGGCGCGCAACGTTGGAGATTGAGCGGCCTGATTCAATCGGCGCGCAAATCCTGGGTGTGACGCCCGATGCGGTGCTGGCGCCGCTCCGGCGGATCATTCCGACGTTGATTTATCGTATCGAGCCGCGGCCCACATGAGCGGACAACGAGAGCCTGCCGTGTGGCTCCCAACCGTTCGCACTGGAAGCGGTAGCGAGGTATTCACCGAGCGATTGGTGAACCAGTTGTGCAAACGGGGCTTGCGTGCGGAAATAACTTGGCTACCGCTTCGCGCGGAATTCGCTCCTTGGACGGTGGCGATTCCAACGCCGCCCGTCTGGGCGAACGTCGCACATGTGAATACCTGGCTGCATTCCCGATTCCTGCCGAAGGATATGCCGGTCATCGCTACGCTCCATCATTCCATCCATCATCCCGACCTCAAGCCATACAAGGGCAGTCTGAGATCGCTGTATCACGAGCGCTGGGTCGTTCCGATCGAACGCCGGACCATGCGTCGCGCCGATGACGTGGTTGCAGTAAGCGTGTTCGCGGCCGAGACCGCGCGACGTACGCTTCTCGATCGGCCAATCCAGGTGGTCTGCAACGGCGTTGACGTGGAACAATTCAAACCGGCGGCGCGGCGATCCGTGCACCAGCCATTCCGGTTGCTGTACGTTGGGAAGTGGGCGCCGCTAAAGGGTGTTGATTTGCTCGCTCCAATCATGCGCGAGCTAGGAAATGGTTTTGAACTTCTCTATACCGGCGGTCCCGCAGCGGAAATTGATCGTGCCAAGCAGCCATCCAATATGCGCGATCTGGCTCGCTTGCGAGGTACTGCGGCGGTCGTTCAAGCGATGCAAGATGCTGATGCTTTCCTGTTCCCGTCCCGCACTGAGGGGTTCCCGTTGGTAGCTATTGAAGCGATGGCGTGTGGACTGCCTGTCATAGCGACACACGGTTCCTCGCTGGCAGAGGCGGTCGAGGATTGGGCATCTGGAATCCTTTGTATGCAGGATGATGTGGAGGCGTTTGCCGAGGCGGCAAGGCGCTTGGTAAATGATCGTGAGCTATGTGAGCGCATGGCAGTGGCCGCGCGCCAACGTGCAGTCGAACAATTCTCGATAGAGAGGATGGTGGATGCTTATGTGCGAATCTACAGGCAGAAAATTCATGCCTGATCGATGGTCGCGAGGTTCCCGAGATACTCGTCCATGGTGTCCTGCGCGCCATTGCTCTTCCAGCATTTCTGACAAATTTGTCACTCTCGATGACGCGCTCGCGATGTCTGATGTGTGGGGGGACATACGCTGCTCGGGGTGTGGGCCACTCGTTTTGAATCCCCGTCCGATATGGAGGGACTACTACCTGCGTATAGACTCTCACGCGGATCAGTTCGAAGATGACCGGTTGGCTGCGAATACCACACGCGGCATCGTTGCAGCCTTCGGTCGTGGCAATTTGGATTCGAGCTCCAACTTGCGACGCGAACCTGTTCTGACAGCAAGAGCTTCATGATTTGACTTCTAAAATATTCTAGGATACGTCCAGAGTTGAAGCGTTTACCGTGATAAGAGACGTCACAAATCCACATAATTGGAGCTATAAATGAATACCATTGGTGACGTCCGTGATTTATATATCGACCTGCTCAAGAAGGCGCTTCTCCACTCAATCTGGTATGAACATGAGCGTGGTGATAGCAAATTAATGCGCCCATTGCGCCAGATTGCGCCGAGCTTATTTGGTCACCCACGTGGAACGATTGCCGAGCGTACTGAAGGGCGAGTATGGCCTGAGTTTGCGCACACCATGATCGGTCTACCGAGGGTGAACAATTTACAATTTTGTGTCGAGCGAGTGTTGCAGGACAATATTCCAGGTGACTTGATCGAAACAGGGGTCTGGCGTGGTGGGGCGTGTATTCTCATGCGGGGTGTCTTGAAAGCCTATGGAGTAACTGATCGTATCGTTTGGGCCGCCGATTCGTTCGAAGGACTACCTAAGCCTGACGTAGAGAAAGCGCCTGAAGACCGCGGTGATAAGCATCATACATATCCACAATTATCCGTAGACATTGATACTGTCCGACGAAACTTTAGAGAATATGAGCTCTTGGATGATCAGGTTAAATTCTTGAAAGGTTGGTTCAAGGATACGTTGCCTGGCGCGCCAATAGAACAACTTGCCGTATGTCGACTCGATGGTGACATGTACGAGTCGACGATGGACGCCCTTTCTGCGTTATACCCGAAGTTGTCCGCTGGCGGCTATTTGATTGTAGATGATTACGGAATTGTTCCAGGATGCCGCGCCGCAGTTGACGACTATCGACGGGAATTCGGTATCGTTGAGCAAGTAGAGGACATAGATGGTTGGGGGGTGTATTGGCGTAAGATCAATAATTAAGGACTGCATCATCTGGTTATGTCATACAGAAACAATATCGCGGCTGTCGTTCTACACTTCCGTACGGCTGAATGCACGCTGCAGTGTCTGCGTTCTTTGTACCGGGAGGGGGTCCAGTGCGTTGTGGTGGTAGACAATTCCGAGGATGAAGGCAGGTCCGTGTCACATATGCGGCAAGGGATAGATGAGTTAAAAGCACTTGGACTTCATATTAAGTTGATCACGCCAAGCCGGAACTTAGGGTTTGCACAAGGCGTAAATGTAGCATTAGATGTCCTGACGTTTGGTCGCGCAATCGATGTTTTGTTGATCAATTCGGATGCGCTATTGGAGAGCGGATCACTTGGGCACATGGTAGACGAGTTGAAAAATGCTGGCTTCGTCGTCCCAAGTGTGCGTGTTGATAGTGGCGCGAAGACGTCATCACTAGTCGGATACTACCAATCGATGTTTGCACTTGTTTTGCGCAACGGCCACTTGGGCACTATTTGTTACCCTAGTGGGTGTTGTTTGCTGATTCGGAGGGATCAGATACGACGCGGTCTGCTCGATTCCGATTTCTTTTTCTATGGTGAGGACGTGGAGCTTGGTCGCAAGCTGCAAGACTCGAAAGTCGGTTTTGTCGAGTGTCGCGATGCCACAGTGTTTCATCCGGGATCAGTCAGTGCGAAGAATGGCTCGATGTTCTACGAGTATCACATGAATCGGGGGCATTGGTTGTTGGCGAGGAAACTTGCGCGTAACAGGATGCAATTCGTGTTGTTTCTTTTTACGCGTTGCGTAAGCTTGCCGTTGCGCGCAACGGTTCGAAGTCTGCGATTTCATTCATGGGTGCCCTGGTACGCTTTGGTCGCGGCGACCGTGGACGTGCTCCGCGGCTACTCCCGCAACCTCACTCCGCCCGCGAGTTGATGCTGCGTGCGGGCCTGCAGGTGAACAGAATGAGCGTCATCCCAGCGGCTGCCATCGCCCATTCCGAACACGCCAAGGCGAGCGGCATACCGGCGGCGCCGATGCGTGCGGTGAGCGTAACCGCCGCAATCGGAAGGACGATTAATCCGATTACTTCGAACCCAACTCGCATCCACGGTTTGGCGAGTGCAACCAATACACTTCCAGCGGCCAGACGCAACGCGACGCCGGGAACGGCAAGGCACAGCCAGTGGATCATGTGCTCGATTCCCTGGTACTTCGGCCCCAATAGCCATACGAATACAGGCGCGATATACCATAGTAGCACGCCCAGTGCGAAGCTGTAGGCAAGCGCGGCACCGAATACCCAGCGGAGAAGGTGCGCCGTTCGTCTGGGTTGGTCTTGCCCTTCGCGGAACAGGCGTGGCAACGTGGATAGCATCATTGCAATTACCGGTAGCGTCGCGGCGCCAAGGATGCGCGCTCCCGCAGCGTATAGCCCAGCATTTGCAAGCGGCAGTAGTTTCGCCGCCAACGTCTTGTCGAGTTCGGTCGGGCTGGTAGCAGTGATGGCAAGCGCGGCGTAACCCGCGGTGTTGCGCAGCTCGGCCTTGGACATCAGCCGCCAACGTTTTGGGGCGGGCCACGGCGCAGATATGGTGAGAGTTGCTGTCAGGAGTGCGATCAACGAAGCAAGCAGGTAGCCGTAACCGTAGGCGGCCAGGGGGTCGCTGGGATGCATCAGGAAAACCGTGGCGGCGGCTACCAGGCGCAGCGCGAGCGGCAGCGTGGTCAGCAGTTGCGAGCGGGCGGTGCGCCCCAGCGCCAGGTGTTCCATGGCAGGCAGGCTGAACAACGGTTGCAGCAAGGTCTCGGTGACGCCGATGGCGATCAGTACTTGGATCGCGACTCCGGCCTTGGCCAGTACCAGCGAGCAGAGCAGCAGGTAGGTCGCGAGAAGAGTGCTACCGCTTAGTAGGGTGGTGGGTACGGCATAGCACAGCACTTCCAGCCGACGAGTCGGGTCACGCGACACCTCGCCGAGCAAGACCAAGTGCGTGCCGAACGTGGACACCGTACCCAGGACCATGGCCAGCGCCGCCACGCCGGCGAATGCGCCAAACTGGTCTGGGCCCAGCATGCGCGCGACCAGCAGCAACGTGCCTGCTTGTACCAGCAGGCGCAGTCCGAGCACGAAGCTAGTACGCAGCGTGGCGCGGGCGATGGGTCCGTTCAGCGCGGTGCGGTCGGGCAGGCGCATCAGCAGTCAATGGTCATGGGCGGGTGAGTTGCGGATCATTGGTTTCGTTCATGGAAGGCGACGTTAGAGACACTACCGGAAGCCGGGTAACGCGCGTAGTCCGCGCAGGCTGCTATCCAGCCGCCCGCCGATGTTCAGGGATTCCAGTTGCTTGATGGCCGTCTTCGCTTCGGCCTGCTGGCCTTGGGCCACCAGCATGCGGATCAGGGTGATTTGATAGGCCGGCTCATCCGGGCTGACCTTGACCGCTTCCCGGGTCATGCGCAATCCCAGTTGATGATCCTCCAATACGTTCCATGCGTAGTCGCCATACGTGGCAAGTAGGCGGGCATCGGGGTCGGGGTGCGACAGCGCGGCCATGAACGCTTCCACCATGCGCCCCTTGGGCAGATCGCAGCGATGTTCGTGCGCACATTGGGTCAACGCGGCCAGCGAGCTTTCGTCCTGCACGGTGGATTTTCGGGCCGTGAGTTTGGCGATCAGGCTGTCCCACCATGCATCCTTGATGGGCAGATGCATGCGCGCATTCATGAAGATCAGCGCCTGCTCGGGCAGGATCGAGGCATCCGGCAATGCAGCGGCCTTTTCCAGCGGGGCGTAGGCGAGCCGGGTGAAGACTGAGCTCGGATCGTAATGCGAATAAACGATGTAGGTGCGCCCCAGCTCGTATTCGGCACGTGGCGATTGGGGCGCCCTAGCGGCCAGATCTTCGGCCAGCCGCAGCGGATTGCCCCAGGCATAGGCAGTGAGCGCGGTCAATGCCGTCCAGCTCAGCAGCAAGCCGGCCAGCAGCACGTAACGGGGCAGGGCGAACGGCAAGGCATCATGGGCTGTGGCTCGATCTGTGAGAGCGGCTTCTGTAGGAGCGACTTCAGTCGCGATGCCTTTTGCCGTATCACCGCAGAGCATCGCGACCGAAGTCGCTCCTACAGAAAATCGAGATGGCGCGGCCAGCAGCGGCACCACCGCCAGCAGCAGGCCGAAGCTGGCGAAATAATTGCGATGCTCGTAGATCAGCTCCAGCGGAATGATGGTGCCGGTGAGCAACTGGCAGCCGAGAAACAGTGCGATGCCGAGCGCCGCCAGCGGCCGGCGTGAACGCAACCACAGCATCAGCGCAATCAGCATGGCAAGAAACACAATGCTGGCGAGCGTGGTCCACGGCGCCAGCAACCCGGTCGAGATAGGGAAATCGTCGTGATAGAACGACAGCGCATGCGGGGTCGGCAACAGCGTCCAGACCACGTAATCGGTAACGATGCGCGCCTCGCTGAGCAGGCGCGTGCCTAGCGTGAAATCGCGCGTGGCCCAGGTTTCCGGTTGCAGGATGCCCGGCAGCAGCCATGCCAGGCCGAACACCATCGGCAGCACCAACACCACAAGGAACAGGGCAATCACACGCCGATCCAGTTGTTCCTCGCGCGTATTCTGTGGGAGCGGCTTCAGCCGCGATGCTCTGGCGTCAAATTTCGGCAAATCTTTCTCCGGTACCTCGGATCGAGGTGCCGATCTGAAACGAAACACCGCCCATTCGATCAGCAGCGCATACAGCGGCAGCATCACGGCCGTTTCCTTGGCCAGAATGCCCACGGCAGCGGGAACGGTGACGCTTACCAGGCAGAGCAGAAAGCCGCCGGAAGCGGCTGGAAGGCGGCCTCGCCTCAAACCTCCCTCGCGCTCGGCGGAAGGGGCGGAGGTGGCTAATCCGAACATGCGGCGCCGGCCGGCGACGTAGCCGATCAGGCCCGCCAGCACGAACAGGTTGGCCATGCTCTCCATGCGCTGCACCACATACAGCACGCCGGTCAGGTTGATCGGCAGCAGCAGCCAGCCCGCCGCGATCAGCGCGGCGACGATACCTGCACGGGGATTCATACCCGTAGGAGCGCACCCTGTGCGCGAATGCTCTTCGATCGACGAAAAGCCATCGCGCACAGGGTGCGCTCCTACGCATAGCAGCAACGCCCTGGCCAGCAGAAACACCAGCAGTCCATTCAACAGATGGATGACCAGATTGGTCAGCTTCATCCAGTACGGATCGAGCCCGGTGGCGAGATAGTTGGCCGCAAAACTCAGCGAGGCCAAAGGCCGCTTGAATTCGCTGGCTGGCGACGACAGCGCCGCACGCACCAGCGATGGCAGGCTCGCATCATGCGGTTGCACGCCATGGTTGTCGACGATGTTGGGGTAGTCGTCGAACAGGTAGCCGCCGGACAGGCCGGGCCAGTAGACCGCCATGGTCATGATCGTTGCGACGAGCAGCAGCCACCAACCGGCGTGGCGTCGGCCTTTGGTGCTTGGCGCGGGGGATCGTTCGCTCATCGACTACTGGCAACCTTGGTCTTGGCATCGTGCTGCAGTGTATCGCGCAAGCGGGCGATCTCCCTGGGCCAGTAATCCTGCTGCTGCAAAACCCAGGCATGCAGCCATGGCATGCCGAACCCCGGTTTCATTTCGCGGATGCGCACAGTCTCGTAGTGCTCCAGATGCGCCAACCCCTCGCGAGGGTAACCGGCGGACCCCAGCAGGGCAGCTTGTTCCAATGCGGCACCCGGACGCACGTCCTGATCCAGCGCCTCATTGAAATCGTGCAGTGTCGTTGTCGGGTCGTGTCGCGCCAGGGCAATGCGGCCCTTCAGATAAAGCAGATCCTGGCGGCGGCCGTAGACCTCGGTCAGCTTGCCATTGGCCAGCCCTGCATCGAGCAGGCTGTCGACGGCATCCAGATCGAGGCCGCGGCATCGGCCGGCAACGGCCGTGGAGATACTCCCTTCAAACCAGTGCGCCAGCAGTCCGCCCGGGTCGCGCGCGTGGCCAATGGCATGGTGTGCCTGGGCAAGATCGTTCGGCCCCAGTGCACCGAGCATGCAGTGCGCGCCGATCAGGTTGAACGCCAGTTGCACTTCATCGGGGTTTGTACGCAACAGGGTTTCCAGACGGGCGATGGCTGGACGTGGTTGACCGGCAGCCATTTCCAGCAAGGCGGCATTGGCCTGCGCGCGCGGCGAGTCGGGGTTGAGCGCGGCCCACAGTTCTCCCTGCTCATGGGTGTTGCCCCACAACTGCGCGCGGGCATGGGACATCAGCGCCAACCCCAGCAGCAGCACCGCCGCCAGTGAACCCTTGGCCCAATCCGTGCGCAACATGCCACCCCGTAGAAGCGCACCCTGTGCGCGATGCTTGTCGGTTGTATCCAGGCCATCGCGCACAGGGTGCGCTCCTACCATGTGCCTGCCTTGCCGCACCCCGCACAACCACAGCGCCAGCGGCCAGAACATCAGCATGGCGGGCAAGTAATTGCGGTGCTCGAAATAAAGCTCCAGCGGAATCGTCGAGGATTCCAGGGACTGCCCGACGAAGTAGAACAGGACCGCCAATGCGAGTACTGGCCAGCGCCGACGCAGCAACCACGCACCAGCGATCAATCCCAGCACCGCCAGCAAGGCAGGCAGCGTCGTGGCCGGCGACCACAGCGACAGCGAGGCCTTGATCTGGTCATTGAACAGCCCCGGTGTGAACGGCCGCGGTAGCCACAGCAAGTCGAGATATTTCATCAACACCCGCGGTTCGGTCAGTAACCGCTGGCCCATCGTCCACGGTCGCAGTGCCGACACGCCATGGACAAAACCGTTCCACGCCGAGTCCAGCAGGTAACCCGCCACCAGTGCCGCCGGTAGCCAGCCGAACACCACCATCGCCCACCCATATATCCGCCCCCCCCGTAGGAGCGCGCTCGCGCGCGATGCCTTTTGCATATCGTCGCCACCTGCGCCAGTCGCGACCAAGGTCGCTCCTGCAGGGATTGCCGCTTGCGCGTCGTCACCGGTACCGGTTTGCAGGAACGCGCCCGCCCACGATGATGTGGGGCGCAGCAACACGTACTCGATCACCAGCGCCAGCGTCGGCAACAAAATGCCATTGGCCTTGCTGAGCACACCGAGCACAGTGCAACCGCCCAGCCCCAGCGCGATCCAGAGCAGGCCGCGCGTGATGGCACCACGCTGCAGCGCTCGGCGTCCACGCAGCCACAGCAGCAGACCGAGCAGAGTGAAGGTGGCCGGCAGCATCGCCTCGCGCTGCACGATATACAGCGTGGTCGAGACCAGCAGCGGATGCAGCAGCCAGAAGGCGGCGCCCAGCACGGAAGCCATCTCGATCCGGCGCTGCGCGGCCCGGTCGAAAGCGTCGAGGCCAAGTCGCCGCAGCAGCGTGACCAGCAGCACGCCATTAAGCAGGTGCAGGATCAGGTTGGTGCGCTTGAATGAGTACGGATCGGCCGGCCAGTTGCGTGCGTCGAGCAGGAACGTCAGCAGGGTCAGTGGACGTCCGGTGGGGTCGGCCATACCGGAGGTGATGTAGCGCCAGAACGTGGGCCACGTGTTGACCGGGCCCGTGGCACCTAGTGCAGGCAGGTTGCCGAAATCGTCAAAAAGAAAGTTGCCGTGCAGGCCAGGGACGTAGGCAGCGATGGCGGCCGTCAATAGAGCCAGCAGTACCAGCACCTGAGTCAAGACGAAACGATTGCGCATCGGAGAGAACAGTTCCAATAAGGAAGGGCCGCATTTAGCGGCCCTTCGTCAATTCAGCTTCAGCTTCTTAACTTAGCGGCATGAAGAAGGCAAATACTTGCTGGGCAGCACGTTGCCAGCTCTGCAATGCCATTCGATGCTACCTGCATGAGTGATGGGCGACAAAAGCAGCGTCGAGCTATTGGATGAAAGCACCGTGTTCGCTTTCGGTCCGGTATACAGGGCAGTGATTAGGCCGTTGGCAACGGTGATACTTGATACGTATTGGCCAGAAATGCTGGTCGGAGTAGCAAGACCCGCTGATCCGTTAGCTGTCGGCATTCTACCTGTGTTGCTGTAGAACTCGGCGACAGCCGTCTTGGCACCATCAGCCAGCACGGCACCTTCTGAGACCTGCGTGCGAACCAGGTAGTCCTGATACGCCGGGATGGCGATGGCGGCCAAGATCGCGATGATCGCGACCACGATCATCAGTTCGATCAGGGTAAAGCCTTTCTGCATGTTCTTCATGGTGGTTCCTTTGTTCGTTGGTTAGCTAACCGTGGTGATGCCCCCTGAGCTCCAGTCCCAATCCCCCTGGGTGGGATCGGACCCCGCACTCATGGTCAGGAACGACCAGGAAGCTCGTGTGGAATCTAGCAGATTATGTGCCACCTGCGTGGCAGATACATTTCTGCATATCCTACATCCGCCTGATTGTGCTTCTCGTCACAAATGCCGGCAAGACCAGTGGCGACGCCGCTTGCGACGTCGTGCGCGGAAACGGGTCCGTCGGAATGATAGCTGTCGCCCTATGGCAAAAAGTGACGCTTCTTGTCAGTTTGTGCGCCTTTCACATCGCTGCCGAACTGGCCATCCCCGCGATCAGTTGCGGCAGGTCGTGGGCAGGTATTTGCCCTCCAGCGTGCTGGGCGAACATGTCCAGGCGATGCTGCCCGCGTGGCTGATCGGCGACAACACAAAGTATTTGCTGCTGTTGGTGATATAGCTGCTGGCCTTAGGCCCGTTGAACAGCACCTTGATCTTGCCGTTGGTCACATCCACGCTGGAAACATAGCTGCCGGTGATCGACGTAGCATTGGCTAGACCGGCACTCTGGTTGTTGCGAGGGAACCTGCCCGTGTTGGACACGAAGTCCCACACTGCTGCCTTGGCCCCGCTGGACAAGACCATTCCCTCGGACACCTGTGCGCGGATCAGGTAGTCCTGATACGCCGGGATGGCGATGGCGGCAAGGATGGCGATGATCGCCACGACGATCATCAATTCGATCAAGGTAAAACCGGCGGATAGGCGCTGGCGCAACATGGTGGACTCCCCTTGGACTCGGGAGGGCAATCAAGTTTTATACCAATCAATGCTGCAACAACCTGCCGAGGGTACGAATGTGTGTGTTGCCGCGTCAGTGGGTGGCGGGTCTGGGATGCAGGTCACAGGTGGGTGGGTTTGGCGACTTGCTCTTGCGAGGAGTTCGCTTTCGAGGTCAACGATGGATTTGGGTTCGGCCGGAGCGCGCAATGGCACTCCCGTGACGTGATGGTAGCCTCGGCCCATGTGTTTGACACGAATCGACCAGACGTCCACCACAAAGCAGCGATCGGAGCCATGAATCTGAAGAAGATACTTGCCACGCCTATCCGCATTTCTGGCCGTCTAGTCATCGTTGCAATGACCGTTTTGGTATTGGCCGCCGGCATTCTGGGGCTAGCCGGTGCTGGGTTGTCATCACCGCGTTTCGTGTTGGACAGGGATCAGAGAAGTGTTGACCCGATCGCCTACCCCTCATGGCGCAGTGCAAGCGATTGGCTGGCGCGGCGAAAGTACGCCGTGTTGACCTTCGATGACGGCCCGTACGGTGGCGGGGTGGATGAACGCATTCTGGAAACGCTTCGGCGGCATCATGCCCGTGCGATATTTTTCCTGGTGTGCAGCCACATAAGCGCTGCCACGAACCATGTACCCGGCGAGCTCACGCAAGCGGGCGAGCTCATCGGCAACCACAGTTACAACCACCCGCATCTCAACCAGCTCAAGGCAGTCGGCTTGCAGCGGCAGATCGAAGGATGCAGTGCGCGGATCGCCGCATTGACCGGACATCGTCCGCGCTTGTTTCGTCCGCCATTTGGCGAGACGTCACCGGGTGTCTTGCAGGCCGTGCAGTCGGCAGGCATGCAGCAAGTGCTGTGGAACGCAAACAGCGAAGACAGCTGGCTGAAGCATCCGGATCAGATTCTGTATTGGAGCCAGGAGCAAACCGACAATGGTTCGATTCTGCTCATGCACGACAATCCAACGACTGCTGCCGCGCTCGATCGTGTACTGACGGAGTTGGAGAAGCGCGGGTTTCGGTTCGTGTTGCCGACGGAACATCTGCAGGCGGGTCGTGTGGGCAATCGGGATTTGCAAGGCGCGAGGGGATGATCAAGCCACATTTGATGTCCGCGCTGCTTCCTGCATCGGACCGGCGCCATGTCGCGCTTGATTCGCGCGGCGGTGTTTGAGAGCGTCGCGACTGAAGTCGCTCCCACAAACTGCGCCGTGCCATACGGTATCTGTGGGAGCGGCTTCAGCCGCGATGCTCTGGGCTTTCGTGTTCGGGTCAAAGTCAAAGGCATCGCGACTGAAGTCGCTCCCACAACGGGCTTGGTATTTCCGGGCCGGGAAACTTGGTGGGCGATCGCTCAGACTTGCGGTTGATCCAGGTGGCGGGCAAAGGCTTCGAAGTCGCCGAGATGCTGGGTGGCGATGGCGTGCACGATGGCCCAGTCGATCGCGCTGTAGTTGTGTACGGCGATGTTGCGGAAACCGACGGCTTTCTTCAGTCGCAGCGCCAGCCCGGCGGGGAGGCGACCCGCGCCGGCCAGTTGATCGAATGCCTGTCCCATGGTGTCGGGTACGGGTTGCCCCAGGCCTGACAGTGTGTGCAGCGCGAGATCGACGCAGA
>Ga0307375_10004101_pt1 | contig 14083 bp, 27 predicted proteins | sample TR1MG_FD_202531 | JGI IMG/M metagenome (GOLD analysis project Ga0307375, IMG submission 202531) | Soil microbial communities from Risofladan, Vaasa, Finland - TR-1 | ecosystem: Environmental > Terrestrial > Soil > Coastal area > Acid sulfate soil | place: Finland: Risofladan, Vaasa | collected...
TCTACTGCTCCTGCTACTAGCAGTAAACCACGTATCACGGTATCACGTATCACAATCTTTATATACCTAAAACCGGTAGGGTTTAGGGATGAAATGCGCTTTTCTAGGGTGTGAGGAAACAGAAAATCTGGAGCTGCACCATATAGTGTATCCTGATGGTCCTACGGCTTGTTTTTGTCCTGATCATCACTTACAGTTAACGGTTATAAACAGCCATAAGGCCAGAAAACAACGCTCTGGGTTATCACGTAAGCAGCGTTGGTATCTCTACTATAATTTTATTGAGGGTAAACTTAAAAAGCCTAGGATTACTCGTTTAGATAGAATGTGGGCTAAAGGGTATAGCAGAAGACGAGATCGGTGGAATGAAGGATGGGAATGGATAGATAAGGATGGTAACGTTGTCTAAGTTTGTTAGTTTTAGGCCGGATGATGAGACTAAACGGATACTTGACGATATTCCGCTTACTCAGAAAAGCGTTTTCATAAGGGAGGCTATCAAAGAAAAGGCGATGGAAATGCTTCCCGATTCACTGTCCACGCGTGGACCGCCGGGGGAGACCAGTGGGGTCGGTAAAACGGCTGAGGCAAGCCTTGGAGAACCCGGCGCACCTGGCGAGACGGAGAGCGAGAGCTGGCGAAGCCAGTCTACCTCCGCAGGGGACAAAAGGAGTGCCCCGGAGCCAGGTACCCCTCAGATTGCCTCCGCGGAGGCAACTCCCCCTCAACATGCTCCGGGGACGGGGGCCCCCACGGTGGAGGAGCCAAAGGTCCCCCTAGATGGGTCAAGCAGCAACCGAAAACCGTCCTCCGTTACTTCAACGAGTCCTGGAAGAAGGCCCAGCAATTCATCACCTACGCCTACCAACGCCCCGAAACCCCCACAGTCATCGGAGCCCTCGCAGCTGCTAACCTCGTTATTCAGCAGAGGGAGGTGCTGAGAATCTATGCAGAACACATTACTCTCCTGGAGTGGATTGCTACCGAAGAAGGTGAGCAACTGGTTCCTCTGGGAACTGCAGCACAATCTACAATACAGAAAATTATTATGGAACTCCGCGATGAAATGTTACAAGTCCGATCCCTCTGGGAGCAGACGATTAAGGCGGCTGCTCAGGGACAACCCCTTCCTGGTCGGGTCGGACTCTCACCCGGAGAGCAGAGATTTATCGAGGCGATACGTGCCGTGGATAGGGGTGCCGAGAGTTGACGGAGAGCTGCTACAGCAGTCTCCCGTCAATCTGCCGAGAGGTGAACCGAAAGATGAGTGAAGACAAGATATATACGGAGGAGGATTGGGATCGCGCCCGCGAGGAGATCCGCAGGCACGACGAGGAGAAACTTTCAGAGCTTGTATGCCCATGTGGGCATAGATACTTGAAGGGAGAGGAGAAGTACATTTATTGCCCTATGTGCGGGGCGGATGGGCCGGGAAGCCCTTTCGCGGAGTTGAAAGACGTTGAGTGAACCAGAAGTAGAGTGTCCATGTGAGGAATCTAGTCGCGTAACCTGTGCTTTGTGCCAGGATTTACCGACATGGTATTTCGATGAGCCGCACGTTCAGAGCAAGCATCCCGTGGAGTACGCGGAGCTGGTCGACGTAGACTCGCCCGCGGGCGAGCTCTCACCCGGAGGTTGCAGACATTGAGTAAGGGACGATACTATTGCCCGTACTGCGATACGCGCCCCGGCGGCTACGTGCACCCGTGGGGTCTCCGCAAACACATCGAGAAAATCCACGGTGACAGGTACGAGGAGCTGGTGGTCAGATGGGAGGACGAGAACCGCATAAACGCGTTCATTAAGAACGCGTTCATCAAGACAGCATATGATACTCCACGTGGAGAACCCGCACCCGAGTATAATACCAGTACCGGTAAAGAATATTTGGTTCCTGAAGAGGATGCGGGGCCGGGCATGGCACCCCAGGAGGAAACCGCTGGGGGGGTTGAATGGGACCGCGAAGCGCAGGAGGCCGCAGCAGAGGCCGCGCCCGCGGTCACCCCTCTAAAGCCTAACCCCGGCGAATTCGATTTAGCGGTTGATATGTTGGAGATCATGGGGACCCAGGAGGCCATGCGCGAGGCGCTCAACCAGGCCATCGAGCAGCTCAACGTCCACAGCCAGAGCCTCAGCGAGATCATGGGCGGAACACCAGAAAAGACACAGTTAGCACCGGTGACCGCGACGGGATGGAGTTTTGACTGGAAAAGCATACCGAAGGAATGGAATGATCCTATATGGAAGTTCATGGGCGACGTTGGAGCAGCTTTACGAACGCTGGCGGGGGGCGCCCCCGCCGACGACGACTACGGGAAACTGATCGGCGACGAGCTGAAGCGGCGGGAGAAGGAGCGCATGGCATCCAGGGCGAAACTGATCGTGGACACCATATACGGCGACGAGGAGCTGTACAGCAAACCGAAGGACTCGCCGAAGCCGGAGGACGTGAAGAAAGTTGGATAAGGCGGAGCTGACGGCCCTGGCGCGAGGCCTCGCGATAGGCCTGGTGAAAAACCGGGACGAGATCGACGGGGCATGCATAATGATGATCGGGAGGACCCTTGACGAGGCGAGTCTGCTGGCGGCGGGCCGGCTGGCGCTGGACATGATCGAGCGAGGCGACGTAAAATGAACATGCTTTATGTAGGATGGATTGTCCTCGTGCTCGCCGCTTTACTCAACCTGTCCTGGATTATGAAGCTAGATAATAGGGAAGAGGAATTGGATGAGCGCGGTCTTGAACTGGACGCCTACGCGGGGCAGCTCGACGACTGGGCCAGGGAGGTCAAGGTCGCCCGAATCAACCTCGGCAACCTGGTGACGCACGCGGAGCGGTACGCGGCGGGCCACGAGGCCACCCATGCCATGTTCAAACGAATCGTGGACCGCATGCACGAGAAACTCCCGGACCCGGAGGAGGCTGAAGATGGAGAAGGGTAACGTTGTTGATATCAGGAAACAGGCCCCTCCAACCATCGACTTCATGGACGTGGCTCTTGAGACGCCTAGGATACATCTGGTCACTGGACGCCCCGGTCAGGGAAAAACTGTTCTGGACTTCTCGCTGGCTGACCGTCTACATAAGGAGACGGATAAACCTGTGTACGTGGTGATGAAGGAGAATGACAGGGCAATCGAACGATACGACGTACCCGACCATATCAAGACCCTACGAGGGATCAATTTTCCTCAGGACTCCATTATTATCGGAGATGACTGGCAACGGTACGCCCACGCCCGTAGAGGAATGGCTAATATTAACGTACTCATCGACGAAATGTTTGCTACGCACAGACATGATAATATCGATTTTCTCATCGACTCTCAGACGGCGTCATCGATTGACAGAAACAACATTATTCGAAGCAATTACCGGTGGTACAAGGCGCCGCTGAAAAAGGAGGTGGAAGGACTCGGAAGAACAGAGCTGCAGCCAGAGCTTGAACTTGCGAATAGTATGGACCTGGGACTCGATGAGGCATACCTGGATTGTGATCTTGGAGAGTGGCGTGTGGAGGGTATCCCCTTACCATTATATTGGAGCGACGGGTTAAGCATCATGCACCGGCGGAGGCCGGAGCCGTGGACACGGAAGCTGAGGCGAATAATATGAGGCTGCGTGATGTGCCCGGCCTCATAGCCGCCGCCGACGGCGAGCTGGAGAAGCTCCGCGCCCTCGCCGCCAAGTACCGGGCCAGGCTGCCGCACAGAAAGAAACACAAGGACCCGGGCCGTTACAGACCATAGAGATATAAATAAGATATACCGTTATATCAAACATGAGCGAATTAGACGGCAATACGGTGTCTTTCAGTCTCCGTATGAAGTACCGGCTTTTCCGGCGAATCGACGAACACCTGAAAGAACTCGGGGAAGGCAACAAATCCGCGTGGATACGCCGCGCCATCATCAACCAGATATCACACGACCAGCAACTCATGGAAGAATAGCCACCAAAACCATAGAAACCATAAATATATATAGCCCCATATAGATTCATTACCTGATATATATGGGATTGAAGTCAGTCGAATCCAAGGTAGTAGGAGTCGGCGGGAGAGTCAAAGGCATAATCAGGCCCCTCGGCGTGATACTGCCGGTAGCAGGCCCCAACGTGCAGGCGCTCATGAGCACCGGGCCCAGGGGCATGCTTGATTACAACGTCAATGCCGTCAAGACGTGGCGGCCACCTGACTGGAACACCGTCACCGGATACATCGACGGCCCAGGCGGGGCGGCCATCATGACGGGCATAGCCGCCAAACTTGGCAAATGGGCTATAAGGGAGCTCGGCTTCAGCGGTGAAGCGGGGCCCCTCATCATGCTCGTGGACTGCGTGGAAGCGTGGGCGGACGGCAGCGCCGTCGGGTGGGGCATCAAGGAGCTCGTCTACCCGACCATCAGCGGAGTGTCCGCACCCTTCGGCGGCGTAAGCACCGCCGGATTCTTCGGAGGCCAGCCAGCGAAGGACAGCCCAGCCGAGATGAACACGCGTGACAGGAAACCAAAGACCAGGAGCATGATGATGTAATGGCGCAGCAAGCACAAGCAGTATCCTTTAAGACGCTGAAGGCCCTCGGAGGGCTAGAGGCGGACGAGATCATCACCCTCAACGCCGGCCTCGTAAGGCTCGGCGGAGCCCAGGGCTACATGGAGGTCCCCATGTACGCGGACACGCTGCTCGGGTTCTGGGCGCACAACAGCATCGAGATCGTCACGGCGCAGGAGGACCCACAGTGCTGGGGGTACCTCGAATCAGCGGACGGGATGAGCCTTAAACCATTCGAGTTCCTGTTCCCACCCATGGGTGCATGCCTCATCACAACGTTCAGCCAGAACGCGACCCCAGGCGAATACTACCCCATCAACGCCCCGGTCAGGCCAGGGTCAAGGATTATAGTCTACGCCCAGGCGCTGGCGGCAGCAGGTAGCACAGGCGTGTTACACCCATCGGTCACGTTCTGGTTCAGCAACAGCCGCGAATCAGGCGACTGGGCGCCGACAAGCCTGGACAGCAGGCCGGGCGTGCAACGCTACCGCAAGGTAGGCGCATACACGGCGACCGTAACAGGTGCAGCGAACGCATGGGCCGCGGAGGCCGCGTACCAAGTAGGCCTCGGCGCAGGCGGAGGCATCATAACGGAGCTAGGAGGCGTACGGACGTGCACCACACCGACGGCGGCAACCCCCGGGCTGGGGATATTCAGGTTCAACAGCGACGACGTGCCACTATTCCCGCAGGACTTTGCGTGCAACGCGTACGGGTCACTCCTCGGAGGGCTTAACGGCGTGGACGCTATACACACGATCACCAGGCGGCAGTGCCACGTCGAGGGCGAATCCGTGGTGCTATTCCACAACGAGTACCAACAAGGCGCAGGGTTAACGCTTACAACCGACCACTTCATCACGATGATAGAGTTCATCCGGGGGGCCTAACCCTTGTCCAGCCTCGCGAAATCCGGGGTCCCCGGCACCATGTACAAGACGCTGGAGGACACGATACTCAGTGACACCACCGCAGTCAAATTGGGCGCAGGTTACGTCACCGTGCCCAGTGGCATGAATCAGCTTCTAGGCATCTGGGTTCACGCAAGCATCCTTCTGCCGACGGCGGACGAGGCGTTAACCGTATGGGGCTACCTGGACTCGCCGGACGGTATCAACATCAAGCCTTTCGAGTTCCTGTTCCCCGTATCCGGGTGCGCCGACGCTACCACCGATAACACCAACTCTACGCCGGGCATCTACTATCCGGTCAACATCCCGGTTGTCCCCGGCGACAGGATAGAGTGCTGGGCCACATGCTACGAGGCTAACACAGGTGAGGCATACGCGACGGTCACATACTGGTTCGGCACAGCCAACGTGCTCGCACCCAGGGCGCTGGACGACCACCCTGGCAGGCACAGGTGGCGAGTCGTAGGGCACACGCCGGCGGCGTCAGTGGTCAGCGGCTTCGGCCCCGAAGTGCAGTACCAGTTCAGCATGGGCGCAGCCGGCGGGCTGATCACCGAGGTCGGCGGGGTCGTGTGGACGACCACGGCGGCGACAGCCCAGAACGGCGGCGCCACCATCCAGATGAACAGCGACGACATCCCTCTGTCACCCATCGAGTTCAAGGTTAACGCCTACGGGTCCAAGCTCGGCGCCATTGAGGCGCATCACGCGAATGACTGCGTGACCAGGCGGCCGGTGTCGTGTGCATCGGAGAAGGTGGTTCACATGGACTGCGAGTACCTGACCGACGGCGGCATGATACTGGAGACGGGCTTCATGGTGTCGATGGTGGAGTTCGTCAGGAACGGCGAGTAAGGCTATGGCAGCGCATCGTTTTAGAGGTGCAGAACTTGATGAGCGCAAAACGGACTAAGCGAAGGGTGGCGGAGGTCCCGGAGGACCTTGACCTGCCCGTGGCTGCCCGGGACAACTTCGAGATCAGGCGTCTCGGCGAGAAGGATGAGCACCTGTTTCTTTTAGACTTAAGAACTCCGATAACGTTGACGGCGGTGTCTGCGACTCACTGGTTCAAGCTGCCGTTCAGCTTCACGTTGACGAAGCGGGTGTTCTACCAGACGACGGCGGCGGGCGCCGAGTCAGCCGACGCCCTGAACATCAGGGTTCAGCTGCTGCACCCTAATAACACGCCTGAGGTAGAATACTATAAGGATGGCGTGGTGTGGGAAACCGGCGGCACCCGGTTAACGGGTAAGACATACATGACGCCGACGGTTATCGAGGTCATAGTGGATGGGACGGCCACGAACCTCCTGTATATGTCATTAGAACTGGTGGTGCACGGCATTGCCTAGCACGCCGATAGAGGAGAACCGGCCGCAGATACTCGTGCCGCAGTGGAGGTTCAGAAACAGGTTCATCAGGGGCATAGGCGCCCCGGTGGTCAACCAGTGGTACGAGCTGACCGACGCCAGGCAGAGCGACGCGAACGCCTACTACTTCACGTTAAACCACCTCGCCGGCGCGAACCGGGACATCGAAGCCCGAATCGTTTTCGATGGAGTCACCTATAATGGAGCGCAGGCGGCGGCGGTGTCAGGGACGTGGTACTACATGTACATCGACGGAAACGCCGTGACCCTGACCAGCACGGTGAACCGGACACTGATAGCGGGGGACATGACGATACCGGCGCACGGCGTCCAGTTCTGGTTCAGGACGACGGACGCAGCCGGGGCACCCAACCTGTCGGCGGCTGTCAGGATGGTGACGCTGTGAGCGACTTCAAATCCAGGAAGAATTTTCACGCGTTGCAGCGTGAGGAGAAGATGGACCTAGTTTTCAATATGTTAGTTAAAATCATGGAGAAGGATTACTGTAAGGAGTTGAAGGAAGTGGAGAAGGAATGGAAGGGAGAGGTGGCTGATGAGTAGCCACACCAGGACAGGGCCAACGGGCACAACCCGATGGACAAGCGGAACAGGCCACAAATTCACGGCCAGACACGTCGGCAAAGGCATCTACGAGGGCTACGCCGTCGGCGCCGACGGAGCGTGGAGCGGCGCGGCAGAGGCCGCCGGATACATCACCCTGACCGGAGCGGTGCAGACCATAGAGTTCAAGGTCGAGGGCAACCACCGGCCCACTATGTGGGAGCTATACCACACCGACGGCACGAACCCGAGTGCCGCGAACTATAACCTGTACATAGACTACCACACGCGGGGCGATTATATGTGGCACGAGCTGTACGGCCACGCGGTGGACGAGTCTACGCACCTGGTGCCGTTCGGCGAGACCTATGAGCGGCTGACCAGCACCTACCGGATACAGCTACAGGGCACCGCGGGACACTTCATCTATATCACGCCGCGTATGCAGCTGATGGCGCTGGACCAGACCAAACGGAAGGAGAGCAACCCGTAATGGCGATGGCTGACAGGCTGCTGCTCACCGCGAAGGGCGGCGCCACAACCGAGTGCGGATCCGACAGGCTGCGCAGATTATTGATACTGCTGGGCGACGCGGATGGGGACCTCCGGTTCATGCTGCCGCCTTTCGAGCAGAACCCCGGCGCAGGCGCGGCGGTGCAGGACATATCTGGCCGCGGATTGCACGGAACCAACGTCACCGCTTACGACCTTACGAGCGGCCACATGATACGGGGCCGCATGCTCTCAGCGATTCTGAACATGGATGACGAGTACTGGAACATCCCGGATAACCCGTTACTCAGCTTCGGCACCGCGCTGGTCGATGAGCCGTTCAGCGTGGGCATAGCGTTCAAATTCGACACGGGAGCGGCCGTCGAGGTACTGATAGCGAAGGATGACAACGTGGCAGTTACGGCGAGGGAGTACGCGCTTTACCTGGACGCGGCGAACAAGATCAACATGGTGCTGTACGATGACAGCGTACCTGCGAGTGAGGGCATGCTCTACAACACGGCGCTGGTGGTGGATACATGGTACGTGGCCATAGCGACGTACAACGGCGTGGGAGGCGGCGACGCGGAGGCCGGAGTCCACATATACCTATGGGAAGGTGTGGGAGAGACCTATCTGGGCGACGTGGCTGACACCGAGGTCACCGCAGGCGTCTACCTGGCGATGGAAGACCTGGCGGAGCCCGTGCTCATCGGCGCCAGGAACGCTGCGGCGCACGCGGATGAGTGGGGCGGCGAGATATCCATGCCTTTCATCACGGCCCGCGAGCTATCGGCGGCGGACGCCGAGAAGGCCATAGAGATAATGGTATCGCTGCTGGAGCTCTAGCGATGCCGCTGCCGAATCCTCCGGGAAGGCCACCGGGATGGATACCACCCGGACAGCGGGTCCCAGGGGTAATCCTCGGCGGCTCCAAGGTGGTCGGCGTGGGACACCGCGTCGTGGCATCCAGCGGCGCCGGGCCCAGCGGGTTAATCGACGGCCACGACCTATCCGAGATCATGACTATACTCGGCGGCCGCGCGGTCAGGATGTTTCTGCCGTTCTTCGAGACGGATGCGGCGGACGACACGCCCGTGCAGGATGCGGGGCCACGGGCGCACCACTTCCTGAAGCATAACACCAGTGATTATCCGCCCTACATTAAGGGGCATGTGCTGGCGTACCGCCTGAACGGCCTCGTCTTTCCGAATGGGGAAGCGTTCGACATGGCGGACCACGATGACTTCAGCTTCGGCGACGGTAATACTGACTCCCCGTTCAGCATCGGCATAGCGGTTCGGATGCACAACAATCTTGGAGTAAACTATTTTATTTCCAGATATGACATGACTACAGATGTTGAGGCATGCGAGTACCGGATGTACACCGCTCCCGATGGAACCCTGGTTCTCCGGTGTCATGATCATGACACCACAAATTATATAGGAAGGACATGGAACGTTCCTCTGGCTATAGATACATGGTACATAATTTTTGGTACGTACGATGGTAGCTGTGTTCAGGAAGGCATCAGGCTATATGTTAACGGCGTCAGGGTGGATAACGCAAATGCCACGTTGGGGGATTACACGGCGATGCATAACGAGGTGGTGGTGACATCAGTGGGTTATATAGAGAGTGCAGGTGGCGTTCTGGTGAACTTTTTTGACGGGGACTGTTGGGGTCCGTTCATCACCGGGAAACGGTTGAGTGACGTGCCGCCGGCGCCTGGGGCGCAGAGTGAGGTAGTGCGGTTGACGAACCTCTACAGGAAGGTGCTGGGCCTGTGAGTATGAACGCCGTAAGGTATAAGTGCCTGTTCGCCATAGTGGCCATAACGGTGATCTGTATCATGGCGATGCATGAGGGGCTGGACGGCCAGTTCTACAGTATATGCGTGGTCTTGATAGGGGCGCTGGGCGGGGTGGAGGCGTACGACCTGATAAGGAGGGAGAAAGGTGAGTCTTGACGCGGCCGAGTACGCGGTGGTGAAGGTCGACGAGATTCACGACGAGCTCAGGCGTTCCAGAAGCTACCGGGCGCTGGAGCAGGGAGTAACCGTCATAGGGTTTGGGGTTCTATGTTATGGGTTCTGTATGCTCTATGAGGTGCTGAGCGACATGGGCAACAAGGTCGAGGAGATCATCGGCAACGTTGTCGAGGGCATCCCGGTATCCGAGTCCGTGTTCACCGACGAAGGGTTCACCATACTCGAGGCACACTACGAGGCCAAGGGCTGGCTCGCACACTGGAGCTTCCTCAGACTCTACGAGGACCTCAGATCGAAGTACCAGGGCAGCCCCGATAAGGCGCTGCCGTACACGGCGAGGGTGCAGGCGACGGTAGCGGAGTGGACCGGGATAATCCGCAAGGTCAAGCCGGAGGCCATAACCGAGGAGGTTCCTAAGATTCACCCTGTTGACAGGGTTGTGGGGGCCATCCTTAATAACCGGCGCACCTATTTCGGGTTGGTGGGCGGGCTGGCGATGCTGCCGGCGGTGCCTGCCGTGGGAGCGATATTGAGGAGCACGTTAAAACATGATTAGATGTCTGATATGTGGTAAAGAATTTGAGTGCGGTTACGCTGCATATATGCATGTGGTAAATGGAGAGTGTCTGAAACATGAGTCAAGCTGAGGCTGAAAGGCAGCGGATAACGCTACTGGAGGCACGGATAGCGGAGCGCAAGGCAGCGGGCAAGCCGACGTTCAACCTAGAGCAGACACTCGCGAGTTGGCGTAACCAACTGACGTTCTACGAGGCCGAGACGCCCGCGCAGTTCGCGGCGCTCCAGACCTTCGAGCCAACGAAGAAGCCCGTGATAGAGCATGTGCCGCTGAACTTTCAGCAGCTGATTGACATGCCTTTCGCGGAGGCCGAGGCGTACCTCTACCGGGAGGTGGCGGCGGGCAGGATGACGGCGAACGAGCTGTACATCACGCGTGACGCGTTGTTCGAGTATCATGACCGGCTGAGGGCTGCGGCTGAGGATGTGGCGGCGGCGGCGGCGCGGGTCAGGGAGCAGGGTGCGAGGCTTCAGGTGGTCGAGGCCGACATCAGGGCCATAGGCGTTCAGCGCGTCGAGCCTGTGGACATCATTGAGGAGCAACCATATATGCCGAGGCCGGGGCTTGAGGATAAGTTAAGCAATGGGGTTCGAACCCTTCTTTTCCTCGGTGTGCTGGCATGGGCCATCGGCGCCGCGAAAAAAGGTTAGAGGGAGTCAATGAGTTCGTGCATGATCTCTTTGACTCTTCTCTTGGATACGGGGTGCAATAACCGGATTCCATTATATACATTACGCATAAGGTCCCTGGCTACTGCGAGTGCTTTTGGGTTTATGTCTTTGGTTGGCATAGTTTTACAATACCCTATATTTTATTTAGGGTTGTTTCTAGAAGATATACCGAGGTTTCTTCTAGTGGATTATTCTCCTACTTAGGAGCGGGGGCCGTGTTATTCCACCTCACGGCTCCCGATACCCTTATATAGTTCAGGTGCCACGGGGTATCCAGGTGGAATAGATGGATAAAATCTTTGAGATGAAACTGGATGCCTTTGGGGGGGTTGAATGTTTTATCCTTGGCGGGGTGGAGTATGTCCGCAAGGAAAAGCCTGAGCCGGAGCTCAGGACTGGGAGCGCCCTGAGGGTTGATGGTAAGACTGTACTTTATACAGCCTATCGAAACCTGTTCAGGGAGGACCCGGTTTGTAAAGGCATACCGGACATCGTTGACGCCGACGGTAAAATCATCGGCTACGTAAGCATAAGGGACGGGGAGGTAAGTGTCGAGTGAAGGTAACCATAGACGGGGTGGAGTACGTCCGCAAGGAGAAGCCGGAACCCAGGACCGGGAAGTACCTGAAGGCTGATGGTAGATATACCATTTGTGTAATAAATAATTGCAGGTTCAGGGAGGACCCGGTTTGTAAAGGTATACCGAACATCGTTGACGCCGACGGTAAAATTATCGGCTACGTGAGCATAGCTTCGGGGGAGGTGAGTATCGAGTGAGTGTTAAACAACGGATTAAAGAACTGAGTATCGAAGATTTCTATAAGGTGGAGAAGGCCCGCATCGAGGCCGAGCGCGAGGCGTACCTGGCGGACAAGGACTATAAGACCTTCGTGAAGTGGACTCAGGGTGTGACCGGGTTCACGTTGGAGCCGGTTATCCCCCGTAACCACGAGAGCTTCGGGAAGGATAAGAAGGTCTTCCGGATAACCATAGACGGCGAGGAGTACGACTGGCCGGTGAGCCCGAGGAGCCCCATGTACCGTGAGGTGCTGGACCGGCTGCTGGAGGCGCCGGTCGAGATGCGGCTGAACCGGTTGGGCGAGGGCCTGCAGACCAGATACAGCCTTATATAGGCTCCCCCCCTTTTTCTAGGTGGTTTCTATGGGCTCTGAGGGCTGGAGTCGAGAACGTTGGAAGGACGGTAAGTATTGGAGTGTTTACCGTGACGACAAGGGCCGTATCAGGGCCAGGGAGTCTGCGCGTGGCCCGAAGGGCCGGTTCCGGAAGTTCCCGGAGCCTTTGGGTAAGCCGTTGTGGCGTGTGCATGGCGGCTACACGACCGGGGAAGGTTTGACGCCTGCGGGTAATGTCCGGGCTGTTAAATACATGGAGAGCTGGGATGAGCCGGGGGAGCCGAATGAGAAGTGGGTGAAGAAAACTTTGGAGAACACGAGCGGCCAGTTTGATACAGGTATGGTAAAGGTGAAAGTGGGGAAGAAGAAGCCGATGGTTAACTGGATAGATAACCTGATATATCATGGAGATTGGGCTACCGAGGTGGAGAAGGTGGACCGTGTGGAGCTGCCAGCCGGGTATAAGCGTGGTCGGTGGTACGTAGAGGTGTTTAAGGTGCGTGGGAAGCCGCAGAGTGTGGAGGCCGATTACTGGAGGGAAGCCTACGGTGCGTAAGAAAGATGGTTATGTGCTTGTCTGGGTGAAGAACTCTGACGATTTTTGGGAGCTTGGTGTCATTGATACTGTTGACTGGTTTTATGCTAGCGAGGAGAGTTTAAAGGGTGGTGCTGGGTAGGAGGGTTACGGTTGACGTTGACGGGGTTGATAGAGGGCATGCAACGTGCAAGGCGTTGGCGGCTTATTATCGTCTCGTTAATGGCGGCGCTAGCGTTCGGGTGGATCTTACTCGTCACGGTTATCATCTTGTGGCATGGTTCCCCGTGGCTGTGGATGTTGAGTATTGGCGTTGCTTTTGTGGCGACGATGTCGGTCGTATCTTTGTTGATGGGCTTTCGGGTGGTCGGGTGAGTGAGAATATTTTGTTTGGGTTGAAGCGTGGATTTCGCGTTAGGGAGATTGAGCTGATATGATTTGTCCTAGATGTGGATCAAAAGATGCCAATTATATAGAGTACTATGAAAAAGTGGTTATACATAATTGGTGTAGAAAAAAATATTATATAAATAAATATGTTTGTAATGATTGTAATCTTGTTTATGAGGAAAACACTGTATAAATATCCGCCCCCATAAACCTTATATACTTCGTGTGCCGTGGTTCGTGTAGGTGGAAACTGATGAAGATAATAAGAGGATGGGACGAGGAAAAAGGTGGACCTAAGCCCTACTCGGAGGAGTGGTGGCTTCGGCTGGATGCCCGGAACGCCCTTCGCAAAGCGGTTCGTGTAGGTGGAACTGTATGGTGAGCAAGGGAAAGAAACGAAGGGCATGCCCTTACTGCGGTATAAAGAAATACGTGAGAAAACATCATATTAAAGGATATTTTAAGTGTGGTAAGTGTGGGCGTACGTTTAAGTAGGTGGAAAAGATGGGTCTGATAAGCCTGGTTGGGTGTTTCTGGGGGGGCATCGTCGCGGTGATCGCGTTCACCGGATACGTGTGCTACAGGATCGGGTTGGAGGCGGGCCGCGATGAGTAAAATAGTTCCAGATTGGTGTCCTGAACTAGACAGGCCATGCATTGGAAAGAAATGCTCACAGATAGAAGAGGGGATCTGCAAGATCAATCCATGGGTAAAGGTGGACCGAAAGTGACGCGTACAAACATGTTGACGTTCTGGCGTAAGGTTGGGGCAGTTCTGTTGCTGGTGTACAGCCTGACCCTGGTTGTGCTGTTTATCGGTATCGGGTTGTATGGTCAGGTGACGGTTTTTGAGCATTGCCGCTGGTGGTGGGCCGTGGAGCTGTTCATCTTCGCGTGTT
>Ga0307375_10004103_pt1 | contig 14081 bp, 14 predicted proteins | sample TR1MG_FD_202531 | JGI IMG/M metagenome (GOLD analysis project Ga0307375, IMG submission 202531) | Soil microbial communities from Risofladan, Vaasa, Finland - TR-1 | ecosystem: Environmental > Terrestrial > Soil > Coastal area > Acid sulfate soil | place: Finland: Risofladan, Vaasa | collected...
GTTCGAGTTGGACTCTGAGGCCCATAAGGTTCCCTGCGACTGAATCGTCAGCGGCAGCAAGCTGAACATCCAAGCGCTGAAGGCTGCTTACCGCCATCCTTTCGAAAGGGTAGGTCCAACTTGATCCATTACTAACCACGGTAAGTTGATTTCTCGAAATTGTTAGAGGAAGTCCAGCAGTTTTGACTCGCTTAACAACTTCGCGCCTGGAGGCCTCGAGTGTTTCTCGTGCCGCAATTGAACGAGACAAATTTTGAAACATGCAATCTCCCATCGAATTTGCCTTGACTTCGGTCAGGATGGTGCCCATGACTGGCAACATCGCGGCGTCTTGAAGAATAGTCCAGCAGAAGGCTTTCGAACATATCTTGAAATAAAGATTTACAGAACTTGAGTGGTTGTCTTTGGGGCAGTTCCTGTCCTTCATGGTATTTTCGCTCTAGCTCATGGCTAGTTCATTGACTCAGTTTCTAGTCGGAAAGGAAACGCTCTTGGCTCAGTTACAGCAGTGGCTAGGCTCGATCAATGATCGGCACGATAATTTTGATGCCCTAAGGGTTGTCAGCGTACTTGAAGAGGGCGGAGGATCTTTTGGGAGCCCCGTCAAGGTGCTCGGAAGCGATCGAAGAATCTATTTTGTAAAGACTATGGAAACGCTAGCAGCCCAATATCGACAATCAATAGCGATCGAGCAAATTGTCGCCAGGGTCGGACAGTTGATCGGTGCCTCTGTATGTGAGGCAAGTTTGATAAGAATTCCTGATGATTTCATTGGTTATCAAATCAAACCCGCGGTGAAGTTCGAATTTAGGCATGCACATGCAAGTCTTGCAGTGGAGAATGCAGTCGAGGTTCGAACTAACCTTGAACACAGGCACCTAGATGACAACAAATCAAGACACGTTGGAGTGTATGCACTGTACGACTGGTGTTTCGGTCATGACCCGCAGTGGCTTCATGAAAAAGACAATGCTTACGCAATGGTGAGTCATGACCATGGGTTATATTTTCCGAACTGCTTGGGCGCCATCGATCAGAGTGCTTTACGGTTACAAGTGAATACTCCCAATCCCTTCACTGATAGCGCTAAGGGCTTGAACAGAGTCGAAGTAGAGGTAATCGCGGATAAATTGGACTCTTTACGCAGAGGAGATATCCTTGATATCTTGAACCAAATACCAGCCAGTTGGCCAGTGACAAATGAGGACCTTGAAGTCCTTGGATGGTTCCTTGAGGAGCGAGCTAAACCGGTGGCAGATCGCCTTCGAGCCTTACAAACTTTTTGAAAGGATTGTGATGGCAAAACAGATTTTTAGCGTCATTAGATGCTTCCCTAATCCAAATACGGATGAATTTGTGAATATCGCAGCCATTGCCGGGAATCCTGAAACTGGAGACTGGGCTCTTCGCCAGTTATCAAACGAATCAAGAGTTAAGAAATTTGCTGGAGAGAGTTCTATAAAGGTTGCTCATGGATTCCTTGAAACACTATCGGCCATAGTGAATGGCGAAAGTGCACTAAGAGTGGAGGGATCTCCTTTAATCCTGGACGAAAGTTGGTTGACGGAACTTAGTAGTGATTTCAGGAATACGGTCCAACTAACCAAACCGAGAGTATTACTGGCCGAAGATGCATCTGAGGCGCTTGACATTATTTTTCAGACCATCATCATTGATCCAGTCAGTAAGTTCGAGAAAGTTCGGAAAGAGAAGATTCTCAATAGAAATAGCTTAAAGGCCGCAATGTTGGCGTCCTATAAGAAAGCTAGTATCGATAATAAATTGCTTTTACAAGATGTGGATTTATACGTTGGAGATAAGTTGCATGCCTCCGTTGACTTCGCAATCGCAAATGGTTCAACGCTACAGCTTTGTCAGGCCTATTCATTTCAACTATCCAACTTGGATGCTGTTCGTGATGGTGTTAAATCATGGGCGTATACCCTCAGAAGCCTGAGGGATTCCCATGAGTCGGCGAAGTTATTCACTTCGGAGATGAAAAAAAGTGACGTGATCCCGGAAGTTGAGATTCAAGTGGTGGTTGCCAAGCCGCGTACAGAACTTCAGGAGATTGCCTTTGAAGAAGCGCAAGAAGTGTTTACCGAGATCGATGCAATGGTTCGGACAGCCGAAGAGAGCGAATTGGTTGCAAATCGTGCGGTAGAACTGATATCTGATCACACCGCTTAGATACGTGAACACCTGTTAAGAGTGCTGATTCATCAGGTGTGTGAAGGTGAAGTAGCAATGCTGGGGTACTAGTCAGAAAGTAAAGTTCGCTGCCACCATGGGCGAATTGGTCTGGTATGTGTTTCTGCTGTTAGTGGAGGCTCAAAGAACTTTCTAAGTCTTTCAGCGAGATAATCGGTGGCGTCTCTTTGAGAAGAATTTTATCAAGCGCGGGTATTTTGGGGGAAGTTCGGTAGCGCGATCGATTGATGATGGTCGATGCGGGATAGGGGTTTGAGCGATGGAGTCAATCTCGTTGCCAGCTCGAGACCAGGTCAGCACCGACGAAATGGTAATTGCCCCCCAAGCCTTCACCCAGTTTGTTCACATAGTTGTAACGCAATGGCCCGGATTGTGACGTCACCGTAATCATCGTCGCCTCGTATGGAAACGCGGAGTTGGCAGTCTCCACTCAACCAACCGACTGGAGGCGTGCAATTTATGACTATGAATAGTGGTGATACCGCTTGGGTTTTGGCGGCGAGCGCCATGGTGCTCCTCATGACACCTGGCCTGGCCTTCTTCTATGGGGGCATGGTGCGCGCCAAGAGCGTGCTGAACATGATGATGATGTCCTTCGTGACAATCGGAATTGTCAGCGTGCTCTGGACGATCTTTGGATATGGGCTTGCATTTGGTGATTCGGGAAGTGGCCTTTACGGGACCATTGGCCTTTCGCACCTTGCCGAGTCCGTCAATTCAATGACGAATAACGGCGGTGCATATCCGATCCCCGTTCTTGCATTCTCGGCATTCCAGCTTATGTTCGCGGTCATCACGCCCGCGCTCATTAGCGGTGCAATTGCTGACCGCACCAAGATCTCGGCTTGGATCATGTTCTGCACAATCTGGGTCACGGTCGTCTACTTCCCGGTTGCTCACTGGGTCTTCTTCTTCGGCACCAAGCACAAGGACGGCAGCGTCACTGGAGCCGGTTGGCTAGCCTCGCGAGGAGTTCTTGACTTCGCCGGTGGAACAGCGGTGCACATCAATGCCGGTGCTGCCGCCTTGGCGCTGGCGATTGTGCTCGGAAAGCGGGTCGGCTTTGCCCGCACGCCGATGAAGCCGCACAACATTCCACTCGTCCTGATCGGTACCGGCTTGCTCTGGTTCGGTTGGTTTGGTTTCAACGCAGGTTCGGCTCTTGGTGCCAATGGCACTGCGGCTCTCGCGCTGATCAATACTCAGGTGGCAACGGCGGCTGCGCTTCTTGGCTGGATCATCGTTGAGAAGATAAAAGACCGTCACATGACCACTCTGGGCGCTGCATCTGGTGCGGTGGCCGGTCTGGTTGCGATTACCCCTGCTTGTGCATTCGTCTCACCAATGGGCGCCGTCGTAATCGGTCTTGTTGCTGGCGCGATCTGTGCACTAGCGGTCAGCCTCAAATACAAGTTCGGATTCGACGACTCTCTCGATGTTGTCGGTGTGCACTTGGTCGGTGGAATCGTTGGCACTTTGTCTATTGGATTCCTCGCAACCACTTCAGTAAACAGTGCCGGTGGCAACGGTCTCTTCCACCACGGCGGATTGTCGCTTCTTGGCAAGCAAGCGCTAGGTGCGGGTTCCGTCTTTGCTTACTCATTCGTCATCAGTTTCGTGCTCGGTATGATCATCAAGCACACCATTGGATTCCGAATCAGCGAAGAGGACGAAGTCTCCGGCATCGACTTGGCTGAACACCAAGAGTCTGGCTACGAATTCGGCCTTGCATCTGGAAGCTTTGCCCAACGTCTCGTTTCTGCCAAAGAGGGAGCCCAGTCATGAAATTGGTAACTGCAATCATCAAGCCCTTCCGGCTGGAGGAAGTTCGCGAGGCGCTGGTGGCCTTGGGTGTACCGGGAATGACTGTCTCAGAGGCCAGTGGCTATGGACGTCAACGTGGACACACCGAAGTCTACCGCGGTGCTGAGTACACAATTGATCTGGTTCCAAAGGTTCGCATCGAAATCGTTGTTGAAGATGCCGACGAGGATTCAGTGATCGACGCAATTGTTACGACAGCCCGCAGTAATTCGATTGGCGACGGAAAGGTCTGGAGTTCACCAATAAGTCAGGTTGTACGAGTACGTACCGGCGAGCGTGGCCACGACGCGCTCTGACCGGTTAACTAGAAGTGATGAAGCTGATGCGCAGCTCATCGCTCTGGTTGATGCGGCCAATCGCCTACATCCTGGACCAGTCCGTTGGGCAGTTTTCGCAGTCGGTGGGTACGGAAGAAGGGAACTGTGCCCTGGCTCGGATTTAGACCTGCTCTTCCTTCATGATGTAGGCGATGGCCGCAAACTCAAGTCCATAGTGGATGCAGTTCTGTATCCACTATGGGACTCGGGTCGGGCAATCGATCATTCGGTCCGCACTAAAGACCAGACGCTCTCACTTGCCAAGACCGACGTAAAAGTATCTTTGGGATTGTTGGATGCGCGGTTCGTCGCGGGGGATGAAACGCTGGGAGCCGATCTCCCCGCGACGGCCACCCAACTCTGGCGCGGAAATGCTCGCCACATGTTGGAAGAGCTTCGGGTCATGCAGCAGGACCGGGTCAAACGAAACGGCGAACTTGCGTACCTGATTGAACCCGACGTTAAAGAAGCCCGCGGGGGACTCCGCGACATCACTGCGCTGCGGGCAATCGCGGCGTCATGGGTGGCCGATTTGCCGCACGCAAAGATTGAGGAATCAAACGAGTTCCTGCTAGATGTGCGCGAGATGATTCACCTGGTAACCGGTCGCAAAAAAGATGTTCTCCTGCTGCAAGAACAGGACGAGATCGCCCGCCGACTCGGGCTTTCTGATGCCGATGAATTATTGCGACGGGTTGCCGAAGCCGGTCGAACCGTCGATTACGCAAGCGATCTAACCTGGCGCCGAGTCGAGCAAGGTCAACGCGAAACCAAGCGGAGTTTGCTCAGCCGGCGCCGGCCACCGGTTGCCGAACAAGTGGCGCAGGACCTCGTAATCTTCGAAGGCGAGATCGCTCTTGAATTTGCGGCCAATGTTGAAAGCGACGAATTCCTAACTCTTCGGGCTGGTGCCACGGCGGCCCAACTTGGCGTGCCGCTTTCGCCAATCACTTGTGCGCGACTTGCGCAATCCGCGCCACCGCTTCCCACCCCGTGGGCCGAGCGAGCGCGAGATTTATTCATTTCCATGATCGGCGCGGGCGATTCAACACTCGATGTCTGGGAGGCCCTCGACCAGGCTGGTGTCATTGTCCGTCTCATCCCAGAATGGCAAGTGGTTCGGAACCTTCCGCAACGTAACGTCCTCCACCGGCACACCGTGGATCGGCATCTCCTTGAAACAGTCGTTCAGGCCGCTGCCCTAACGCGCACGGTCCGTCGCCCCGACTTACTTTTAGTTGCCGCGCTTTTCCACGACATCGGCAAGGGAACTCCTGGAGACCACAGCATCGTCGGCGCCGAACTCGTGAAGACGATTGCCACCCGAATGGGTTTCCCGCGTGAAGACATCGCGACCCTCGAATCATTAGTTCTCAATCACTTGCTGTTGCCCGATACCGCAACGCGCCGAGATGTCGAGGATCCACAGACCATCGCCAACGTGATTGCAACATTGGGGGAGCAGGTTCGAAGCATCGACTTGCTGCACGCCCTAACAATCGCTGACGGACTTGCCACCGCGGGCACCGCTTGGGGTCCATGGAAAGCAAAGCTCGTCGAGCAACTTGTCTCCAGAATCAATTTGACGATCGCCGGCATCCCGCATCCGACCGAGCCCGATCTTGATGAAACCCTGGTTTCGCTCTCGACCGGCACCGAACTTTATTTGCGGGTAAAACCAGTAGATGACCATTACGAAATCTTGGTCGTCGCACCGGACTCGCCAGGCCTGTTGGCCAATGTGGCCGGTGTGCTGAGCCTGGGCAAACTTGATGTGCGAGCCGCCAAGACCCTGACGAAAAACGAATCAGCCGTGATGATCTGGCACGTCACGGTGGCGCCCTATGGGCAAGTGCCGGATGAAGCAATGCTCCTCGAACTGCTGCGGCGCGTCCTCAAGGGCGAAGTCGACGTAACCAAGCGTCTGCAGGATCGGGCCCGCGATCATGCTCGTCCATCGGGCCTGCCCACCCCGCCACCGGTAGTTGAGTTTGTTCAGGTTCCATCAAGCCACGCCACTCTCCTCGAGGTTCGAAGCCATGACCGGCCAGGACTCCTTCATGATGTCGGGGTCGCGGTGACTAAATCTGGAGTTGACGTTCATGCCGCCATTGTTTCAACTCTTGGCGCGGAGGCCTGCGACGTTTTCTATATAACTGCCTTGGGTGGGGCGCCGATGAGTGCCGTCGAAGGGGAGCGGGTCGCGCTTGCGGTGGAGGCTGAACTCCGGCAACTGGCGCTTGAGGTTGCCGCCGCCAGGTAATCTTCATCTGTGTTTGATGCCCTAACTGAACGACTTTCCGCGACTTTTGCCTCGCTCCGCGGGAAAGGTCGCCTCAGTGAGGCCGATATCGACGAGACCTGTCTTGAGATCCGAATCGCCCTCCTTGAAGCCGACGTCGCCCTGCCGGTGGTGCGCTCGCTAGTTGCCGCGGTTAAGGAACGCGCCCTAGGTGCTGAACTCAACAAGGCGCTAAATCCGGCGCAGCAGGTCATCACGATCGTCGACGAAGAATTGGTCAAGATCCTGGGTGGGGCGACTAGGCGGATCCGGTACGCCAAGAAACCACCGACGGTCATCATGCTCGCCGGTCTGCAGGGCTCAGGTAAGACCACGCTGGCCGGAAAACTGGCGTACTGGCTCAAAGGGCAAGGACATACTCCTTTACTAGTGGCCTGCGATCTCCAACGCCCCAACGCCGTCTCCCAACTGCAGATCGTCGGTGAGCGAGCCGGGGCTGCGGTCTTTGCGCCAGAGCCAGGCAATGGGGTTGGGGATCCGGTAAAGGTCGCTCGCGCCGGCGTTGAAGAGGCAAAGCGGAAACTTCACGACATTGTGATCATCGATACCGCAGGGCGCCTTGGTATCGATGAAGAGATGATGAAGCAGGCCATTGCAATTCGGAAGGCCACCTCACCGGATGAAGTCCTCTATGTCGTCGATGCGATGGTTGGTCAGGATGCGGTGGTCACCGCTTCAGCCTTCGCTGAAGGCGTCGGCTTTGATGGCGTAGTCCTGACCAAACTCGACGGCGATGCGCGCGGTGGTGCCGCCCTATCGATTGCCTCCGTCCTTGAGCGGCCAATTTTCTTCGCCTCAAGCGGGGAGAAACTCACCGAGTTCGACGCCTTCCACCCCGAGCGGATGGCTCAGCGAATCCTGGGCATGGGCGATATTGCAACCCTGGCCGAGCAGGCGCAGAAGGCCATGGGCCAGGACCAGATGGCCGAGATGGAAGCCAAATTCAACTCCGGCACAGATTTCGATCTCAATGACTTCCTGACCCAGATGCAGTCGCTGAAATCCATGGGCTCAATTTCCAAGATGATGGGCATGCTGCCTGGCGCGGCCCAGATGAAGCAGCAGATCGCCAATATCGACGAGAACGAATTGACCAGGACCGAGGCGATCGTCCAATCAATGACGCCAGAAGAGCGCCGGGAACCGAAGATCCTCAATGGATCGCGCCGCGCTCGGATCGCCCGCGGCTCAGGGACCAAGGTGAGTGAGATAAATTCGCTGGTGGATCGCTTCACCAAGGCCCAGAAAATGATGCGCCAGATGCAGCAGGGCAAGGGCCCACAGATTCCGGGGATGCCACAGCTGCCCGGAATGCCTGGACAGGGCAGTTATCGGCAGAACAAGGCGCCATCGCCCAAAAAATCCCGTTCCGGAAACCCGGCAAAACGGGCAGCCGAGGCCTCCGGTTTCACTCCCTGACCACTTAGATGGCAGACTACGGCGCGAACCGTTGGTTTGGGCCCTCTCTCCCAAACACAGACGAGTCCACCTGGTGTTCCAGGCGCTGCACCCCCACGCAGCAATTGGTCAACGCCGAAACCAAGATCAGGAGAACAGCCGTCAGTGGCCGTAAAAATTAAGTTAATGCGCTTCGGAAAGATCCGCGCGCCTTACTACCGTGTCGTAATTGCCGATTCACGTACCGCACGCAATGGCCGTGCGATCGAAGAGATCGGCAAGTATCACCCAACCGAAGACCCTTCGATCATCACGATCAACTCTGAGCGGGCGCAGTACTGGCTAGGCGTTGGCGCACAGCCAACCGAGTCGGTTATGGCTCTGCTTAAGATCACCGGCGATTGGCAGAAGTTCAAGGGCCTGCCAGGCACCGAAGGCACCCTCCGCGTTGCTCCGCCTAAGCCGGACAAGCGAGCATTTTTCGAAGCAGCCGTCAAAGACGCAATGGATGAGCCAAAAGATGGCGCAACCACCGCGAAGAAGAAGGCTCAAGAAAAGCTCGTCAAGGCAGCCGAGCCAGCCGCTGAAGTTGCTGCTGAAGCACCTGCCGAAGCAGTCGTCGAAGTTGCCGCTGAAGCACCTGCTGAAGCAGTCGTCGAAGTTGCCGCTGAAGTCGTTGTCGAACCAGCCGCTGAAGCAGTTGCTGAACCCGCTGCCGAGAGTGCGCCCGAAACCACCGAGGCGTAAATGCTTGAAGATGCGCTTGAGCACTTGGTCAAGGGGATCGTCGAACATCCAGATGATGTCTCGGTAAAAGATCGCGTTGGCAAGCGCGGTCGCACGCTGGAAGTGCGCGTCAATCAGGAAGACCTCGGCAAAGTTATCGGTCGTAATGGCCGGACCGCCAAGGCGCTTCGGACTGTCATTAGCGCACTCGGCGGCCGGAGTGTGCGTGTTGATCTGATCGACGACACCCGCGATTAGCGAGTGCTGTTAGTAGTCGGTCGCATTGGTCGCGCACACGGTCTGCGCGGCGAAGTAACCATTGAAATAAGAACAGATCAGCCGGAAATACGATTCGCGGACGGATCGGTGCTTGTCACCGATCCGGAATCCGTGGGCCCGCTAAAGGTAATTCACGCCAAGAATCATTCGGGTCGGATGCTCCTCACCTTTGAGGGCATTGATGACCGGAATAAGGCGGAGCAACTTCGCAACACCATGCTGCTGGCCGAGATCGATCCTGAAGAAACCAGCGACGACGATGAGTATTACGACTTCCAATTGATCGGCGCTTCTGTGTCGTTGCCAGACGGAACAGAGCTCGGCGAGATTCACGACGTAATCCATCTGCCCGCTCAGGATTTGCTTGCCTTTAAATACCTCGGGCGCGAGATCTTGATTCCCTTTATTCGCCAGTTTGTGCCAACCGTTGACATCAAAGCCAAGAAAATTGTTATTACGCCGCCCGCGGGCTTGATCGATGAATCGCAGGCCGATGTCTGATGCGCATTGATGTCATAACAATCTTTCCCGATTACTTCGCCCCGCTCTCTCTTTCGCTGATCGGCAAGGCGCAAGATAAATCACTTCTCGATATCGTTGTGCACGACCTTCGCGAATTCACCTACGACGTGCACCGCACCGTCGATGACACGCCCTACGGTGGCGGCGCCGGAATGGTCATGAAGCCTGAGCCGTGGGGCGAAGCCCTAGATGTGATCATCGCTAAGTCAAAGACACCACCAACGCTGATTTTCCCGACACCGGCCGGCGAACTGTTCACCCAAACAAAGGCTGCCAGTTTTGCGATTACGCCAAATCTGATCTTCGCCTGCGGGCGCTATGAGGGCATTGATGCCAGGGTCGTCGAGCACTATCGCGGACGTGCAGATGTTGCCGAAGTCGTCGAGGTCTCGATCGGTGACTATGTTCTAAATGGCGGCGAAGTCGCCGTGCTCGCCATGATCGAAGCGTTGGCCAGGCTGATTCCCGGCGTGGTCGGCAATCCCGATTCCCTCGTTGAAGAGTCCCATGGTGAGGATGGCCTCCTTGAATACCCGGTCTATACCAAGCCGCCGGTCTTTCGGGAGCTGACCGTTCCTGAGATTCTGCTCAGCGGCAATCACGCCAAAATTGCCGGTTGGCGGGCCGAGCGGGCCAGGGCGATCACCGCTGAGCGCCGTCCAGACCTCCTCTAGATCCCGTGAGCGGCGGCTCCGCTCCCGTGAGCGGCGGCTCCCCTCACCTGAGTTGGAGTTCAGCCCAGTTGGAGTTGAGTCGAGTTAACGCTCAGGCGAGCACTTATGGCAGACTACGGAGGCGCCGACGGGGTGCCCCCGCGCGCTTGTCGCTAGGTTTTTGAGCAAAGGAAGAAGATCATGCAGGTTTTGGACGCGGTCGACGCCGCTTCGCTCCGTACGGATGTACCCACGTTCCGTGCTGGCGACGAACTCAAGGTTCACGTGCGCGTTATTGAAGGCAGCAAGAGCCGCATCCAGGTCTTCCAGGGAATTGTTATTCGTCGCTCAGGTGGCGGCGTCCGCGAAACTTTCACCGTCCGCAAGATTTCCTATGGCGTCGGAGTCGAGCGCACCTTCCCGGTTCACACTCCCGTAATTGAAAAATACGAATTAGTCCGACGTGGAGATGTCCGTCGCGCAAAGCTTTACTACCTACGCGACCTACGCGGCAAGGCTGCCAAGATTCGCGAGAAGCGCGGAGATTACGACGTTGTATTGAGCACGCCTGTGGTTGCACCAGTTGAAGCGATAATCGATACGCCAGTCGAAGTTCCAGTTGAAGCAGCGATCGAGACGACAGCCGAGACACCAGTTGAGACAGTTGTCGAGACTACGGATGCTACCGAAGTCACTGGGGCTGAAGTCGTCGGCGAAACCACCGCTGAATAATCATCGCTAAAGGTATGAAGGTCCCAAAAAAGGGTTCCCTCCTTCGAGAGTTGCCCCTGCTATTAGTCACGGCGATTGTTGCTTCGATTGTGGTTAAGGCATTCCTTTTTCAAGCCTTCTACATTCCATCCGGGTCGATGGAGAACACGCTAATGATCAACGACCGGGTAATCGTAAATAAGTTGGGCAACTACCTCGGCCATATCGGACGCGGTGACGTTGTTGTGTTCGTAGACCCCGGCGGCTGGCTCCCGCCAGCTCCAACATCCACGTCAAATAGCGTCACCAGAATGATCAAAGACGGTTTTGTTGCCATCGGTCTGCTTCCTGACCCAGCCGACCAGGCACTAATCAAGCGAGTCATCGGTGTCCCTGGTGACCACATTGTCTGTTGCGATCCCAAAGGTGATCTGGTGATCAATGGCCAGAGCGTCAACGAAACATACGTCGCGCATGGGAATGTGCCAAGCACTATGCAGTTCAACGTTACGGTTCCAAAGGACAGCATCTGGGTGATGGGCGACCATCGCGGTGCGAGTGAAGATTCCCGCTACCACCAAGACGACCCGCGTAAAGGCATGGTTCCGTTTAGCCAGATCGTCGGGCGAGCCGTCGCTGTTGTCTGGCCGTTTAACCACATGAAGACCCTGCCTCGACCTCCAGAACTAACGAGAGTTCCCGTAGTTAAGTAGGCGGCATGACAAACGGGGCCAAGTTGTCGGGAAACATGCGCGGGCACGAGCAAGCACTAGAGGATTCGGGCATCTGGCCGGTGGCTGGTGCCGATGAAGCTGGACGTGGCGCCTGTGCTGGGCCGCTAGTGATCGCATCGGTAATCCTGCCCCCGCCATCTAGGCCGCTTCCAGAAGAGCTTATGTCAATTGCAGATTCCAAAGCATTGACCGAGCGTAGGCGCGAATTGCTCTTCGATCACATAATGAGTGACGCCCATGCGGTTTCCGTCATTTGCGTCGACGTCGAGGAGATCGATGAAAAAGGTGTCCATGCGGCCAATATTTCTGGCATGCGCCGGGCGCTACTGGCTCTGGATCCAGCGCCGCAATACGTCCTGACCGACGGCTTCGCCATCGCTGGCGTCGGAGTTCCGGGTCTTGCCGTCTGGAAAGGCGATCAAGTCAGTGCTGCAATTGCCGCAGCCTCAATCATCGCCAAGGTGACCAGGGACCGGATCATGGTCGATTTGGACGAAGAATTTCCCGAATACGGTTTCGCCAAGCACAAGGGATATATAACCCGGGTGCATGAGGCGGCGCTGATTGAGCATGGGCCATCGAGCGAGCACCGCAAATCTTTCGCAAATATCGCTGCTCTGCTTGGTCCATAAACCCAACAATTCACAGCCCCAATTTCTTGGCATGGTAGTCACGGCACCCTTGCGCCCATATTCGGTCCCTCTAGAGAAAAGGGAACGGATATGGCCACACCATCTGCAAATGCATTGGGACGAGTCGGCGAGGAAGTCGTCGCCCGCTATCTCGACCGTAAAGGACTTCACGTACTCGATCGAAATTGGCGTTGCAACGATGGCGAGATCGACATCGTGGCTCTCAGCGACGCCACTCTTGTCATCGTTGAGGTAAAGACGCGGCTTGGGCTTGGGCACGGTCACCCACTCGAAGCAATTGACGAAACAAAGCTACGCCGGTTGCAGCACTTGGCGCGGGCTTGGCGGGATCTGCACCCGATCAAGACCAATGGCATCCGAATTGATGCGGCTGCTGTGATTGTTGATCGACGCGGAAAGATCACTCTCGATTACCGAAAAGCAGTCGCCTGATGGCGCTGGCCACTACACGTTCAATTGCCTTGCTTGGAATTGAGGGCAGCGTTGTCGACGTCGAAGCCGATCTGGCCGACGGCCTGCCAGCGTTCTATCTACTCGGCTTACCGGATGCGGCGCTCGGCGAATCCAGAGACCGGGTTCGTGCGGCAATCCTTAATTCGGGCGAATCTTGGCCTTCGCGTCGAATCACTGTTGCGCTATCGCCAGCCAGTTTGCCCAAGCGGGGTTCGAGTTATGACATCGCGGTTGCAGTTGCGATTTTGGCCGCTGATTCCAAAGTGCCGAGCAAGGATCTACCTTCGTTGATGCTGATGGGCGAGCTGGCTCTCGATGGGCGGATAAAGGAAGTGCGCGGAGTTCTCCCCGCTGTTCTTGCCGCAACGAAAGCTGGTATCTATCGAGCCATTGTGCCGGCTGCAAATGTGGCTGAAGCGCGTTTAGTTCCTGGCGTTGAGGTAATGGGATTTCGATCCTTAGTCGGCCTGATCGCATGGTTTCGTGGAGTTGAGCCGCCGGATGAACTTCCCAATCAGGAACCGTTGGCGATCTCGGTGACAAAGCAATTGGATTTAGTCGATGTAGTTGGCCAGCATGAAGCTAAACGTGCCGCAGAAATCTCGGCCGTTGGCGAGCATCACCTTTTCATGGTTGGAACGCCGGGATCCGGGAAAACGATGATTGCAGAAAGGTTGCCCTCGATCCTCCCACCACTAGATTCGGAACGCGCGATTGAGGTGAGCGCAATCCACTCCATTGCCGGGCTTCTGCCAGAACAGGAGCCACTACTTACGTCGCCGCCGTTTATTGCACCCCATCACACCGCCTCTCGATCGGCGATCATTGGCGGCGGATCTGCGCACCCGAAACCTGGAGCGGTCTCCCTAGCCCATGGCGGAGTGCTTTTCATGGACGAGGCACCAGAGTTCACTCGCGGAATTCTCGATGCGCTCCGTCAACCGTTGGAGTCAGGGTTTGTTTCAGTCTCGCGCACTGCCGGTACCGCAAGGTATCCGGCAAGATTTCTGCTTGCCCTTGCCGCTAACCCGTGTCCCTGTGGAAAATTTTCCGGAGACGGACGAGCTTGCACCTGTAGTTCACTCATGGTGCGCAGATATTTGTCTCGGCTCTCCGGGCCACTCCTTGATCGCGTCGACCTTCAGGTCTATGTCGAGCCAGTTTCGCGGGTTGATCTGATGGGAAACATCTCTGGCGAATCAAGCGACCTGGTGCGCGATCGCGTGATGGCTGCCCGGGAACGTTCAATAAGACGTTTAGAAATCGGCGGTTGGCGAACCAACTCGCAAATTGGGGCA
>Ga0307375_10004104_pt1 | contig 14080 bp, 17 predicted proteins | sample TR1MG_FD_202531 | JGI IMG/M metagenome (GOLD analysis project Ga0307375, IMG submission 202531) | Soil microbial communities from Risofladan, Vaasa, Finland - TR-1 | ecosystem: Environmental > Terrestrial > Soil > Coastal area > Acid sulfate soil | place: Finland: Risofladan, Vaasa | collected...
CGGCACCTAACGCAACCGTTCCGCCAATAGCCAGCGGGTCCAGAAGATCCGCAACGCCAGATGCCATGAGCGCATCTTTCATATAACCGCCGACACCCCCAGGGTGACCGGTCGCCCTACGTCCCCATCGCGCTGTGCCCATCTGCTCATAGCGCGACTTGGCGCTCTTGGTTTGCGCGAGATGCTGCTGGGCAAGTTGTAGCTCTTTGCTGTCTGTGCCTTTGATGCTGGAAAGCAGGTTGACCTGCTTCTCGGCGCTCTTCTCCAGCTTGTTCATGGTGTGGTAGTGCTTGCGGAACTCGCCTACACTACCCATCGCCAGAGCCCCTTCAGCACCGCCAATGGCCGACGTGGTAAGTCCGTTGCGATATTCGGCCGCTATGCCTGCTGGGGATGACGAGAAGGCGGCGTTGTTTTGCTTTTCGGCAATGCGGGATTCCCTAGCAGATGCTCGCTCTTGAGACTCTTGAAGTTTGCGGGCAATGCGGGATTGTCGTACCGACTCAATGGCAGATACTTGTCCTGCGGCAGCGCGAGTTGCAGACTGATGCGATCCCATCCACCCACGATAACCGCCCCCCACCTTCTGTTGCAGCGAGGTGAAAGTATCTTCCAGTGGTACGCCAAGGTGGGATGCAAGACCGCTTAGACGCTGCACGTCCCCGTGCGCTCGGGCGACACGAACAGCGCCACTGCGGGTGTGTGCTGACTGCTGCACGGCGCGTTGCAGCTTTTGGACGTGCTGCAATAATGCGCGGTGCATCTGGTTCTGTGACGAGTTGGCCTTTGTACCCGTACCGGCCTTCGCGCCGGAGGGGAACAGCGTCTGAGACGGGTCGGCAACGTCGAACAACTCTTTGAACGTCCGAATCGTGGACGGGTTCGGGTTGCGAAGAACTTGATGCCAGAGCCGTTCCATTTTCGACTCGCCAGCGCCGCCGCCCCCTCCACCACCACCCTCCGCGCCGCCAGATCCAGTCAGTTTTATTGTTGGCATCGCTATTGCCTCCCTTCGGGATGACCATGTTCTTTCCGAAGCCGCTTGGCAGCTTCAACCGCTTTGCTGGAGACCATGCGGCCAATCAGCGCCATGTCGTTCAGCATCACTTTCGACCACGCAACGGCGACATTCTCGGGGCGGCACTCGCCGGGTCGTGTGATCTGAGCTTCAGGATTATCCAGTGCCCACATTTCGACCACCCAATCCATTTGCCACGAAGTCATGTTCCGCAGTTCTTCACTGAACGGGCTGACCTTCAGTATTTTGCTGACCATCCACAACTGTTGACTCTGGTTGTCCTTCGGGTTCGGCACGTCTTTTGCGAAAGGTAGCCAGGGCGTCTAAATAGCCCTCGTACACCTCCATGACCGGCGCCTCGTCCGGGAACTTGTCTGGGTTGATGATAGGCTTGCCGTCAGGCCCAGCCGTGAAGGGCCAATCCGTCGTGGCGCGTTGCAGCAACACTTGAAAGGTCGCTAACGCTTGATAGGTGATAAAGGTATCGAAATCGAGACCGTCTGCGGAGCCGATATGCGCCGGGTCATCTTGTGCCCTAAGAAAACGAGCAATAGAGCCGATGCGGGCCTCATCACGAACAGAAGGCATTTTGAACTGATACGTCTCGCCAGATGCCGGAACGGTAAGTTCCGTTTGCTGAAGGGGGTTTGCGTTTTCTTTAGCCACAATGAGATCTCCAATAATCCGAGACCCCATTGTGGGTTATTTAGGCAATGGCGTCAAAAGTTACAGCCCGGCTAGATTGAGCGCCGTGCCGAGTAGTGCCGCCTGTTCAACCGTCTGGATCGCCTGATTGGAGTTCAGGATACTCACGCCAGCCGCATTCAGAATATCCAACGCCTGAAACGCCACGCTCTGTGTAATTGGCTGGTTTGCGGGAATGTTCAAATTGAAGTTCTGCGCTACCGCTCCAACATAGGTCAGGATCGGCAATGCGTTTTCGTTCATGATGTGAAAGTCAAAGCTGTTGTTGCTCAACACTTCCAGCATCGAGGACGGATAGCTGAGGAACCCCAGTCCCTTCTCTGTCAACTCGAAAGAGTCAATAGAAACGGTCGGCGAAATCTTCAACTGTTGGATTTCCTGTGGCTTGGCGGAACCGATGCCGTACAGAGACTCGGTGCCCCAATCGTTGCTGGCACTGGAGGTCTGGCCGAAACCGACGACCAGATCACCCAACATGATCGTAACCATGTTGCCATTGCGAACGCCATAAGCTAATTGCTGTGCATTAAAACCAGGCATGTCGTACTCCTGTTAGGCCGTGAGGCTCAAAGGCAAAACGGTTACATAGGTCGTGATAAAATCGACCTGACCGACGAAGACGACATTGACCGTAATAGACGCGGTACTGGTCGCCCCGTTGTAGTTGATGTTCAGCGATTTCGGGTCCCACGACACCAGAATACCGTTGGAGCCCGCCGTGTACAGAAGGGCGTTCAGCAACTTCTTCGCGGCGTTCTGCATACGACCCATACCCACCGGACTGGCGATAGATCCGGTGTAGGGCTGCAACACCTGATTCATGCTGTACGCCAGGAAGTACCGGCAACTAACCTGCTGGTTAAACACGTTCTCAGGGTTGTTGTCGATCTGCCATGTGGTCATGTCGCGGATAATGGTCGGTACACCCGTGTTGTTCGATACGTGGATCGCCATGACGCCGCCGTTAATCAACTGATTGATCTCGGAGAGCTGCAACTCAACCTCAACACCCGTGCCGTTCAGTGGCTTGTAGGTGAGCGGGATGGCTACACGATTGCCAGCAGCCATAGCGGCGGCAGCGGCAGCCACGTAACGCCCTCCGTAAGTCTGCACCAGACCAGTGCTGGTGTTGATAGCCTGAATGCCGGGATAGGCATACGTCACGTTGATGGCGTCCATGTCCTTGGCGTAAGCCAACGCCTGAGACACGGTCTCGGCAACGCTGCTGCCCGTGAAGAAGCGCCGGAACTTGCGGGACGTGATGGAGCTGGCGGTAGCGACGTGCTGCTGCCCGAGGGCCATCACACCCAGATCATTGCTGTCAGCGACGACCGTCCATGCGGGCACTGTAAGACCGACGTTAAAGGCGTTCGCGTAGTCCTGCAAAGTAGGCACGACGTTGGTCGCCCCGGTGAAATTGCTCAAAGGGATGACCGCCGGTTGTTCGTCAGGTGCAGAGACGATACTGGACGGAATGACTGCGGTCGCCAGGCTGGACGCGTAGGTGTTCACCCAGTAGATGATGTCGCCCAGTGTAGCGGTAACGTCAACGTACTGATCGGTGCTGACCCCGGCGACCACGACGGGGATCGGTAGCGCAATACCGCTAGCCGCATCCAGAGAGGTCGATGGCAACGCGCCGTCGCTAACTACCTGGGCCGAGTAGTACCCGGTACCATTGATGGCCTGCACAACCGCGCTGACGGTTCCGTAGGTCTCGCCGCCCAGCGGGAGGTTCAGGGACTCATTAGCCAGTGTGCTGTTGATGATGAAGTTGGTGGCAACACCGCCAGAAGTCAGGACGCTATAGGTAGCGCCAGACGTGGTGCCGCTGTAAGCCAACTGGAAGGGCAATCCGAGATTGCTACCGACGACGTTGGACTGTGGCGTAGCGTATCCGTTCTGTTCAGCCCAACTATCGAACAAGGTGATGTCCACACCGCCAATCGCACCCGCCGATACTTCCACCTGCAACAGATTGGACGGCGTACCGTAGTTCGCGCTGGTCAGATCGATAACGGCCACACCGCTGCTGTTTAGCAGGGAATAGGCACTTTGCGTATTCGGAGCTGGGTTAATGTAAGTGACCTGCTGCGCCCCGGACAAAGCTGGGGAAGGCGTGAAGATGAACGGCACAAAAGAGACCGCAGGACTTCCACGCAACGTACCCAAAAGGCCGGTCGGCGTGAAGTGATTGATCGGGGTCTGCGGGATGCCGCCGTAACCCACGGCGATGAACAGCAGGGGTGGCGTAGCAGCGGGATTGGCTGGCAGGGTCGCCGAGACGTTATCCGCGTAGTACGCGCCAGGCAGGATGAGTTGCTGCCCCTGAAAGGAACCGTTTACGTTAGGCATTAGTGCGTCTCCTTCACAGGACGATTACGGTAAGTTTCCAGCAGGGCTTTCCACTCTTCCTTGGTATGCTTCTCGGTTCTGTGAAAGACCCGCAAGCAGCCGTAGAACACTTCATCACGAGTCTTCTCAACGGTGCCCAGGAATCTCGGCAGCGGCAATTTAACGGCGTCCATACAATACCTCCAGAATGGCTTTGACCAATCTTATAAGACGTGGTGCGAATGGCAATTTTCTATGCGTATTGGCGGTTTATCCGAGATTGCGCAGGGGTTGACGCCAGTCGTGTGAATGGATATTATGCAGTTGCGGTCAATGCTGGTCGTGACTAAGAGGACTCTAACATGCAGATGAGACAAGGCGATGTATTTCTGAAGAGCGTGGCGAGGATTCCGGCTGGAGCGGTTGAGGTCAAACCGGATAATGGTGAGGTAGTGCTGGCGTATGGGGAAGTGACCGGCCACAAGCACCGCATCTGTCATTTCATGGATACTGGTGCGCTCCCAGCGCGGTTGTTTGAGGCGGGTGACATGCGGTTCCTTGATGTGCAGGAACCTACTAATTTGGTGCATGAAGAGCATGCAACCGTCGCATTACAGCCGGGCGTCTACAAGGTGAGCAAGTTCGGTATCGGTACGCAGCGGGAATACAGTCCTGAAGCTATCCGTTCTGTGGCTGATTGATTTATTTATAAGGCCCCGCCAATAGGGGCCGATTTTAAGGAGAACATTATGAACACAAAAATTATTCGTACGCCAACTCGTGCAGAAGGCGGCATCACAGCAGAAGAAAAGATGAAGATGGACGCCATATCTAAAGAGTGGATTGATATTGCGATGCGTACCGATCCTATTGAATCTGATAAAATAGTTCCAGCAATAGAGGCGTTGTATGCCGCCGCTGATCTTAAAAAGCCGCGAGTGATCATCGTACCCAGTCCGATGGTAATGGCATTTGCATATGGTGCCGCCGCGTGGATTTGGCATTGCCGCAAAAACCCCGACGCCGCAACCGACGCCGCAACCTACGCCGCAACCGACGCCGCAACCGACGCCGCAACCTACGACGCAACCTTCGCCGCAACCGACGCCGCAACCCGCGACGCAACCCGCGACGCAACCCGCGCCGCAACCCGCGCCGCAACCGACGACGCAACCGACGACGCAACCGCCGACGCAACCTTCGACGCAACCTATGCCGCAACCTACGCCGCAACCGACGACGCAACCTACGCCGCAACCGACGCCGCAACCTACGCCGCAACCCGCGCCGCAACCTACGCCGCAACCCGCGCCGCAACCGACGCCGCAACCGACGCCGCAACCTACGCCGCAACCGACGCCGCAACCCGCGCCGCAACCTACGCCGCAACCCGCGCCGCAACCGACGCCGCAACCCGCGCCGCAACCTACGCCGCAACCCGCGCCGCAACCGACGCCGCAACCGACGCCGCAACCCGCGTCGCTCATGGTTCACCTGAAAAAATTGCTGCTAAAGCATGTAAAGATATGGCCGGAGATGGCGGCTTGATGTGCGCAAAACTATGGTGGAAACCGTCGCAAGGGGGAAATATGTGGGCTCCATTCCCATCTTATATCGCGGCAATGCGCGATGTTTTGGGTTTACAGCTACCTGAATTCGTGAAATATCAAACGTGGGAAGATTCCGCGCGGCACGGAAGCTTTAGAATTGTGCACGAAGAGTTCTGTATGGTTAGTGATTTTCCCAAGCAGATTCATAAGGATTCTGAGAATAGACCGCACAACGATATAGGGCCATCCCACGAGTGGCGTGATGGATGGAAGCTGTATCATATCCATGGGGTGCGAGTCCCAGGATTGGTCGTTAAGAATCCAGAACAAATCACTGTGCAGATGATCGATGAGGAAACGAACTCTGAGGTTCGTCGCATTATGATCGAACGATACGGACAGTCTAGATATTTGCTTGATGCTGGGGCTATTGTATTGAATCGGGATGATTACGGGGTTTTGTTGCGTCGAGATGTACCAGAGGATGAACCTATCGTGATGGTGCGAGTGTTGAATAGCACGCCAGAACCAGACGGATCGCTTACGACAGAAGAAGCCGCTGAGATATTTGGTGCAGATAAAGTATCGTCGCAAGCGACATTGATGCGAGCACTCGGTTACGAATCTCCGAGGTGGAAGGATTACTTTCTTCGTGTACCGCCGGAGATGAAGACGGCGCATGAAGCGGTGGCGTGGACGTTCGGGGTGTCTGCCGATGAATACCACCCTGATTTTCAATCATAAGGAGAAACACAATGCCAGCGTTACCAGTTACGAAAAGTGAAGCGGCGCGGTCCGAAGTACTGAAGCCACGTCTCATAAAAATCCTGAATTCCGGGGCTGTGAGCCTGCTTGCGGCCACTACGGCCATAGGCACTACACGCGCCACGGCCTATCAATGGCGGGACGGCGATAAGCCCATTCGCCACGCGTTTCAGGACAACGTAGAGCAGTTTTGCAATAAAATGGAAGCCTATATGGCCGAATACGGCACGATGTCCATTTCCACAAAGCAGGCCGTAGCGATTATGCACGAGGAGGCCCCGAAATGTTAATTTTCATGGTTACACTGGCGGATGGTAATCGGCGGTTGATCGGGACTACTTCGTGGATCGCAGCCGCAGCCGTAGCCGTAGGTCAATTCGACAGCTTTTCGGCCCTCACCTTAATCGGCCCGTTGGATGCGATAGTCGGTGATGAGGAGGACTCGCCGAACACTACGGTTCAGTGAGTTGATACGTATTCACACGCCAGCAGCCATCCTTTTGCTGTTGGTGTGGCTCCCATCATATCACGCATCGACACATCTTCGGATTCTTGCCCCAAAGCCCGTCGTCGCAAGACCTCCTACTATACATGCCATGGCGCAGACCGCCGCCAGGGAAGTGGGATTAAAGCCGAGACTTGTCGAAGCGATTATCCATGTCGAGACGCACGGGCAGGAGAACCCTGCAACAGCGGTGTCTTGCGCCGGAGCCATCGGCCCCATGCAGCTCGAACCCATCACCGCCAGATACCTGCACGTCAACCCATGGAACCCCGAGCAGAACATCGTCGGGGGTGCCATGTACTTGAAGCAACTCTTGCATCAGTTCAACGGGAGTTTGTGGCTCGCCCTTGAGGCCTACAACCAAGGGCCGACAGCCGTGATGGAGGGCACATATGCCCAGCCGCGATAGCCTACGCCGGAGCGGTTATCCGAAGAATGGGTGCTGCTTGACGCTGGGTGAATGTGGCGTGATCCTTCCGCCCTTTCTTGAGGTTGCAAGTCGGACAGGTTATTTGGAGATTTTCTTTCCCGTTAGATCCACCCTTGACCAATGGTACGATATGGTCTACGTGCTAGTCGTCACCCACGGGGATATTGCAATACACACAGAGGCCTTTCTGAGAGGCATATAGATCCAACACGTCCTGAACGGTATGGGAACCGGTCGCGTTGCGTTCTCTGGCACGGCGGTTGTGGCGGTACAAGCGATTTTGCATTGGGTTTTCTGCACGATGCAGGCTGATTTGTGCCGCATTCTTCGCGTACTTGATTTTCGCATAATCGGGATTTCTATTGGCCCATTCGCGTTTATGCTTGGCGACTCGATCGGGATTGGCGTCCTTATACTTTTTCCAGCTTGCTTCAGCCTTTTCCCTATTTTGAACGGCCCACGTCTCTTTGTTTCTAGCTGCTTTTTCTGGATTGTTATTAGCCCATATCGCGGCCTTTTCTAACGCACAAGTTATGCAGTCACCACTGGATGCGTACCGTTCCGAAAGATGGCCTCTTTTGCATGGGATTCCAGTGTAATATCGCTTCAAGCCTTGCGCCTGGGCGTCTTTACGACTGATAACGATTGGTGTATGGTTCTCGGTATCCATTGCGTTGGTCCTCAACGTGAGTGGCTAGGGGTCTGGTGGCGCTCGATACGCCTCCTTTCCCTGCATTATACACAACAACTTATAACGTAATCAACATTGGGCCTGCCACCTTGTTCATCGTTACCGTCAAGAGGTCTTCCCGCATCTTCATGAAGCGGTTAATGAGTCCGTTAAATGGCCCCGCATCGTTGTACTTGGTCCCGTACTGAAGGCCGTCCACCGACATGTTGTATTCCTTAGCTCCGAAGTTTATCGTGCCCTGGATCGTTGAGAGCGCCTGTATCGCGGCTTGCGCCAGCACCAGTTGCTTGATGAAGCTGAACCGGCTCACATAGTCGCTTGGCTTCAACCCAGCAGTGTACTGAAACCATAGGCCGCCAGGGATGCTTTGCGCAAATCCCATAAACGCTAGTTGCATCGCGAATAAAGGAAGCATTTGGACGTTCGCCGCAGGGACGAGTCGAATCAATCCGAAGTCATGGTCAGTCACGTACCAAGTTGGTGGTACTCGGAAAAAGTCATCCAATAACGGGTAAATGTACGCAATATTTTTTACCGCTGTGTACCCGCCGGTATAAAACTCGTCTACAAGCAGCGGCCTATAACGTAGCGACTGAACCATCCACCCTTCGTCCTGTGCCCTGGTGAAAAAGAAGTCATAGGCAGCGTCCTCCAGGTCATAGTCGATGCCCAGCTTCTGTACGTTCCCTGCTCCCGACACGATCAAGCCCGTAGCGATAGTCGCGGCGGGTTGCCTGGTTGGAGGGGACGCTACCCAAGTGGGCGTCAAGAGTAAGTTGGTCTCTTGCTCTACCCAGTCCTCGGCCCAGCGTATCCACTGCAACAAGGTGTCTGATGGAATGGGGGTGGATGGATTGCCATAAAGTTGGATAGGGACACCGACGAAAGATTGGAGATCCGCAGGCATCAGTCCTGTTTTGGTCGGCAGCCCATTGGAATAGGACGTTACGGTCGGGTTTCCCGGAGTGGAGAGATCCCAGTTCCACAAGGCACGCGTAGCGACCAGCGGTGCATCTATGCTGGACTGGATAATCTCCGACATTAGCCTTCGCCTTCAGTCTGGGGTTTCGGGTATTCTGGTTTTTCCGGGGGATCAGCCATGGCTTTGACAGAACGCCTGGTCTGCCGCTGTTTGGGTTGCGGCACGGGGGCAACCTCAGCAACAAATGCAGGTGCCGCAGTGGGTCGCTTTCCGGTAATTTCCACCATCACGTCGGGATGCTTTGTCAGAAAGTCAATATCGGTGATTTCCTGCAATTCGTAGGCCGTGCCCTTCCAGACGAAGCGGTTGCCGCCCAACGCGCCGAATGTGCGATTTTGGCGCCGCCACAGATTGTGAACGGAGGATTGTGGTCGAACAATGGCGTGAACGTGCATCGGTGAATGCCTCTCAAAAATCGGTTCACGACGAGTATAACACGTATTCCGAGATTGTCTGGAAATGCCAGGCCTTTATTCCCATGCCATCGAAAAGTCCTTATCGGCAAATGCTTCTGCAAGACCAGTGATCTGCTTCAGACGCAACACTTCATCCGGGTCCATACCCAGTTCCATCCCGATGCGCTCGTTCGTCCAGTTGTGTTTTTTCAGAGCTGTCACCAGTTTCGCCGAGAGTTCCACCTGGTGGGTGCCGCGGGCCATGTTGTGGCGCACGGTCGAGGTGATGCGATCCTGTATGCTTTTATTGAGCTTCACCACAGGCATGTACCCGGCCAAACTGTCACGTACCGTTTTGACGGTCTTGACCACCGTAGTGCGATGGAATCCATCCACCACTGTGTAGTTTCCGGATTCAGAATCATCGGCCACCACCACCGGCATCGTCATCCCGTCCTTAGCGCTGGACAGTTGCAACAGACGCATTTCCGGCGGCGCCACCTTGTTGGGGTTGTAATCGTTGCCCTGCACCGAGTCTACGGGGACCAACTGAACGCTTAAAGCGGGGTGCGGGAGATCGACGTATTTCGATCGCGCAACTGCGCCCTTCAGCAATAAAAAAGGCCCCTGTTTCCAGGGGCCAATCGGAGGAGAAACACACTGCAAATCGTTAGATGTACGCTGTGCCGTTGGCTGACAGAGGATTCCAGTCAGGGGTCGTGGGCACATAATTGCGAATCATTGCGTGGAACTTGGGCACCTTGAGCCGGATAGCCCCGATCATCGCAACCGCCCACGGCATATACAAGGACTGGGCGAATAATTCGATCTTGGTCAGTGGCAGCAAGTACCTAAAGTCAATCGCATCATCATCGTCGTCCATATCCAACAGGAAGATGGTATCACTACCCGGAATGTGGGTATTGAGATCGATGAAGGTTACAACCGCCGTACCGTTACCAACCACATCGCCGATATACCGGAAGGCAGAGGCGGCAGGAGTGGCTGCATTGTAGCCCAAGCCAGACCGGAAGACCCGAAACGCAGTCATGTCGTTCGCGCCAGGAGGAGTGACCACCACGCTGTATGCGCCACCGGCTACGATACCACTCACCGGAGCACTGTAGGTCAGGACAGACTCGTTCATGGAAGCGTCTGTAGAAGCCACAGCGTAGGTGTAGATGCCACTGGAAGCCGAGTACGCGGTGTTCCATGCACTACCCGTGGTTCCGGTTGCACCAGGCGCCAGTACCGTCACTGCCACAGAAGCGGCTGGCGAAGGATTGACTGTGGTGGCAGGGGACGTGTTGGTCTCGCTGTACACGATGCTCTGTGCGGGCTTGTCACGGGCGGTGATGAAGATGTCGATCGGGAACTGAATATCGCCGAAGCGGGTCTTCATGCCCTGTAAATCACCGTTGATGATGATGCCCTGCAAACCGCTCTGGAAGCGCGTCAGGTCGTTAACCACGTTGTTCAACTGCGTGGTGACAAGACCCTGCAAGTCCGAAATGGCACCTGGGCTCATGAACGCATGGGTGATCTGGCCGTAAGTACGGAACTTCGTGACCTGACCGGCGGTTTCATACACCATGTTGAACAAGGTCTGCTCATTGCTCCATCCCTTACTGGAATTGGAGGTCGAGAAGTCCTGGAAATCAAACTGGTTTTCCGCAGGAATCGAGTACGCCATACCGGTGTACATATTCGGGTAAATGGTCGGATTGCCCCAATAGTTTGCCCAGTTCACCGATTCCAGCACGGTCAGTGCGGCGTTGGTGTTTTCCTGCTCCTCGATGTTCACGAAGGAGTTCTGTGCAGCCAGTGCGGTGGTGATCGCACGACCGTTCAGGGCCATTTTCAAGGTAATGCTTTTCAGTTGGTACTGACCGGCGCTGGTGCTCAATGCACCCTGGCTTACGCTGGAGTAATCCGCGAAAGCACCCGCAGGCAAAGGGCCACCAGTTGCATCGGCGTAGGCCCAGTAGTCAACGACCTGGTACGCGGCGGTTTTGTTCAGCGCCTGGTACAAGGTAAAGCTGGAAGGCCGAACAGTACCACGCGCCATGCGCACATCCAAGGACACATAGCCCAAGGACTGACCGCCGGTGATCTGGCTGAAGTTGGTCAGATTGCCTACATCCAGATCGGCTTTCATCAGTGCGGCGCTTCCGCCGTGTGACTTCATCGCCGCGCCCATCGTAGGGAACCTGGCGACACGGGTGTTGGCGCGAAAGGCGCGAGCCTTGGCGTTCATCCGATCCTGCATAGGGCCGAACTTGCTTTTGAACAGTTCCTGACCAACGGGGGTCAGCGTGGACTCAGCCAAGCTAAGGATATGCGGAGCTACGGGGCTGCGGGATTTGGAAACACTCGCCCGCATCCCGTCGATGGCCCGTGCAGCCTCAAACATCATGGGCTGGGTGGGCGCACCCTGGTATTCATATACATTCATTGAACTCATCGTCATATCCTCTTATGCAGCAAACAAGCGTTGAATGTTGGGGCCAGCCTTGGCGATTTCTGCCACGACGATCCCGTGGTCCAGAACCCCGTCCTGAGCTGCACGCATGTGGGAAAGCAAGGTCTCCGCACGAGCGGTTTCCAGTTCAGACAAACTTTCGTTGTCGATAGCTTCCTGCACAGAGTTCATCTTGGACTTCAAAATGGCCTGAGCGTCAGACTTCTGGAACACAGGGGCACCGGCAGTCTGCGAACGACCCGCCACGGCATCAAACAACTGGTTCAGACTCATGTTGATGGTATGCAAAGACTTCTGCACGTCATCTTTCGTGCCGCTGGTGGCTTCGACTTCCGCCTTGGCGACACCCAGCTTAACGAGGGCTTCATGAACCAGAGTTTCAACCGACTTGGCAGCGCCGTCTTCCTGGTTGCCGCTTTCCGGGTTGGCCGCGTCATCCTGGTTGCCTTTGTCATCTTCCTTGTTGGGGAGGGCTTTACGCAACGCCTTGACCCGAGTGCGAAGCGACTTGAAGGTTTCGAGCGCCTTTTCAACGCGGTCTTCGTCTTCGTTTTCTTCCTCGGCCTTTTCCAACGCCTTGGCAGCAGTGGCGAGAGCCTTCTCAGCGCGGATAACTTCTTCCTCGCGATCTTCGTCTTCGTCATCATCCATTTCAGCTTTCAGAAGCGCCTTGCGGGCTTTCTTCAAGTTGACTTCGGCCTTGGTGGTCAATGCGGCGTTTTCATTATCTTCCTGCCCGTCGTCATCTTCCGGCGAACTGACCGCCTTCTGCATGTAAGCCACGACGCCAGCCAGGATCTTGCCCTGCTGCTCGACCGCTTTACCGACGGCACCCAAACGCTTGTCGATCATGCGATTGAAGCGGATGTACTCTTCGGTAATGGCCTGCTGCGGGGCGGGATTCGAGTACTCGCCGATCATGCGCACAGCACCTTCACCGCTGGCAGATTCGGTAGGACCGAGTTTGATCTCTTCGGCTGTGGGGATACGGTGTTCGTCATCGGTATAATCTTCAACGAACTTATCAATCTCGTCTTCAGGAACCGCCTTGGCGGAAACCATGAAGGCTTTCATGAAATTTGCAAACGCTGACTTAGCCATCGGTATGACCTCCAAATGAAACTTACGGTGAATAAAACACGCCATATTCATAGCGTCAAAAAACAAACTATTTTTGCGGTTTATCCGCACTTGCCTTCTCCCGTTCTCTGCGGATAAGGTGCATCATAGCGAGCGCCATAATATCCGCCGCGTGATAAGGTAGCCCGTCGCAAAGCATGTAATGATTTCGCAACGTGACGATATTGACGCTCCCGGAACAGGCTTTGCAGCCCCGCCGGATGTGCATTTGATACTCGCCCCACATGCCTTCACGGTTCGACGGAGACACGCGATCCTGGCTCATCATGACGGTGGGAATGCTTTCGCCGAAATCATTCAGATTGTCTTCCGGGGAGAAATTGGTGCCGCCCTGTTGTCCCATCGGATCGGCGGCCATCACAGTGTCTGACAGTTGACTACCCGCATGGGCGATCTTCGACACGGCGCAAGCGGAGAACCCCGCGCTTCCGAGTGACGACAGTGCGTGGCTTTTGATGAAGGCCTTGGCGGTGACGATCTTCGCGGCGCCTTGGATGGCGTCGTTCACGGGATGTTGTGTGAACGCCAGCGAGCGCCAGTCAATACCTTTGACCAGGTAGCGCGTAGCGCCCATCGGACAGCTTCCTTTGCATTCTTCAACGTCTCCGGGTAGCGGGAAGCCGTAAATGGATGCACGCCACGGTGGGGTCGCTCCCGCGACAATGGACTCCCAGAAAGCATCAAAGATACGTTTCTTCGGGTCTGACTTTCCATCAGAGGAGATGAATATCTCGCTGGTGACGCCGGTTCTGCCACCACCCAAATCTTCCACCTTAACAGGGCGACCCACGATATAGTCCCGGTAATTCGGAATGGGCGGATTCATTCTCGGCCCGATCTCCGATATATGGTCTATATCAATGTGGCCTTTTTGCAGGAACGATTCGGACGACCCAAGCAGGGCGGATTGCAGAATCACGTCCCCCTCGGAGTCGGGCTCTTCGTTGGATGCTTCTACCCACACCATGCGCTTACCATGATCTGTGTGGGCTTTGACGATGGCCGATAATTCGATGCACAGTGCGTCCGTCAAGTTACCAGCCCCCGTGAGCGAATCCGCCCGCCTTGTCCATTTTGGCAGCG
>Ga0307375_10004105_pt1 | contig 14078 bp, 12 predicted proteins | sample TR1MG_FD_202531 | JGI IMG/M metagenome (GOLD analysis project Ga0307375, IMG submission 202531) | Soil microbial communities from Risofladan, Vaasa, Finland - TR-1 | ecosystem: Environmental > Terrestrial > Soil > Coastal area > Acid sulfate soil | place: Finland: Risofladan, Vaasa | collected...
TCATCTGATGCGCCAGCTGGTAGATCTGATCCAGGTCGGGACGCTCTTCGCGGTCGACCTTGATGTTGATGAAATGCCGGTTCATCAGCGCCGCGACCTCGGGGTCCTCGAAAGACTCCTGCGCCATTACGTGGCACCAATGACAGGCAGAATAACCGATCGAAAGCAGGATAGGCTTATCCTGCGCATGCGCTGCCTGCAGCGCTTCCTCGCCCCAGGCGTACCAATCTACAGGATTGCCGGCGTGTTGCTGCAGATAGGGGCTGGTCTCTTTGGCGAGGCGGTTAGGCATGGTATCCAGGTACCCGCGGCAAAATGATTTTTGCAGCGACCAATTTAGGGGAGCATGAGGGGAGGTATCCCCTCATAGTAAAGCATGGTGGCGCAGCGGGGCGCCGCTATAGATCGCCGTCGGTGATGGCGCCCAGGCTCGCCGTCGAGACCAGCTTCATGTACTTGGCCATCGCGCCGCGGGTATAACGTGGCTTGGGCGCCTTCCATTTCTTGCGCCGCGCCGCGAGTTCCTTGGCCGTAACGTTAAGCTGGATCAGGTGCTTTTTCGCGTCGATGGTAATGGAGTCGCCTTCCTTGATCAGTGCGATCGGACCGCCGACAAAGGCTTCGGGCGCGACATGGCCCACCACCATGCCCCAGGTGCCGCCGGAAAAGCGCCCGTCGGTGATCAGGCCCACCGATTCGCCCAGCCCCTGGCCGGTCAGCGCGGAGGTCGGCGCCAGCATTTCCTGCATGCCCGGCCCGCCTTTCGGACCCTCGTAACGAATCACCAATACGTCGCCAGGCTTGATGCGTTTCGCCATGATCGCGTCCATGCACTTGGGCTCGGAATCGAACACGCGCGCTGGGCCGGTGATGGACGTCTTTTTGAGCCCGGTGATCTTGGCCACGCAGCCCTCGGGAGCGAGGTTGCCCTTGAGGATGGCAAGATGACCCTGGGCATACATCGGTTGGTCCCATTGGCGAATCACATCTTGATCGCGACGCGGCGCGTCCGGTATCGCAGCCAGTTCCTGCGCGATGGTGCGGCCGGTGATGGTCATGCACTCCCCGTGCAGCAAGCCATGCACGAGCAGCATCTTGAGCACCTGCGGCACGCCGCCGGCGCGGTGAAAATCCACGGCGACATAGCGCCCCGATGGCTTGAGGTCGCACAGCACGGGTACTTTGCGCCGCACGCGCTCGAAGTCGTCGATGGTCCACTTTACGCCGGCCGCCGACGCGATCGCCAGGTAATGCAACACGGCATTGGTGGATCCGCCGGTGGCCATCACCAGGCTGATCGCATTCTCGATCGACTTGCGCGTGATGATCTGCCGCGGCAGGATCTGCTTGCGAATGGCGTTGACCAGCACCGCAGCCGAGTCGGCGGCCGATACGGCTTTTTCCGCGTCGGGCGAGGCCATCTGCGAGGAGCCGAGCAGGCTCATGCCCAGCGCCTCGAACGAGGACGACATGGTGTTGGCGGTGAACATGCCGCCGCAGGCGCCTACCGTGGGACAGGCGTTCTTCTCGATGCCGACGAAATCCTCCTTGCTCATCTTCCCTGCGTTATAGGCGCCGACGGCCTCGAACGCGCTCACGATGGTCAGGTCCTGGCCTTTCCACTTGCCCGGTTTGATGGTTCCGGCGTAGACGTAGATGCCGGGGACGTTCATGCGCGCCATGGCCATCATGCCGCCGGGCATGTTCTTGTCGCAGCCGCCGCAGACCAGCACACCGTCCATGGCCTGGCCGTTGACGGCGGTCTCGATGCAGTCGGCGATCACCTCGCGCGAAACCAGGCTGTATTTCATCGCCTCGGTGCCCATGCCGATGCCGTCGGTGATAGTGGGCACGCCGAACACCTGCGGTTTGGCCCCGGCCGCCTCGAGCGCCGCCATGGCGCGATCCACCAGCGGCTGGATACCCGCATTGCAGGGATTCATGGTCGAATGGCCATTGGCCACGCCGACGATGGGCTTGCTGAAATCGCCGTCTCGAAAACCCACGGCGCGCAGCATTGCACGGTTGGGCGAGCGGGCCACGCCCTGGGTGATGAGGCTGCTTCTGCGGTTATCCGCCATGATTTTCTCCTTATGGATGCGAATTGCTAGATTCTCTTCGGGGCCTGAGACGATATCACCGGCTCCGGCTTGAGACAACTGAGTATGGCGCCGCCGGCGACCAGGACGAAGCCCGCGGCGTGATAGATGTACAGCCGCTCGCCTATGAACAGCGTGGCGAACACGCTGGAAAACACCGGCATCAGGTGGATCAGGATGCCGGCGCGCACCGCGCCGACGCGCTCGACCCCGTAGCTGAACAGCGCGGTCGAAATCAGGGTGGCGAGCGCGCCGATGTAGAGCAGCCCAAGCAGGTCGCGCAGGTCGAGATGGACCGCGCCCGCATGCAGCCACTGAAACGCGGCGAAAGGCAGGATCAGCAGTTCGCCCATCAGCGCCATGACGAACACGAAGGCGAACAGGGACAGCGACTGCGGCCGGTCCTGCAGGCCCAAAGTGTATATCGCCCACACCAGCATCGCGCCCAGCATAATCACGTCGCCGGCGTTGAACTGCAGATGCAGCAGCGCGCGCAAGTCGCCATGCGCCAGTACCAGCAGCACGCCGGCGAACGAGATGGCAAGCCCGAAGCCTTCCAGCCGGCGCGGCCGGCGCGCGTGCCAGCCCCAGCTGATGAGAATGATCAGCACCGGAATGGTCGAGTTGAGCAATCCCAGATTGATGGCCGTGCTCTGCGCCAGGCCGGTGTAGACCAGTGCGCTCTGCGGTGCGCCCCCGACCAGCGTCAGGAACAGAAAGCGCCTCCAGTCGCGCGCTATTGCGCGCGCAATCGCGCGCCGCTCCGGCCATACCAGCGGCAGCAGCACGACAAATGCCACCCCCCAGCGCGCGCCCGCCATGACCACCGGCGGAATCGTTTCCATGAGCGCGCGCGACACGACACCGATGCTGCCCCACAGGGCAGTGGTGCAGATCAGCGCCAGATAAGCGGGAACACGCGTGGAAGGACGGGCGAGAGGCATGCTTTGGTCCGCTGGCGGTAATGCGCCGGGAATGAACTAGTAGTCACATCTTACGACTAATCGACTAATACGCCTTACAATAAGGCCTGTATTCTAACCTCCCGCAAACACTGAAATTGAGCCTGCGCCATGTTGGTTGCTCCGCACTTTGATCCCGTCGCGTTCTCAATAGGGCCGCTGGCTGTGCGCTGGTACGGTCTGATGTACCTGCTCGGCTTCGGTATCGCCTTCCTCCTCGCCCGCAGCCGTATCAAGCGCGGCATGAGCGGAAAAATCTCTTACGACGTGTTCGACGACCTGTTTTTCTTCAGCGTCCTCGGCGTGGTGTTCGGCGGGCGCCTGGGCTACGTGCTGTTCTACAAACCGGCATATTATTTTTCGCACCCTCTGGATATCCTGGCCGTCTGGCATGGCGGCATGTCTTTTCACGGCGGATTTCTTGGGGTGCTCGTCGCGATGCTTTACATCGCGCGCAAATACCAGATTCACTGGCTTGCGATCACCGATTTCATCGCGCCGCTGGTTCCACCGGCGCTCGGCGCCGGGCGCATCGGCAATTTCATCAACGGCGAATTATGGGGGCGGGTCACCGACGTGCCTTGGGGCATGGTGTTCCGCGGCGCAGGCCCGCTGCCGCGGCATCCCTCGCAGCTGTATGAGTTCGCCCTCGAGGGCGTGCTGTTGTTTGTCATCATGTGGCGGTATTCCGCGAAACCGCGGCCGCGGGGCGCGGTCTCGGCAATGTTTTTGATCGGCTACGGCGTGCTGCGCTTCATCGCCGAATTCTTTCGCCAACCCGACAATTTTCTGGGCCTGCTGGCGTTCAACCTGACCATGGGGCAATGGCTCTCCCTGCCGATGATTATTGTCGGCATCGTGATGCTCGCCTGGGCCTTGCGAAAGGTGTAGTCTATTTGCAAAGGAGGTTGCCATGGACGATGATGAAGCGCTACAGGCGGCCCTGCGACAGCGCATCAACGAGCTTCGGACGGAGCATGACGATCTCGACGACGCCATTGCGCGCCTGTCGGAAAACCTTCTGCCCGACCAGCTCCGCGTGCAGCGGCTGAAGAAGCGCAAACTGCTGCTTAAAGACCAGCTCACGTATCTCGAGCGCCAACTCGACCCGGACGTCTTGGCTTAGGGGCCTTCTGAAGCCGAAGGCCGGCTGGGGTGCAAACCGTCGCGCCGAACGCCCCTTTATCGCCCCCAAAACTTCAACTGCGCTTGCCCGACAGCGATCCGGGTTTGAGCCCGGTCGCAACCGTGGCATGTTCCAGCCGCAGAAAGCTTGCATAGCCTTCGGGAACGACCGCGAAACCGTAGGACAGTCGGCCCTTCAGGCGCACCGCCTGCGGGCTGAACAGGCCGCTGCCGGGGGTAAAGCCGGGCAGGTGCAGGTAGGGCACCGGGTCTTCGGCGCAGTCCGGGCATACGCCGGCCTCGGCCGACAGCGTAATCTGCCTCGCGTCGGCGTGCATGGCGACGAGATAGCCGCGCACTTCGACCTCTGCGCCTGACAAGGCCTCGGCGCGCTTGCTGAAAGCCATGCGCTGGGTGCCGATGTGATCGAACAGGTCGCGGAAAGAGATGTTCTGCATGCGCGATTCTACCCCCTGCCTGCGGCGCTTCAGCCCAGCGCGCGCAGGATCAGAGAGCCGCCCGTCGCGAGCAGCAGCAGCGCCACCAAGCGCAATAACAGTTCGTGCGAGATGTGCCGGAACAGGCGCGATGCGACGCTGACGCCGACAAACGCCGCGGGCAGCACAGCGAGCGCCGCGAGCAGCACTTCACGCTTCAGCAGCAGGCCGGTGAGCGCAAATGCCACCACGCGCATGCCTATGCTGAACACCGTGGTCAGCGTGAGCGTGGCGCGGAACTGCTCCTTGGCGAGCGGCCGGTGCGAAAGATAGATTGCATAGGGCGGACCGCCCGCACCGAACAGGGTGCTGGTAACGCCGCCGACGAATCCGGCGACATACGCCCAGCCGGTGGCTACGATCGCGCCACCCGGCCGGCGCAGCAGGCTGTAGCCGGCGTACAGCACGACGAACACGCCGAGCGCGAGCATCGCGCCGGCGCGCGGCAGATTGACCAGCGCGGTCACGCCGACGACCGTGCCGGCCAGCACCAGGGGCACCATGCGCACGAGCTCGTCCTTTTTCGCGTCCTGCGGGCGCTGCAGGCCGATGCGCAGCGCATTGCCGAGATCCATCAGGGCGAACACCGACAGCGCGAAGGGCAGCGGCACGAAATGGGTCGCCAACGGAATGGTCACCAGCGCGGCGCCGAAACCGGTGATGCCGTAGACCAGCGAGCCGAGAAAGGCGATACCCGCGATCAGCAGCAGCATGCCCGCGTCAAGCGGCATCGGCGCCTAACGGCCGGAAGGCGCGCGCAGCGCCCGCGCCAGCACCTGAGCAACGTGCACCGCCCCGCGCGCGGCGACGCCGGGATCCGCATCGCCCTTGAGGCCGTCGTGTATCTGGTGGCGGCAGCTGGTGCCGTCGGCCACGAGCAGCGTATCGGCGCCGGCCCGGCGCAGCGCCGGCAGCAGCGATGCTTCGGCCATTTTCATGGAAACGTCGTAGTGCTCCGCCTCGTAGCCGAAGGCGCCGGCCATGCCGCAGCAGCTGGACTCCACGGTTTCCACCTGCAGCTCCGGGACCAGGCGCAGCACCTGCTCCACCGACGACATCGCGCCAAACGCTTTCTGATGGCAATGGCCGTGCAGCAGCGCTTTTTTCTCCGGCAAGGCCTGCAGTTCCAGCTTCAGCCGGCCGGCTTTGTGCTCCGCCGCGAGGAATTCCTCGAACAACAGCGCGTGCGCCGCGAGCGCATTTGTCTCGGCGCCGGGCAGCATGGATTTGAATTCGTCGCGCAGGGTGTATAGACAGGAAGGCTCCAGCCCTATGACGGGAATGCCGCGCGCCACATAGGGCGCAAGCGCTGCGATGGTGCGCCGCGCCTCTTCCCTGGCCTCGTCGACCAGGCCGCTGGCAAGGAAGGTGCGGCCGCAGCATAGCGGGCGCGCATTTCCGCCAGGGTCGTCGGCCGCGCGCGCAAGGTGTACGCGATAGCCGGCCGCCTCCAGCACCGCCAGCGCTGCGCGCGCATTGTCGGGCTCGAAGTAGTTGTTGAAGGTGTCGACCAGCAGCGCCACTTCACGCTGGCCCGTCTGCGCTTCCCCGGCTGCACCACAGGGCCGCGACAGGAATGCGTCGCTGCGCCACCGGGGCAGGGAGCGCTTCGCCGACAGGCCCAGCAGCGACTCGCCCAGGCCGGCAAGGCCGGGAATGGCATCGCGCAGATTGGCAAGCGCGGGCAGGCGCGCGGCCCAGGGCGCATAGCGCGGCAGCCAGGCGACCAGCCTGTCCTTCAGCGAACGCCCGTGGCGCTTGCCGTAGTGGTACAGGAACTCGATTTTCATCTTCGCCATGTCGACGCCGGTCGGGCATTCGCGCTTGCAGCCTTTGCAGCTCACGCACAGGTCCATGGTCTCGCGCATCGCCTCGGATGTGAAAGCCGCGGGACCCAGCTGTCCGGAAAGCGCCAGGCGCAGGGTATTGGCGCGGCCGCGGGTGAGGTCGCGCTCGTTGCCGGTGGCGCGGTAGGACGGGCACATGGTGCCGGCGTCGAACTTGCGGCAGTGGCCGTTGTTGTTGCACATCTCGACGGCCGCAACGAACCCGCGGCCGGACGCCGCACCCGCGGCCTCTCCCGGCGCGGCGGCTCCCGGCGCATTCCATTCGCTCCAGTCCAGGGCGGTATCGAGTTGCTGCGCAGCATAACCCGGCTTGAAGCGGAACAGGCTGCGATCGTCCTGCCTGGTGCCGCGCACGATCTTGCCCGGATTCATCAGGCCGCGCGGATCGAACAGGTCCTTGATTTCTTCGAGCGCGCGCATCAGTCGAGTCCCGATGACGGGCTCGATCCACTCGGTCCGTACCAGGCCGTCGCCGTGCTCGCCCGAATAGGCGGCGCCCTTGTAGCTGCGCACCAGCTCGCATGCCTCTTCTGCAATGGCGCGCATCTGCTTCGCGCCGCCTTGCTTCATGTTGAGCACCGGGCGCACGTGCAGAGTGCCGACCGAGGCATGCGCATACCATGTGCCGCGGGTGCCGTGTTTGGCGAACACCTGTGTCAGCTTGTCGGTGTATTCGGCGAGGTGCTCCAGCGGCACCGCGCAGTCCTCGATGAAGGACACCGGTTTGCCTTCGCCCTTCATCGACATCATGATGTTGAGACCCGCCTTGCGCACCCCCCACACCTGCTTCTGCAGGCCTGAATCGGTGATCTCGACCACACCGCCGGGATAGCCGAGCTCGGCCATCAGTTCCACCAACTGCGCAAGTTTTGCCAGCTGCTCGTCGCGATCGTCGCCGGCGAATTCGACCAGCAGGATCGCGTCCGGGTCGCCCTTGAGGAAGCGGTTGACGATGGGCTTGAACTCCGCGTTGCCGCGTGCGAGCTCTATCATCGTGCGGTCCACCAGTTCCACCGCAGCCGGACCGAGCTTGACGACATGCTGCGGCGCCAGCATCGATTGGCGGAACGTCGGGAAGTGGCACACCCCGAGGGTCTTGTATTGCGGCAGCGGCGCGAGGTCCAGAAGAATGCGCCGCGTATACGCTAGCGTGCCCTCCGATCCGACCAGCAGGTGAGCCAGGTTGTGCGCGAGCGGCGCCCCTTCGGCGCCGGGCTGCACCATGTCGATGTTGTAGCCCTGCACCCGGCGCAACACCTTGGGCCAGCGCGCCTCGATTTCCGCGGCCTCGCGCCGCACCACGGCATGCACCTTCGCCACCAGTTCGCGATAGGCCGGTGACGCGGCGGCGAGCTGATCGTTGGCGCCGAAATGGAATTCGGAGCCGTCGGCGAGCAGCGCATCGATACCGCGCACGTTGTGCACCATGTTGCCGTAGCGTATCGAGCGCGAACCGCAGGAGTTGTTGCCGGCCATGCCGCCCAAGGTAGCCTGCGCGCTGGTGGAAACATCCACCGGAAACCACAGGCCATGCGGCTTGAGATACGCGTTGAGCTGATCCAGCACCATGCCTGGCTGCACTAACGCAGTGCGCGCCTGCGCGTCGAAGGCGAGGATGCGGTTCAGGTATTTGGAATTGTCTATCACCAGCGCAGCGCCCACGGTCTGGCCGCACTGGGAAGTGCCGCCGCCGCGCGCCAGAATGGGCACGCCCTCATCCGCAGCAATCTGAATGGCGCTGCGCGCATCCTCTTCGGTCTGCGGCACCACCACGCCTACCGGCTCGATCTGGTAAATCGACGCGTCTGTGGAATAACGGCCGCGGCTCGCGGCGTCGAACAAAACCTCGCCGCGGATCTCGCGCCGCAGCCGCGCGGCCAGCGCCCCGTCGCCCGCGCGCGGATGCGGCTTGACCGCGACAACCTGCCTGGGCGCTCGATCCATCTGGGTCCTGGACGCGGACGAATCGTGCCGCTTACGCGACTGCGGTTTCCGCCTGGCGCATGGCGTCGAGCAATGCCGCGGAACCCTGCGCGCCGGATACGGCCAGCCTGCCGTTGAAAATGAAAAACGGCACGCCTTCGACACCAATGGCGCGCGCACGCTGGTCTTCCTGTTCCACCGCCTGCCGGGATTTCGGATCGGCGAGGCATTGTTCCGCCATGGCTGGGTCCAGACCCGCGGCGGCGGCGATGGCGAGCAGGTTTTCGGTCCTGGTCAGATCGACGCCTTCGAGGAAGTACGCCTTCAGGAAAGCCTCCTTGACCCTGCTTTGCACGCCGTCGACCGGCTGTCCCGCCGCGCCCGCGAGCGCAATCAGGCTATGCGCAGCGACCGTGTTGGGCTGGCGCGCAATCCGGTCGAACGCGAACGCGATGCCGTGTTCGGCGCCGACCGCGGCCACACGCGAATAGATGTCCTTGCTGCGCGCGGCGCCGAATTTCTGTACCACATAGTCTTGCCGGCTCATGCCCTCCATGGGCAGTTGCGGATTGAGCTGGAACGGCCGCCAGACGAGGCTGGGCCTGTCCGCCTCCGGGTTTTGCTGGGCGTACAGAACGAGCGCCGCCTCGATCTGCCGCTTGCCGATGTAGCACCAGGGGCAGACCACATCCGAAATGATGTCGATGTTCATGTTTTCTCCTTGCGCATGCGCGCAAGTATGCACGCAAGCATGCCCTTGGGGATCGAAGGCGAGCTCGCCCTCTAGGCATACGGCACTACCTTACTACATTACTCAGCCTGCTTGCTCGCCCAGCTCCTCCAGCACCACCAGCATCTTGTTGCGCAGGTGGCTGCGCAGCAGCGCCGACAGCGATGCACCGTCGCGCCGGACTAAGGCATCGAGGATTTTCTCATGCTCCTCCACCGCGTGATCCCAGCGCTCGGGCGACAGATTTGCCATGTAACGTGCGCGGCGCACATGACCGTTTAAAGCACGATAGGTGTTGGCGAGCGCCGCATTGCCGCCGCTCTCGACCAGGCGCAGGTGAATCTGCTGATTGCAGCGGAAATACGGCGCGAGTTCGCCGCGTGCGTGGTGCGCCAGCATTTCGTAATGCAGAGCCCGAATCTCGGCGATGTCGGCGTCGCTGGCGTTGGCGCAGGCAAGCTCGCCAGCGAGCGCCTCGAGTGCGCCGAGGAGCACGAACATTTCCCGCACAGTTGTGACCGTTATGGGCGTGACGATCGCGCCACGGTTGGGCAGCAGTTCGACCAGACCTTCGGACGCGAGATACTTGATCGCCTCGCGCACGGGCGTGCGCGAAGTGCGCAGTCGCTCGCACAGGACGCGCTCGTTCAGTTTCAAGCCCGGCGCGAGTTCGCCCTGGATGATCAGGTCGCGCATGCGCTCGAGTACCTCTTCCGCCAGCAGGCGCGGCTCGACTGCAGTTCCGGGGTTCAGGCTCGGCGAAGAACTTGCGGGGTTACGATTCATTTCATGTAGACATCATTTTGTATGCATAATACGCTGTCTTCTCAAGCACAGCAACGGCGATATAGTTCAGATAAGACATAGTCTTATAAATGTTGTTGACGAATAATAAGTGACTGTGGTTAGATTGCATACAAAATATGCGGCCATAAGCATAAACGCGCAAGTCTGTACATGCACATATCAGGAGCATCGCCGTGGCTTTCAACAGTGGTCGTCATTTCCTACAAATCCCGGGGCCGACCAACGTGCCCGACCGCATCCTGCGGGCTATCGACCATCCGACCATGGATCACCGCGGGCCGGAGTTCGGTAAGCTGGGCCTGGAGATCATCGCGGGGCTCAAACAGGTGTTTCAGACGCAGCAACCGGTGGTGATCTACCCCGCGTCGGGCACCGGCGCCTGGGAAGCGGCACTGGTGAACTGTTGCTCACCCGGAGACAGCGTATTGATGGTCGAAACCGGGCAGTTCGCCAGCCTGTGGCAGAAAATGGCGGGTAAGCTCGGTTTGCAGGTAGAACTGATAGCCACCGACTGGCGCCACGGGGCAGACCCGGCGGCGGTCGAGGCCAAATTGAAGCAGGACAAGGCGCACGCCATTAAGGCGGTATGCGTGGTGCACAACGAAACTTCCACCGGCGTCACCAGTCGCATCGCGGCTGTGCGCAAAGCGATCGATGCGGCGGCTCATCCGGCGCTGTTCATGGTGGACACGATTTCCTCGCTCGCATCGATTGACTACCGTCATGACGAGTGGGGCGTGGACGTGACCGTGGCCGGGTCGCAGAAGGGGCTGATGCTGCCGCCGGGCCTGTCTTTCAACGCGGTGAGCGAGAAGGCGCGCAAGGCGGCGCAGTCGGCGAAGCTGCCCAAGTCCTACTGGGCCTGGGAAGAGATGATCGCCGCCAACAAGTCGGGTTATTTTCCCTATACGCCGGCGACCAACCTGCTCTATGGCCTGCGCGAGGCGATCGAAATGTTGCGCGAAGAAGGCCTGCAGCAGGTGTTCGCGCGCCATGCACGCCATGCCGAGGCGACGCGGCGCGCCGTGCGCAGCTGGGGCATGGAAATCCTCTGCGCCGACGCCGCGGAATACAGCAATACGCTCACCGCTGTGATGCTGCCCGCCGGTCACGACGCCGACGCGCTCAGAAAAATCATACTCGAAGCCTACGACATGTCGCTCGGCACCGGCCTGGGAAAACTCGCGGGCAAGGTATTCCGCATCGGCCACCTCGGCCACTTCAACGACCTGATGCTGATGGGCACGCTCAGCGGCGTCGAAATGGGCTTGGCCCTGGCTGGAGTCCCGTATAAAAAGGGCGGGGCGCAGGCTGCGGCGGACTATTTGGTCGAGTGCGCCCGCGGCAAGGGCGCGCAACGCGTACCCACTTGATTGCAGGATCCGCCACCGCGCTGCGGTGGCGGTGGCAAGACTGCCCGCATCCGCAGGGCAGCAAACTTGAAGGAGGAACAGATGAAACTACTTAAGCTCGCAGGCATCGCGATATTCTGCGCGGCGCCCATCGTCGCCTCGGCGCAGGGCGTCACTGTGCTCAAGCTAGGGGATGTCGGCGCACCGGGCTCGCTGCTCAGCGCGGCCGCCGACGAATTTGCGAGTCAAGCCAACGCCAAACTCGCCGGAAGGGTGAAGATCGAGGTGTATGGATCGAGCCAACTCGGCGGCGACAAGGAAATGCTGCAAAAGCTCAAGCTCGGGACGATCGACATGGTGGAGCCTTCCACCGTGATGTCATCCGTGGCCGACATCTTCGGCGTGTTCGAGATGCCTTATCTGGTGAAGGATCGCGAGCACATGAAACGCATCGAGAAGGAGTTGTTCTGGTCGAAGTTCGAGCCCGCGGTGGAAAAGAAGGGCTACAAGATTCTGGCGGTATGGGAGAACGGCTACCGCCAAATCACCAACAACAAGCACCCGATTAACACGCCGGCCGACCTGAAGGGCATCAAGCTGCGCGTGCCCAACGGCAAGTGGCGGGTGGAGATGTTCAAGCTGTACGGCGCCAACCCGAGCCCGATGAAATTCTCCGAAGTGTTCACCGCGCTGCAAACCGGGGTCATGGACGGAGAGGAGAATCCTCTGGCGCAGATCTGGAGCGGCAAGTTCTACGAAGTGCAAAAATACCTGTCCCTGACGGATCATGTTTATACGCCTGCGTATCTCGTGGTCAGCACCACGAGGTGGGCCAAGCTGCCGGCAGACGTGCGCAAAATCCTCGAGGACACCGCGAAGCAAACGCAGGCCTTTGTGTACAAGAAAGCAGAGCACGACGATGAGACACTGCTCGCGAAAATGAAAGCGGCAGGCATCAAGGTAAACGTCGCCGACAAGGCGGCATTCGTTGCCGCGTCGAAGCCGATCTATGCGGAATTCGAGAAGGAAGTACCGGGAGCGAAAGAGGTCATCGATCGCGCGATGGCCCTGAGGCAGTAGCAGCGTGAGCCAGACTGTAGCTGCCATCCCCGTCCGCGGGGGTGCGGCTGCGGCCAGGACCCATACCCGAGCAGAGGAATTCCGATGAATCTTGATGCGATCCGCGGGGGCTACGAGCGCGCCCTCGAGTGGCTAGTTGTGTTTCTCATGGCAGCTTTAGCCGTGGAGGTGACTGTGGGCGTGGTGTTTCGCTTCTCCGGCCACTCGCTCGACTGGTACGACGAGGTCGCCGCCATTCTGCTCGCCTGGCTCACGTTCTACGGCGCGGCGCTCGCCTCGGTCAAGCGAGCGCACATCGGTTGCCCGGAAGTGATGGCCTTGCTGCCGAGCAGGCTCAGGTTCGTCTTCCGGGTGATCGCCGAGATCCTCGTCATCGGCTTTTTCCTGCTCATGGGCTGGATGGGGTACCGCGTGCTGGGCGTGCTCAACACCGACTATATGATCAGCCTGCCGTCGATCCCGGAGAGCTGGGTGCAGTCGGTGATGCCGATCAGTTCGGTGCTCATCGTTGCCGCCGAGCTTTTAACGCTGCCCCGAATATTGGCCGACTCCCTGGCGGCGCCCGCGATCACCGGAGGGGCGTCGCACTGATGGAAATACTGCTGCTATTCGGCTGTGTTCTGGTGCTGGTGGCGATCGATGTGCCGATCGCGGTCTCCCTCGGCGTCGTCGCAGTCGCCGCCATGTTGTATACCCAGGGCACCGGCTCGCTTCCCAACCTTCCGATCGTGCTGTTCAGCGGCGCCACCAACTTTCCGCTCATCGCGATCCCGCTGTTCATCCTCGCCGGCGCCATCATGAATTCTTCCGGCATCTCGCGACGGCTGATCAACTTCGCCTCCGCCCTGCTGGGATTCATTCGCGGAGGACTCGCCATGGTGGGAATCGGCTCTTCGATGTTCTTCGCTGAGCTCTCCGGTTCCGCGGTGGCGGGAGTCTCCGCGCTGGGACCTATCCTCATTCCGGCGATGAAGGCGCAAGGTTATCCGGCGCCGCTCGCGGCCGCTGTGATGTCCTCGGCGGCTACGCTCGCGATCATCATTCCGCCTTCGATCCCGATGATCCTGTATGCGGTGATGGCCGAAACTTCGGTGGTGAAAATGTTCGTCGCCGGTATCGTGCCGGGCATCCTCGGCGGCCTCGGCCTCATGGGTGCGGCTTACGGGTTCGCGCGCCGCTACAACCTGCCGATCGAGGAAAAATTCCAGTGGGGTCGCCTGCGCAGAACTTTTCGCGAGGCCTCCTGGTCGTTTGCGCTGCCGGTCATTATTCTCGGCGGGATTTTCGGCGGCTTCGTGACGGCCACCGAGGGCGCGGCGCTGGCGGTGGTGGCGGCGCTGTTCCTCGGCATTGTGGTCTATCGCGAACTCGACATGAAGCACCTTAAAGCCACCATGATCGACGGCGGAGTGCAGACTGCGGTGGTGATGCTGCTGGTGGCGTGTTCCGCGCTGCTGGGCGGCTATTTGACCGAAATCCAGGCGCCGCAGAATCTTGCGCACGCGGTTTCCAGTCTCACCACCAACAAAATATACGTGCTGATGCTGCTGAACGTGCTGTTCTTGCTGCTCGGCATGTTCCTGCACTCGGCCGCCGCGATTATCCTGGTCGTGCCGGTGGTGATGCCGCTGGTGCACGCTGCCGGCATCGACCCGG
>Ga0307375_10004107_pt1 | contig 14073 bp, 12 predicted proteins | sample TR1MG_FD_202531 | JGI IMG/M metagenome (GOLD analysis project Ga0307375, IMG submission 202531) | Soil microbial communities from Risofladan, Vaasa, Finland - TR-1 | ecosystem: Environmental > Terrestrial > Soil > Coastal area > Acid sulfate soil | place: Finland: Risofladan, Vaasa | collected...
ACACGGACAACCTCCTGACAACGATTCATGTCCAGGATTTTGTCCGCACCCCCATTTCCGGCAATTTACTATCGGCGCTGACAGTCGCTATCGTAGGCGACCTGGGCTCCGGGAGAGATATAGAAGCGCTTCTGGATCGGGATGTAGTAATCGCAACCGGCCCAAAAGGCATAGCTGGTGTCGACGTACTGGGGAAAGGCCGCTGTCGTTTGGTTCGGCTGCGAGCTTCGCGTAAAGGTACCGCTGATCCCGAGGGAGAAGTCGGGAAGCACGAACATGTTCACATAGGGGGAAATATTCAAGGTCAGCTCGGTGGCGGCGTTTTGGGGCGTATAGAATTCGACATAGCCGCTTCCTCCGAGCACGAGACCGCCCGGCTGGAAATTATCCGCCGGCTCCGCGGCGAGGGCCGCGAGGGCGGCAAGAGACATTAGGACTACTAGCAGGCGTTTCATGAGAGCTCCTTTACCCATGTAATTATTTTGCCGGCATGGCTCCTGCAATCATCACCGAGCCCGCCAAGCTCATACATCCTAGTCCGAATGAAGAAGACCTACAAGTTATCAAATAATATCCAATTGGCCGATATTGAATGACAAGAGGGTATAATGAGTAAGACAGACTAATCCTGCCCATAGGGAGGCAATGGCGATGCTAATCAAAGGCGCCTTTTTTCTCGCCATCTCCATCGTCATTGCCTTCCTCTCCCGCGATTCGCTCCGCTCCCCGGGCTCCCATGGCTTCCTTCGTTTTTTCGCGTGGGAGTTCATGCTCGCCCAGTTCCTCCTCGTCGTTCAGGATTGGTTCGGGAATCTCCTTGCCTGGCACCAGCTCCTTTCGTGGTTTCTTCTCGCTGTCTCCCTCGTCCCCCTGGCCTTCGGCCTGCGTATGCTGATGGCGAGGGGGAAGGCTTCGAAGACGGAACGAGGCGACCCTTCTCTTTTCGCCTTCGAGAAGACCACGGTCCTTGTCACCGGCGGCATCTATAAATACATCCGCCATCCGCTCTATGCTTCGCTGCTCTTTCTTTCCTGGGGTATCTTCTTCAAGCGGCCTTCCCTCCTCGGGGCGATACTCGCCATCTGTGCGACTTTCCTTCTTATGGCGACAGCCTTGGCGGATGAGAGGGAATGCCTCGTCTACTTCGGCGATGGGTATCGGGAATACATGAAGCATTCGAAGCGCTTCATTCCCTTCGTGGTATAGGGCTATACGAGCGAGCATCCGGTGGCCTAGGGGCACATGACCAGGGGGGGACGGGCGACGCGGCCGAGATGAGTCTCATCGCGGTGGACGTGAAGTTGGGGTGGAGCTACAAGGTCTATATCAACGATTTCCGAGCGAGACTCCCCGAGCCGGGCAAGCCGGTCACGGTGCCCTGGCGTAGCGGGGATTGAGGGCTCCGGTGGTGGCTGGCAGGGGCGGCGAAAGAAGGCCGCGGCTCCTCGTCCCTCTGGGTCCCCCCGTGCTAGTCTGCCGGGGGAGGGTCGATGAACCGCAACGACGTCTTTAGGCGACTGCGCTACGCGCTCAATATCACCGATCTCAAGGTCATCGAGCTCTTCGCCCTGGCGGGTCGCAAGATCACGAGGGTCGAACTCGAGCCATTCTTTCTCAAGGAGGAGGAGGCCGGCTATGTCGAGTGCCCCGACGAGGTACTCGGGCTCTTTCTCGACGGTCTGATCGTCTCGCGGCGCGGCAAGCGAGAGGAGAAGGCCGCCGTCCCCGGCGCCTCGCCCGCTGTCCCGCCCAAGGCGGGCCCCTCGGCGGCCGAGACGCCCCATCTCTCCAACAACGAGATTCTGAAACGGCTCCGCATCGCCCTCGAACTCAAGGACGAGGACATTATCGCCATCATGGACCTCGCGAAGGTGAAGGTCTCGAAGTCGGAGCTTTCGGCCTTTTTCCGGAAGTACGGCCACGTCAATTGGCGGCCCTGCGGCGACCAGTTCCTCCGCAACTTCCTCGTCGGCCTTACCGCCAAATATCGGGTGTGATCGTGGCGGAGGAGGCGGGGGGCGGGGAGGGAAAGCACCAGAGGCGCAAGCGCTACCGGGGCAGCCATCCGCGGCACTTTTCCGAAAAGTACAAAGAGCACCGGCCCGAAGCCTATCCCGAGGACCTGGCGCGCATTCTCGCGAGGGGGGCCACGCCTGCCGGCAGTCACCGGCCCATCTGCGTGAGCGAGATCCTGGCCTGTCTCGACCCGCGGCCGGGCGAGACGGGGGTCGACGCGACCCTCGGCCACGGGGGCCATGCCCGCGCCCTTCTTTCCGCCATCGCGCCGGGAGGGAGGCTCTACGGCTTCGATCGCGACGCGGTGGAGCTCGGGCGGACGGCGAGGCTCCTAGGCGAGGACTTCGCGGTGGGCGCGCCCGGCTTCGGCGCCGATCGTGGCGGCGGCGCCCCCGCCCTCCTCGTTCCCGTGCACGCGAGCTTTGCCCAATTGGACGAGGTCCTCGAGGACGCCGGGGTGGCGGGGGTCGATTTCGTCCTCGCCGACCTCGGTCTCTCGTCGATGCAGATCGACGATCCGGAGCGGGGTTTTTCCTTCAAGCGCCGCGGTCCCCTCGACATGAGGATGGATCGGAGCAGGGGCCCCACGGCCGCCCAGTGGCTCGCCGCCGTCGGGGAGGCGCGTCTGGCCGAGGCTCTTTGTGACAATGCCGACGAATCCGAGGCGGCGGCGGTGGCCAAGGCGATCTGCGCGAGGCGGGGGCGGCTGTCGACGACGCGGGACCTGGCCGAGGCGATATGCGCGGTCTTTCCCTCCCTCGGCTTCGACGATCCGGAGATGCGCAAGATTCTCACGCGGGACTTCCAGGCCATCCGCATCGAGGTGAACGGCGAGTTCGGGGCCCTCGATGCCCTCCTCGCCTCCATCCCCTCCCGTCTCAATCCGGGGGCCAGGGTCGCCATCCTCACCTTCCACTCGGGGGAGGACCGGCGGGTCGAGAGGGCCTTCGCCGCCGGCCTGGCCTCGGGTGCCTACGCGGCGGTGGCCGCCGAGGCGACGAGGCCGAGCCGCGAGGAGAGGAACGCGAATCCACGTTCGAAGTCGGCGCGCTTGCGCTGGGCCCTCGCCCCCGGCGAGAGGGGCGCGGCAGTCTACAGCGGCATCCACGCCTAGGACCCCGACGGCCTCCGGCCCACCCCTTTTTGTTCAGCGACCCGAGTTCATGCCCTCGAAGGCCTTTTCGCCATTGGCACGCAGGCCTACGGCCATGCCGACGGCGATCTCGGGGAGGCCTGCGGCAAGGCCCTTCATCACCTCGTCGACGAATTCATCGACCGAGATGCCACCGTGGCTTCGCGGGGCACTCCCCGCGTGCGGGGCGCTCCCGGCGTGCGGGGCGCTCCCGGCGTGCGGGGCGCTCCCGGCGTGCGGGGCGCTCCCGGCGTGCGGGGCGCTCCCGGCGCGGCGATCGTGGCCGAGTTCGGTGTCGACCGCGGGGGGGATGATCTCGATAACCTCGACGCCCTTGGCGCGGAGCTGGTGGCGGAGGGACATGGTGAATGAATGGACGGCCGCCTTGGTCGCGCAATAGACGGGGAGGAAGGCCAGGGGGGCGAAGGCCAGGCCCGAGGACAGGTTGACGATGGCCGCCCCCGGCTTGCCGGCGACGAGGCGGGAGGCGAGGTCGCTCAGGTGGAAGAGGGCGACGACGTTGGTCTCGATCTCGGCGCGCATCTTGGTCGTGTCGAGTCCCGTCATGAAGTTGCCCGACATCTGGACGCCGGCGTTGTTGACGAAGACGTTGGCTTCTGGATGCTCCTTGGCGAGCCAGGCGACGAGGTCGGCGCGCTGCTTCTCGTCGGCCACGTCGCAGACCCTCGTGGCGATGCCGGGGGCTTGCGCCGCGACCTCGGCGAGGCGATCGGCGCGGCGGCCCGCGATGATGACCTTGTTGCCTGTCTTGGCCAGGCTGAGGGCGAGGCCCGCGCCGATGCCGGAGCTGCCTCCGGTTATCACTATCGTGTTTCCTTCGAGTTTCATGGCATGTCTCCTTCTGGCGGGCGCCTGCCCGCCCGCCAAGCCTAGCACGGGGTGCCGCTCCGGTCCCCCTTTGGCGGGCTCCGGCGGCCCGTTTTTACATTTTTAAAGCTCGGGAGAGTCCAGGGGAATGAGGAGCTCGACGAGGCTCGCCTTGTCGCGATGGAGGGGCACAAGTCCGATAGGGGCATTGTCGGGCCATAGGTGGTTTTCCCTACCCGCCTATTCGGGATTTGCCCTATTTCGACCTGTACGGGGCGGGTTTATGGTGCCCTGCAGGGAGGCGGGTCCGTCCCGGCCCCATTCGACACGACGGAGGAATTGTCATGAAGAAAGCAGCGTTTCTCGCGGTCGGGCTGGTCCTCTTCAGCCTGTTTTCGGTGGAGGCCAGCTTCGCCCAGACGAAGCTCACGGTCTGGGGTCGCGACATTCCCGACGATGGGGCCGATCACGCCTATGTGAAGGGTCTCATCAGCGGCTTCCAGGCCAAATACCCGGACATCAAGATCGAGTATGTCGCCCTGGGCGATCCGGGTCTCATGGACAAGACGAAGATCACCATGGCCGCTGGCGCCGGACTTCCGGACGTCTTCCAGTCCTGGGGCGGCTCGGTCCTCGGCGGCTATGCCGACGCCGGTCGCCTCCTCGATCTCACGGCCGAGCTCAAGAACATTCCCGGCAGCGCCGCCGCCCGCGAGGCGATGACCTGGAAGGGCAAGATCTACGGCGTGGCTCCCTTCTTCGCGGTGGCCGGGGTCTTCGTGAACGAGGGCATCTTCCAGAAGTACAATCTCAAGGTGCCGACGACGGTCGAGGGCTTCGAGGCGGTCTGCGATACCCTCCTCAAGAACGGCGTCCAGCCCTTCGCCTGCGGCGAGAAGGACAAGTGGCCCGGTCTCGCCCTCTACATGTACCTCACCAACCGCTTCGGCGGCGACGCCTCGGCCAGGGCCGCCTCGCGCCACCTCGCCTACGATTCGCCCGCCTTCGTCAAGGCGGCCCAGCTCTACCAGAAGTGGATCGCCAAGGGCTACTTCGGCCAGACCCCCCTCGGCGAGGGCTACGGCGACGCCCAGCAACTCATGGCCACGGGCAAGGCCGCGATGCACATCACCGGTTCCTGGATGTGCGCCCAGTACTCGAATCCCGATTTCACCGACCAGAAGCTCGGCTTCTACGCCTTCCCCGCCCTCGCCGCGGGCGGCGTCGGCAAGGCCACCGACATCATGGGCATGACCGACATCGGCTGGGCCGCCACCAAGGCCGCCGCCTCCAAGAAGGACGCGGTCGTCAAGTTCCTGACCTACGCGATGAGCGTCGAGGCCTGCAACAACGAGCCCGGCCGCATCTCCTCGGTGCCCGGCGTCAAGGCCAAGTCCAACCTCACCGCCCAGGCCGCCGCCGTCTTCGCCTCGGCCAAGACGGTCACCTTCTGGTGGGATCAGGACCTTCCCCCCTCGGTCACCTCTCCCCTCAACGACACGATCCAGACCTTCTTCCTGCCCGGCACGGACGTGAAGAAGTCGCTATCATCCTATGAGGCCCTTGTCACCGAGAACATGGGCAAGGTGAAGTAAGGGAAGACGGGGGTGTTTAGCGTGGTCCAGTCTGACAATGCGGGTGTGGGCAGCGAGGCCGGACCGCGCCGGAAGGGGAGGAGGAGGGATCCGGGGAGAAGACTCTTCGTGTTCCTCTGTCTCCTCCCCGCCTTCTTCTTCCTCGCCGTCTTTCTCTATTATCCCATCGTGGAGACCTTCAGGATCTCCACGATGCGGACGGCCGGCCTCGGCCAGGAGCTCTACGTCGGCTTCGACAACTACGCGAAGCTCTTCGCGAACGACGAGTTCCAGGCCGGCCTCGTCCATGTCTTCCAGTGGGCCTTCTGGTCGGTGATCGTCCAGCTCCCCCTGGCCTTCGCCATCGCCTTTGCCCTCACCTGGTACGGCAACAGGCTCACGGGCTTTCTCCGCGCGGCCTTCTATCTCTCGAACGTCCTGCCCTCGGCCATCACGGCCATGCTCGGCAAGTTCATCTTCGCCCCGAACTACGGCATCGTGGCGAGTTTCGCCAACCTCCTTCACTGGAAGTGGCTCGGGGGCATCGATTTTCTCGGCGACCCGAAGCTGGCCTTCTGGTCGATCTTCGCGGTGGCCACCTGGGCCTACACGGGCTTTCCCATCATCTACCTCATGGCGAGGATCGAGCAGATACCCCGCGACGTGCGCGAGGCGGCCATGCTCGACGGGGCCTCGCCCTGGCGCTACGCGACGCGGATCGTGCTGCCGGAGACGAGTTATCCGCTCCGCATCCTGGCCGTCCTCTGCACCGTCGGCAGTCTCAAGCTCTTCGACCTGCCGAACATGATGACCTCGGGGGGGCCGGGCAACGCGACGGTGACCCTGGGCATCACCCTGTACCGGCACGGCTTCGTCAACTGGAACTACGGCAAGGCCGCGGCCATCGGCGCGATCATCTTCGCCCTCTCGCTGGTCTTCACGGTCCTCCAATTCTCCATCGGCAGGAAGAAGGGGGAGGGGCAATGAGCGATCGAAGCGTCCTGGATGGAAGCCCGGCGCGGAGGCGATCCCCGAAGGTCCGCCACGGCGCGGGCGAATGGATCGTGATGGCCATCCTCGTACTCATGGCCCTGGCCGTCATCCTCCCCCTCATTCTTCCCTTTCTCTTCGTCTTCAAGACCCAGCTCGAGTTCTCCTATCACCCCTGGGCCCTGCCCAGGCAGATACGCTGGATCAACTTCGTCGAGGCCTGGAAGGCGGTGCGGATCGACCAGGGTCTCGTCAACACCCTGATAGTCTGCGCGGGGGCCATAGCCTTCACGATCCCGCCCTCGGCTTTGGCCGGCTACGTCTTCGCCCGCTACCGGAGCAGGTTGACCGAAATTCTCTATTATGCCGTTCTCCTGGGCTACTTCGTCCCCGTGCAGATGGTCCTCGTGCCCCTCTATCGCATGGAGGCGGCCCTCGGTCTCAGCGACACCCTCCACGGTCTCTTCCTCCCCATGGCGGCCTTCGGCATCCCCTTCTGGACGATGATCTATCGCTCCTTCTTCCGGAGCCTCCCCGGCGAGCTCGTCGAGGCGGCGCGGATCGACGGGGCAGGCCACGCCGGCATTTTCTTCCGCGTGATGCTGCCCCTGGCCCAGCCGGCGACGGTCCTGGCCGTCATCCTCGTCTTCATCGGGGCCTGGAGCGACTACCTCCTCAGCCTCATCCTCCTCACGAACCAAGAGCACTTCACGATGCAACTCCGGGTGGCCTCCTTCCTCAACGCCTACGGGACCGACCGGATGCCGCGCTACGCGGCGGCGGCGATAATCTCCGCGGCCCCGACGGTGATCCTCTACCTCCTCGGGAACAAGTGGATCATCAGGGGGACGATCGCGGGGGCGGTGAAGGAGTAGGGGAGGGTCGCGATGGACTCGCCGCTCTCGCCCTGATACTGTGGATTCATCATGACAGCCGGGCGCCTCGCTCGGGGCGAGAGGGTCCCCGCAATAGGTTTTCTCGCCGCCCGTTTCGACGAGGCCTACCAGCACGCGGTGTGGACGGGGGCGGCCGCCGAGGCGGAGCGCCTCGGTCTGGCCCTCGTCTTCTTCGGTGGCCAGCGCATCGGCAGCCCCGTCGGCCTCGAGGCCCTCGACAATGTCGCCTACGACCTCGCGGCCCACTGCGAACTGGCCGGCCTCGTCGTCATGTCGAACGTCATCGGCACCTACATTTCCGACGGGGAGCAGCGCGACTTTCTCGGCCGCTTCGCCGGGCGCGCCCTCGTGACGGTGGGCGTCGGCTTCGAGGGCATCGAGATGGTCGGCGTCGACTCCTCGGGCGCGGTGGCCGAGCTGGCGGAGCACCTGGTCCGCGCCCACGGGCGCCGGCGCTTTCTCTTCCTGGCCGGGCCCTGCCTCCACCACGAGTCCGCCGAAAGGCTCTCGCAATTCCTCGGGGCCATCGCCTCCCTCCTCGGAAAGGAGGGGCGGGTCGAGGTGATTTTCGGGGACTTCCTCGGCGAGGACGCCAGGCTGAAGGTCGGCGCCTTCCTCGACGCGGGCGGCAGGATCGACGCCATCGTCTCGGCCAACGACCACATGGCTATCGGGGCGATGGCGGCCCTCTCCGAGAGGGGCCTGGTCGTGCCGCGGGACGTGTCGGTGACGGGCTTCGACGACACCGAGGACAGCCGCTTTTCCACGCCGACCCTCACCACCCTGCGCCAACCCGCCTCGAGGCTGGGGGAGCTCGCCGTGCGGAGCCTCGCCAGACAGCTCGGCCTCGAGGCCGGAGGGGGCGTGGAGAGGCCACGGGTCTCCTTCGTGCAAAGGGAATCCTGCGGCTGCGCGGCGAGGCCTGCGCCAGGGGATTCCGACCCCGGTCAGCTCGCGGCCCGGGGCCTTCTTGCCGAGAAGAGGGCGGCCGTCCTCGGCGAGATCGAGGCCTCCCTCGTCTCCTCCTTTTCGCTGGAGGACATCCTCGGCGAGATCGCCCGCGGATCGAGGGAATTGGGTGTATCGTCCTGCTGGCTCGGCCTCTTCGAGTCGGCTGGCGGCTCCCTCGATTGGTCGCGGCTCTTCCTCGCGGCCGACGAGAGGGGGCTGCGCATCCTCTCGCCCCGCGGTATGCGCTTCCGGACCGCCGAACTCGTGCCGGGGGGCCTGCCGGCCACCTCGAAGGCCTACGTCTGCGTGTCGCTGCGCTTCGGCGACGACCGACTCGGCTACCTCATCTTCACGGCCGACTCGACCGACCGCCGCATGTACGAGTCCTTCCGCGACCAGGTCTCCGGGGCGATAAAGGGCGCCATGCTGATGGCTGCGGAGCGCGACCGGGAGCGGGAGCTCGAGCGGAAGGTCGCCGTCCGCACCAAGGAGTTGCAGGCGGCCAACGCGCGGCTCGTCGAGGAGATGGCCGTGAGGCGGCGTCTCGAGGGCGAGCTCCTCGAAATCTCGAATCGCATCATGGGCAGCATCGGCAGGGACATCCACGACAATCTCTGCCAGGACATAGCCGGGCTCGGGATCATGGCGGCCGTCCTCCAGGGCAAGCTCATGAGGGCGGGCATGGTCGAGGAGGCCGAGGCGGCCGAGGCGATAGCCCGGGGCGCCGGCGAGACGGCGGGGCGGGCCAAGGGCATGGCCCGGGGCCTCTATCCGGCCGAGCTCGAGGCCCACGGCCTCGTCGCCGCCGTCGAGAACCTCGTCCGCTCGAGCTCGGCCAGAGAAGGCCTCTCCATCGTGCTCGAGGTCTCCGAGGGCTTCGCGCTCAGGGACTCCGAAAGGGCCCTCCATCTCTTCAGGATCGTGCAGGAGGCCCTCGCCAACGCGCTCAGGCATTCGGGGGCGAGGAACATAGAGGTGGGACTGCGGATGGACAGGGAAACGGTCACGGTCGAGGTCGTCGACGACGGAAGGGGCATTCCGGAGAGGCCACGCGAGGGAGGCGGCATGGGCATGCAGATCATGCGCTACAGGGCGAGCGTCATCGGCGGCGAGTTCCGCGTGCGCTCGTGGGAGGGCGGTACGAGCCTGTCCTGCCGGGTGGCGAGGTAGCCATGGGCATCCATCCCTCCTTCATCGTGGTCGACGACCATCCCCTCTATCGTCATGGGCTCGTGATGCTCGTCTCCCAGGAATTGCGGCTCGAATGCGTGGGCGAGGCGGGATCCATCGCCGAGGCCCAGGACCTCCTCCGCGGCACGACACCCCGTCTGGCGATAGTCGACATCTCCCTCCAGGAGCACAACGGTCTCGAGCTCGTGCGGACGATCAGGGCCGAACGGCCCGAGATCCTCGTCCTCGTCGTCTCGATGCACGAGGAGAATCTCTACGGCGAGCGCGCCATCAAGTCGGGGGCGAGGGGCTTCGTGATGAAGCACCGCAGCCCCGCCGAGCTCCTCGAGGCGGTGCGGGAGGTCCTCGCGGGCAAGATCGCCGTCAGCCCCGAACTGCGCGAGCGCATGCTCGAGGGCATGGTGGGGGGCAGCGTCGAGGGGGACCCCATCAAGCGTCTCTCGGACCGGGAACTCGAGGTCTTCACCCTCACGGGAAAGGGCTTCGGCGCCGCCGAGATCGCCGAGCGCCTCAATCTCTCGGTCAAGACCGTCAACGCCTACCGCGACCACATCAAGGACAAACTGGGGCTCGCGAGCGCCGCGGAGCTCCGGAAGACGGCCGTGCAGTGGTGCGCGGGCAACTGAGTTGGGCTTTGACGGCAGCTTCGGGGCCGGTCCGGGCGCAGGCGCGGCGCCCTTCCGGCGAGGCGGCCCGGCGGGGTAGGTAAAAAGGCCGATGGCTTAAATGGTTCCAACTCCGATGAACAGGACTTCCGCGGGGGTCTATGCTTCGCCGCAATGGAGACTGCGCGGAATGTCCACACTCGTGCCTGAAAACGATTTCTACTCGCAACACGGTATCTGGGGCGCCTACGCATCCCTCGTCATCGGGCGACCGGGACGGGGGGCGGGCATCGTCATAGGCGACGTCAAGCCGCCGCGCACGGGCATCTTCGCGGGTTATCGCTCGGGCGGCGAGGAGCCGCGCCTCCTTCCCTTTGCGACGGGGGCGAGCTTCGGCCTCGGGGCGGCCTCCTATCGGGAGGGGGGCGAGGCACCGAAGACGAAGCCGGGCCGGGGGCCGGCCTGGTTCGAGACGGGGGAGATCGAGAGGCGCCTGTCCTTCTCCGGCGAGGAATGGAAGGCGGGGGCCTTCGGCATGGAACTGGTATCCTTTTTCGGGGAGGTCCCCGATCCGCGCTCGGTGTCGCGCTCCGTCGCGAGGTCGAGCCTCCTTCCCGCGATCTATGTCCGTCTCCGCTTCGACAACAGCCGCGGTCAGGGCCCCATGACGGGACTCTTCGCCATGCAGGGGGTGGGACGCCCCCTTTCGGACTCGACGCAGGGCGACCTCCTCGGCATGGCCTCGGGCTCGAGTTGGGGCTTCGCGGTCAAGAAGACCGCGGGCGTCGAGGAGGTCATGGACTGGTCGGCCGTCGAGGCGGCCTTCGACGGCGACCGTGCCCTCCGCCGCCTCGCGAACGAGGGGGGCCTCCGCTTTCACGTGCCCGCGGGCGCCTTGGTCGAGCAGGTCCTCGCCCTGGGCGTCTTCAGGAGCGGCGTCGTCAGCTCCGGCCTGCCGACCCAGGCCTACCACGCCTGTCTCTTCGGCGACCTCGAGGAGGTCCTCGAAAGCGCCCTCGACGAGGCCGATGCCCGGCTCGCGAAGGCCGCCGAACTCGACGCCCTCCTCGACGCCTCGGGCCTCGACGAGGATCGGCGCTTCCTCCTCGCCCATGGCACGCACAGCTACTGCGCTAGCGCCGAGCTCCTCCTCGCCGAATCGGGCGAACCCGTCTTCGTGGAGAACGAGGGCGAGTACAGGATGATGAACACCCTCGACCTCACGGTCGACCATGCCTTCTTCGAGGCCCGCTTCTCCCCCTGGACCCTCCGCGACGTCCTCGACTCCTTCGTCGAGCGTCACTCCTACGTGGACGCCTTCGGCCTCGCCTTCGCCCACGACCAGGGCGTGGCCGACTGCTTCGCCCCGCGGGGCTCCTCGGCCTACGAGATGCCGGGCCTCACCGACGTCTTCAGCTTCATGACCTACGAGGAAACGACCAATTGGCTCATTTCGGCCAGCCTCTACGCCTCCCTCGCAGCCGACCTCGCCTGGGCTCGTTCGCGCCGCCCCGTCATCGAGGCGGCCCTCCGCTCGATCATGGCCCGCGACGCCAACGGGGACGGCGTGATGGACCGCGACTCGGATCGCTGCCGGGGCGGCTCGGAGATCACCACCTACGACTCCCTCGACGCGAGCCTCGGCCAGGCCCGCAACAATCTCTACCTCGCCGTGAAGGCCTGGTCGGCCCTCGTCTGCGCCTCGACCCTTCTCGCGCGGCTCGGCGCCGGGGCCTCGCCCGGGCTGGAGGGCGGGGCTTTCGCCGAGACGGCTCCCGCCGAGATGACCACCACCGGGGCCGGCCACCTCGAGGCAGCCCTCATCGAGGCGGCGAAGAGTGCCGCCTCGAGGGCCGCGTCCACCATCGTCTCGAAGTTCCTCCCGGCCGAGGGCTACATTCCCGCCGTCTTCGAGAGCGACAACCGCTCGCGCATCATCCCCGCCATCGAGGGCCTCGCCTATCCACGCTTCTGCGGCGCCCCCGAGGCGACGGAGCCCGATGGCCCCTATGGGGACCTCGTCGTCGCCCTCTCGCGCCACCTCGATACCGTCCTCGCTCCCGGCCTCTGTCTCGACCCGGTGTCGGGGGGCTGGAAACTTTCCTCGACGAGCAGGAACACCTGGCTCTCGAAGATCTTCCTCAATCAATTCGTGGCGGAAAAGGTGTTGGGGATGGACGACGAGAGGACGAGGCGGGACGCCATCCACGCGCGTTGGCTGCGATCCGGAAGCGCCGACTACGCGGCCACCGACCAGGTGGACTCGGCGACGGGAGCCGACCTCGGCTCGCGTCTCTATCCCCGCCTCGTCACCGCGATTCTCTGGCTCGAGGGGAGGGCGAGCCCTCGCCGCTGAGACGGCGCCCGGGTCGGGTCTATGCTCGCTGGGGGCCGTGCCCATGCCCGCTGGGGTCGGGCGCCGGCGACGGAGCCCTTGCATCGTGCTACAATTCGGATCATGACCTTCACCGAAGACCTTGTCCGCGAAAAGCTCTTTGCCGCCCTCGACGCCCTCGGCCCCAAGAGACGCGTCCTCGCCCTGCCCCCAGACGCCACGCGAGGCCACTCCCGCGCCGGCCTCGTCCTCAAGCTCCTCCACGACTACTACGGCCCCGCCCTTACCGACGTCATGCCGGCCCTCGGCACCCACGAGCCGATGTCGACCGCCGAGATCGCCACGATGTACCCGGGCGTCCCCGCCTCCCTCTTCCGTGCCCACGACTGGCGCCACGATCTCGTCACCCTGGGCCGCGTGCCCGCCGCCTACGTGAAGGAGCTCTCCGAGGGCAAGCTGGACTTCGACTGGCCGGCCCAGGTCAATCGCCTCGTCGCCGAGGGCGGCCATGACCTCATCGTCTCGATAGGCCAGGTCGTCCCCCACGAAGTGGCCGGCATGGCCAATCACGCCAAGAATGTCTTCGTCGGCACGGGAGGGGCCGAGGGCATACACCGAAGCCACTTCCTCGGCGCCGTCTACGGCATGGAAAGGATGATGGGCAGGGCCGATACCCCGGTCCGCGCCCTCTTCGATTACGCCTCGCGCGAGTTCGCCTCGGGCCTGCCCATCTTCTACGCCCTCACGGTGGTGGGGCCGGAGGAGGAAGGCGCCGATCCCGTCGCGGGCGAAGCCTTCGGCGCCGCGCCGGGCGCACGCGCAAACACGGGCAAATCCAGGAGGATCGCCGAAGGCGAAGCCTTCGGCGCCGCGCCGGGCGCACGCGCCCGGCGCGATGTGCTGCGCGGCTTCTTCGTGGGGCAGGGACGTCGCTGTTTCGAGGAGGCCGCGGCCCTCTCGGCTTCGCTCAACGTGAATCTCCTCGACAGGCCCATCCGCCGGGCCCTGGTCCGCCTCGATCCCGAGGAGTTCAAGTCGACCTGGCTCGGCAACAAGGCCGTCTACCGCACGCGCATGGCCATGGCCGACGGAGGCGAGCTCATCATCCTCGCGCCGGGCCTGCGCCGCTTCGGCGAGGACCCGACCATCGACAGGCTGATCAGGAAGCATGGCTACCGGGGAACTCCGGCCACCCTCGCCGCGGTCGACCGTGATCCCGAGCTCGCGGCCAACCTCTCGGGAGCCGCCCACCTTATACATGGTTCGAGCGAGGGGCGCTTCTCGATCACCTACTGCGCCCCCGGCCTCAGCCGCGAGGAAGTCGAGGGAGTGGGCTTCCGCTACGGCGATCTCGCGGCCGCCGAGGCGGGCTGGAGGCCTTCGAGCCTTTCGCCCGGCTTCAACGAGGTCGACGGCGAGGAGGTCTTTTGGGTGCCCAACCCGGCCCTTGGCCTCTGGGCGACGAAGGAACGCTTCGGCGCCCCCTGAGGGCGGCGCCTTTCAGGACTTGGATCCCTCCGCCTCGGCGTACTTGGCCGCGATCCACTTGCCGTAC
>Ga0307375_10004108_pt1 | contig 14071 bp, 9 predicted proteins | sample TR1MG_FD_202531 | JGI IMG/M metagenome (GOLD analysis project Ga0307375, IMG submission 202531) | Soil microbial communities from Risofladan, Vaasa, Finland - TR-1 | ecosystem: Environmental > Terrestrial > Soil > Coastal area > Acid sulfate soil | place: Finland: Risofladan, Vaasa | collected...
TTCCTTGAACATGTTTCATTCACGCAGGTTCAATACTTTATATATCTTCTTTCTACAATCACTAATTCTGAAGCAGAAATTGATATTATAGTTCCTGATTATTATAAATTAGCAGAAATGATACTAGCTGAAAAGATTGGTAATGATTTTGAAGCTAAAAATATCTTATTAACCACCGAACTTTTAAATGAACCATCATGCCCACACGCATCAATATGGACTGTTGAAAGAGCAAAACACTTCTTTGAATTAGAAGGAAGATTTGAAGTTTCCGGAATAAGGGTTGATTACCCTTTTGATGGTCGAGATATTTATCTAAGATTTAGGGCGGTTAGAGTATAATGTTTAAAGAAACTCCAATACAAATCTATATGAAACCATCTACAGGTGGTGGTCCTGGTGGCGGACTTCATATAACCAGACCAACCAGGAGAGAAAAACTATATCACTCCAATATAGCTATCTACGTTTATCCAAACGGAAAAGTTGAAATTGGAAAAAATAAAAATGGAGATCATGGAGAGGCAACTGTAGAACAGGCGATAAAATATTTTTCAAAAATCATTGCTGATTTAAAATTAAAAGATACACACCTCGATATGTTTAAAGAAGGACTATCAAAACTCCTTCAAGAATCAATAAACAATACCTTGAAAGGGGATTATTATGAGAGAAGTATTTGCACAGAGAGCTCAGGAGATGGGTTTAACTGTGATAGGGGCACATAAAGGTCTATTTACATATGAGGATCAATATTCTCAAATTGCATATAGACAATTATATACAGGATTTATAAATGTTAGAGAAGAGGAAAGGCATCCAACTGATGGAAGTCCGACTCCGCTAATTGGCATTTATACAAGACCCACAGCAGACGTAGATTTTAAATACGTTGGATACGTCTCAGATTTTTATCAGTTTATAGGAAACGCCGTATTGTGTGACAGAGTTAGAAATTCAATCAACTCAGTTGGAATCCCAATGTTGGAAGAACAGGTGATAATGAGTTGGGATCATACGAGGATGAGAAATGAAATCATTATCCAAAGTAGTCAGAACCACGCCCAAGCGGGGGATATTCTTCCCGTTATGGTTATCAATAATAGCTACAACGGAACTCGTGCTGCTACCGTTGCTTTTGGTCTCGCTATGGAGTATAACAATAATAGGACTATCTTCGCTTTTTCTCTTGGTGAAATGCGGCAAGTTCATATTGAAAGCTCAACAACTGAAATCCGTGCTGCCATAACATCCTATATGCAAGTATTCTCAGAGAACATTGCTGAGATGATCACTGGAAGCTTTAACAGCACAGTATCAGAAGATGATATGTTAGCAGTACTTGATGTTATTGATAACTATGGCCGAAAAAGAAGAGATGCAATCTCAACACTATTGGCAGAGATTCAACCTGCTGGAGCTGGTTTACCTTCAGCCTGGCAGATATTCTTAGCTATTGTAAGATATAGTAGTTTTGAACAGAATCTCAATATGAAACGATTACTGGAGAACGCAGCAGAAAGTGTTCTGGTAATTCCAAGACGGATGTATGAAGTTTTAGATCAACTTCAATCATCATAAGACACTCATCAGTGCCTGAGAAAAATGGGAGGAAATTCAACCCCCTTCCATTTTTTTTGGAACAAAATATAAAAAAAGGAATAGAGAATGGCATCTTCATCAACACCCTTAATTAGTAATTGGCATCAAGATGTAACATATGATTTTACGTTAAGAATAGGTGAACTTGACTATTCAACAGATTTAATAGGAGTTGAGATAAGATCTACCGTTACTATTCCATATCAGAATATAATGCTAGATGTACTTATGGATTCAAGACATATATTAACTGAAAGTTTATTTGGTCATCAACCTATAAAACTTATAATAAGATTGCAAGGAAAAGAACCAGGAGTATTAGAGAAAATTGATTTTGATCTAATGTATATTAATACAGAGGCTGGATTTGCTCCAGCCCAAAAAAATTTTATGGGGGATCAATGGGAAAGATCTCTGGTTAGATTTAGAACAATTCCTTCTAAACCATATCAAACCATGACAAAAATGGTAAATGGTATATATTTTAATTCAACTCCAACAACTATAATTGGAGATTTAATTAATAGTAATACAGATGCAAAGTTAGACTATGATGCATTGGGTCAAAGTAAACTTGCAATTGATCAATTTTTAATTCCCCCAACTACTATATATGGAGTTGTATCTTATTTAGATAGAACATATGGAGTATTTAATGGAGCTCTTAGTTTTCATTGTTCATTTGATAATAAAGTTAAAGTACAAAATTTATCAACTAAAGCAAGATCAGCCCAAAAATTTTCATTATATTTATTATCTACCGATGATGATAATAAAGATATATATAAAAGCGAAAGTCCCTCGCTTTTCTATACACGATCAGCAGTAGAAAGTATATATCAAGGAAACTCTGTATTTGCTGTAGTCGCCCCAACTATAAAATATATTGTAAAACCGAATAATACTCTTTATAAAAACATAGATATTAATATGCAATCATTTTCAAAAAATTATGGAATTATTGAAAGAAATAATCCATCAATGTATTATAACAGCGAAACAATTGATCCCGATAAAAGAATTTCATATTATAAAGATCAAACTGGATATAATTCTGATCAAACATTTATAAATTCAACACTATCTCCAAAAATTGTGGATTTATCAACATTGGTTGCAGAGATAACTGGAAACTTACCTTTATTGAATCTTATGGAGGTTGGAGAACATGTTAAAGTAATAAGCAGAGTTGATGCTTTTCTTAAATTAGGAGGAGCATATATATTAAAAGGAAGTAATATTAAATTTGAAAAATCAAGGTCGTGGCTATCAGCTGCAAAAATTTATCTTTCAAGAACAAATATTGCGGCACAGTAATTAGAACAAATAATAAAGGAGAATAGTATGGTAGCAGTATCCGCAGCACGAAATATGCTAGTAGCAGATGATTATGTTGCGGAATATATGCGGTGCAAAAATAATTTTCATTATTTCTGTGCTACCTATATTTATATTGAAATACCCGGAAAAGACATACTATTAACTCCATATAATAAACAATCAGAATTAATTGATACAATTGAAAAAAGAAAATATGTTCTAGTTCTAAAAAGTAGGCAGATTGGAATTTCAACGATCATTCAAGCATATGCTACTTGGTTAGCAACATTTTATGCTAATGTTGTTATTGGAATTATTTCAAAGGACGGAGCTGAAGCAACTGATTTTGCAAGAATTATTCGTGGTATGTTTGAAAAACTTCCTGATTGGATGAAACCGATTGGTGGGTCTCAAGGTCGTGGTCTGAACAAAAGAACTGAGCGTTCATTTATTTTGACAAATGGTAGTAAGGTTTATGCTTCTCCTGTCAATCCAAATGCTCCTGATAAAACTCTTCGTGGTAAAGCTCTTACATTTTTGGTAATCGACGAAGCAGCATTTGTATCATATATTGAAGCGGCATGGACTTCGATGGTTCCTGCTTTATCAACTAATCAGATGCAAGCACGAAAAGCAAATATACCATATGGGACAGTTGTTCTTTCAACCCCAAATAAAACTATTGGAATAGGTCAATGGTATTTTGAACAATATATGAGAGCTATTTCAAGAGATGATATTTTTGAACCATTTGTAATTCATTGGAAAATGATTCCTGAATTAGCTGAAGATCCATATTGGTATAAAACTCAATGTAAATTGTTTAATAATAATCCAAAGAAAATCGCTCAAGAGTTGGAATTAAAATTCTTACCGGCAGAGGGATCATTCTTTGAAGCTGATACTGTTGAGAAACTTCAAGGATCTTGTATTGAGCCAATTCAAAAATTAAGAGTTTTTAATGGAGAAATTTGGAAATTTAATCACTCACTACCTCATAGAAATTATATGATTGGAGTTGATACTGCTCCAGAACATGGTGTAGATAAATCAGCTATTACAGTATGGGATTATCAAACATTAGAACAGGTATGGGAATATCAAGGTAAATGTAAAGTATTGGATTTCTTAAAAGTAGTTGAAATCGCTGCAACTGAATATGCCAATGGACCAATAATTGTTGAATCAAATTCATATGGAAATCAGGTTGTAGAACATTTAGGTCGATCTAATTTCTCGCATAGATTATATAGAGAGAAAAGAGGACCACATACAGTTGTTCCCGGACTTTCAAATAATGCAAAGACAAGACCTCTAATGATTGATGCTTTATATTCAACTATGAGTGAGTTTCCTGAATCAGTTAGATCACAAAGATTAGCTCTTGAATTGACTGGATTGGTTTCTAAATCAAGCGGTAGAGTTGAAGCTGATGTAGGGTGTCACGACGACTTGGCATTAGCTACAGCATGTTGTATGTATGTAAGAAAATACGATCCTCCATTGATGCTTGAAACTGATGGAGAAGGGTATTCAGGAAGCATGGATATATTTCAAAGCATTGTTGGATATAATACAGATCTACCAATGGAAATAAGTAATGAATCTATAATGAAATCTGTTAAGAAAAATCTAGATAAGAACCTTGGGTTTGTAGATATCATGGAGTTATATAACAAGGAATAATATAATATGGATGATAATAGATACTTCGATGAGGAATACTTAAACGAGTTATTCTCACTTCCGATTGGGATGGAAGTGGAAGCCACGGTAGATGGTCAGAAATTTTATTCCTCTCAAAAAATTAAAGAATCTTTTATGAAATCTATAGGTTCAACTGGAAGATCAGCTCATCTTTATAAACAAATAGAAAGTTTGGTTATGAAGAAAAAGCTGCTAGTTCCCTGTTATCTTACTAAAAATATGTTCCGCTTTTTTGTTCATAAAATGATTGGAAAACCAGAAGATAAGTCGGTTTTGGGTTTCTATCATATGGTACAAAAAAGAGTATTTGTATTAATTGATAATACCATCTCAGTATTTGGAACTGCTCAAAATGATTTTTTAGCAAGCACAGTCATGCATGAGTGTGTTCATTTATATGCAGATAGAATGAAAAATGGTTTCATAAAATTATTTGATGAAGAATTAACAAGATATTATGTTTCATATTTTTCAAGAACATTTAGTTTAAAAACAAAACCCAATGTTGATAGTATAATAAGATTTATTTCTTCCTTTGAGTATAAAAGATCGGAACAAATGAATAAACAACTAACAACATTTTATAATTTATTAGAGAAAGAATTAAAACCACATACTACATTAAGCAGTGAGGTTTTTTCTCAAACGCTGACAGATTTAATAGTAATCGTAAAGATATACTTGATAAATTTTTCAACATTTGTAAGGATGTATAGACAATACAAACACATACTTGGCCCACTAGATAGAGCCTATCCCGAAGCATTCGGAAAACGAAATACCTACACAACTCCCTATCAAGAGCTGTCATCTGTGTCTGAAGTTATATCCGTCCTTTCTGAAATGAAACCAACCGACTCCAAAATAAAAAAGATGTTTAAAAATATGGCATAGGAGTATAATAGATGGCTGTTCGTAAAGATAATATTCCACCAAGAAGTGCGGGTAGTATCACCCAAAAAGCTGACGCAGATATAGACCGTATAGGGAATATAAGCAATGTTTCCAAAACTGTATCTAATATGCAAAAGGATGTAAAACAAAGACTTTCCGATACCCAACGTTCAATAGATGAATCACAATCTATTAGTATGGTTCAAAAATCTATGAGTGCAGTTTTAGATAAACTAGCAGGAACAGTTGACGCTCTTTCAAAAGGTGTTAAAACAATTACGATTGATACTGCAAAAGCAACCAAAGATACTATCACACAATTTGGCAAATCTATGAATGAGGATATTGGCCTCAATAAAACAAATATAATTGCAATGTCATTAGCAAAAGCTACTCCTTTATATGGTTATTTCGCTGCTAAATTTATGGAAACTGATGTCTTCAAAAAAGCTGCGGAAAGAATGAAAACATCTATTGGAAAAGTATTTGGTAGTGTAGCTGGTCTCTTTAGTCGTGGACGCAAGGGTAAAGGTAATGTAGATGCAGATATTCCTAAAATGGCTCGGGGTGGTTATGTAAAGAAAGGAGGTATAGCAGAACTCCATGCTGGAGAAATGGTTGCTCCAATTGAAAAAATCTTAAAACGAATCGACGATAGTATCTCTACTACCAAAGATTTGGCAAAAATTACTGAGAAAACTTCATTACATTTAGCAACAGATCTAAAAGGTTATATTAAAAGTAGTACTTCATCTGATAAAAGTAATATGAATGTATTTCGTAGTGCTATTAGAACTTGGAAGGAAGTAAGTGAACGAGCATTTACAGAACAACCAGTAGAACGTATGGCTAGATCGTTGCTTGCAATTCAAGATATCCTTGGAGCTCAAATAGGTACCTGGAAACAAGTACAGGATGAAATGTTGACAAACCATCCAACTCTTGTAAAGATGAAACTTGCTTTTGGTTTAATGTCTGGAGCATTAACAGCTCCATATAAAATAGCGCGAGCCTTTTTTAAAGTTAGAGGATGGGGTGGTTATCGAGCTAAGTTATCTAAAGCAAAAAATCCACTACAAGCATCAGCAGAAAATATAGCTTCATTATATGTTGATTTAATGTGGCGCCTAGATAATATGCTACCGTTAATTAAATTAACAGCTCAAGCTTCTAGAGATACCGCTTCTAAATTAACAGGTAATAAATATCCAAGAATTCCTGGAGTACCTAAAGAAAAAAATTGGTCAGCTAGTAAAGTTTATTCAAAAGTAATAGGAACTTTACCAGGAATGGCAACTTCAATGATTGGTCAATCGCTGGGAGGGCTTGGAGGTTTATTAGGAAAAGGAAAAGGAAAACTCGGTTCTTTCGGCAGAGGAATGAAAGGTATTGGTGGCGGAATTGATACTGCTGGCCAATGGTTAATGGAAGGTGGAGGCGAAGTAGGTAGAAATAAAAGACTTAAAGAAATGTCAATTGGTGCCATACCTGGTGGTGGAAAAAAAGGAGAACAAGGGGCTACTTCAGGACCAGCTATGTGGGTTACAGATACCAATGTAAATAAAGTAGCTTTAGATTATCAAGAATGGGTTAAATATGAAGCTAGCCAAATTTCAATGGAGAAAAAACTTAAACTTATAGAATACAAAACCGTAGAAGATAAATACAAACATCTTAAGGCTGATAGAGTTAATGCTCTATGGGGAGTGAAAGCTTCTAAAGAACAGGTTTCAACATTAGGAAAACTTAGAAAAACTTTAGCAGGAAACAAATGGCTTAAATGGTTATTCATAATTGGAGGGTTTCTTAAAACAGCTCTAATGAGTGTATTTGGTCCTGTTTTTTCATCTATAGCAACTATGTTGGGAATTAGTGTAGCTGGTAGAGCAATAGGTGGTGGTAGTGGAATACTTGGTGGGTTACTTAATATTTTTGGAAAAGGTGGATCAGCTGATAAAACATTAGGTCCCGCCGGATCTGCTACTAAACTTTTTGGAAAAGGTGGTAATGTAGCCAAATTTTTTGGAAAAGGTGGAGGAGCGTTAAAAGCAATAAAAGGCATAGGTTCTGTTTTGGCATCCCCTGCATTTTTTGGAGTAATGGCTGCTGCTGGTGTTGGTATTGGTATTGGTACTTGGTTGAATGATAGTTTTGTTACTCCATTTCTAGATAAACTTGATAAAGATATAGCTGAAAGAAGAGCATTATCTGAAAAAAATCTTGCTGAATTTCAAAAACAACTTAGAAAAGATGTTCTTTCCAAAGACGTTGATACATCATTTGCAGCGTCTAGAAAAAAACAATTAACTAATGTTTCTAGGGGTAAACTAGGTGAAGCTAGAATGAAAGCATTTGATGAAAGAGGATTGGGATTAGGAGACGCAAATATATCCGCAATACAAACCGCTCAACAAAAATACATAAAAGAAAACCCGAATGAATATTTAAAATATTCTCAAGAAGAAATAGATTATTGGAGATTAGATTTTATAGAAAATGTTGCATTGAATAGAAGTTGGTTTAAAGATCCTGAGAAATATGGAATGGAAAGAGAAGCTGAATTTTTAAAATACTTACAACGAAGAGGAACTCCAATAACAAATGAACAATTAGCAAAAGAGAAACAAGAATATATGAAAAGAAATGCACAGCATTTTGGTTTAGTGGATCCTAATAACCCAGATTATACTAAAAAACCAGGTGTTGCTGCACCAAAGCCACAAAAACCTGTATCAGTAGATTCTGCATATAAATGGTCTTCCGAAAACGAAAAAATGAGAGAACGACACCAAAACCCTGGATGGATAGAAGAATATAAAAAAGGAAAAGAATATATAGAACAAAAGGCCATTCAAACAGTGATGAAGGGAAAAGGTATAGGCACAGGGTGGTGGAATAAACTAGATGCTAAATCAAAAGCAGCATTTAAAGAAGCCAAACAGTATTATATGACAAAAGGCGGATTGTCAGAAGCCGAAGCCGATGCTCAAATTCAATCTCTAGTATCAAACATTAATGATACATATGGTATAATAACTAACCCAGAAACTTACAAAAATTACGCTAAATATGGGAAAGATGTTTATGCAGGAGCTAAAGATAAATTACCTGCAATGATGGACTCTGGTAAAATAGTTTTTAATAATGCTGCAGTAACATTAGCTCCTACAAAAGAAGCAATTACTGCTTTTGCTCAAGAAACTGCAAAACAAACAAAAGAGCTTTCAGATGTCGCAATTAAAGAAGGAAGCAAAACTGGTGCTGTACTAGTTAATGCAGTAACTAATAACGTCAATAATTTAAGAAAAAGTTCAGTGGTTCAAAGTGGGATGGGATCAATTAGAGAAGGCGGTACAGCTGCTATGGATTATTGGAACAATCTTGTATATAGACAAGGTGGAGTTTAAGGAGTTATAAAAAATGGCAGATAGAGAGCACCAAGGACAACAAAAACAGATAACCCTACAAGATGTATTTGGGTATCCTCCTGACAATTTAGAACCAAGAACTAATTTGATGATAAAAAAATCTATGCCATTAGTTAAATTTTTTCCATCTATACCGGCATTTGCAGGTGGCTTGGATCTATTCCATTTAACTACTGCATGGAATGAATATACAGGATTATTAGCAGAAAATGATTATTTTACTCCTAATAGTCCCGGACAAGGAATTAAGATGGCATTCCTTGCTGATAATTTTCCTACTGATACATTTACAAATGAGTATGGAGAAAACTTTTTACAAAAATTTACCAGTGCAACATCAGAAATGGCTTCATCTCTTACTCAAACACTTGGTGCTGAAACCGTAGGTGAGGCTTGGGATAATATGTCAAAAGGAATAGCATCCGGTGGAAAATTTGGTGAGTATATTAGTAGTGGAATGAATATGATGGGCGATTTTGCTTCTGCATTGAAACATGGTGCAGGGAATATGCCAGTTCTTGGAAACGTAACTTCTGGTGGTATAACTTTATTAGATAGATTAGCAGCTGGGTCAAGAATTGATTTTCCAATGGTATGGAAAAGCAGTGGTTTTCAACCATCTTATTCATTAACTGTTAGATTATATAATCCTTTTCCTCAAAGTTTAGAAGCAACAAGAAAATTTATAATTGGTCCTATAGTTGCTATAATGCTTATGGGAGTTCCTAGAGCTCAAGATTCTCAAACATACACATGGCCATTTTTGCATCGAATTGAATGTCCCGGTATATTTCATTTAGATCCAGGATTTATAAGCAATATTACAGTTGTAAAAGGAGGAGACCAACAACAAATTTCCCTTCAACAAAGATTAAGCGTTGTAGATATTAGAATAGATATAGGAAGTTTATATAGTAGTATGTTAGGTTCTTCATCAAAAGTTACATCAAGAAGACCAACTGTTAGAGCTTATGCTAAAATTTTGCAAGGAGAACTAGAGGTATCTACAAGAGAGTCTGATAATAAAAATGTAGGAACCGGTTCTAATAAAGAAATAATTGGAAATAACAGAAATATAGGATTAACAGAATTTGGGGCAGGGGCATTTGGAGAAACGGCCTCACTCGGGACCGGTAGAGGAATAGGAAGAACAAACCCAGGAAATAAGATGAGCCCAAAAAGAGCAGCTTTAGCTACAGATGCAGTCGGTGCAGTAAAAACTAGAGTAACTGCTGCTGCTGAAAAGATTTATGGTGAATTAAAGAAGCTTAATCCTTTTGGTTAACAAACGGTACTTCTCATACATAAAGTTAGATAATATGCAAGGTAGGAATGAATAATAAATTGAGTTTGAGTAGTATAAGAGTTGAATGTTTTTGTATATCCTATATTTTTTAAAATCCTCATCAATAGAATATTTATTTGTTGTTTAAAATAAACTCTTGCCCGTGTTCTTTTTACAGCCATTAATTTTCTAACATAAGCATAATATTCTTTTCCGCAAAACATAGATGTATTATTAATTTCTTTAACAAACATCTGCAGAACCAATCTAATCTCATCAGAATATTTAATATCTTTTAATTCTCTAGTAATAAGGTCAGCTATAACGGGTTTAATTTTTGTTATATTCTTAGCTTCTTCCATAGCTTTATCATTTATAGTTTTATATACAGTCAAATTTCTAACGGTTGCATCAATAACCTTTTTTCCTCTTTCTTGTGTTTGTAATTGATATTGATTAGTTTCAGGATCAGTTTCATCTGATTGAGTTTTTAATGCATCCCCCGATGTATATGCTCTATAATAATGCTGAGCAAAACTTTTTACACTTTGACTTATTCTACTACGAGAAGCCGATATGAATTGAATAATTGCATCAACATTAAATGTTTGAATATCTCGAGTATATTTTTTTTGCAATTCTCTTGCTAAATGAAATAAACTATTAGCAATTGTTTTCTCTCTTGAAAATAAATGAGTTTTAGTTAATGTTTCCAATGCATATGAAAACACCTCTTCATTACAAAATTTCTTGAAGTGTCTCATCATGGTATGCCCATATTGTCTAATCATATGATAAACTAATGTGCTATGATATAAAGTATTATTTCTCTTTCTTAATGCATACCACATTATAAACAATAATAGATTTGTTCCTGGTTCATTTGCAATATTAAATCCTTGTGCAATAGTTCCTTTATATGTTCTTTTAGCAAAGTCTTTAATATCCTTATCCGTCAAACCAGTGGCATTTAACAATGTAATATATTCTTTTTTATGACCAGGAATGTAACAAGGTTGGGACAAATTATTCACATCAGAAGAAGTAATCCTCAAAACAACTTTTTGAAGATTCGATGGATTTATGTTTGATTTCTTTAGTAGTGTCTCCATTATTTAAATATCTTAATCTCAATATCATCTTCTGTGAAATATATATATTCTGGACCATATTCTAAAAGTTGATCTTGTGTTAATTGATCCAAATCAAAATCAAAGAAAATATTTGAGCCCGGTTTAATCAACCTACAATGATCTACTCCATCAATCTCTTGAACAACATCAATAATTTCAGATTGATATAGATTAACTTCTATACCAAACCTGTCTATGAAAGCAGCAACCAAAGTCTCTCGTATTGTATTAGCAAGAACAGATATAGAACCTGTGTATGTGCTGGTTTGAAATACATCTAATTTTAATTGTAATGGAATTAAATAATTTGGTAGAACCCATCCACCAGAACCGAATATATATTTAAATCCTTTATTTTGAACATAAACCATATCATCAGTATTAGGAGTTGTATAAACCCATTGAACTGCAGTTGCATCAGCTCCAGTTGAATCTGGAGATGATAAACTACATTCGGCAATATCATCATCATGACCTTCAAAATCACCAGTACCATTTAATACAATATATCTTTGACCAGGAGTACATTGACTTCCAGATGGACCACAAGGATCACCCGGATCAGATCTAAAATCAATAACGGGTTGAGTGTTTACATCATTAAGCTGCATATTTTGCATACGGCCAGTTGTATTACCAAATTTTATATTAACAAAGTCAGTCATCATTTTATAATCAGCAAATGTTAAACTGGTTAACAATGACTGTAGCACTTGAGATTCAAATTCTCTTTGATCAATACTATCATAATATTCTTTTTCAATCGTAGGAATGTCATATACAATATTACTGGTTCCATCAATTACAACATTTGATCTTGTATAATTCTGAAGAGATTGTCTTAAAATAAATGTATTTTGATATCTTCCAATTAAACCTTCTGTTGGATGATCTAAGGTAAAATAATAAGTCAACTCACCCTGTTCAATTACAGTATAGTCCGGAAATAGTAAAATAAACTCATTTGCAGATGAGTCATTTACCATATTATATTCTGCACCAGTTTCTAAGATTTGCATTTTTGCTGTAACTAATTCAGGATCTACTGCTGTTGTATTATAAAGAAGTCTAAATAAAGCTTGGCTTGTTCCGCCAGTTGATACAATTAAATCATCTGCATATAAACTATAATCAGAATTAAAACTTGTCACTAAAGTAGGAATTTGTTCAATTTCAAACATGACATAATTATAGTCAGCTACAGTGTTTAAAGTATTGATCTGCATATCAAATAATGTATAAAAATCAACACCGTTAACATTAAGAACTGTTTTTCTTGGAACTATTAAATCATCAAATCCTGTAAAAACATTTCTAGTTGGAACAATTAAATCTTGATATAAAAGAGTGATGAATAAATTTATCTCATTAACTTTAACGTCAGACCGCTTTAAAACAGGAAGCGAATTAGGCCCAATGGGTGAGTTATCAATAATTACATTCGCATTTATATAATCGTTTTCTGTAACTGTTCTTTCAAGGGCAGTAAGATTTATAATAGAATTACGTCTAACTTCTTCTACGCTTTCTTCATCAGCTCCACCAGTCGCTGAAACTGTATTAACAATATCATAACTAACTATTTCTGTAACTCCAGCATCAGTTTCATTGTAAATCCTATCCCCACTTCTGATTGAACCTGCAATTACATTTCCATCTTCCCCTTTAGTAAGAGTTAATGTTGTTCTAACAGTACTTCCCGCTGGAGGTTGATACCCAATAATACCATTTCCAAATGATAAATTTATTCCAGTATCATTTCTTCTAGAAACATATCCTTTTGTAGTTTCACTCATTAAATATAAACTAGCATAACTTGTATATACATCCCAACCAGTTTGCCCTGGCTCTCTAACTTCAACTAAAATGTCAGCAAGTTTTTCAGAAAAAGGAACTTCTGTTGAATAGAATTGATATAGTTGAAGATCAGCTGGAATTTGAAATTCTTGAACATCTGGAGTTAATTGTCTGAAATTTAAAACAAATGAAAAAACATCACCTTCAACTATAACAGGAATATTAAGAACTTTAGTTCCTTCTTGAGCTATTATTACAACTGATGAATTATTTGTAATAGTAACAGTTGTTGTATAATAAGTTAAAAATTCAACCTCGTCATTTGCTTTTACTTTGAATCCTTCTGGTATTACAAAATCGGTAGGATTATCAGCAAACCCAAAAGGCACGGTAAACAAAACATCAACATTGGAGTAAGATCCAAAACTTCCTTCATAACCAAGAAATGCCGCTAAGTTATAAATTGATTCTGGAAGTTGTGCTTTGGTAAGAAAAAATTCACGATAAATAGATGTCTGATAGAATATTAAATTACTTGTAAGAGTAGATAAAGCTTCAACAATAAAGGAAAGAAATGATGATTTAGTAAGATCAACATTTTCTAGTTCAAGATATTTCTTCAATTCCGCTATGATCATATTTCTATTTTCTTCTCTGGAAAGATATACCTTTTGTGAAATAGGTTGATCGGCCATTTTTATATCCTTATACTAGATAGAAACCACTGTTTGAATCAAATAGTGTGCGTTTACATCTATCTCGTAGTATCTGATTTTTAGTTAGAAGTTTAGTTAAATATTCCGCGTCTTCTAACTCGTGAATTTTTTTATCATAATCATAAAATGCATATGTGTTTAATACCTGTAGATTTAAATCATTTTCTGTTACACTTTGCTCAACGTCTA
>Ga0307375_10004109_pt1 | contig 14068 bp, 31 predicted proteins | sample TR1MG_FD_202531 | JGI IMG/M metagenome (GOLD analysis project Ga0307375, IMG submission 202531) | Soil microbial communities from Risofladan, Vaasa, Finland - TR-1 | ecosystem: Environmental > Terrestrial > Soil > Coastal area > Acid sulfate soil | place: Finland: Risofladan, Vaasa | collected...
TTGATGTTTAGACACATCTTAACTGGTTCAGGTACGCTCCATATATCGAAGTATTGTCTGGGTAGTTCAAGCCTTATCATTTCAACGTGTCCTGGGTCCATCGTGAGAACGGTTAAGCCATCCTCGGTTAACTCCAGCGTCGGCTCTTCGTTGATTGTCTCTAAAACCTTCAGGTAGTCCCTGAATATCAGGGGCTTACTTACTTCAAACACTCTCATCTTGGGTCAAAAAGATAATAAGTGTTAAGAACTATAAAAAGATATGGGTTCGTCCTTTAACTCAAACTATGATACGGATCTACTATGTTTTGTATGCTGTCAAATTGATAACAACAGCGAAGCCCTATTAAGTTATGTAAAACGAAGTGTAGAACCTCATGGTTTAAAACCTCAAATTCACTTCCCTCATTATATCCTCTGAATCTTGTTTTTCCTGTGTCAGGCACATATTGAGCACCACTCCCGAATCTTGGCTCCTCAATTTCAATGTCACTGATTTCACCTGACGGCTTCTCCGGCCATTTTTCACAATAGGCTTTGGCACACGCCTTACATAGTTGAGCGTTTCCCCAAGACTCTAGTTTATCAAAGATCTCGTGACACTGAGTACATCTAGGCATTTTATCACCTCTCACCTTTCATCGCAAACTATGAGGATTCATCGAAGAGGGGACTCCAACTTTGGAATACCCAAAGCTCCGACCAACTGAATCCGCACCCATCACAGTGATAAAGTTTATCTTCGCAGGCCAACTCATATTGATCATTCTTATAGTTGCTTATGTTGGCACTCTCACACTTTGGACACTTAGACGGACATTGACTTTCATTAAATTTATATTCATCCATTCAACCCACCTCCTCGCCTTTGTAGTCTAGTCCTTGAAGAGCATTGATCAACTCTGCGAGTAAGAACATTGTTGCCAACCTCTCAAGTCTTGCAGCCTTCTCACTATCTGTACTGTACTCATACAGATCACCATCTATAGCATAGTCGTTTGCAACCATTAAGGCTCGATTCACTCTGTTTTCAACGTGCATCATTCCACCTCCTTATCTTCGCCCTTTGGGTCTAACTCTGAATTCTGAAGTTTTCTATATCCCTCGTATTGTTTCTCAGTCAACTTTGGGAGAGTCATTACATTATCGTAAAGTCCCATCGTTGCACCGAAGAGATGATCCATCTCTATTTCCTCGATGCTGACCCGTTTACCGCTATGATCGAATGTCGATCTAAGGGCCTTGCCAAAGTTGACGGCTAAAGCCTGGGAACTACAAACAGCGTTTACGGTCCACCGTCCCTTTAAGTCTATTGAGAACAAGACAAAGACGGTTTTCCCCTTCATCGGTGCTTTAGGTATCTCACTCATTGTTTGTCACCCTCGTTAATGTCACTCCAAACCGTGATCTTGTTTCCAAAAATGTTTATGGTGAATTGGGGGTGTGGTTTGTATGGCAGACTAGGAACCGAGTTTGGAACCTCGCAAAGATACGAGTCCTCATCGAGTACGCTCTCAAACCTTTCATGCTGTTCCCTCCACAACATAAGTGGGAGTTTAATATAGGTGTGCTCAGTCATTGTTTTCTACTCCTAATAATAAACGACTTCGCAAGTTCTCTACATATCTCCATGCGTTCAAGTGCTTCGTTAAGCTCTGAGTCTTGGCGTTTCTTGAAGTTGAATATGCGTCCACAGTCACGACAAACAGAGTAGGTTATCCAGTACCCTTCATCGAGTAACTTTCGGTAGTTTCTGGGCTTGGTGTCACAGTCGGGACAGATATAACCTAGAGTCCTCTCGATTCTTAACTCTAACATCTTGGGTCAATCCCTAAATTGTTAAGGAAATATAAAAGTCTTATCACTGTTTGTCACCAATGGCGAAAACGCCGTCATCCTCTGGTTTAAGCCCATACGCTTCACGGGTAAGTTTCCTAGACTCCTTCCGACCTTGTTCTCTGCAATAATCATTATTACAATAATTCTTATGTTTTATTTTCCCGTCCCAATCTTGAATGGTAATTTCTATGCCTTTATCTAAGTTCTCCCTTTCTCCGCAGACACAGCAACTCATTTTATTATTCATTGTTTACCACCAACTCCGAAGTCTCAAAAGGTGATAGATGCACCAACTTCGCGCACCTTCCCCCCATCAAAGACCCATCTCCAGATTGAATCGTCTTCCCCCCGCATTTGGATATAACTTCCGCTCTCTACGAATGGAGCAATCACATTAAAGAGAACTTCGTCGTCGCCGTATTTCTGTCCTTCAAAGTACACACCAATAAGATCGCCTTCGTCGTTAAGTTCAGCGTCCCATCGCCACTCCTTTAAAGCGTCTTCTAAGGTACTCGCTTGAACGAAGCCCTGTGTTTCTACCCAGGAAAAGTGTGCACCACCACCATCCTCAATCGTTTCTTGTCCCGCTAATGCTTTTATTGCCTCTAGTGACTTCACATGGTTTTCTTTTAGGATTGTAAAGTTTGAGTCCATTTGATACATATAATATCCCATCTAACACTTCTCCTCCTTTAGTCCTATCAGGTAGCTTAGTGCGTTGATCTCCTCGTATTCATCGGTAGGCGCATCTCCCCAACTTAGACCACCAGACAAGAAAACGGTCTTATCATCAACGGTGATCCAGGTGGATCGTCTGCTGTGTAGGGCCTTGAAGCCTCGCCTTATTGTCTCAGCGATTTCTTTGCGCCCCTTGTCAAAGTCCTCTATCGTGTCATAAAAGATGTCGTTATAGACACTCTCGATCATGTCTTCAGGCATCTCTTCAGCGAATTTAACAAGTTTTGCCTCCTCGTCTTCAAGGTTGGGTTTTCCTGGGAAAACAACGTAAGCCAATAACATATCAGCTCCCATTCAGTTCACCTCCTCGTTTCTGAGACATTTGTAACAATACCAATTACCTTGGTATAGTTCTCCATCGGGCATACAATCAACTGTGCCGTTATCCTCATATTCGTAGACTTCCCGGCACTCATCACACTTTATCGTTTTTATCATAGTTTATCACCCTCATCGGAGAGTAGGGTTTGAATGTCTGCAATCAAGCCGTATCCGAAGCCCCTAATCCAATTCTCCGCTCTGTTCAGTGGGTCATTATCATAGTGTACGTGGCACTCTGCGTTTTCAAGGGCCAGTATCATACTCTCGAAGACCTCACTAACGGCCTTCTTAACGAGCGTATCATAGGGCTCTCTCTCCATTCCGAACCGGGACACGTTGAACAGGGAATCAGCGACCCTGATCAACGCATCGGCACAGATCCAGGCGTGGGATGTTGCATTGAGATATTCGTCTACCGCATCAAGTCCACCCGCATTATAAAGGGAGCTTGTGAAGCCTAGATCCGCTAATTCAAGGTTATCGCGTCGTGTCCCGTGATCGTTAAAGTCTGCATCTAGCCATTCGTCCTTAAACTCTAGCAGTTTTATCGATTCATCTTTCAAGTTCTTTCACCTCATCATTAGAGAACCGTTAAAACTATATAAAACAATATTGAGGAAAGGGGATATATCGAGTTTCCGATATCATGTGTCGTCAGCAACTCCGAGTTTTTTCATGAGTGCGCTTTGATTATTTACAATTATTCCTTGATTATGAACAATCTTCGTTTGGTTATCTTGGATGGTGTTAATTCCACCAAGAACCATGAGTGCCCAAATCCCCCAGACAACATTCCACCAGTTCACGGTTTCTCACCAACCGCAACATTATAAAATCGCTCTGCTCCCTCTAAATCATCAAAAGATTTGAACCCAAGTGTATTAGAGTCCACCTCATAAGAGTTTGACCCATCACTCCAAGTTGAACGCATTAACTTCGCATAAGTCCGATTCTCTAGCGTTGAACGATGAAGTTTTAGAGTCTCAGTTTCTATCATAGTTTATCATCAACTCTGAACTTTGTCGGGTTGGTAACTTTCATATGTTTTTTCGTTCCATACATCCCTTGTTAGAACCAGAGAACCCCCTAGGAAACTAAGAGACATCGTTGTATTACCGAGTTTAACGAACTGCACTAGTTCACGATTCACATAGATGCGTCTAACAGACATATCTCCGTCTGGTCCGGTTCTGATAACCGCAAAGCGGTTTGTTTTCATCGCTCCTTTCATTTTCATTCAACCTCAAATAAAGTGAGAGAGGTTATCCATCTCCCTCTTATGGCTTGGGTTCAGTGGTCTATATGGCTCCGTCCTCATGAACAGAGTAAAGACCATCTTGGATAGAACAAAGTCGTCGCTCTCCGCTATGTCCTCTGTCAATGCCCCAGAACTTAGGGCTTTGTCGAGTGCCTTATGTAGACTTGGACGCATGTTCTCGATCAACTCATCGATTTTCTCATGGTGACTCATTTTACTTCTTACTCCTGTCGGGTCTAGTCTGAAGGGACATTTTATATCTCCCTTCAACATATGGATCGGTTTCGTCTTCGTGTTTCGCGTAAAGCCCTTGTGCGTTTAGCATCGCGTAAACTATCTGCTCCAGCTTATCCACACGAAACGAGATATAGTCTATTGCGTCCGTGATCTCCTCTGAGGCATTTTTAAAGTTCTCCAGTTTCTTCTCCAAGCTTCTTCGGTGGGACGAAAAGTTATCCTCAGTGGGTTGCCATTCTCCGATTTCTATAACCTTTATTTTTTCAGACATTTTTATTTTCCTCCTTTTTTAACCTAAACCAGTATTCAATAGACTGAATAAATGAAGCCTCATCAAACTCGGTTAAAACCGTGTCCCTTGAACTCCTCTCATAAAGATCGGGATTAGGGAAATCGTCGGGTATGTTTGGGTATTCTCCAAAGTGTTTAGTTTTCAACATTCATTTTACACCTTTTAAGCCAAACTCTGAACATTCTCGACAGAGCTTAGGATTAGGACCACGCTTTTCAGGCTCTTTTTCAAGGCTCTTTCCACATTCAGGACAAGACCCACAATCCAGGCAGATCCATTCATGAGTCGGTAGAATCCAGCCGTCAGGCATACAGTCCACCGATCCATCGTCCTCGAAGTCGTAGACTTCCCCGCAATAATCGCATTTTATTTCATTCATCGCCAGAACTCCAAGCGTCTTCCCTTGTAGAGTCGGCACATGTATCCCACGCTGAGACACGCATCGTTAAGGCACTTTATCGGAGAGCCAGGACACTTGAACGCGCCTTGGACGGGTTGGGGCTTGGGGTTTCGGATGATTCGGATCATGCAGTAACCCAGCCTCCCACCGCGTAATATCCACACTTCCGACACCTGAGCGCATCGCCTAAGCCCTGAACCTTTTTCTTGGTTCCGCAACTAGGACACATAAGCGTTATCATCCTAATATATGACACTCCCCACCGTACACGGTATATTGAAAGCCTGAGCCGTCAGAGCCGATCACCCAATAATATGGATAATATGCCCTTATCCCCACTTGGTTTTGATAGTAGTTGGCTGCGTCATAGAAATCGATAAGCCGAATTTCCTTGAAGTTCTCTAAAACGTGTTGCTCACGGTATCCGAATGGGTTGTTTTTCCGCTCTGCCCCCCTAGGAGTTTTCCATAAGTTCATGAGCCACACCCGCCCCTTCTCGATCTGCTCCGCTTCGAGTGCATAACCACCATCAGGAGCAGACTCAAAGAAACCAGACATTATTTCGCGGTAATCCTCAGAGTTATTAAGTCGGCTCTTGAGCGTCAAAACCTCACGCTCTGTAAGGTAGCCTTTTTCAAAGTCGATTTTAATACGCGCCATTTTAGTTCACTCGATAGATGTAAAGATAGTCTTCGTAAAGGTCTATCCCGTTCTCCCTCTCACGCATGATGGTTATTTCCTCTTCTACTCCATCATATCCGCTTAAGAAGTGTCCGCGTCCATCCGCGCTTACAGCATCCTTAACGAACTCGTCCAAGTCCTCGATAAGTGCAAGTATGGTGTCATTCGCGTCCTCACACTTGTCGCCTTGGAAACTCTCTAGCATCGCCGTGGCCTCGTAAGGTAACTTAGAGTGGTCGATGATAAACCAGGTATTGAAGGACCAAACCGATTCCTCGATGTACTCCTTAACGGCTTCGTCGGCTTCTTCATCAGTCATAACGCGGTACTCCTCATTTCCTACCTCGAAATAGTTACCCCAATCCTGTTCCTCAATGTCATCGACATCGACACCTAAGAACTTGGCAAGCTCTCTAACCTTCTCAGGGACGGCTTCCGCCATGCTCCCCGCCTCTGTTTGATCCCCTTTTAGCTCGTTCGCTCTCATCTTGGGTCGATACCCGTATTCTCGCATAAAATATTTAAGTGTTTCGTATCCTTAACACCTATAAGCCTATATGTCCCAAAATGTCCCATATACACAGCATGAGCAATATCCGCATCCCTCAGATACTAGAGAAACAGCTAGTAGAACAAAAAAACAAGACACAGATCGCCAGAGACTTAGGCGTATCCAGGAAAACCATTACACGCGACACACAAACCAGCCTATACCAAAACATAGTGGACGAGCTGAAAAGCCTATACATCACAAACCTCAGGGACTTCATGAAGGGAGATGAGAACACCTACAAAATGGAGGCAACTAAGGAATTTGGGCGTGTGGCCAGAACCGGATTCACACGCGAGACCAAGCACACCGAGGACATCAGCATAAGGGCCACCATCGACATAACAGAGAAACGCGAACGAAACAAGAAACTAATCGAATCACTGGAGCTTACCCCGGACCAGTTCAACAGGTGGACTGAGATCGCAAAGCCTGAGAACCTAGAATAAAAAAATAAAATGGGATTATTTCACCAAGCCCACACGCTTAAAAAACTGATTCATCCAATAGGTTTGGGCATCATGATCCCGCTTACAGGATAGGTTAAGACACTCATAACACGATCCGCCTTTACATATCCCCTTATCGTATCGTTCATCGATCCGACTCTTCAAGAGGTTTAAACCTAAGTGTGCATGGGCGGGTTTCGGAAACTTAGCGGATTCTTCTAGTAGATAATTTAATTCACTCATTCAGCATTCACCCCCTGAGAACCTTCTGGGTTAAACCACCCACACGCCCCCCTATTATACGGCCTATCTGGATGATTCAACGCCGTAAACTCAGCGCATTCACCATATCGGCGCGTGCATTTCCGACAGTCACAGGGAGGCTCAGGATCAGGCTTTACGGCGTTATAAAGATCCTCCATTTCCTTAGTCCAAGTCACCAAGTTCACCCCCTGAGAACCCACAGCACACCCCTTTTATCGATGAAAAGCATTTCGCCACCCTTACACCGATAAGAAGAATCCGGGATATCGATCCGACGAACACGATCAGCCCTCATTATGTCGGCCCCCGCCACGTTCCAGACTCCCTTATCTGGCGTGCAATCTCACGTTTCTTACTGAGTTGGCCGTACTCATAATAGCATCCCTCATTAGACGGGCATCCCTCACACTCAGCGTAAGGCGTGGGTAGTTCCGCCACTGGATCGCCTAGCACCTTATCCGTTCCGAAACATTCAGGTTTCTTCATGTGTCCTGCATACTCTAACGCGTGTTCGATGTGCCTCATGTAATTGTTAAAGTCCTCAATGTTCTTCATGTCAGTCTTTCACTCCTTAAAAGTGTGCTTGATAAGCGAATTGGTTATGATCGCTTGCACTCCTCGGATTATTGAACCCAACAGAGAAAACCCTTTTCCCCCTAAATCCGTTAATCCGGATCGTCTCACAGTCAATGCTATTCTTCCGCATATAATCGCTTTGATTACTCTTATAGTAACTAATATGGAGCGAGTCCACCTTATGACCTAACAGACACATAAGCGTCTCCATGTCCCCACAGTGGAAACTAATGCTCTTAGGTTTCCCACCCTTATCATAACACGAAAGGCCAATATCCGTTAAATCTGAAACCCTATATCTACGCGTGAAAGACTCGGTTTCCCCTTCTACTTCTACCTTAAAATCCTTAGAAGCATAAACCCAGGGCTCCAGAGTATCCAACTCCTGGATACATAAATAATCCGGTCCCAGCTTTATAAGCTCCTTAAGGCTTACCTCTTTTTCGTCTACCACTTTGGATCGTGTGGTACTACATACACACCCCTTATAACCCATACCCATACCTAGATAGTACCACAGTGAAAGTAACCCATATTTGAGTAGCTACCCATACATGAGTACATACCCATAAATGAGTAGCCCCAGCACAGCCCCAGCCCCCACAACTTACAGCCCCACACAGCCCCAAGAACCCAAGGAAACTTAACCCTCTTTTCCCTGTGTGCCTCTGCCCCTGGTAGTGTTAGGGTGGGGGATGGATACGATCCATGTCTCATGTAAATGTTGGTGTATATAAGGGGAGGGCTGGGCCGTGTGCATAGGTGCAACAGGGCACAGCACAGCACACACACCTTAACATGAACGCTATAAGCCCACACATGATAAGATCGAGACCTCGTAAGAAGGTAGTCTCAACATTATAGACCCATAACGCATCCATGAGCAGGAAACGCCGAAATTTCGCAAAGAATTTACAGGAACGTCCCCCTTAAGCCTTTTTGGTGTTGGGGTGGGGGATGATTTAGTGTTAGTGGTTGCTGTCTGTTTTGGTGTTCGTTTGCCGGTTGTTTGCCTTTGTTGCTGTGTTTGCCTTGTTTGACATATATATAGAGACTAATCATATGTATATATTACTATATAGGTCAAATGAGTCAAATCGGGCAAACCGGTCAAACGTGGGCAAATGTGTGGTGGTATGTGTTTTGTCCCCAAAATTTTTAACGGGGGGTAGTGTTAGTGTACCTGAGTTTCATGTCGTTGGCTGATGTTAGTGCCGAGGATTTGGCGTACAGTAACCTCAGGTTCTTCAGTGAGTATTGCTGGGGCGAGGAGGCGGGTCAGGTGGCGAACGGGGCATTCCACGATGAGTGGTATAATTTGCTTGGGGCTGCAGTTCGTCCCCGGAGGCTTCATATTCAGGCGGCCCGTGAGCACGCGAAGACTGAGTGTCTTTCGGTGAAGTATCCGTTGTGGCGGGTGGGGCGTGACCCAAATCTCAGGGTTATGATTGTGTCTAAGAGTGCGACGTTGGCGACGACGATTCTCAGAGAGATCAGGTTGAACATAGAGGGCAATAAGCGGCTGAGGCACGTGTTTCCTGGGCTACGGGCTCCTGGTCCGCGTAGCGGTATTCCGTGGAGCAGTGATGAGCTTCAGGTTGAGCGGAGTGCCGGGATCATTTTGAAGGATCCTACGTTTACTGGGGTGGGGTTGCATGGTCCGTTGACTGGTAAGCGTGCTGACCTGATTGTTATTGATGACCCGTTTGACGAGTCGGAGGTGAGGACCGAGAACCAGCGTCAGAAGGTTGAGGACTGGATTGAGAAGGTGCTGTTGCCGACTTTGACGCCGGATGGGGAGCTTATTGCGGTGGGAACTCCTTGGCATTACGATGACTACTGGGTGAACCTAGAGGCGAAGAGCGTGGAGAAGGGGGGCAACTACGTGGTTTTGAAGTATCCAGCTATCAAGAATTATGATCCAAATCAGCGGGTTGATGAGTGGGATGTTCAGTGGCCGGAGGTGTGGAGTGCGGAGCGTTTGGCTGAACGGAAGAAGGAGATTGGTTCGGTTAAATTTGCGTGTTTGTACCTCCTAGACCCAAGTGGTTTTGAGGGGGCGCTGTTTAAGGGTTCGTGGCTCACCTATTTTGACCCAGGGGTGTTCTCCGATTCAGGATTCACGCAGGGCTTCGAGTATTACGTGGGTGTGGACCCTAACGTGAGCGACAACCCCGAGTCGGCTCGGCTGGGCATAGTGACGGTGGCGTTTGACCGTCCTCGGGGGGATCTCTATGTGCTGGATATGTATGCGGAGGCGGTGGATTTTCCGACCCAGATTCAGAAGATCGTGGAGTACGGTACGAAGAGTCGTGTGCCGTTTATTCCTCGTGAGGTGAGCATCAGGAAGGTGGGTATTGAGGCGAATGCGTGGCAGCAGGCGGTGTCGAAGGCCGCGTATGTGAGGGGGCTGCCGGTGGAGGAGATTAAGCAGAAGCAGACGAAGGTGGAACGGATTCTTGGGTTGCAGCCTCATTTTGAGAATGGGAGAATCAGGTTTCCCGACCCTAATAAGATTCGAGTGAACTGGTGGGATAAGTTTGAGTCTGAATACTTGAGTTATCCGAAGGGAAAGTACAAGGACTTGATGGATGCGTTGGAGCTGGCGTTTACGACTGCTGATGTGGTTAGGGAGCAGAGTGGACCGAATTTCGCGTTTGGGCCTCCTATGGGAATGGGAGGAATACGATAGAATTATATGATAATGTGCCCTAAATAGTGGTAGATGGTCTGCTATTACGTCGAAATATGCAGGAAGTGTGGGGGCGGCAAAAAATGGCTCTGTATGGCTGCTATTCCGCCTAAGCGGGTTAAGGAGCGTAAGGTCTGCTTGGACCCGGTGGCGTCTGAGTGTACGCTGTATGAGACGATGGTTAAGCGGCATGGGGTTAAGGAGAGGAATGATGGAATATGAGAGGTTTGGTTGACAGAATCACGAATCGAGACAGAATAGAGGAGTTAGATGCTACTATCAAGAAACGGGAAACATCTCTCCGAGAAAAGGAATTAGTGGTTGAGGAACAGACGACCCTCCTACGAGAACTTGAGGAGAAGGCAGAGTTGCTGACTGGTTCGATTCGTGTGTTGAAGATGAGGTTCGACACGATTTTCCCGGCGACGACGATGGAGCGCGAGGTTGATGAGCGGGGAACCAAGTAGAGTAGAAAACATAAGAAGCGTCTTGGACAGTGGGATTGAGTTAGCGGATTCCATGAGGACGGCGCTTGATTCCTATGCTCCCGGTTCGTCTTATTCCCGTATTCCTACGACGTTCAGCCGTGGGAGGGCGTTTGGGACTGCGAGTATCACGGATTCTGAGCTGGATTTCATTGTTAAGCGTGAGCCCGTGATTCACTGGACTGTCTGGTATGTGGCTCAGGACATCTTCGACAACAAACTGCGGGTCTACATTGAGGACAAGAAGGAGGACGACGCCTTCGACAAGGCGGTTCAGACGGCGTTCCTCGGTTTGGATGCCTACTCTGTGCTGGCGCGTTCCACGGCTTTTGAGAGGCTGTATGGGACTTCGGTGATTGTGTGTTCCTATCAGGGAAGCGGGGAATGGGGGGAGTCGATTTACGAGCCTAACGGCGACTTGAAGGATGGGTACAGGCTTCTTCAGATTACGCCGTATCCTAAGAGTCAGCTTAACATCACCGAGTTCGACACGGAGGAGTCCAGCCTCAGATACGGGAAGCCCCTCATCTACGAGGTTGACCGTGGAGACGGTTCTCCGCTTAAGGTTCACTGGAGCAAGGTAATCCACGATGCGCCACGTCTGTTTGATGACCCAGTCTACGGTATGAGTGTAGTCCAGATTCTGTACGACGACGCCACGGGGTTCAGGAACATGCGGTGGGGGCTCTACCAGACGATTTTCAGGTATGGCAGCGGGTTCCCGCATATTCACCTTCCATGGGCGAACAGGAAGCAGATAAACGCCCTCATCGCCTCCGGCGAGTTTGACTACATCAACAGTCGTGGCTTCTTCGTGACTGGGGGGAAGGAGGATATGAAGGAGACCATTGACTTCATCGGAGTTCAGGGTGTCTCATTGGACCCCACCCCATATATTGGGATGGCATTCGAGAGCTTCAGCCTCGGTAGCCGGATTCCGCAGGACATCTTCAAGGGCGTCTCCGCGGGGAGAATTACGGGGAGTGAGTTCAACGAGCGTAACTACTATAAGTACATCAGCGGTGAGCAGAACAGTAAGACATCGGTGGTCAGGGAACTCATTGACAGGTTGCTGGCTACGGGGCAGATTGAGCCATCTGATGGTAGGGTGAAGTTCCCGCCGGATTCGCAGTACGTTGTGGAGTGGTACAGCGCCTTCGAGTTGAACGAGGCTGATCAGGCTCGTATTGCGCTTTGGGAGTCAACGACGTATAAGAACTGGGGTACCTTCATGACTATAAATGAGATTCGGGCGAAGAACAAGTTGGATCCCCTGCTTGACGAGGAGGGAAAACTCGACAAGAAAGGAAATATAATACTTGAGTTGGAGAGGATTACGGCGAAGGCGATGCCACAGGAGCGTCAGGGACTCTCTCAGCCACCTGAGGAAGAACCACAGGGAAACAGACCGGAGGAAAGATAGATGCCACATTACCTGATAACCCGAGAGAGGCGTGGAAGCGGGTTAATCACCCAGGGAATGGCTGGAGAGATCCTCGGAAGCAAGAAACTTGTGTACCTAACTTCAGCAGGAAATTGGAGGCTGGCTGATGCCGACAGTGCTTCCACGATGCCTTCTATGGCTATAACCATGGAGCAGATTGGAGTTGGAAGGGCTGGACGAATCCTGTTGCGTGGATACATTGGAAGCGCTGGGTGGTCATGGACTATTGGAGGAAGTGTGTATGCGTCGAGTACGACTGCCGGAGAACTCACTCAGACGGCTCCTCCGAACCCAGAAAACCTTATACAGGAAATCGGGATAGCCATCTCTAAAACATTAATAGATTTTAATCCGAGGCAGGTGTCTGGAAACTCAGGGGCAACATACCTGAAAACAGTTAAGGTTGAAGCCGACGAACTGGGTAAACCAGCGGCTAATAACCCAACGGTTATCGATCAGGACAACGTGACGCTATATTCATTCGCAGTGAACACCGACTTCATGACATACAAACTTCCGGTTCCAAGCGATTATGCTAGTGGTGGATTAAAGTTTAGTGTGACATGGACAAACGATGGCGGAGCAGATGATAACGGGAAAAACGTGAAGGCACAGTTCGACTATCAGACCTCGGCAGAGGGAGACGCCATTAGTGGAAGCCATGGGAACAGTCCCAAACAGGTTGAAGACGCCTATACAAGTGCGTCTGGGTGGATTGAGCACCGGTCAGCATACGTTACAATAGCGGAAGCCGACTTCACCGGGAAGGACTGTGTCTACGTGAAGGTTTCGTTTGTTACTGCCACAGCAACTGTTTTGACTGGTGAGCCGCACCTAATTGGGGTTTGCCTGCAATATACGGCGTATGCTTTCGCCTAGTTTATACCTACCCTTTTTATTTGTCACTCAACCATATAGTATATAGACTCGTAGACAGCCTACTGGATGCTATATAAAATGAAAGAAGAATACGATGACGGTAACGGATCTGGTGGTTCGGGTAATCCCTATATATCTGGAAGCCTGTGTTCCGCTTACAGAGAGACAATAAAAAACGAAATCACCTCTATGGAAAAGAGCATCTCAAGCAAAATCCAGTTGGTAGGTGCAGTTCTGGGGATAATTGTCACCATCCTCACGGTGATAAACGTGTACCTGAGTGTGGTAATGTAATGTCTGAAAGATTTTTTGAGTATGACCAAGTCACCATCGACGCCTCCAAGATAGAGGAATATGAACACGACGTATTCGGACCCGTGACCGTCTTCAAGGACGTGGTTATAGCAAGAGAAATTGTTCAGCCCTATGTCATCGACGGAGAAACTAAGATGGCATATAAGCCAGCTAAAGAACTGGAAGATTCCTACTGGACCGCTGAGGGCATGTGGGCAATCGCCAGCGGACACCCCGACACGGCCATCATCATGGACCGCGACCAGATGCAGGGAAGAACCGTGAACGTCAGATTCACCAAGGGGCTCATGGACAAGACCCGTCGCCCAAAGGCGCGGGGTATACTCGCCGACCTAGAGGTTTTCAACAGCAAAGTCGCCCCCGAGGTTCTTGACGACATGAAGACTGGGGAGCGCCACGACGTGAGCATCGGCTTCTTTTTCAGCATGGACAAGACTCCGGGAGTCATCGAGGAGGATGGACATCCTTTGAAGGGTACGGCATATGACTACGTTCAGCGGAAGATGGCTATCAACCACACCGCCTTCGCATTGGAGGCAGGTAGGTGTCCGATGCCGTTCTGCGGAGTCGGCGCAGATGAGATAACGATGCATATCACCGGAGACCCATTCGCGGGCTATAAAAACTGGGCTGAATGCATCAAGAAGAA
>Ga0307375_10004111_pt1 | contig 14064 bp, 8 predicted proteins | sample TR1MG_FD_202531 | JGI IMG/M metagenome (GOLD analysis project Ga0307375, IMG submission 202531) | Soil microbial communities from Risofladan, Vaasa, Finland - TR-1 | ecosystem: Environmental > Terrestrial > Soil > Coastal area > Acid sulfate soil | place: Finland: Risofladan, Vaasa | collected...
CTCGAGGCGAGCCTGTCCGAGCAGCCCAGCCGCAGCGCCCACGTCGCGCTGGCACAGTTGTTCGACCGCATCGGCAAGCCCGAGGACGCCAACCGGCATTACCGCGCCAGCACCGCAGCGACGCTGCGCCAATAAAGCGTATCTGTATCACGCGGTTCATCTCGCCTTGCACGATGCATCAAGGAACGGGGCCGTCTTGGGTCAGTTGACTGCGCCGTCTTAGTTCGGCCAGAGGACTAAATTGCCGTAAAGCGGCCAGTCAGGCGCTTTCCCCACGCTGCTTGGCCGTGCAGGCGCCTACCGGCGTGAAACTAGTAGAGGAAACGCAGTTCTCATTTCTTTAAAGTCAGACCACGCTCGAATCCGTCCCAAACCCATTTCGAGCTTTTTTTAGTTTCTCTTCGCCCACCCGTACCGTCGTTTTTGATGACGAATCTGGTGTCGTCGCAGCCGTGAAGCCGCGGTGCTACGGTGATGATGGTATCCGATTCCGTTTTTGTAACAGTTGCGTCCAAGTCGCCTTGGTAGCAAGTGCTAAGATAGCCCGCAACCATCCGGAACACGGCTTTCCCATCTTTCTCATCTAAAGTGATGTAACCGGGAGCGCTTGGTCGGCCGTTATAGTACGACTGATACTTCCAGCTCTGTGCGTCCGCGTTATGCGCAGCGAGCGAGGTCAGTACCGCGACGGCCATTACGAGTATCCATCTTGCGTGAGGAGATGAGTGAGTATTCCCTGCAGAAACGCATAAATTCATGTGATTCTCCCAGTAGTGCGAGCTTAGGCGGGCGCAGAAGATGGCATGAAGAAGGTGGCTAGATGTCCTGGCTACGCCCCAGGAACGAAAACGACCGAACCGACAACACAAGCCAGCGCCGCTGCAGCCCAATATATGGAAAGCTCAAGATCGGCTCCGTCTTTGATACTGTGTCGCCAAGCGCAGGGCGAGAATGCTTGTCTACGCGCCCCTGCGAATAGGGCGATTCGCTGCACGAGAACTGCGCACTCCTCTCTTTGAGTATTTCCACCACTGCGCCAGCACTTCTCCGAGTGTCGTCCAGATAAACCCGTGGCGCGGCTCTTGGCTCGTATGCGTCTTTTGTACCGCCCTTTAGGCGTCACGGCAATAGACCAAATGGCCTAACGCGTTTTCGGACTGGTTCAAATCCAATACGAGGAATTACCGGCCGTGCCAGCGATGTCCGAGCGGTATGACCGTCACCGGCGCCGACCACGCCTTCTTGCTCGTTGGGACGCGCCGGTAGCCACAGTTGTGTGCGCCCTGCCTCGCGCACACGCAAAGGCCATTGTGCAAATGGGCGCGCCGGACTAACGCAGCCAGTCCGGCAACAATTAAGGCGCCCAAAAAAAGAGCCCCCGGCGGCGCTAGCTGCCAATGTAACGCCTGCACTGGACAACTTCGAAAAGCGCACTAGAATCGAATTGCCGTCGTGGCGCTTGGGCACCATGCAATCTTAATAGAGCGCTGGCTCACAGCGTAAGCCTGTCTGTCTGAGCAAACATTTGGTGGCCAAATTGCAGTGCGTGCTGCCTCCGCCCCTTCCGGTTTGCAAACGCTCGCCGGCGTTTTGGTTGCCAGACGGTGTCACGGGCAACAGCCGGCGAAAAGCGGAAGTTCCCGCTTACATCTAAGTTCCGCCCCGATCGGTTCGTTACAACGTCCCGGTAACTGACTCGCCCATATGCTGTCCAATATATGATTTGGCATAATTGCGACCTGTCAAATGCGGGAGGGGGCAATTGCGCTCCCATGACAGGTTGCGAGTGCTAAGAGAGGATCTATGAAAACAATACTGGGGGCCGGTGGCGCAATCGGCGCGGAGCTGGTTCGAGAGCTAGCGTGTACGCGGCAACAAGTGCGTTTGGTCGGTCGCAATCCGAAGCTGGTCTCTGGCGCTACCGAAGTAGTGTCTGCGGACGTCTCGAATTTGGATCAAACCATCCGCGCCGTTGCCGGTTCGACGGTTGTGTTTTTGCTGGTCGGCCTGAAATATGACATCAGTGTCTGGCGCGATCTGTGGCCGCGCATCATGTACAACGCAATCGAAGCCTGCAAACGGACAAATGCAAAACTGATATTTTTCGACAACGTGTACATGTATGGAAGGGTGAGCGGACGCATGACCGAGGAAACGCCATTCAATCCGTGCAGCAAAAAAGGGGGAAATCCGCGCGCAAATAGCAACCACCCTTCTGAAAGAGGTAAAGGCAGGCACGATCAACGCGATGATCGCCCGCTCGGCCGACTTTTACGGCCCGGATGCGAGGACGAGTATTGCCAATATTCTGGTCTTCGACAAATTTGCGAAAGCAGCCGCGGCTTCATGGCTGGTCAACGATTCGGTGCCGCACTCGTACACCTTCACGCCTGATGCAGCGAGAAGTTTGGCGCTACTAGCCGATACCGAATCGGCCTGGAATCAAACCTGGCATGTCGCGACGAAATCCAATCCGCCCACCGGGAAAGAATTTATCGAAATGGTGGCGAAAAGATTTGGGGTTGCGCCAAAGTACCGAGTTCTCAGCCGTCCGCTCATCAAAGTCGCCGGCTGGTTCGACTCGGATATCCGCGAATCCTACGAGATGCTCTATCAGAGCGATTCAGAATATCTCTTCGATGCGACCAAATTCTCGAAGGCTTTCAGTTTCGAGCCCACGCCCTACGAAGAAGGCATCGAGCGCACTGCATTCGCTTACAACCCACCGAGCGTTTAGGTTGCGCAAAATGCAAGACCGCACCGCCGTTCTGCTCCTTGACCTCCAGATCGACTTTCTCGATATTGAGCATGGGAAGATGCCCGTGCCTGCCGCGGACGCGCTTCGCGTAATAGCGGTGGCAAATGCCGTTCTTGCTGGTCGCAGTCTTCCCGATGCATTGCCGGTTTTTATAGTCAATCAGTTCCCGGCCACGACAACATTAGGCAACTTCTTTCGCCGCGGCGCTGCAATCGTTGGCAGCCCCGGTGCAAGTCTAGACCCGCGAATTCAAGTTCCGCCGAATGCTCGCATCTTCTCTAAGGAGCGCAGCAGTGCATTCAGCAACAAGGATCTTGCGCCTTATCTGCGGAATCAATGCGTCGGCAGGATTTGGGTCGTTGGTGTCATGACGGAGGCATGCGTTCGCGCTACGGCGCTTGGCGCGCGCACGCTTGGATTTGAGGTCGGAATTGCCGAGGCGGGAATAGCGACGAACGCTGCGTGGAAGGCGGACTTCGCCCGGTGGGCACTTCGACGGGGCGGAGTTACGATGGTGCCAACACTTCCTGTCACACCAATTGAAATCTAACCCCTTACACCAGCCGGTCGTGCCTTCGGCCAGCCTTGTTGCTCAAATGTTGAATGCCCGGTTTCGGGAAAATCGGCTGACCGGTGAGGGTCGAACTGAGACTTTCGGCATATCGTTCCTAACGTCGATTCCTGATGCCGATGCGTTGTGCTGCAACACGTTATGCGGCCATCAACCACGGAATACGGATACCCCAGTAATTCGGCGCCAAATGATCGCCGTCATTTTCGAAGTGGCTCCGGCCCCCGCGCCGAGCGGCGGTCGCTATTTGAAACTGAAGGTGTAGAAGACATCGACCGCGCTGTTGGTCCCGGTCTCCGCGCGCAGCGACACGTGCGGCGTCAGCGTGTAGGTGATCTTCATCAGGTTGGTGGCGGCGGTGAGCCCCTGCTCGAAGCTCAGGTAGGCGCGCGACGAGAGGCGCTTGCCCAGGGTCAGGACCGCGCTTCCGAGTCCGCCCGAGCCCGAGCCGCCGACGGAAAATTCGTCCAGGCCGGCGGCGTGCGCGATGCGCTGTTGCAGCGTGATCGATTCGCCGCGCCCGAGCAATGCGCCCGCCGCGGTCTGCAACAGGCCCAGGTCAGATCGGTTCGAGCCTTCCATGCCGTGACCCAGCACCAGCCAGGAAAGCTTGTCGCTGTCCGGAACCGACGGGGTCGAGGTAAGGCTGATCTGCGGCGCGAGCGCGGTTCCCCGGATCGCCACCCCCGCCTCCACCGCCAGGCCCTTGCGCAGGGCGACGATATCCAGGCCCGGATCGTCCAGCGGCCCGGCGAAAGTCAGGATGCCGGGGTCTATTGTCAGTCGCTGCCCGTAAGCGGCATAAGTGCCTTGCGCGACGCGGATGTTGCCGGAAGCCGTCGCCGGCGCGCCGCCGGCCGCGTGCACCTCGACCGCGCCGGCAAGGCGCGCGTCTATGCCCTTGCCCTTCAGGTGAAAATGCTCACCCAGATCGAGGTCGAGGTCGATGTCCGCCGCGATCGGCGGGCTTTTGCGCTCGGCTTCGCCGCCGCGGCCCAGCACCACCACGTCGGAACTGAGGGTAGGCGCATCCGCCTCCGCCAGCATGATTTCACCCTTGTCGGCCTTCAGTTTGGCGGTCACATGTACGCGCCGGTCCGCGAGCGTGGCCGCGGCGTTTCCGCTCAGGATCAATTGGCGGTCCAGGCGCTTGATCAGTTCGAGCTTGCTCGCCTTGAGCGCGATCTGCGCGCTTGCCTTGCCCGACGCCCATGCGACCGAACCGCTGCCCTCGAGCATGCCTGCGCCGCCGTGCAGCGCGAGCCGTTCCAGTATCAGGCGGTTCTCCTGCAGTTTCGCGCGCAGGCTGCCGTCCTCCAGGTAGATTCCCTGCTCTGGGTCCTCGAATTTGAGGCCGTCGCCGGCAATGCTGCCGCTCAGCTGCGGCTGGGCCACCGTCCCCTGTCCGCCGAATCGGCCCTTGAGGCTGCCGTCTACGGCCATGCTTCCGCCCAGGAGGGAGGTAGCCCAGGCGAGCGAGGGCATGTCTAGCTCCACATTCAAGGACAAGGGGGCGTTCCCAGGCAGACCGAGGGAGCCGCCCCGGCGCGCGAGTGCTGTGCGCACCTCGGCCGACATCGTGCCGAACACGGCTCCGCTCGCGTCCAGCTTGGCCGAGAGCTGGTCGTCCGTGATCGTCGCCGCGAGGGCCAACCGGCTGAGGCCCAGGGCCGTCACCGGTCCGGCGTCTACGCTGAGGTCGCCGCGCTCGCGCTGCAGATCGAGCTCGCCGTTGAGCGTATCCGTTGCCGCGAGCTGCCACTTCCCGCCCAGGGTGAGTGTGCCCGAGATCGCGGGCGGGTGGTTCAACAGCGCAAGCAGGAAGCCGGAGTCGATGCCCGAGAGCGTGCCGGCGCTGAACACGCCGTTTTCGCGTCGCGCGAGTTCGTCTATGTGCACGCTGCCATGTGCGAACCGCAGCGTGGCGGCGCCCAGCGCAAAATCGGGACCCTCGATCGCGAGGCTGGCGGGCGCTTCGAGTTGCGCCGCATAGCGCCCGCGGTTGTCGAAACTCAGGATGCGGCCGGACCAGCCCTTGCCTGCGTGCCATCCGCCCGCAAGCGCGGCGTGCAGGTCGAGCGTTTCGTTGCGCGCCGCCAGTTTCAGTTCATGATGGTCGCGCCGCCCGGTCGCGCTGAGCGAGGCGGTTTCGATCCGCAGCGCCGCCGAGCGGTAATCGCGCAGTGTCGCCTTGAGTTCGAGCGGGCCGTCTATGCCTTTTTCGATTTTGCCCTCGGCGGTGAATGCGCCCACGCGGTGCCCGCCGGACCATGCCAGATCATGCGCCTGGGCGCGGAACGTGCCCGAGGGTTCGGCCACGGTTCCCTCCAGCCTTCCCGATGCGCGCAGCTGCCCGCTCAACTGCGCCGCGAACGCGCCGAGATTGCCGCCGTCGAGCCGCCAATCCAGGCGATCGCCCGGCGCGCCGAAAGCGCCGCGCGCCGACAGATGATTGGAGCCGAGATCGAGCGCGATGTCGCTGTCCCAGATGCGCTGCGCGGAAATGCGCAGCTTTCCGCCGCCGCGCAGGCGCTGACCGCGGAAGCGACTGTCCGAGGTGCTGAATTGCAGCGCCGCCTCGGGCTTCGGCAATAGCTGTCCACTCGCGGAAATGCTGCCGTTGACCAGGGCCGCCGGATAAGCGCCCAGCCGTGACGGGTCGAAGTGCGACAGCCTGCCTTTGGCGCGAAACGCGTGCGCCGGCGCCAGCGACAGCTCCCCGCTCAGGGCGAGCTCGCCGCCGGCGATGGAAATATTCGCCGTTCTGACTTGCAGCGCATCGCCGCGGTGCGCGGCGTCGATGCGCACGCGATATGCGTCCTCGCGCAGGTCGGCGCGCACATGCTGCGTTGCGCCCTGCGCGTCCAGCGCCAGGCTGCCCGCCAGCCTGGTCGCGGCGAGCTTGGCGTAGACACCGTGCAGGTCCAGCGCCTGAGTCTCCAGGTTCAGATTCAATGCGCCCTGGCGCAGGCTGCCGGCGCCGGACAAGCGTCCCGCGTTCCCGAGGTCCAGGCGCACGTCCTTCAACGCCAGCGCCGCGGGCACACCCGCGAAGGAAAGCTGCGCCGCGCGCAGTGGCAGCAGCGACGCATCGACCGAGCCGGGCAGGGCGTTGGCGAGTTTGAGTTCGCCGGCGTAGGCGCCGCCGCCCTGCGCGCGCAGCGTCAGTTCGGCGCCGATGTCGGTGTGCGGCAGGTCCGCGCCGATGCTGCGCGCATCGAAGCGCTTGAGTCGCAGCGCAGCCTCTTTCAGCGGCATGCGCACGAATGGAGCGAGCGCCGCATGCAGCTCGGCCTGCGCTTCGTGCCAGGTGCCCGTTGCCGACACGCGGATATCGGCCAGCCTTCCGGCCAGCGTCGCGTGCACCGCATACGCCTGCGGTCCGTCGTCGCGGCTGAGGCCCGCGCTGCCGCTCAAGGCGTACGGCGCAGTATCGGCAAGTGTCAGCGCGGCCTCACCCTTGCCCCAGGGCGTTTGCAGCGAGGCCAGCGTGTGGAAGCGCCCCGCGGAATTGCGCAGCTGCAGTTTGAGCGCGTGCAAATCATAACGCTTGCCGTCGGCCGCGAGCGCCAGCGTATCGACGTTTGCGCTTTGGATCTCCAGGCGCAGTGGCAGGCGCAGCGTCTGCGGCAGCTGCAGCGGCTCGGCGGAAGGCTTTCCGGTGTCGACCGACAGCGCATGCAGCGCGAGGCTGCGGACCAGAATGGTTCTGGAAAACAGCAGCGCGCGCGGCGACCAATCCAGCGTCAGCCCGCGCCCTTCGATGCGGCGGTCGCCCTCGGCGAACGTGAACCTGCCGATGCGCAGCGGTCCGTAGAGCGAGCCGTGCACGTCTTCGAGCGCCAGCCGGCCGGCGCTCGCGTTGACGGCGCGCGCCGCCAGCCAGCGCAGCGCCGTCTCGCTGCCGGCGAACCAGACCGCGGCGAGCGCCGCGCCGGCGAGCAGCAGCACGCCTGCCGCCAGCGCGGAGCGCCATGTTCTTGAGGTCGAAACGCGCGCCATCAGAACGGAATCCCCACGGAGAAATGGATGCGCGTCTTTTTGACTTCGCGGCCGTAGGCGATATCCAGGTTGAGCAGCCCGATCGGGCTTTTCCAGCGCGCGCCCGCGCCATAGCCCTGCACCGGCTTGAAATCGCGCAGGCTGTCGGCGGCGTTGCCCGTGTCGTAGAACACGGCTGCACCCCACTTCTCCGTAATCCAGTGCACGTATTCCGCGCTGGCCACGCCGAGATAGCGCCCGCCGACGATTGCATCGCCGCTTTTCACGCCCAGGCTTTGATAAGCGTAGCCCCGCACCGACTGGTCGCCGCCGGCGCGAAACAGGTAATCCGAGGGAATCCCCTGGCTGCTGCGCGCAAGCGTCGCGCCGAACTCCGCGCGCAGGATCAGTTCGTCGCGCTTGCCCAGGCGGTGGTAGTAGGTCGACTTGATGTAGCCGCGTACGAAATCCTGGTCCGACAGCAGTGCTTTGGCCGCGACGCCGACCTGGGCGTTCAGCAGGTATCCTTCGCTGGGGTAGAGCAGGTTGTCGACTTTGCGCCGCGTCCAGCTGTAATCGGGTACCAGCGCCTGGCTCGATGCGCTCGGCGCCCCCGCGATGTCGTCGTGCTCGGTTTCGAACTGCAGGCCGTAGGCGGTCTCGGTCGCGCCGATTACGCGGCTGCGCTTTGCGTCGATGGCGAGCTTGCGCGTGGTCTGGCCCTGGATGTCGCTGCGCCCGCCGAGCGCGGTCAAGCTGTCGACCCTGCCGTCGGCGGTGCGCGGAAACTGCAGCTCGCCGCTCAGCGACTGCGTCTTGCGGTCCAGTTTCAGCAGGCTGGACAGCCGCCAGGCGCGGCCGAGAAAATCGAGATCCTGGTATTCGACCTGACCGCGCGGCCCGGTGTTGGTGCTTGCGCCCGCGCCAAAACCCAGTTTGCGCGACTGCGCTTCCACCAGCTGCACCTTTACCGGCACGCGCTGCGGTCGCGCGGGGTCGATGGCCGCGCTGACCGTCACTCTGGTGAAATAGCGGCTGTCCTGCAAACGCGCCTGAAGCTGCAGCAGCTTTGCCTGCGAATAGGGCGAGCCCGGCTCGATCTGGTTGAGCCGGTCGACGATGCTGCGCGGATAGCGCTTGAGGCCGCTGACCTCGAGCGCGCCGAAGGTAAATGCCGGCCCGCTGTCCAGCACCACCCTGAGCGACACCTGCCGGGTCTGCGGGTTTACCGTCGCCTGGCTGAACGCGATTTTCGCAGCCGGATATTGCCCGGTGAGCAGCAGCTGCAGTGTGCCGCGCTTGGCTGCTTCCCACTGGGCCTGGCGAAATACCATGTCCTTGCGCAAGGGCCAGCTTTTGCGCATGGCGGCGAGTCGCGCGCTGCGCGCCGCGGCCGGGATCGCGCCGCGCAGCTCCAGGTCCACCGCGGCGACGCGCGACGGCTCTCCCGGCTTGACCACGAAGCGCGCCTGCCATGCGCCCTGGCGCTGCGCGAGCGAGGCTTCGACCACGGGGGAATAGTAGCCTTCGGTCGCGAGCAGTTCGCGGATCTGGTCCGGCGTCCGGCGCACCAGGAAGCGCAACTGGTCCGCGTTCATGCGCGGGTTGTCGCGCGCGGTATAGATTTCCAGGTGGTCCTGCAGCAGCTTGCGGTATGCCTGCGGGACGTCGAGATCCACCGAGTACTGGAACGCCTGCGCCTGCGCAGCAGGCAGCGCAGCGAGGAGCAGGCAGGCCGCGAACAGCGCGGCGAGGATCGGTGCCGCGCGTTCTCGCACGCGGCGCTTTGCATCCGGAATCAGCATGCGAACGCGATCCGCCGTTGCCCGGGCAGCCGGAACACGGCTGCGCGATTGCGCGTACGGAGCAGCCCGCCGACGGTCAACCGTTTGTTTCCGTTTCGCGCCCCGACGTTCCCGCCGACGTCCCCGCCGACGTCCCCGATTGGGCTGCACCGGATCTGAAGCCGGTCTGGGTGACGGCCCGCAACTCGGCATTGGTCACCTTCAGGCTGTCGATTTCCTTGCGCTGGCGTCTGATGAGCCAGTTGGAGCGCAGTGTCGCCGGCGTGGACACCAGGGCGACGATCAATGCCCCCAGCGCGAGCGCAAGCAGCATGATCACCCCGAGCGAACCGTCGAAACGCCAAAAGAGAAACACCACCGTCGCCGGCACCATATTCTGTACCGCAAACATGACGCCGCCGATAGCAATGACGATCGCAACGATGACGGAGAGCTGCATATCGATTTCCTTGGCGCGCAGAGGTACGAGGGTGTGCGGGATGGCGATCCCGCCGGGGCGCGGGACATATAAATCAATACTGACCTTGGCCCGCGCACCTGTCAAGCTGCGCGCCGGCCTCGCGCGGCGATCGCGGCTTTCGGTCGAGGCGCGCGGAATGACGCATGCCGCCGCAACCGCGCGCCGGCGCCTGTCTTCGCCCCCATCGACGCTGCTTAAAACGCGACTTCGGTCCGCAGGCCCACGATCCAGGCCGTGCCCGACGCTGCGCCGAACCCCGGCCGGGCGATGCGCTGAATCACGGGCTGCAGTGCGAACCACGGCCGCAGCTGCACGCGGTAGGTCAACTCGATCGCGGTCTCCGCGCTCGCTGTCGGCGCGCCGGTTTCCAGGGACAAGACCTGCCTGAATTTGGCGCTGGCATGGGCGCGAGCGATCCCCACGGCCAGAACGTCGTCGTCGCGCCCCGGCAGTAGCCCTTTGTAGCGCAGGCCTGCGGTCAGCGAGTAGTCGATGCGATTGACGTTGCGCTCGGCCACGGCGTAACTCGCGAACGCCGCCAGACCCTGCTGCGCGTCCTGGCGCTCCCGGTACAGCGTCTGCTCCGCCAGCAGGTAGGCGCCTTTCGAGCGACGGCGCAGCGGATTTCCCTCGCTGTCGACGTCGGTGAGATCGGGGAGGCGGGCGGTGTACTCCCAGTATCCCAGCGCGACCTTGCTGATCGGGGCCTGCTCCGTTTGCTCGCGTTCCCGCGGCCGCGCCGCGCCGCGCCGGCTGCGGTCAGGCGCGAACGCGGTTTCGAGGCGCGCCGGGCTGAGTCCGATTTCGGCGATCAGGAAGGCGCCGTCCCCGCGCCTCAGGCGGAGGTGCGTACCTTGCGGGTTGTTCGGATCGCCCGGGACGCCGTCCAGCGCGGCCATCTGGGCATAGATTGCCGGATTGGGCTGATATTTGACGCGTGTGCCGAACGCGGTCGTCGGAAAAATCGACGGTCCATTGCGCCCGCTTTGCGCCAGTACCGCCGTGGTGCCGAACGCCGGGTGCAGCAACACCGCGCTCGACTCGATGACGTCGAATTCCGAGTTCACCGCGTACACGCCCGCCAACGCCGAAAGTCTGCCGTCGAAGGCGCGTTGTTCGATCCACGCCTGATAGAGCTTGGTGGTGTTGGTATTCACCTCGATGTTGTCGACGCCCATGAAACTGTGGACATTGTGCGCGTTGAGCCCCGAACCATGCTCGCTGATGACGTGGAGCAAGGCGGTGGCGCCGCGCCAGCCGGCGAATTTTCCCAGGTCGAGCTTGAACCTGATGTCGACGTTGTCCATGTACTTCGCGCCGCGGCCGGTCCCGCCCGAGGTGTTGGCGAGCACGTCGCCCGTGTATACGAAGTCCGCGCTCACGCCGCGCTCGCTCATGCGCGTGCGCGCGCCATCCCACTCGCCGGCGAGCGTCTGGGCGTTCCCGTCGGGCGCGGCTTGGGCTGCGCAGGGAGAACTGCAGCACGCCAGGAGGATGAGCAGGCCGAATCGCAGCAATGCGCCGCCGGAATTGCGTGTGGCCGAAATCATTCCGTCCCCGCTCGATCGCGCTGGTACGGCGGCAACTTTGCACCGCAGTCCTTGCAGAAGGGCGCATTTGCCTCGCGTCCTTCGCTCAGGCACATCTGCGCCCCGGGCACGACCAGAGTCAGATAGGAGGGCAGCACGGAGAGCAGGTCTAGCACGCTGAAGAAACTGGTGGCATAGCGCAAGGGCCGCCGCACGCACGCGAGGCGCGCGGCGTACTCGACCGAAAACAGGAACGTGATCGTCCACTCGATCGCATCGAACAGCGCGTCACGGCCATGCGAGATGTCGTCGACGCTGTCGGCGATGACTACGACGACGCTGGCGAGGATGGTGGCGAGCAGCAGCAGGTCGAACAACTTCCCGGCGCGTGTGTCCGCCTCGAAGATGACGGTGTACAGGCGCAGTCGCCAGCCGCGCTCCGGCTTGCCGAAGCGCTCGGCGTCGGCGGCGCTCCAGTCGCGCTGGTTCGCCGCGCTTGGGCGTTCGCGAGTGGCTGACTCGGCCAAGCGAGGACTCCGTCGGTCAAAGAGATGATTAGCTGGCGCAGCGCACGGGCGGCTCGTTTGCCGCCGCGGACGCAAGTATCACATCGGCGCGCGCAACGGGACCTATCGCAGCATGCACTACGATCTTACACGTTCTCGGCTGCAGGGTGTATCGCGCGCGGCGCGCAGGAGCGATCGCCCCGATGTGCAGGGACTAGCGGATTGCGCAGTCGGTCCGGCCCAAAGACGTATACTCCCACTCTGATCGCTGATTCGGTAAAACACACCGCGACCGACCGAAATGAACGAGTCCGACGCCCGCAACGTTATGCTGCTGCGCGCTTACGAAACGCTGCCGGAGCAAGACGTCGTGCACTGGAGCGAGGATGATCGCGCCTGGGCCACGCAGGCGGCGCTGCAGGCCGAAGGCGAGCAGGCAAGCGCGGCTGCCTTCCTTGCGCGCAGAGCGCGGCTCGCCGCCGAGCGCCTCAGCGCGCGCGACCGGGGCGTCAGACTCGCCGTCCGTGGCCTGACTTGGCGACCTTGGATAGGATGGTTGCTCGCATTTCTTGCGTTCACCGCCGGTGTCGCCACGGACTCGATCGGGCCGGCGCGGCATATTAACGTGCTGGCGCCGCCGCTTCTGGCGCTGCTCGCATGGAATCTTCTGGTGTATGTGCTGCTGCTGGCGCATTCGGCAGCGCGTCTTGGCGGCGCCGGCACGGGTGGTCCCGGCCCGCTAGCGCGGCTGGTCGCGCGTCTTGCGCACACGGCGGTGTCCGCGCGCGCGCGGGAGCAGTTCGCGCTTCCGCTCGCCGCTTTCGCGCGCGATTGGGCCGGCGCCAGCGCGACGCTGAGCACCTCACGCGTTGCGCGGGTTCTGCATACCGCAGCGGCGGCGTTCGCGGCCGGCGCGCTGTCCGGTATGTACCTGCGCGGATTCGCGCTCGAATACCGCGCCGGATGGGAGAGCACGTTTCTCGATGCGTCGGGCGTGCACGCGATCCTGGCTGTGGTGCTCGGGCCGGCTGCGGCGATCAGCGGCATTGCCCTGCCGGATACAGCGAACCTCGCGGCGATCCGTTCGAGCGTGTCGGCGGGCGAGAACGCGGCGCGCTGGATCCACCTGTACGCGATCACCACGGCGCTGTTCGTGTTGGTGCCGCGCACGCTGCTGGCGCTGCGCGAGTTCCTCGTCGAACGCCGGCTCACTAAGCGCTTTCCGCTGCCGCTCGACGACGGCTATTTCCAGTCCATCGCCCGCGCGCAGCACGGCGTCGCGGCCGAGATCCGCATCCAGCCGTACAGTTTTCGGCCGAGCGCGCAGGCCGCGCTAGGACTGAACGCGCTGCTCGCGGGGGTGTTCGGCGCGCGCACCGAGGTCGCCATCGCGCCGGCGGTTCCCTACGGTGGCGAAGACACGCTCGATTCGGCAGCGCTTCCCGGCACGGCAGTGGCGCTCGTCGTCGCGCTGTTCCCGCTGACGGCGACGCCGGAGCGCGAGAACCACGGCGCATTCATCGGCGCGCTGGCGGCGCGCTTGCCGCGAGCGACGCCGCTGGCGGTGCTGGTCGACGAGTCGGCGTTCCTGCAGCGCTTCGGCGCGGCCGACGCAGGTGCCGCCAGCCGGCGCAAGGAGCGCCGTGCCGCCTGGCAGCGTATGCTGGCCGAGATGGGGCACGAGGCGGTGTTCGTCGATCTGGAACAGCGGGACTTCAGCGACGCCGGGCGCGCGTTGCGCGCAGCGATTGCGCGCACGCCGGTGCGCGCGGCGCAGGATTGAGTGCATGGCGCAGACGATACAACTGAGTCTGGTGTCGCATACCAACGTCGGCAAGACGACACTGGCGCGCACCCTGCTTGGCCGCGATGTCGGCGAGGTGCGCGACGAGCCGCATGTGACGCTGAGCGCCGACACGCACGAGTTGGTGGCGACGCCCGAGGGCGACCGTCTGGCGCTGTGGGACACGCCCGGTTTCGGCGACAGCGCCAGGCTGGCGAAGCGCCTGGCGCAATCGGCCAACCCGCTGGTCTGGTTCCTGAGCCAGGTCTGGGACCGCTATCGCGATCGCGCCTTCTGGTCGAGCCAGCAGGCGGTGCGCAACGTGCGCGATCACGCAGACGTGGTGCTGTACCTGGTCAATGCGTCCGAGCGCCCGGAGGAAGCGGGTTATGTCGCCCCGGAAATGCGAGTGCTGGAGTGGATCGGCAAGCCCGTCGTGGTGCTGCTCAATCAGCTCGGCCGACCGCGTCCGGCAGCCGAGGAGCAGGCTGATGTGCAGCGCTGGCGCGCACATCTTGCCGGCGTGCGCTGCGTGCGCGCGGTACTGGCATTCGACGCATTTGCGCGCTGCTGGGTGCAGGAAACGGTGCTGTTCGGCGAGTTGGCTGAAGCGGTTCCAGGGGACAAGCGCGAAGCATTCGCCCGGCTCAGCGCGCAGTGGCTACGCCGGC
>Ga0307375_10004112_pt1 | contig 14063 bp, 5 predicted proteins | sample TR1MG_FD_202531 | JGI IMG/M metagenome (GOLD analysis project Ga0307375, IMG submission 202531) | Soil microbial communities from Risofladan, Vaasa, Finland - TR-1 | ecosystem: Environmental > Terrestrial > Soil > Coastal area > Acid sulfate soil | place: Finland: Risofladan, Vaasa | collected...
GCCGTCACTCCGCTGCTCAGCGTCTCCTTCTCCGGCCCAGAAATAGCCCGCATCTGCCAGCGCGCGGAAAACGAGTACGCCGGCGCGAACTGCGGCATCATGGACCAGTTCATCTCCGCCAACGGCGTGGAGAACAATGCCCTGCTGCTGGACTGCCGCGACCTCACCTTCAAGCTCGCGCCCATTCCGCAGGATGTGGCCCTCGTCATCGCCAACACCATGGTCAAGCACTCGGTGGTCGGCGGCGAATACACCACGCGCCGCGCGGAAGTGGAAGCGGCTTGTGCCGTCATTGCCAGCCACCGCCCCGAAGTCCGCTTTCTCCGTGACGCCACCCTCGACGACCTGGCGCAGTGGGGCTCCGAGATGAGTCCTAACGCCTTCAAGCGCGCCCGCCACGTCATCTCTGAGAACCTGCGCACCGTGGCTGCGGCCGATGCCCTGATCCGCCGGAACTTTACCGATTTGGGACGCCTCATGGCAGAGGCCCACGCCAGTTACAGCCGCGACTTTGAGGCCAGCTGCGTCGAGGCAGACGCCATGGTCGCCCTCGCGCAGGACATCCCCGGCCTCATCGGCGCACGGCTCACCGGCGGCGGCTTCGGCGGGTGCACCATCAATCTTGTCGAGAGAGCGCTGGCTCCGGAGTTCGCCGAGGCGCTGGCCGCCAGCTACGTCACTGAGACCGGCATCGTGCCTCAGATTCACATCTGCCACGCCTCGGCCGGAGCCCACCGTATCGATTGAAGGTCCAAAGGAAATATCCGAAGGGAACGCCCGCCGGCTCATCACTTTCCCCAGCCTTCTCATTTCTGGCAGTCCTCCCGGCAGACCCCGGGACAAGTTACCAAGGCGCGTAGCCTCGCCGATTGCTTGCCGGACTGCAAGCCCTTCCTTGCTAGAATCAGGCAGGGGCTTTTCTCAACGAGACCGGGGCCCGCTCTGGAAGTCCCGGTCCACATCCCCCATAGTTCCCCCTTCAGGCCGAGTTCAATTGGCCTGCTGGTGCCGCAGAGAGACGAACAGAATGCCGCTGAATTCCGCTAAGCCCTTCACCTACGAGACTTTTCCCCATTCCGGCCTGGTCGCCTACTTCTCCATGGAGATTGCGATCCGCCCCTCCATGCCCACCTACTCCGGTGGACTGGGCGTGCTCGCCGGCGACACCCTGCGCTCCGCCGCCGACCTGGGCGTGCCCTTGGTGGCCTTTACCCTGGCCCACCGCAAGGGCTACTTCCAGCAGCACCTTAACGGCACCGGTGTGCAAACCGAAGAGGAACAGCCATGGAACCCAGCCGACTTCTGCACCGAAGAGGCTGCCCGCATCACCGTCGCCGTCGAGGACCGTGTGGTGACCGTCCGCGCCTGGCGCTATGACCTCTCTGGCCGCTACGGACACATCGTTCCCATCTATCTGCTCGACACTGACCTGCCGGAAAACTCCGGCTGGGACCGCGGCCTCACTGACCATCTCTACGGCGGAGACACAAATTACCGCCTGCAGCAGGAGATCGTTCTCGGCATGGGCGGAGCCCGCATGGCCCACGCACTGGGCATGAGTGTAAACGTCTATCACATGAATGAAGGCCACGCCGCACTGCTTACCCAGGCCCTGCTGGAGAGCGAGCTGGGCGGAGGACCTATGGGCGCGCCCACTGAGGCGGACATCGCCCAGGTCCGGCAGAAATGCGTCTTCACCACCCACACCCCGGTCCCTGCCGGCCATGACCGCTTCAGCCGCGAGCAGGCCGTCCGCATCCTGGGCGCAGAGCGCACCGCGCGCATGGAAAAGATGGGCTGCTTCCACGAGGGGCTGCTCAACCTCACCCTCATCGCCCTGCGCTTTTCCCGCTATGCCAATGCCGTCGCCCTGCAACACGGCAAAGTCTCCCGGGGGATGTTCCCAGAGTTTCCCATTGACGCAATTACCAACGGCGTCCACGCGCCCACCTGGGTCTCTGAGCCCATCCAGCAGATGCTGGACACCCACATCCCCGCCTGGCGCCGCGACAACCTCTACCTCCGCAACGCCATCGACATTCCCGGCAGGGAGATTGTTGCCGCCCACGCCCGCGCCAAGCAGGCGATGCTGGATGAGGTGGCCGCCCGCACCGGTCACGTACTCAAGCCCAACGTGCTCACCCTAGGCTTTGCGCGCCGCGCCGCCACCTACAAGCGCGCGGACATGCTCTTCACCGATCCCGAGCGCCTCGTCAGGATTGCCGCAGCAGCCGGCGGACTGCAGATTCTCTACTCCGGCAAGGCTCACCCCCAGGACGAGCCCGGCAAAGCCCTCATCTACAAGGTGGTGGAAACCGCGCAGCGGCTCTCCAATGACCCGCTTCACATCGTTTATTTAGAAAACTACGCCTGGGACCTGGGCGCACTGCTCACTGCCGGCGTCGACGTCTGGGTCAACACCCCCCGCCGCCCCTACGAAGCCTCCGGCACCAGCGGCATGAAGGCCGCCCTCAACGGCGTTCCCAGCCTCTCCATCCTCGACGGATGGTGGATTGAGGGCTGCATCGAGGGCTTTACCGGATGGGCCATTGAAGACGGCGCCAGCGACGAGGAAGAAGCCGAGCACCTCTACCGCAAGCTCGAGTCCGCCGTGGTGCCGCTCTACCGCGACCAGCCAGATAACTGGGCCAGGCTCATGTGCAACGCCCTGGCCTTCAACGGCTCCTTCTTCAATACCAATCGCATGGTGAAGCAGTACACGCGCAACGCCTACTACCCCGTCACGCTCACCGAGCGCGCGCATGTGGAAGAGCCGGTCTTCGCTGGCTGACGGCATCCTCCGTGTCTCCGCTCAGGGAGCCGGACCTCGCTCAGTCGCCGTGCGAACTCTCCAGCTCTGACCCGATGCGGTGCAACTTCATCACCTTCCACTGCAGGCGGTCAAACAGCAGATACACCACCGGCGTGGTAAAGAGCGTGAGCATCTGCGACACAATCAGCCCGCCCACAATTGTGATGCCCAGCGGCGTCCGCAGTTCGGACCCCGCGCCCATGCCGATGGCAAGCGGAAGCCCGCCGAACAAGGCCGCCATGGTGGTCATCATGATGGGCCGGAAGCGCAGCAGGCACGCCTGATAGATGGCCTCCACTGGCGGCAGTCCCTGGTCCCGCTCGGCCTGCAGCGCAAAGTCGATCATCAAGATCGCGTTCTTCTTCACAATCCCGATCAGCAGGATAATGCCGATCATCGCGATGATCGTCAGGTCGTTCCCGGTCAGCATCAGCGCCAGAAACGCGCCCACCCCGGCCGGCGGCAGCGTGGACAGAATCGTCAGCGGGTGAATCAGGCTCTCGTATAGAATCCCCAGCACAATGTACACCGCTAACAGTGCCGCCCCGATGAGGTACAGCTCACTGTGCAGCGACTCCTGAAACACCTGCGCGGTCCCCTGGAAGGAAGCGCGCACCGCCGACGGCATGCCCAGCTCTCGCTGCGCCTGCTGCAGCGCCGTCACCGCCGCACCTAGTGAGACATTGGGGGCCAGGTTGAAGGTGAGTGTAATCGCCGGATACTGCCCCTGGTGGTTCACGGCCAGCGCCGTCCGCTGCGATTCGTAGTGCGCGAGCGTGGAGAGCGGAACCATCTTTCCCGTGGACGACTTGATGTAAATCCCCTTCAGCGCGTCCGGGCTCTGCTGGTATTTCGGGTCCACCTCCATCACCACAAAATACTGGTTCAGGCCCGTGTACATGGTGGACACCTGCCGCTGCCCGAACGCGTCATAGAGCGTCTGGTCAATCGCCGCCATGCTCACGCCCAGCCGCGATGCTGTGTCGCGGTCGATCACCAGATTCGCCGCCAGCCCCTGATCCTGCTGGTCGCTGGAAACATCGCGCAGCTGCGGCAGCGTCTGCAGGCGCGCCTCCAGCTGCGGCGCCCAGTGGTTCAGCTCGTCCACGTTCGGGTCGCTCAGCGTGTACTGGTATTGCGCCGAACTGCCCCGCCCGCCCATATGGATATCCTGCTGCGTCTGCAGAAACAGCCGCGCGCCGGGCACGCTGGAAAGCTTGCGCCGCAGCCGGTTCACCACCATGTCGGACGTCACGCCTTTGCGGTATTGCGGCTCTTTCAGGTTGATGAACATGCGGCCCACATTCACGCTGCCGCCGCCGGAAAACGCCACCAGCGTGCTCACCGCCGGATCGTCCAGCACCATCTGCGCTAGGGTGCGCTGCTTGGCTCGCATCGCGTCAAAGCTGATGTCCTGCGCGGCCATCGTCTGCCCGCCCAGCCGTCCCGTGTCCTGCTGCGGAAATAATCCCTTGGGCACCACCACGAATAGATACACGTTCAGTAGCACCGTGCCCAGCAGCACGCTCAGCGTCAGCCACTGGTGCCGCAGCACCCAGCGCAGCCCCAGCGCATACTCCTCATGCAGCCAGCGGAACATGCGCTCGCTGGCCAGGTACGCGCGCCCATGCTTCACTGCGTCCCGCGGTCGCAGAAACTTGGCGCACAGCATCGGCGTGGTCGTCAGGCTCACCAGCAGTGACATGGCAATCGCCACGGAAAGCGTGACCGCAAACTCCCGGAACAGCTTGCCCACGAGCCCGCCCATCAGCAGAATGGGCAAAAACACCGCAATCAGCGACGTGCTCATCGACAGCACCGTGAAGCCGATCTCCTTCGATCCCTTCATCGCCGCGTCGAACGGCTGCATCCCCTCTTCCAGGTAGCGCGTGATGTTTTCAATCACCACGATCGCGTCGTCCACCACAAAGCCTGTCGATATCGTCAGCGCCATCAGCGACAGGTTGTCGATGGTGTAGCCCAGCACGTACATCACGCCAAAAGTACCCACCAGCGAGAGCGGCACCGCCACCGAAGGAATGATGGTGGCCCACGCCTCGCGAAGAAAAAGAAACACCACCAGCACCACGAGCAGCACGCTGACCATCAGCGAAATCTCTACGTCGTGCACGCCCTGCCGGATGCTTGTGGTGCGGTCGGCAACCACGGAGAGCTGGATTGCGGGCGGAATGTCGGCCCGAAGTTGCGGCAGCTCCCGCATCACGGCGTTCACCGCGTCAATCACGTTTGCGCCCGGCGACTTGAAGACGATCAGCATCACCGCCGACCGCAATTTGGAGTGCGGCCCCACGTCAGGATTCACGCCCACCACGCCGTCCGTGTGCGTGTCGGCAATGGAATCGGTCAGCGTGCCCACATCTCCAATGCGCACCGGCGCGCCCGTTGCATGGTTGTAGCCGGCAATGATGGGCGCGTACTCAGCGGCTTTGAAGATCTGGTCGTTGTCGGTGATCATCCAGCGGTGCGTCGCGTCCTGGAAGCTGCCCTTGGGCCGGTTCGCATTCGCACTGGACAACGCCGTGCGAATGGCCTCAAGCCCGATGCCCGTGTTGGCCAGTTGCAGCGGATTCAGTTCCACCCGTACTGCCGGGCTGGCGCTGCCGCCCACATACACCTGCCCAATCCCGCTCACCTGCGAAATTCGCTGCGCCAGCACGGAGTTCGCCATGTCGTAGATCTGCGGCTTCGGCACCACGTCAGAGGTCAGCGTCAGAATCAGAATCGGCGCGTCTGCCGGGTTCGCCTTGCGGTAGCCCGGATTCTGCGGCAGGTAGCTGGGCAGCTGTCCCCGCGCCGCGTTGATGGCCGCCTGCACGTCTCGTGCCGCATTGTCGATGTTGCGGTTCAGGTCAAACTGCAGCACCACGGAGGCCGACCCAAGCGAACTGGTCGAAGTCATCTGGTTCACGCCCGCAATGCGCCCGAATTGCCGCTCCAGTGGCGTGGCCACCGCGGACGCCATCGTCTCCGGGCTCGCGCCCGGTAGACCCGCGTTCACCCCGATCACCGGATAATCCACGTCTGGCAACGACGCCACGGGCAGCACCGAATACGCCACTGAGCCCGCCAGCAAGAGCGCCAGGCTCAACAGCGAAGTGGCCACCGGCCGCCGGATGAAGGGTGCGGAAAGATGCATCGTCAGTCACCCGCCGCCGTCTGCCGGCGCAGCTCCGGCTGCACCACGCCAATCCCCAGCCGGTGCGCCAGCTTGTCAAAGTAGAGGTACACCACCGGCGTGGTGTAGAGCGTGAGCAGCTGCGAGAAGATGAGCCCGCCCACAATGGAGATGCCCAACGGCCGGCGCAGTTCCGCGCCCACACCGCCGCCCAGCCACAGCGGCAGCCCGCCAAGCAGAGCCGCCATCGTCGTCATCAAAATCGGCCGGAAACGCAGCAGGCACGCGCGGAAGATCGCGTCCTCCGCGTTTCTGCCCATGCGCCGCTCATCGTCGAGCGCAAAGTCGATCATCAGGATGGCGTTCTTCTGCACAATGCCGATCAGCAGAATGATGCCGATCAGCGCAATCACGCTGAACTCCTCATGCGTCAGAAGCAGCGCCAGCAGCGCGCCCACGCCCGCCGAGGGCAGCGTGGAAATGATCGTGATCGGGTGAATGTAGCTCTCGTACAGCACGCCCAGGACGATGTACACCGTCACCAGCGCGGCCAGAATCAGCAGGGGCTCATTGGACAGCGAAGATTGAAACGCCGCCGCCGTGCCCTGGAAGCTCGCGTTGATCGCGGCAGGCAACTCGATGCGCTGCTCCGCCCGCTTCACCGCGTCCACTGCATCGCCGAGTGAGCGGCCCGGCGCCAGGTTGAAACTCACCACCGTGGATGGGAACTGCCCCTGGTGCCCGATCGCCAGTTGCGCCTGCGTCTGCTGCCAGTGCGCCAGCGCGCCCAGCGGCACCTGCGTTCCGTTGCCGGACTTCACATAGAGATTGTTCAGGGTCGAGGGGTCGGTCTGGAACTGCGGACTCACCTCCATCACCACGTGATATTGATTCAGCTGCGTGAAAATGGTGGAGACCTGCCGCTGCCCGAAGGCGTCATAGAGCGTGTTGTCCACATCCGTCATGGAGATGCCCAGCCGCGCCGCCGTGTCGCGGTCAATCACCAGTTCCGCGCCGAGCCCCTGATCCTGCAGGTCGCTGGCCACGTCCGTCACTGCCTTCTCCCGGCTCAGCTCCTCCACCATCTTTCGCGTATAAATCGCCAGCTCCTGCTGGTTCGGGTCCTCCAGCGAGTACTGGAACTGCGTGCGGCTCACGCGGTCCTCCACTGTCAGGTCCTGCAGCGGTTGCAGGAACAGCTGGATTCCGTCCACCTTGGCCAGTTGCGGCTGCAGTCGCTGAATCACCTGCGTGGCAGAGATCTTTCGCTCTGCCAGCGGCTTCAGCGTGATCTGGATGCGCCCGGAGTTCAGCGTCGTATTGGTTCCGTCCACGCCGATGAACGACGACACGTTGTCCACCGCCGGGTCCTTCAGCACCACGTCCACCAGCCTCTGCTGCCGCTCGGCCATGTTGGCAAAACTCACCGTCTGCGGCGCTTCGCTGGTTCCCAGAATCACGCCTGTGTCCTGCACCGGAAAAAATCCCTTGGGGATAAGGATGAACAGCAGCACCGTGGCCACAAACGTGGAGATGGTCACCATCAGCGTGGTGAAGCGGTAGCGCAACACAACCCTCAGCGTGCGCCCGTAAAACGCGATGATCCGGTTGAACACGTCTTCTGACCACACATAGAAGCGCGATTGCGACGTATGCGCCTTGTCCTTCAAAATCCGCGAGCACATCATCGGCGTCAGCGTGAGCGATACCGCGGCAGACACCAAAATCGTCACAGCCAGCGTAATCGCAAACTCGCGGAAGAGCCGCCCCACCACGTCGCTCATGAACAGCAGCGGAATCAGCACTGCAATCAGCGACACGGTGAGCGAAATAATCGTGAACCCAATCTGCGAGCTGCCCACCAGCGCCGCGCGCATCGGGCTTTCCCCGTCCTCAATGTAGCGCGAGATGTTCTCGATCATCACGATTGCATCGTCCACCACAAAGCCCGTGGAGATGGTCAGCGCCATAAGCGTCAGGTTGTTCAAGCTGTAGCCCAGCAGATACATCACGCCAAACGTGCCGATGATGGAGAGCGGCACCGCCACCGAAGGAATGATGGTTGCCGCCAGGTTGCGCAGGAACAGGAAGATGACCATCACCACCAGCGCGACAGTCAGCATCAGCTCCAGTTCCACGTCCCTCACCGAAGCGCGGATCGTCAGCGTGCGATCGGTCAGCACCCGCACCTTCACGCTGGCCGGCATGCTGGCACGCAGTTGCGGCAGCAGCTTGTTGATGCGGTCCACCACCGCGATGATGTTGGCACCCGGCTGCCGCTGGATGTTCACAATCACCGCCGGCGTCTTGTCCATCCACGCCGCCTGCTGCGCATTTTCCGCCGCATCCACAATGGTGGCCACGTCGCCGGCGCGCACCGCCGCCCCGTTGCGGTACGCCACAATCACCGGCCGGTAGTCGCGGCTGGAAAGCAGCTGGTCGTTGGCTCCAATCGTGTACGACTGCCGTGTCCCGTTCAGCGTGCCCTTGGCCTGGTCCACGTTGGCCGCCGCCAGCGCCGTGCGCAGGTCCTCCAGGCTCAGGTTGTAGGCCGCCAGCTGCGTGGGGTTCGCCTGGATGCGGACCGCCGGCTTTTGCCCACCCGCAATCGACACCAGGCCCACGCCCATCACCTGCGAAATCTTCTGCGCCAGGTTGGTGTCCGCCGCATCCTCAATCTGGTCCAGCGGCAGCGAGTCCGAGGTCAGGGCCAGCGTCAAAATCGGCGCGTCTGCCGGGTTCACCTTGCTGTAAATCGGAGGATTCGGAAGATCGTTCGGCAAAAAGCTCGTGCCCGCATTGATGGCCGCCTGCACCTCCTGCTCGGCCACGTCAATGTTCTCGTCCAGGTTGAACTCGAGCGTAATCACCGAGCCGCCACCCGAGCTCACTGAAGTCATCTGCTTCAGTCCCGGCATCTGCCCGAATTGCCGCTCCAGCGGCGAGGTCACAGACGAGGCCATCACCTCCGGTCCCGCACCCGGATAAAACGTCTGCACCTGAATGATGGGGTAGTCCACCTCTGGCAGCGCCGACACCGGAAGCTGGAAATACGCCACCGTGCCCGCCAGCAGCACTGCAAACATCAGCAGAGTCGTGGCCACCGGCCGCAGAATAAAGGGCTGTGACGGATTCACTGCGCGCTCCGCTGGCCGCGCTTTTTGCCATGCCCGGCGGCCTGGCTCAAGGGTGCCGCCGTCTTGCCAAACGGCCCGCCCGCGGATTGGGCCGGCGCTGCCTGCCCGACGCCGTTCGGCTGATGGCTCACCACCACCAGCTGCTCCGGCTGCAGCCGGTCCGCCCCGTCTATTACCACTTGCGCTCCGGCCGCCGGCCCGCTGTCCAGAATCGTCGTCTGCCCCTCGGCCAGCTCCACCTTCACCGGCTGCATCCGCGCCGCCGGCTTGCCCTCGGCGTTGTCTGCAATCACCCACACAAACGAGCCCTGCAGCCCGGTCTGGATGGCCGCCGTCGGCACCACCAGCGCATTTGGCCGGTTCTCCAGCACCAGGTGGATATTCACAAACTGGTTGGGAAACAGCCGCTCGTCTTGATTCGGGAAGACCGCCTTCAGCCGGGCGGTCCCCGTGGTGGTATCAATCTGGTTGTCGGCCGTCAGCAGTACGCCCGTCGCCAGCTTCTGCACGTCGCTGCGGTCAAAGGCGTCCACCGCCATCTGGTGGTCGGCCGCCAGCTTCCGCAGCACCGGCGGCAGCTGGTTCTCCGGCAGCGTAAAGTACACCGCAATCGGTCGGAACTGGTTGATGATCACCAGGTTCGTCGTGTTCGCCGTCACCAGGTTGCCGGGGTCCAGCATCCTCAGGCCGATTCGTCCGTTGATGGGCGATTGAATGCTGCACCAGCTCAGCTGCAGCGCTGCATTCTCCACCGCCGCCTGGTCAGACTGGATGGCGCCTTCATACTGCCCCATCGCCGACTTGTCGGTCTCCATCACTTCCTTTGACACCACGCCTGCCTCAAACAGCGCCTTGTACCGCGCGTACTCGGCCTTGGCATTGTTCAAGAGTGCCTGGTCGTGGGCCAGCGTTCCCTTGGCCTGGTCCAGCGCCGCGCGGTAGGGCCGCGGGTCAATCTGCAGAATCGTCTGCCCCTGCCGAACCTCCTGCCCCTCCACAAACTTCACTGGCAGCAGCGGACCGTTCACCCGCGCCTTCACCGTCACGGTCATATAGGGCGTCACCGTGCCCAGCGCCGTCAGGTAGACGGGCATCGACTTCTGCTCCACCGCCGTCACCTGCACCGGCACCGGACGGCTCATCAGCGCCGCAGCCTGCTGCGTCTTGGCCGCCGACGCTTTCTTCTGGTTCTGGTGGATCCGCCAGCCAATTAGTCCCAGCCCGCTTACCAAAAGAACATAGACCAGCAGTCGCACCCACACCTTGCGCGATCCGGCGGAGTGCGGTTCCTGCAGCGACGAAAGCAGGGATTCAGGGGATTCTTTGTTTGCCATAGGAAAAAGTCTCTTTGTCTTCTTTCAGTGGACTGCCGGGGGCGCCAGGCCTGCAACCCCTCGTTTCATGCGGTACGTGACCGCGGGTAGGGTCCCTTCATGGGACGGAATCGTTTCCGCAAATGTTTCGTCCACACCCAACGATATACTGGACGGGAAAAGTACCCTCCGCGAGGACAGCATGTCTTTGGATGCCGACACCGCGCCTGCACCGGACATGCATCCGCTCTGCGTCGATCTCGACGGAACCCTGGTCAAGTCCGACACTCTATTGGATGCACTTTGCCAACTCCTCCGCGACCGCCCTCTGGCCTTTTGGCGCGCCCCGCTCTGGCTCTCCGGCGGCCGCGCCCGCTTCAAGCTGGAAGTCGCCCGCCTGGCGCCGCTCGAACCGGCCCGCCTGCCGTACAACACGGAGCTGGTCCGCTATCTCCAATCCCAGCATCGCGCCGGACGTCCGATGTACCTGGCCACCGGCGCTGACGGTGACCTGGCCGAGCGCGTCGCCGCTCATCTCGGCCTCTTCCAGGGCGTCCTGGCCACCGACCTCGCGACCAACCTGACCAGCGTCCGCAAGCTCCGCCGACTCAAAGATCGCTTCGGCGACTTCGACTACATTGGCAACTCCCGAGCCGACCTCGCACTGCTGGCCCACGCCCGCCAGGCCATGGTGGCCAACCCCACCCTCGGCCTGCGCCTGGGCCTCCGCCTGCGCCACATTCCCGTGACCCGAAGCTTTCAGGATCAGCGGCCCGTTGCCCGCACCCTCGTCCAGGCCCTGCGGCTCGGTCAGTGGTCCAAGAATGTCCTCCTCTTTGCACCGCTTCTGCTCTCTCATCCGTTTCCGGCGGCCGCACTCACCGCCGCTCTGGCCGCCTTTTTCTGCTTCAGCTTCATGGCCTCCGCCGGCTACCTCGTCAACGACCTGCTGGACATCGACAGCGACCGCCGCCACCCCTCCAGGCGCCTCCGTCCCTTTGCCGCCGGTAATCTGCCTGTGGCCACCGGAGCGGCCCTGGCCCTCGCCATGGCCGTGGCCTCACTGGCCCTGCTGCCGTTCCTGCCGACAGTTTTTGCTCTCTGGCTCGGGCTGTACATCCTGGCCAGCGCGGCCTATAGCCTCTACCTCAAGCGCGTCCCCATCGTGGACGTGCTCCTGCTCAGCGGCCTCTACACCCTCCGCCTGCTGGCCGGAGGAGCCGCCACCGCCACCCCCATCTCTCAGTGGCTGGCCGCTTTCTCCACCTTCCTCTTTCTTTCCCTCGCCATGGTCAAGCGCTTCAGCGAGCTGGAAAGCCTGCGCGAGCGCGGCGCCACCGCATCCCACGGCCGCAGAAACCTGGTTGCCGACCTCAAGCAGCTCCGCTCCTTCGGCATCGCCAGCGCCTACGCCGCCGTGGTCGTCTTCCTGCTGTACATCGCGCATTCGGAGGTCACGCAGCTTTACCACCACCCGGAGCGCCTCTGGCTCATCGCTCCCTTGCTGCTTTACTGGCTCCATCGCGTCTGGCGCATCGCCTTGCGCGGCGAACTGGATGACGATCCCGTGGTCTTCGCCCTCCGCGACCGCGTCAGCCTCGCCCTCGGCCTCTGCATCGTGGCCCTCGCGTACTTCGCCGTTTAGAGCGGACTTCGCGCGCGCTCCAGCTTTTCGCTCCTCGAGTTGGAACCAACTCCAACCAGCCCACATGCTGGCATGGCGAGCCCCGCGTCATGCAACCCGAGTCACCTCCGGGGCACGCGCATCGTCTACCATAGACACTTCAGCGCAAAGTTGGAGCTCCGCGGGATCACCGTTCGCCGCGCTCCAGACCGCATACTCCGCAGCCGCGTCAGTTTTCGCCTCTGGCGGACTCGCCCGGCTGCCCAGGGTTTTCAATTCGGGTGAGCGTTCTCCCGCACCGGTCGCGGCCCGCCCACCCGGGAAATTAAAGTGTGCTGCTCCGAATCTGTAGCCGCCCCGCTCCCGCTTTGCCGGTAGCCGGGCTTCCACCCCAGGGTGGCGGACGGTCAGCTCACAAAAGTGAGTGCCACCCGCATGTGGATTGTCCGGCTTGCCCTCCGGCGGCCTTATACCTTCATCGTCGCCGCGCTCCTCGTCCTCATCCTCGGCGCTTACAGCATCCTCACGATGCCGACGGATATTTTCCCCAACATCGACATCCCCGTCGTCACCGTCGTCTGGCACTTTAATGGCCTCTCCGCCGACCAGATGGCCAACCGCATCATCTCCAACAACGAACGCGGCATCACCACCACCGTCAACAACATTGAGCACATGGAGTCCCAGTCGCTGGCCGGGGTCGGCATCATCAAGATCTTCTTCCAGCCCCACGTCAACATCGGCGAGGCCGTCGCCCAGGTCAACTCCATCTGCACCACGCAGGTCCGCCAGCTCCCTCCCGGGACCAACCCGCCCTTCATCATCCAGTACAACGCCTCCAGCGTTCCCGTCCTTCAGCTCGGAATCTCCGGCGAGGGCCTCAATGAGCAGCAGCTCAACGACCTGACCCAGAACAACATCCGCACCCAGCTGGCCACCGTGGAAGGCGCGCAGGCTCCCTACCCCTACGGTGGCAAGCAGCGGGAAATCTCCGTCGACCTAAGCCTGCCCGCTCTGCAGGCCAAGGGCCTCTCCCCAGCCGACGTCGTCAACGCCATCGGCGCGCAGAACGTCATCGCTCCCTCCGGCACGGTCAAGATCAGCCGCTTCGAGTATGCCGTGGAGACCAACTCCGCGCCCCAGCTCGTCGAGCAGCTGAACAACCTGCCCGTCAAGGTCGTCAACGGCGCCGTCATTTATGTACGCGACGTGGCGCACGTCCGCGACGGCAACCCGCCCCAGACCAACATCGTCCGCGTGGACGGCAAGCGCGCCATCCTCCTCAGTGTGCTCAAAACCGGCTCCTCGTCCACACTGGACATCATCCGCGGCGTGCGCGAGCGTCTTGCCGCCGTCAAGAGTCAGCTGCCTCCGCAACTCCGCATCGACGCCCTCTCTGACCAGTCCATCTTCGTCCGCGGCGCCATTGACGGCGTGGTCCGCGAGGCCATCATCGCCGCCTGCCTCACGGCCATCATGATCCTGGTCTTCCTGGGCAGTTGGCGTTCCACCGTCATCATCGCCGTCTCCATCCCGCTCTCCATCCTCTGCTCGCTGGCCGCCCTCGCCGCCCTGCATGAAACCATCAACATCATGACCCTCGGCGGCATGGCGCTCGCCGTCGGCATCCTTGTCGACGACGCCACCGTCGCCATTGAAAACATCAATCGAAATCTGGAAGCCGGCAAGGAACTCGAGCAGTCCATCCTCGACGGCTCGGCGCAGATCGCCGTCCCCGCGCTCGTCTCCACACTCGCCATCTGCATCGTCTTCGTGCCCATGTTCTTCCTGAGCGGCGTAGCCCATTACCTCTTTGTGCCCATGGCCGAAGCCGTCGTCTTCGCCATGCTCGCCAGTTACCTGCTCTCCCGCACCCTCGTGCCCACCATGGCCAAGTACCTCCTGCAGGAGTACGACGATGCCAGCGCCATTCGCCGCCAGGTCAGCCGCAACCCCTTCGTCCGCTTTCAGGCCGCCTTTGAGTCCGGCTTTGAGCGCTTCCGCCGCTTTTACCTCGGCCTGCTCACCCTCGCCGTGGACC
>Ga0307375_10004113_pt1 | contig 14062 bp, 12 predicted proteins | sample TR1MG_FD_202531 | JGI IMG/M metagenome (GOLD analysis project Ga0307375, IMG submission 202531) | Soil microbial communities from Risofladan, Vaasa, Finland - TR-1 | ecosystem: Environmental > Terrestrial > Soil > Coastal area > Acid sulfate soil | place: Finland: Risofladan, Vaasa | collected...
CTGACCCCCGCCCAGTCCGCCCTCACCTTTTGCCGATCGGTGATCATCTTGCCGGTAAATTGATGGACGACCAAAATCCTCTCATCGGCGATGCCGTGGGTGGAAAGCCAGTCGGACATCATCGATTGGGCATGGTTCAGTTCGTCGGCGCTAATCGAGCCTATCGTGTGCATGGGATCCTCGGTGCGCCATTCCGGGTCGAGGGCGAGATGGACGTTGGGATAGGCGAGCCAGGGCAGGAGCTTGTCCATCGCGGCTTCGACGCCGAAGCGACCTATTTGATGATCGAGAAAGACGATGATGCCGGAACGATTGGCATAGTCGATCCAGTCCTTCACGACCGAATCGCGCAGATAGCCGATGTCGCCGCCGGGCCAACAGGCGCCGTAAATAATATAGAAGGCGGGAATTACCCCATGTGTGGCGACAGGAGGAGCCTCCGGCCCCACAAAAGAAGTTTGAGCCACGGTCGTGACGGGAACCAGGGGCAAAGAGGGAGCCGCCAGGGCATCCGCATAGAGCTTGGCGTAGCCGAGAAGAAGATTGGCGACCTCTTCTTTCGGATACTCCCCGAGAATTCCCATGCTCTTTGCCCCTGGCTTGCCGTAAAAGGCCAAGATGGTATTGCCTTCGAAAATCGAACGGGCAGGTACCGATGTTTTCGGGCTCGAGGAAGCGGCGGTGGCCGTGGATTCCGGCGCCGGGGCCAAGACCGCTGCCGAGACTTCCGGCCTCGTCGTCAATGCGGAGTCGGGGGCCGTCGCGGCGGAGGCTTCGGGTGAGACCGCGGAGGGCGTCTCCGGGGATGTGGCGGAAGCGACGGCCGCGGGCACATCGGGAAGGAGGGCCGAAGGCGCATCGGGTCCGCTCGGCGCCGCCCCATTGGGGACGGTCGCGGCGGGCACATCGGGAAGAGGCGATGAGGGAAGGATCGCCACGGCCTGTCCCGATGGCTCGGGAAGGGGGAGGGAGACGGTCCGCGGGACATTGGGAAGGGGACTCGACAGGGTGAAAGATAGGGTCCCGGATTTGGGATTGTCCGCCGCATTCTCTGAAGAAGGGCCGATGGTCACAAGGGAAAGACCCAAAATCAGCACGAGGACCAGACGCCGCATCGAATCACTCCAGAGCGAGGGGTTGAAGACCGTTGCGAGCCGGAGACCCGACCGAAGCGGCCTTACAATCATCGGCAGGACGGCCGATACTCTGTATGTGATGCGTATCCCTGTCCCACTGGCCGCGATGGCACAAGCCATTTCTCTCGCCCTCGCCCTCGTGGCCCTCCCAGCGGCGCCCCTTGCGGCGGCAAGCTCCACCCAAGCCCTTTCGGGCGATCGGGCACTTGTCGATTTTCCGGAAAACGCGGAATTCCGCGCCACGGATTACAGCTCTTTTATCACCGCCGCCCCGGCCGAGCTTCGGCGCAGCCCTCCCCTACTCCGCCAAAACGGCTGGGCCCGATGGAAGCGCCAAGTCATAGCATCGGAGGGCTACCAATACCTTGTCTATTCCGCCCAAAGAAGCGGGGGCTGGCCCCTCTATTCGCAGGGCAGTTGGATAATCAAGAGGGAGGCGGGAAGCGGGGTCTTCATCCAGGCGAAAATCTTTTTGAAGAGCGACCCGGGCACCTTCATCCGAGTCTATCCCGACGGCGACCGGAGCCGACTCGACCTCGTCATCCAAGGCGGAGTCTTCGCCGAGAAGGCGGCCCTGCCCTGGCCCTTCGCCATCACCCTGGTCTCGAAGGTCTCGGACATCATCGCCGCGACCAGGGACAGGGTGGACTGGTCCCTCCTCGATCCCGATCCTGCCGATTATGCCGAGGTGGAGGCCCTGGCTTCCGCCGTGAGGGCCAGACTCCACGGGCTGCGTTACTCCGATGACGGTGGTCTCGACGCGGCCGGCAAACTCGTCTTCATCGCGAATGGAGAGCCGCAGCCGAGGAAAACGGCCGGTCTCAACTGCTCGGGCTTCGCCCAATGGGTCGTCGATGGCATCTTAAAGCCCGCATCGGGAGAATGGCTCGACAGGTCGACCCTCTCGATCAAGCACCTCGCCACGAGGAAGTCTGCCGCCGAGCCCTCCTTCGAGGACAGCCTCGACCCCTATTTCGGCTTGGATTGGACGCGGAATCTCGCGGTCGCCGCCGTCGCTGTTTTCGAGGGGGCTGACGAGTCGGATCCGAGATCCGCCGACGTCACCGAGTCGCCGATAGCCCTCATCGAGGCCTCGGCGAATCCTATAAACGGGGGTCAGGAATACGAGGGCTTCGCTCCCTACGAGGAAGATGCCGGCTTTGCCTCGGAAGGCATACCGGCCCTCCTCTGGTGGCTGGCGATAAAGGATCCGGGCTACTTCTACCTCGCCTCGATCAGCGCTCAGGACAAGGCCGGCCTCCGTCACCACTATCACGTGAGCCTGTTCTTTCCCCGCTTCGACGAAGGAGGGGTCTTCCATGTCGATGTCTTCGAAAGCGCCGCGGAAACGAGCCTTGAAGCCGTGATAGACAGGACGAGGGGCCAGATGATCCATCTCGTGCGCGTGCGCGCCCAATCGATCTTCGATCCGCCGACCTTCGGCGCCACGGCCCTCCACTGAGACGGCCATGACGCTGAATTTCCTCGGGACGGGCACGAGCCATGGCGTGCCCGTAATCGGCTGCAAGTGCCCCGTCTGCGCCTCCTCCGATCCGCGAGACCGCCGTTACCGCAGTTCCCTCCTCGTGCGCGAGGGAGAGACCGCCCTTGTCGTGGACGCCGGCCCCGAGTTCAGGCTCCAGGCCCTCCGCGCGCGCATCGAAAGGCTCGATGGCCTCCTCCTCACCCATGCCCATGCCGACCATGTTCACGGGCTCGACGACATCAGACCCCTCAGCTGGAAGAGCCCCCTTCCCGTCTAAGCCGACGAGGCTTGCATGGAAGAGCTCAAGATCCGCTTTTCCTATGTCTTCAGGGAGGGAGGACAGATCGGCGGCGGCAGACCCCGCCTCCTGCTGCAAAGGGCAGCACCCGCCTTCGTCGTCGGTGGCCTCAGGATCGAGAGCCTTCCCCTCCTCCACGGCGAGATGGCGATACTCGGCTGGAAATTGGGCGACTTCGCCTGGATGTCGGATTGCTCGGCCATTCCTCCCGAAACCATGGCCATCCTCCGGGGTTCGGGCGGCCTTCCGACAAGGAGGCTCGCGATCGGCGGCCTCAGGGTGGCCCCCCATCCAACGCATTTCTCCTTCGCCGAGGCCCTTGCCGCGGCCCGGGCCATCGGAGCCACCCAGACCTGGATAATCCACCTCACCCACGATCATTCGCACGAGGAGGTCGAGGCGATCTGCCGGGAGTTCGGCGCCGATGTCGGGGCCCGGCCCGCCTGGGACGGCCTCGTCCTCGACTCTTGAGCCGGCTCCAAATCCGGCATTTTGCCACCACGACCACTTCTCAGTACCCTATGTTCTCCGACGCTCGATGTCCCCATTTTGCGGATGAGGGCGACGGAGGCCGAGGGCCTGGCGAGGCTAGGGTCGAAAGAAGGACTTTCCGCGACGACCGAGCTCCGCTTTGACAATCCCCAAGGAGGGACAAATGCCGCAGATCATCGCCTATCTCACCTTCGAGGGCCTGTGCCGCGAAGCGATGAATTTCTACAAAGACTCGATCGGGGGCGAACTCACCATAATGAGCGTCGGCCAATCGCCTGTCTCTGCCCAGATGCCCAAAGAGGCCCAGAACCTTGTCATGCACGCGGAACTCAAGGCGGGGGCCATCTCGCTCATGGCCTCCGACAATCTCGACAAGGGCGCCGTCACGATCGGCACGGCCATCAACCTCATGCTCAATTGCGCGTCCGAGGATGAGATCAGGTCCATCTTCCCGAGGCTCGCCCAAGGGGGCCGGGTGAATTCCGATCTCAAAGTGGAGTTTTGGGGCTCCCTGTACGGCGACATCACCGACAAGTACGGCCTTCGCTGGATGCTCAATTTCGACCTGCCCAAGGCAGGCTGAAGGCCCACCCCCGAGTGATGACCGGTCCCGCCGCCCGTAGACGACGCGATCTATGGCGGCGCGGAAGCGCCGGGCCGCGGGCGACTGGACCGCGGGTGACCGGGCTGCGGTTGACCAAGTCGCCCTTGCACCTTAGCGGAAACTGCCCCAGGAGATCGCGAAACCGAGGATGGGCGTACGCACGAGGAGATCCTGGAAGCTCCGCCCGGGAGCGAAATTTCCAAGCACTTGAAAGCCAAGCTGGGCCGATAGGGCCATCCAGGGAGAGACGGCGACGAGCAATTCCACATAGGGGTCGACACAGGCGACGGCCCATCCCCTCCATGCATTGCCGTCGTTTCGGGCGACCCCGCCGAGGCCCAGCCTCAAACCGAGATCCAGGTCTATTCTCCGTCCATCTATAAGGCGTTGCCCGACGACCATGCCGCCGAGGCCCCCCGCCACCGCTCCGGTCAAATCCGCCCCGGGGACGAGGAGGGCCTGATCGAGAAGGGCCACGCCGAAACCGCCCATGATGAATCCCTCGCGATCGACACCATAGCCGAAGCCTCCCAGCTGCTCCACCGAGCCCGAGGCGCCGATGGAGGGGAGATAGGATGCTGCGAGATCCGGCTTCTCTATGCCGAAAAGGATCCCGCCAGCGCCGCCGGAACGAGCGGCGATGAGGAAGGGGAGAAGCGCGAATATCAGGGCCGGGAGCAGGAGCCTGCGGGCGTACATGGGCGCCTCCTATGTATCTTTATGGAAGTATACGCCTTGGAGGCTTCCGTTTCAGGCCCCCTCCCTCAGCGCCCCAGAAGCGAGGCGAGACGCAGACCTGCGGCGACGAGTGCAATACCGAGGATGTTCTCGAGACCGACCTGCAGGAGGGCAGCCATGTAATGACCGCGGCGCCCATACTCGAAGATTCCGTAGGCATAGGCGGAAAAGGTCGTCAGACCGCCGATGAAGCCGGCAACGAAGATAGGCCTGATCCTCGAAGGGAGGAGGCCGGCATTCAGGGCGCCAACTACGAAACCCACCATGAGACAGCCGAAAAGGTTGACGGCGAGGGTGGCCCAGGGAAACTCGGTGCCCGATATCAGCAGGGAAAGCCTGGCGATCGACCAGCGAAAGACGGCGCCGAAGCCCCCTCCTACGAAGACGAGGCCCATGTCGGAGGCGATGGCTGCCCCGCCGCTCATCGCGTCTGGCCGTCGTCCCGCGAACCGGCCCTTCCGCCCGAGGGCGGCCGATCGGGTAGCTTGTTCCAGTCGAGACCGCGGCCGCTGCGATCGGGCTGGCATTTGGGGCAGAAGTAGGCGTCGAAGCCGAGGACCCCGGCCTTGCGGATCGTCGTGCCGCAGCGTGGACAGGCCTCCCCGCCCCTGTTGCGCACGCGCATGTGGGCCCTGACCTTTTCCTCGGTGGGCCGCGCGGCCTTCTCCACCTCACCGGTGCCCCAATCGATGATAGTACTTATGGCTTCGTACAACTTGCGCCGGTCGCTCGAAGTGAGATAGCAGCAGGGCGTCTTGGGATGGATGCCCGCCTCGAAGAGGATCTCGTCGGCGTAGGCGTTGCCGATGGCCGAAAGCTTGGTTTGATCCATGATGAAGGCCCGGGCCTGGTTCCGCTTATTTTCGATCAGTTTGGAAAAGCGCTCCCAGGTGAAGGCGGGCGAGACGATGTCGAGGCCTTGACCGCCATAGCCGGGTATGGCGGAAAAATCGCCCTTGCGGCAGAGATAGACCTTGCCCATGTTCTTTTCGTCGCCATAGGACAGGGTCTGCCCGTCCTCGAAGTCGATTGCGAAGGCTTCCCAGGCGAGGCGCTTTTCGGCGATGGGCGCGAGGCGGAGGCGCCCAGCCAGCATGAGATGCATCACGAGATCGTGGCGTTCCAGGCCCAGTCGGAGGAAGGGACCGTGGCGATCGAGACCCTCGACTCTTTGGCCGGCGAGGAGGGTGGCGAAGTCGCCCTCCTCGAGAATACGAAGCACGATCGGCTCGTGCACGCGGGCGCCCGCGACCACCTTGCCGCTGAGGGCGGGTCCGAGCCTGTTCTGGATGACGATTAGGTCGGGAAGTTCGGGCATAGCCTCAAGTATCGCCGCCCTCCTCCTTCCGGAGCAAGAGGCTACACGGCCGGGCCGACTGGCCCATGCTCCTGAAAATCAAAAGCCGCCCGATAGGGCGGCTCTCCACAATAGCGGTACCTCGGCTCTGACGCGGGATCAGACGTACTTGACAACCTTCCCGGCCTTAAGGCAGCGGGTGCAGATCTTGACCGTTTTGACGGTCCCTGCTTCCTTCGTCCTCACTTGGAGGAGATTGGGAAACCAGGTCCTGCGCGTGCGGTTCTTCGCGTGAGAAACGTTATTGCCGAATGCGGTACCCTTACCGCAGATTTCACATTTACGGGCCATATGTCGCTCCAGAAACGTGGATTGACCCGACTGTAACAGAAAAGGCCCGGGAATGTAAAGAGCCTTGGTCGGGGCCGGGCTGTCACAACTTCCCGGCCCGGACTATCGTATCAGAAAGCCTCGAAATCATCGTCGCTCAGGTCCTTAGTCCTGGGCACAATGCCATGTCTCGAGGCTTCGCCCCCTTTATGGGCAAGGCCGTCCTTCGGGCCCTTGCCGGAATCGGCCGCTATAAGCCCCTTCCGGGAGCCGCTCGACCCATTGCTAGGGCCGGACCCAGGCGGCCCCTTCAAGACCGGGCCGGAGCCGCCTCCGACGCGAGGGGTGGGTGGCGCCGCCATCCGCGCGGCCGCTCCGCCTCCGGTCCCTTCCTTGCTATGGCCCGGGGCATCGACTTCCCCGACCTTTACCTTGAAGAAGGCGACCGTGTCTCCCATCCCCTTGGCCTGACCCGTCAGTTCCTCGGCCATGGAGGCAAGCTCCTCAGAGGCCGAGGCGTTGTGCTGGATAACCTCGTCGAGTTGAAGGAGGGCCTTGTTGATCTGGTCCACGCCCTGTGTCTGCTCGCGACTCGAACTCGCGATTTCCTGGACGAGGCCGGCGGTCCTCTTGATATCGGGCACGATATCGTCGATGAGGGTTCCCGCGCGCGCCGCCTTTTCCGTGCTTGTCGCCGCCAGGGTCGTGATATCGCCGGCCGCTTTCTGAGACCGCTCGGCCAGTTTGCGCACCTCCGAGGCCACGACGGCGAAGCCCTTGCCGGCTTCGCCCGCCCTGGCAGCCTCGATTGCGGCATTGAGGGCGAGGAGGTTTGTCTGGCGCGCTATCTCCTCGATAATGCCGATTTTCTGGGCGATCTCCCGCATCGCGTCTACGGCCTCCCTTACCGCCGCCCCCCCCTGCTCGGCATCGGCCGAGGTCTTGAGCGAGAGCTTCTCGGTGGCGATCGCGCTGTCGGCGCTTTGTCGTATGTTCGCGCCCATCTCCTCCATGGAAGCCGAGACCTCCTCGGCCGCGCTGGCCTGTCTCGTGGTTCCCTGCGAGAGAGCGATGGCCGTTGCGGAAACCTGGTTCGCGCCTTCCACGACCTGGCTCGCGCCAGACTGCACCGAGGCGACGACCTTCGATACCGAGGCTATCATCACGTCGATGGCCTTCGACGCCGCGCCGATCTCGTCGCCGCGTCGGGCCACCTTCGTGAGGAGGGCCGTGTCCATGCCCGCGAGGGTAAAATCGCCCCGAGCCATGTGCTCGTTGGCCTCGGCGACCCGCTCGATCGGCTTGGCGATGCCGCGGACGACGAAAAAGAGGGCGAGGAAGACGAGGAGGCCGCTCGCCAGGGCCACGAGCACGATGATCGTCGAAAGTTTCGTCACCGTTTGGCTAAGGAGGGTCTCGGGCATGACGACGCCGAGGGACCAGGGAGTCTTGGTATCACCTATCGGTATCGGGGCATAGGTCTGGTAGGTTATCGTGTGCGTCACCGTGCTCATCTTGGTGAGGCTAAAGGCCTTGCCCGCGAGGATGGCTGCCCTGAAGGCATCCCTCGTGACCGTATTGGTCACATCGTCGCCGATGGGCTTGCCGATGAAATCCTTCGTCGGGTGATAGAGTCTCGTTCCGAGGTTCGAGGCGAGAATGCCGTACGATCCCTCGATCGGCTTGATCGATTTGACGAAGTCGGAGAAGGTCGATACCGCGATGTCGATGCCGACGACCCCCTTGAATACCGAGTCGATCGAGATGGGCACGACGATGCTCGTGATGAACAACTCATCGGCCTTGTTGCCGGTATACGAGTAGTTGTAGGGCTCGAAAATCGTCTCCTCGCCCGTCTTTTTTGGCACAAGGTAGTAGTCGCCGGCGCCAGGCTTGTCGTAGTCGATATTGGGATCGAGTTGGATCGTGCCCGTGCCGCGGCTATATACAGAGACGAACCTTCCCGTCGCGTCGTGACCGGGCGCGTTTACCCATTTGGCGTCCTGTCCGTCGAAGGCCTCGGGTTCCCAGACCACCCAGGACCCGAGGAGCTCGGGATTGTTCTCGAGATTCCGGAGAAGCATGGCGAGGGCGGCCTTCCTGTCGGCCCGCCCCGAAACGATCATGGCCTCGAAGGCGGCGGCGAGGGTCCTGGGGGTATCGGCCAGCCTTTCGAGATGGGATCGGACCTCGTTGGCGTACATCGCGGCCCTGACGTCGCCTTCCGTGTGGAGTTCGGTGACGATCGTTTTCGAAATCAGGGCGAGGGTCACTAGCAGGATCGCGAGGATGCCGGCGGCAAAGACCGCCAGGGCCGAAAGAATGATCTTGCTACCGATCTTCAATCGCAGCGCCATTCGTTCCTCCTCGGCGACGGATCGGGACTTGCCCCTTCGAGCGGAAGTCGGGTTCCGAAAGCCATTCCCAACTATAGTAGTTCCTCGGTCGAAAGCCAGATGCAAAGAGGGAGAGATCGAGGAGGGGAGGAGGAGGTCTTTCCGCCCTAGCGTCCGCCCTGTTTCTGCATCGCCGCCATCATGTCGCCCATCTGTTTCTTGTTCTTCATCATCTTCTTCATCTGCAGGCGGGTCTTCTCGAATTTCTTGAGGAGGCGGTTGACCTCGGCCACCGAGGTGCCCGAACCCCGGGCGATCCGGGTGCGTCGCGATGGGCCGATTATGAGGTGATTGGCGCGTTCCTTTTTCGTCATGGATCGGATGATGGATTCCTCGACCTTCATGCCCGCCCTGTCGATCTGTTCCTCGTCCACCTGGCCGGCCAGACCGGGGATCATGTCGAGCATGTTCTTCAGTGAGCCCATCTTCTTGACCTGCTGGAGCTGCTCGAGCCAGTCCTCGAGGGTGAAGTCGGCGCTGGACATCTTGCGCTCGAGTTCGGCCGCCTGTTTCGCGTCGTAGACCGACTGGGCCTTCTCGACGAGGCCGACGATGTCGCCCATGCCGAGGATGCGGCCGGCGACGCGATCGGGATGGAAGGGCTCGAGGCCGTCGGGGCGCTCGCTCGTGCCGATGAACTTGACCGGCTTTCCCGTCACCGATTTCAGCGACAGGGCGGCGCCGCCGCGGGCGTCGGAGTCGAACTTGGAGAGGATGACGCCGGTGAGGCCCACGCGCTCGTCGAAGGTCTTGGCGATGTCGGCCGCGGACTGACCGGTCATCGCGTCGGCGACGAGGAGGGATTCGTCGGGCCTTACCGCCTCGCGGACGCGGACGATCTCCTCCATCATCGCCTCGTCGACCTGGAGGCGTCCGGTCGTATCGACTATGAGGGTGTCGTACAACTCGCGCTTGGCCTTCGCGAGGGCGGCCGCGGCAACCTTGACCGGGTCCTTGGCCCCCTCCTCGAGGTAGACGTCGACACCGACCTTCTCGCCGAGGACGCGGAGCTGCTCGACGGCCGCGGGCCTCACGAGGTCGCAGGCCGCGAGGAGGACGCGGCGGCCCTTCCCTTTGAGCATGAAGGCGAGCTTGGAGGCCGTGGTCGTCTTGCCCGAACCCTGGAGGCCGAGGAGGAGGATGACGCTCGTGACGTCGGGGCCCCGGAGGGCGAGCTCGACCTTGCCGTCGCCGAGGAGGGCGACGAGCTTGTCGTGGACTATCTTGATGAACTGCTGGCCCGGATCGACGGAGCGGAGGACCTTTTCGCCGCGGGCCTCCTCGAGGGTCGAGTTGACGAAGCGACGCACGACGCGGAGATTGACGTCGGCCTCGAGGAGGGCGAGCTTGATCTGCTCGACGGCATCCTCGACGTTCTTCTCCGTGATGGAGGCCTTGCCGCCGATGCTGCGGACGATGTCGGTGAATTTCTCGGAGAGTTTTTCGAGCACGGGATCCTCGCGATGTGGGAAGTGCCGGCTCCGGGCCGAGGGGGCGATGGCGCCGCCCGACTGGCCGATCGGCCGGAATGCTGCCGGATTATCTCCCGTCCGGCCGAGCTAGGTCAATCGGCGGCCGGCGCGGACGGGCCATAAGGAGAGGGCACCTAGGCCTTCCGGGCGGCCTCGAGGCGACACCAGGCATAGAGCGAATCGTAGACCTCGAATTGCCGCTCCAGATTGTCGCGATCGGAGGGATAGCGGATGGAATAGCCCGTCGCGAGGGCCTCGAGGCCCGCAGCGATCGGGTCGGAGCCAAGCTCATCCGTGTCGGCGGCGTGGACGATCCTGGCCAGGCGGGCCAGGGCCGGGTCCTTGAGGCCATAGGCAAGGACGATGGACTCGAAGGAGCAGCGGCCCTCGCGATGACCGAGTTCGACGCCGGCGACATCGAAGGGGATAGCCCCTTCGGCCTCGGCCACCTCGGCCAGCCTTTCGGCCGCTACGAAGAGAAATTCCGCGCCCTCGTCCACGAAACGGGAGATGAGCCAGGGGCAGGCCACTCGATCGACGTGGACATGGGCTCGGGTGATCCACTTCAACTAGAGGCTGCCTTTGAGGCCTATCTCGGCCGCGACGGGCCTCATGCCCGCTATCGTCTCGGCGATGAGCTCGTCGAGGGGCATACCCAGCATTTCCGCGCCTTTTTCTATTATGTCGCGACGGACCCCCGCGGCGAAGGCCGAAGTGCCCCACTTTTTCTTGACCGAGCGGACCTCGATGTCGAGGACGCTCTTCGAGGGCCTTACCATCGCGCAGGCGGCGACGAAGCCGGTGAGTTCGTCGCAGGCGAAGAGGGTTTTTTCCATAATATGGATCGGCTCGACCTCGGAACAGATCCCCCAGCCATGGGAGTCGACGGCGTGGATGAAGTCTTCGGGATAGCCTGCGGCCGCGAGGATGGGACGCGAATGCTTGAGGTGCTCCTCGGGATGGCGACCGTAGTCGATGTCGTGGAGAAGGCCGACGATGCCCCACCATTCGGGGTCTTCGCCTTTCAGGCCCGCGAAATGCCGCATAACCGCTTCCACGGAGAGGGCGTGGCGAAAGAGGGATTCATCGTCGTTATTGGCTCGCCAGAGGGCGATGGCCTCGTCGCGGTTCAGCATGCTTGCTCCTCGGGCCCGAGTGTAGCCACAGCCCGCCGCGGAGGCAAGCGCCGCCACTTCCGCGAGGCTCCACTTGGGTCTAGAATCTCGCCGATGACGAACAGCATCGGATCCATCTGCGTCTTCTGCGGCTCGAGTTTCGGCGCCTCGCCCGAATATGCCCTGGCGGCCTCGGATTTCGGCCGGGAAATCGCCCGAAGGGGTCTTCGGCTCGTCTACGGCGGCGGCAACATCGGCCTCATGGGCGTTCTCGCGAAGGCCGCCCACGAGGCGGGGGCCGAGGTGATCGGCGTCATTCCGAAGAAGCTGCACGAGCTCGTGGATCAGCCGGAGCTCGCCGAACTCTTCGTCACCGACGACATGCACGGCCGCAAGGCCAAGATGGCCGAACTCGCCGACGCCTTCGTGGCCCTTCCGGGGGGCACGGGCACCTTCGAGGAACTCTTCGAAGCCTGGACCTGGAGACAGATCGGCTATCACGGCAAGCCCGTCGGCCTCCTCGATGTGGCCGGCTACTGGCAGCCGCTGCTCGCCCTTCTACGTCACACGGCGGAACAGGGCTTCATGCGACGAGAGCTCCTCGACGACCTCGTCGTCAGGAACGGGGCCGCCGAGCTCATAGACGCCCTTGTCGGTCACCCCGCCCTCGCCGATCGGAAACTGCCCGAGCGGAGCCGCCACGCCGGACGCTGAAGTCTGGCCTGGACGGGCTTCCCCTTGCCAAGGGCTCGGGAACCCAGGCATCTTGCCCTAAATAGGAAATTAAGGAGGACGGGATGCAGGATTTCCTCGACGTGGATTTCGCCGGTCGCAGCGTCGGTCGCTGGCTCATGGCCATCGCCTGGGTCCTCGGCGGCTTTCTGGTCGGATGGTTCCTGTCCTGGTTTTCGAAGGCCGTGCTCAAACGCGTCGCCGCCAAGACGCCGACGAGGATCGACGACATCATCCTCGCCTTCGTCGAAAAGCCCCTCGTCTTCATCGTTACTCTCGCCGGTCTCAGGTTCGGAGCCGATATCCTGATCCTGCCCGGCCGGAGCGGCGAGTGGGTCGACAGGGGCTACACGGTCCTCGTCATCGTCGCTGTCGCCTGGGCCCTCGTCCGCGTCGTCGATAGCGTGATCGTCGAGTACCTCGTTCCCTTTGCCGAGAAGACCGAGAGCCGCATCGACGACCACTTCGTGCCCGTCGCCCGGAAGCTCGCCAACGCCCTCATTTGGGTGCTGGCCATCCTCATCGCCTTCTCCGAGGCGGGTTATAACGTCGGGGCGATCCTCGCCGGACTCGGCATCGGCGGTGTCGCCGTGGCCCTCGCCGCCAAGGACACCCTCTCCAATTTCTTCGGCTCCGTCGCCGTCTTCATCGACCGCCCCTTCCGCATCAATGACCGCATCAAGGTCTCGGGCTTCGACGGCACGGTCACCGAGATCGGTCTCAGGACCTCGCGCCTCCTCACCCTCGACGGTCGCGTCGTCACCATGCCCAACTCGACCTTCTCCTCGAACCCGATCGAGAACGTCTCCTCGGAGCCCACGAGCAAGATCGCGGCGAGCGTCGATATCGAGCATGTCGCGGGCTCGGCCGGAATCGACCGGGCGATCGTCGCCATCAGGAATGCTCTCAACGAAATTCCCGCTCTGGACGGCAAGGCCGACGCTGGCGTTTCGGCCTTTTCCGACATCGGCGTCCGCCTGAGCTATGTGTTCTATGTAAAAAAGGACGCCCCTTGGATGCAGACGGTCAGCGCCGGCCACCTCGCCGTGCTCCGCGCCCTCGAGACCGAGGGCCTCGGTATCGCGAGCCGGGCCATCCGCGGCTCCGAAAGACCCCGTGAATGAAAAAAACGGTATGCCTGGACGTCAGGGCGCATACCGTTGGTGAGGTTTCCCTCGACTAAATTTTCGACCGGCATGACGGGAAATTGAGAATTTTCGGCGAGGAGCCCCATCTTTTTACAGGCTCTTTACAGGGGCCGGACGGAGGCGCCAGGTCCTTCGACCGAGATCGCGGCTCAGTCCGGAGCGGCGCCCTTCCCTGCCTCATGGCCAGGACCACGCGCGTCGTCGTCGTCGTCGGTATCCATCGCCCCCTCGAGGGAGTGGACTCCAAGCAGCTCGATATGTTCGCGGGCGGAGGCGGCGATTTTCGAGTAGAGATTTTCCGAGGTCGCGAGATTTGCCGCGAGGTCGGAGGGGGTGGAGACGAAGAGCTCCCGAAGGGGCGGAAGGAGAAATCCCACGACGTCGCGGACCGCGCTCGAGTGAAGTTCCTCGTCGATCTCGGAGAGGGCGGCAAGCTCGGGCTGGGGCCAGGCTCCCAGGCCGAGCAGCTCCCTGCCGCGGGCGGCGGCGGCCATTCCCCGGGAGGCCAGCTCCTCGATCCTCGATAGCCCCTCAAGGAGGGACTGAAGGGCTTCCCTCCCCTTCGACGCCGTCCCCCGCCTTTCGGCGTCGAGTAGTTCGAGTCGGTCCTCGATGTCCTTGCGACAAGGGGACAGACATCGCAGCTCCTCCAAGGATCCGAGGGTGAGGCCCGGGATGGCCCTCCCCTTCGGCGCAAGACTCTTCGTTTCGGGTGCGTCGCCCCTTGCCAGGCGGGCCTCGAACCACCAGGCATAGAGGGACATCCGCTCGTCGCTCAGGAGGCTCCCCCCCTCGTTCGAGGCCACCGAAGAGCTTGG